>Ga0302319_10023331_pt1 | contig 11059 bp, 6 predicted proteins | sample Bog_T0_2_FD_203319 | JGI IMG/M metagenome (GOLD analysis project Ga0302319, IMG submission 203319) | Peat permafrost microbial communities from Stordalen Mire near Abisko, Sweden - Bog_T0_2 | ecosystem: Environmental > Terrestrial > Soil > Wetlands > Peat | place: Sweden: Abisko, Stordalen Mire...
TACGGCGGGTCGATCAACCTGCTCTCTCCGCCAGTACCGTCGGAGCAGTCCATCCAGCCAGAAGTTTCGTATGGATCGTTCAATACGTTGCTGACCGACGCACAGTACAACACTGGCATGATAGGGCCGCACAAGAACATCGGTCTCTCGCTCGACGTGCATCGCATGACCAGCGACGGTTTTGAAACCGGGAACTACATCGAACGCAATGGCGGCGAAATCAAAGTACAGTACAACCCGACGAACAACACATCTATTACTGGATACAGCGGCGTCATCCGCCTCTTCTCCAATGCACCCAACGTTTCCCCTTATCGCGCCCAGATCGACGCGTATGGCTGGAATTACATGATGGAGACCAACGATCCCACCAGCGCGTTTTACAAGGCCTACAACAGGAATACCGTTCCAACGGATTTCGAATATGGCGCCATTCACTCCTCGCTGAAGCATGGCTGGTTCCTGGAGGCAACGCCGTACACCTACAGCTATTACAACGCGCAGTATTATGCCAACGACAACGGGAGCGATGCGACCGGCCTGGCTACCGGCCTCGACGGTTCAACAGGATGGATTACCGAGGCCCAATGCTCCATAGCGAAGCTTAATACGGAGACAAAGCTTCAGCCTTGCGCCACCGACAAACTGAATAGCTATCGCAAGTACGGCGAAACCTCAACGATCAGCCAGACCTCGAAGTATGGCGTCTTCCGCGCCGGCATGTGGTACGAGTGGGCAACCAGCAATCGCTATCAGATCCCTTCGGATCCAATTACCCGCCAGGACATGACCGTGCCCAATTTCCACGAGAATTACTGGACCAATTCTTATAACCCGTTTGTCGAGTACGAATGGCACGCGACCAGGAAACTCACCGTGATCGTTGGCGATAAGTACGCCTACTACACCCTGGACTTCAAGCAGTATGCGGACAACGGCAAGGTGGTGGGTAACCTGAACGGCGCGCCTTACATTACATCCTCCGGCGGCTTCGGCTCTAATTTGCCCTCGGCCTCGGCCAATTACCGTCTGACGGATTACTGGTCGGTCTACGGCCAGTTCGGCAAGGGCGATGAGATTCCTCCCACCAGCATCTTCGACGTCGCAGGAGGCGGGCAGGAAGTCAGCAAGCTGCCCAGCCCGCAGTTGACTACCGCGTATCAGGCAGGCACGGTTGTCAAGCGGAACCGCTTTACCTTTGACGCCGATTACTACGTCGTCAAGTTCCAGAACAACTACATCCCGAACGCAGTCGCCAATCCCAATAACCCGGCCTACGATCTGAACGAGTATTACCTTGGCCCCGACTCGATCACTCAGGGATTTGAAGGGGAGATCAATGCTTTTCTCACGCATGGCTTCAACGTCTATGCCAATGGAACCGTAGGAAAGGCCACCTATACCGGAACCGGCGTCCCATCCGGCCTTAATGTGACCGACACTCCCTCGTACACCCAGGCGCTGGGCGTAACCTACCAGAATCGCGGCATGGATCTGGGCATCATCGAGAAGCGCGTCGGCGATTATTACGATGACAACGGCTCTTATCACAATCAGGCGTATGTGGCTCCGTACAACAACGTCAATCTATTCCTCAACTACACTCTTCGCAAAGAAGACTCGATCTTTGACCGATCGAAGATCAGCTTCAGCATCAATAACCTCTTCAACAGCGAAAACATCACCGATGTTTTCCCCGCGAACAATCCAAACCCCGTGGGGGGCTCGGCCTACATTGCAACCACTACCCCGTCCCCGTTGGACCAGATCAACCTGACCGCCGGGCGCAGCTTCATGGTCACCTTCAAAATGGGAATCTTCCCAGGCCATCACCAGTAATTGCCTATAACCAAAGCCGTGCCGTTGGTTCCAACGGCACGGCTTTATGTTGTGAGTAACACAACCTGGGCTACCGTTGCCTTGGTTTAAAAGATTCTCGGCATTAGTCTGCCTTCGCCGCCCCAATCCCATCCAACTCCGCCAGAATCCCCGCCGGAATTCGCAGCGCTGCAGCCGCCAGATTTTCCCGCAGATGAGCGCGCGAAGATGTCCCCGGGATCAGCAACACATTGGGCGAGCGCTGCAACAGCCACGCCAGCGCCACCTGCATCGGCGTCGCGCCCAACTCCGCAGACGCCGCATCCAGCTCCGAAGCCTGCAGCGGCGTAAATCCGCCCAGCGGAAACCACGGCACATAGGCGATGCCCTGCTCCGCGAGCTCCTCGACAAAGCCATCGTCCGCTCGCTTAGCCACGTTGTAGAGATTCTGCACGCAGACAATCTTCGCGATCTTCCGTCCCTCCTCAAACTGCTTGCGCGAGATATTGCTCAGCCCGATATGCCGGATCAGCCCCTGCTCCTGCAACTCGACCAGCGCCGTGAGCGGCTCTTCAATCGACTCTTCATCCGGCCCGAAGACCTGCCCTACGCGCAGATTCACGATATCCAGCGCATCCAGTCCCAGGTTGCGCAGATTGTCGTGCGTGCCGTCGATCATGTCCTGCCGCGAACGCGCATGCGGCCACGAGCCATCCGCGCCGCGCCGCGCTCCCAGCTTGGTCACAATCGTCAGTCCGTCGGGATACGGATGCAGCGCCTCCTTGAGGATCTGGTTGGTCACATGCGGTCCGTAAAAGTCGCTGGTGTCGATGTGGTTCACACCGCTCTCAACCGCCTCGCGCAGCACGACCAGCGCCTCATCGCGGTCGCGCGGCGGCCCAAACACCTGCGGCCCGGCAAGCTGCATCGCGCCATAGCCCATGCGATTCACGGTGATTGCCGTGCCGGGAAAAGTAAATTCGCCGCCTAAATCCAAAATCTGCTTCGTCATCCTGTTGCTCCTAATCTCGATTGTCGCTTGTGTGCTTCCGTATGATTAGATGAAGGAATCTTCAGTTTCGGAGTTCGCATTTGCCCCGAGCCGCTCAGACCGTCTTTGAACCGCGCAAACAGCCGTTGCAGGCCCGTTCCTCGGCCAGCGTGGACGCTATTCTCGAAGCTACCATTCAGGTTTTGCTGCAGGTCGGCAAAGACAAACTGACCACCACCAGGGTCGCAGCGATAGCCGGAGTCTCAGTCGGGACGCTGTATCAATATTTCCCCAATAAGAGCGCCCTGCTGCAAGCCGTGCTCAAGCAGCACTTCGCCCAGATCATCGTCGCCGTCGAACGCGCATGCGCGCAGCAGCATGGCCAGTCTCTGCGGAAGATGGCGACAGCGCTCATCAACGCTTTTCTTGCAGCGAAAATGCGCGACCCCAAGGTGAGCGTCGCGCTTTATGCCATCAGCTCCGATGTCGACGGCGTCCGGCTCGCGCGTCAGGTCGGCCTGCACTTCAACCAAGCCATCGCCGACATGTTCGCGAGCTCGGGTGAATCCCTCGATACCGACCCAGCGCCAGTCGCATCCACGATCCAATCCGCCATGGCCGGCGTCAGCCGCAGAATCCTCGAGTCGCCGTCGCCCGAAAAGCAATTGGCTCCCCTGCGCGGCGAATTGATTCGCATGGCCTGCGCCTATCTCGACGCCTGCTCCAGACGGCACCCTTAAGTTCAAGGAAGATCAATCGTTGTCGACGCGTCTGCCGCGCGCGGCCTGGCTGGATTGCATCGCGCCATTCTCCTGCCCGGATTCCGCGACGTTCTTCTGCCACTCCGCCTCGCCCGGCACCTCGATCGCATCCAGCTTTTTCGCTTTCAGCTTCGCGTTGATCTGCGGGAGCGAGGCGTCCGCAAGCTTGTTCAACTCCGCAACTACATCGTCGAGCTGATGACCCAGCACATCCGTGCGCGCCGTCTGTTCGTCGGTTGGGCGTCCATCGTACCCCGCCACATCCCCATAGAGATCTCCGAAATACTCCCGCAGCCGTTCCTCGCCGGTGATCGCGCCACCTTCCTTGGTGGCCACAATCTCTTTGCGAATCGCGTCGGCGGAGGCCGCCAGCGCGATCAGTTGCGCATGCAGCGGGTCACCGGCATTTACCTTTGCCGCGTCGGCCAGCGCACTGTCGCGCACCTGGACGATCGCATCCACCGCCCAGCTCATATGGTTGAGCATCGTGCCCAGCCGAATCGCCAGCGCCAGTTGCGCCTTGCGGTCAGCCAGGGTGTAGGTCGCCCGAGGGTCCATCACCACGTCAATCTTCGTGGTGTAAACCTGATCGCCCTTGGTCATCTTCACGGTGTACGTGCCAGGTAACACGCGCGGTCCCTGCGCCGTCTGGAACAGTGCGGAGGCGGCCGGCGGCACTTTCGGCGCCTTCAGATGCATCGACCACGTTGCGCGATTGACGCCGCGATGTTTGCTGCTGGCGATGGTATCGACCAGATTGCCTTGGTCGTCGAAGACCTCGATCTTCAGATCGCCAAAGATGTGGCGACTGCGTTGGTAATACGGGATGGCCGCGCTTTCCGGCCGGCTCGGGCCGTGGAAGGAATTGTCCCCCTCACTCCAGCCCCCGTTGGAGCTTAGATACTGCACCACCGGCGTGGCCTTCAGAAAAACCGCATCCTTGGCCATCAGTTCCGGAGTCAGCTCGCGCCAGGGGGAAATGTCGTCAATGATCCAGATTCCCCGCCCGTGCGTGGCCAGCACCAGATCGGAGGTTCGGGGATGAATCGCAACGTCCCGCACCGCCACGTTCGGGAAGCCGCTGCCCTTGTATTGCGCCCAGCGCGCTCCGCCATCGATGCTGATCCAGAGCCCGAATTCGGTGCCCAGAAACAGCAGGTTCGGATTCACAGTGTCTTCTTTGATCACATGCGCATAGCCGCGCACACCGCTCGATTCCGTGTCCAGTTGCCGCCAGGTCTTCCCGTAATCCGTTGTCTTGAAGAGATGCGTCTTCTTGTCCCCGGACATGTGCGCATCGAATGTAGCGAAGGCCGTTGCCTGCTCGTAGCGGCTCGCTTCCACCCAGGAGACAATCGGCGCCTGAACGCCCGAACCTATCCCGCCGCCAGCTCCAAGCACATTCCCGGTTACGTTCGTCCAGGACTTGCCCCCATCGCGCGTCACCTGCACATTGCCGTCGTCCGTTCCGGCCCAAATCACTTGTCCGTTCTTCGGCGACTCGCTGATGGCGTAAACGGTGTTGTTCGTCTCCGCCGAGGAATTGTCGACAGTTACGCCGCCGGATTCCTCCTGCTTCTGCTTTTCCGGGTCATTGGTCGACAAATCCGGCGAGATGCGCTCCCAGGATTGGCCATGATCCCGCGAACGGTAAAGAAACTGCGAACCGATGTAAATTGTCCCCTTTTCGTTGGGGCTGATCTGCACCGGCGTATTCCAACTGAAGCGAAGCTTCTTCTCGCCGTACCGCGCATACGGGGCGATCGAGCGCCCTTCATGCGTGAAGCGGTTCATCCGCACCAGCGCGCCGCCCTGCGATTCGGTGTAAATATAGGTCGGGTCCGACGGATCTTCCCACATCCAGAAACCGTCGCCGCCATTCATGTTCTCCCACTGCGCGTTGGCCTCGCCGCCCGGATACGAAGACTGCCCCACCCACGAGCTGTTGTCCTGCAAGCCGCCGTAGACCCGGTAGGGATCGGCATCATCCAGGCTCACATGGTAAAACTGCGAAATCGGCAGGTTGTTCATGTGCTCCCAGCCACTGCCGCCGTCCTGGCTGCGCCACAGTCCGCCGTCGTCGCCGGTAAATACCAGGTTGGGATTGTCGGGCGAGATCCACACATCGTGGTGGTCGCCATGCGCCGAGTCCGCGGTACTGCCAAAGCTCTTCCCGCCGTCGGTGCTCAGCAGCAGCGAACCATCCACCTTGAACACCTTATTTTCGTCTTTCGGATCGACGATCAGATTCGCAAAATAAAACGGCCGCCAAACCATGAACTGGCTTGCGTCCAGCTTGTTCCACGTCTGGCCCGCGTCGTTGGAACGGTAGAGCGCACTCTTGGCCGACTCGATCATGGCATAGACGACCTTCGGATTGGACGGCGCTACCGCCAGCGCAATGCGCCCATAAGGCTTATTGGGAAGTCCTTTGGCCGTTGCCTGACTCAACTCCGTCCAATGCTCACCTTTGTCCGTCGACTTGAAGAGTCCGCTTCCCACGCCGCCCGAGCGGAAGGTCCACGCCTGACGGCGGAAATCCCACATCGTCGCGTACACCACGTCCGGCTCCGCCGCATTCATCGCCAACATCGAGCAGCCAGTCGCGTCGTTGGCGCCGGCGAGAACTTTACGCCAACTCTTGCCGCCGTCCGTGGTCTTGTAAACGCCGCGATTCGGGCTGTCGTTGAAAGCATGGCCAGTCGCACAGGCGTAGACGGTGGTCCCGTCTTTCGGATCGATCAAGACCTTTGCGATGTGTTCGGAATCCGCCAGACCGACATTCGTCCAGTTATCTCCGCCGTCGGTCGACTTATAGATCCCATCGCCCACCGAAACGCTGTTACGCATCCAAGACTCGCCCGTCCCCACCCAGATGTTTTTCGCGTTCGAGGGGTCGATCGCGATCGCGCCGATCGAAAGCGCCGTTTCGCGATCGAAGATCGGCCGGAAGTTGGATCCCCCGTCCACCGATTTCCAGACTCCGCCGCTGGCTGAGCCGGCATAGATCGTAGTTCGTCCGTCTTCCTTCACGCCGGCAACCGCCGCAATGCGCCCGCTCATCGTCGCTGACCCGATGTTCCTCGGCGTCAGTCCCGATATCGTTCCGGAATCGAACTTGACCGGCCCGCTCTGCGCCAACGCGAATTGGCCCAAAGACACAGAAAGCAACAGGGAGAACTTCACCATGCAAATCTTCATAGATTCCTTCTTCTTTGCGGCAATCCGCTCTAACGTTCGGGAAATTATTTCGATAGCTTGGCAGTCGGAGCAGCAGCCTTCGCCGCCTCCGGCATCTTGAACTCCGAATCCGGGATCTCTACATTGGCTTCAATCGCGCTATAGGTGAACTTGGCTCCGCCTCCCGGATTGTGCAGCGAACCGGATTCACCGGAAAACGGGAAATAAACGCCATTCACCTTCTTGTAAGACCCAAGGTCGGTGTACGACTCGTGTACGCTGCCGCGCACAAAAATCTGCCGCTCCGTGCGGATCTCCAGGTAGGTTTCCGGATCGAGAAAGTACTTCACGATGTCGCCGCTTTTGAGCGTCACCTTCAAGAGCAACGCATCGTCGCCATCGACCGTAGCGTGGCCAATGTACTCCACCTTGCTGCCCTTCTTCCCGTAGTCCACCAGGTCGCCATAAAAATCCGCGCCCTCCGCCAAGTCGCGTGTGGTGTCCTCATCCACCAACTCGGGATCACGGCGCCCCTGAAACGGATTGATCTGCCAGCCTTGCGTCCCGTCATACGCAATCACCTGGGACATACCCTGGATCGTCGCCGACTGCCGAAGCTTGTTCTCCGGCTTCTGCTCCGAAATTAGGCCGATCGCAATCGCGAAGCCCTGCTGCTCAAGCTTTCCCGTCTTGCGCAAACTTGAAATAGCCTTGATCTTCTCTAGACCACCCTTGGCCTCAAGGTTCTTGGCCACCAGGTCGTCCGCGGTCTGCGCTCCGGCCGTCGCGGCCAGCAGCCCGCCCCATAACGCTGCACCCGTCACCGCTGCTAACAGGCTTATCTTGCGGCGCTGGGATTCCGAAACTGAAAAGAGTCTCATTCGATCCTCCTCGACATTTCCACCGGTTTTTATGGGGGTTGGAACTCGTGCCGCAAGCTTAAACCATGATCGGCGTCTTACCCGCTTGTTTTTTTTCATTCAGCTCCGAATACGACTCGGGAGCAGCGCGCGGCGCGAATCAGCCCCGGCTGGGCGCCAATGGCTGCGCGCCAACGGCCCTCGCGCAACTTGTACACTTGAGCGGACATCCTTTCTGCCGGAGCCTCGCCGATGATCAAGCCATTGCTTCTCAGATTCACCAGCGCAAAACGAACGCTGCCGCAACGCGCGTCCTTCGCAGCTCTTGCGCTATATCTGGCCGCCATCGTTTCCCCGCTATTCGGACAGGCGCCTGGACCGCTGCGACCGCCCGCAGTCCCGCTCATCACCCACAATCCCTATTTCAGCGTCTGGTCCATGGCCGACCACCTCACCGACGAGCCAACCCGCCACTGGACCGGCGCCGAGCAGCCCTTTACGGGCCTGGCACGCATCGACGGCAAAGCTTACCGCTTCATGGGCCGGTGGCCCGGCGAAGCCACGGACATGCAGCAGACCGCGCTTGAAATCACCCCGACGCACACCCGCTACAGCTTTACAGCCGCCGGAATCGTTCTGCAATTCAGCTTCTTCACCCCATCGCTTCCATTCGATCTCGACACCCTTTCCCGCCCCGTTACCTACCTGACCTGGGAAGCCAAATCCTCCGACGGCAAGCCTCACGACGTCTCCCTCTTCCTCGACGTCGACCCCCGCATCGCCATCAACTCCGGCGACCAGCCTGTAATCTGGGGCCGCGCGCGCACCAAGTCGCTCACTGTGCTCAACGTTGGCTCGCGCGACCAGCAGCCCCTCAACCGTACCGGCGACAACCTGCGCATCGACTGGGGCTATTTCCACCTAGCCGTACCCAGCTCCGAACAAGCCGAAACCGCGCTCTCCTCAGACTCCATCAGCGAATTCCTCAAGTCTGGCCAACTACCCGCGTCAGACGCCCTCGATATGCCGCAATCCCCTGACACCGGAGCCGCCCACCTCGCCGTCGCCTTCCCGCTCGGCCAGGTTGGTGAAGCCGAAGTCTCGCGCCATCTGCTCGTCTCCTATACGCAAGGCCCTGCCATTGAATACCTCGGCCGCCGCATGCTCGAGTACTGGCAACGCAATCACCTCCCCGTCGCCGACATGCTCGAAACCGCCGCCAGCGAATACGAATCCCTCGAAATCCGCGGCAAAGCCTTCGATACCGAGCTGAGCGGCGATCTTCGCCACGCCGGTGGACCGCTCTATGAGCAACTGGCCGTGCTCGCCTACCGCCAGACCATAGCCGCCCACGGCCTCGTCGCCGACGTCGACGGCACGCCGATGATGTTTCCCAAGGAAAACTTCAGCAACGGCTGCATCGCCACAGTGGATGTCATCTACCCCTCCGCGCCGTTCTTCCTGCTGCTCAGCCCGAAACTCCTCGAAGCCCAACTCAAGCCAGTCATGGAATACGCTGCCCTGCCGCGCTGGAAATGGCCCTTCGCGCCTCACGACCTCGGCCAGTATCCGCTCGCCGACGGCCAGGTCTACGGCGGCGGCGAACGCACCGAAGAAGACCAGATGCCCATTGAAGAGTCCGGCAACCTGCTCATCCTCGCCGCGGCCTTAGGTCAAGCCGAAGGCAACTGGCACTTTGCCGAGGAATACTGGCCGCAGTTCACCAAATGGGCGGAATACGTGGAGAAAAACGGCCTCGACCCCGAAAACCAGCTCTCGACAGACGATTTCGCCGGCCACCTGGCCCACAACGCCAACCTATCCATCAAGGCCATCGACGGCTTGGGCGCCTACGCCAAAATGGCCCGGGCCCTGGGAAAGACCAGCGTCGCCGACGACTACGAATTAAAGGCCAAAGCCATGGCCGCCAAATGGCAAACCCTCGACTTGGAGGGCAACCACTACAAACTCGCCTTCGACAGCCCCAACACCTGGAGCCAGAAATACAACCTCGTCTGGGACGACCTGCTCGACCTGCACCTCTTCAACCGCCAGATCAAGCACACCGAGCTGGTCTACTACGAATCCAAACTCAACCAATTCGGCCTGCCTTTGGACAGCCGCAAGACCTACACCAAGCTCGACTGGCAGATCTGGACCGCCACCATGGCTGAATCCCCCGACCAGTTCCAAGGCTTCCTGGCCCCCATCCTGAAATGGGTCAACGAAACCCCCACCCGCGTCCCGCTCACCGATTGGTACGACACCGTTACCGGCAAGCAGGAAGCCTTTCAGGCAAGGTCCGTAGTTGGCGGCGTCTACATCAAAGCCCTGGCCAACCGCGACCTCGCCGCCAAATGGCAAAAGCGCTCCAACAGCGAGAAATAAGACTGCGAGAGTAAGGCTACCTTTCTCCCGCCCGATTTCCGGGAGAGTGGTACACTTGCGTACCCAATTGTACGCACGAGTCTGCCATGAAAACGCTCAAAGTCGGCATCCGCGAGTTCCGCGACAATCTAGCCACCTATCTGCTGGAGTCGGAAGCTCCCATGGCGATCACCCGTCATGGAGATACAGTCGGCTACTACCTCCCAGCCCGCCGCAAGCGCAGCGACACGGAAAAGGCGGCGTTGCAGGAGGCCGCAGCCCGCTGGCAGCAGATTTTGTCCGCCGAGGGCATCTCTGAAGAGGAAGTCCTGGCTGACTTCCAACGTTGGCGAGCGGAACAGAAGCGGTGACGGTGTCGAAGCGCCTTGTTCTGGACGCCAACATCCTGCTTCGCGTCGTACTTGGAACGCGTGTCCGAAACCTGCTTGAGGTCTATGAGGACTCCGCAGCTTTCTACGCTCCCGACGTGTGTTTCGACGATGCTCGCAAATACCCGAGCGTGATCGCCCAGGAACGGAAATTCGATCCTCTGCCGGGCTTGGCCGTGCTTGCGGAAATGGCTCGGATTGTCGAGAGCGTTGAACTGTCGCTGTACGCAGAATTTGAAGCGAAGGCCAGGCTGAGAATCGCCACACGGGACCCGGACGACTGGCCAATCGTCGCGACTTCCCTGCTGCTCGATTGTCCGGTATGGACAGAAGATCAGGACTTCTTCGGAAGTGGGATCGCAACCTGGCCAACCGCGAAAGTGATTACGATGCCTTCCCTATTCCAATCGAATGACAAGAGCGGGCCGGATACCACACGGGCCCCGTCTCACTTATCCCGGAAATGGGCGTCCTCAAGGTCTTCGTTGCGCTTCTCGATCGCGGCGATCGCTTCCGGCTGTAGTTTTTCCAGTAAAGCCAGCAGCTTCCGTGGATCGAAGGACTCGACGGTATGATCGGCATCCTTGCTGGGGACATACCGCGGGGTGCAGACCAGAATCACCGTAATCTTGGGCTGCAATTGCTTGAGCGCCGCGATCAGTTCCTCCGTGGGCATGTCTTCCATGCCCGCGT
>Ga0302319_10023332_pt1 | contig 11059 bp, 7 predicted proteins | sample Bog_T0_2_FD_203319 | JGI IMG/M metagenome (GOLD analysis project Ga0302319, IMG submission 203319) | Peat permafrost microbial communities from Stordalen Mire near Abisko, Sweden - Bog_T0_2 | ecosystem: Environmental > Terrestrial > Soil > Wetlands > Peat | place: Sweden: Abisko, Stordalen Mire...
GAAGTCCTGGGACGCAGGGGCACTTGTCGCCGCAGCCCATGGTGATGAGGAGTTTTGCGTCTTGCAGTAGTTCTTCTGTCAGTTTCCGGGGCTTGGCGTTGCTGAGGTCGATCCCGATCTCTTGCATTACGGAGAGGACTTCCGGATGAACGCGCGGGCTGGGTTCCGTTCCAGCGGAAATCGCCTCAGCCTTGGCGGGGTCGGCCAGTTGGTTGAAGAAGGCTGCCGCCATCTGTGAGCGGCCAGCGTTATGGACACAGGCGAAAATTGCCTTAATCATGGTCCTTCATTCCTTGTGATTGTCGCCCGATGTTGTCGATTCTGCGACATTGTAGTGCGACATCACTTCGTCTTTTCGCGCCCGGAAGCGGGCTCAAACGCTCGCATTTGGCTTGATGGCGTACACTTTGACACTGGCCGCTGCGGCGTTGACGTCGTATTGCGAGAGGAGACTCGTCAGCTCCTGATGCAGCGAGGCAGAAGGGCCAGGGGCGCAGCAAGAATCCTCGAGCACCTGAAATAAGCTGCCACTGTCCATGGTTGGGGAACAGCAGCCAGCTTGGTTCTCAACCTTGGCGTATGCATTCAGGTCTGCGCCGCTGTCTACAATCTCGACATGTTCGAAGCCCGCTGCGAGCAGTCCAGCGCGATAGTCGTCGATCAGGATGGCTCCGGCAATACAGCCGACGTAAGCTGCGATGCTGTTCGCTATTGCTTCGGGAAGTTCGGACTTCAAGGCTATGTCGCTCACCGCTACGCGCCCGCCGGGCTTGAGAACGCGGGCAATTTCGCGGAAGACGGCTGGTTTGTCGGGCGCGAGATTCAGGACGCAGTTGGAGATGACGCAATCGACGGAAGCATCCGGCAGCGGAATCTGGTCGATGGTGGACTGGTAGAACTCGACGTTGATGTAGCCGCCGGCTTTGGCGTTTGCGCGGGCACGGTCGATCATGGCCGGAGTCATATCGATGCCGATGGCGCGGCCTTCGGGTCCAGCCATCCTCGACGCAAGGAAGACGTCGAGACCTCCGCCGGAGCCGAGATCGACGACGACCTCGCCGGGTCTGATGTGCGCCGTTGCTGTGGGATTTCCGCAGGACAGGCCCATGTTGGCCTCTGCGGGAATTGATGTAAGTTCTTCAGGGGAATAGCCGAAAGCCTCGGCTACAGCCTTTACCCCCGCATTGTCGCTGGACAGCGCACTCTCGGCAACCGCGCCGTACTTCGACCTGACCGAATCAAGAATCTGCATTGTCATGATGGTCCCCTCAAAAAATATATTTGCTTACGCAACTATATCTCTTGTCAATATATTCGTCAATGCGTATAAATAGGTCATGGCAGGAAAATCATCACCGTTCAACATGGAACTCTTCTTTCAGGCTCTTGGGGACAAGACGCGATTGCGCCTGCTGAACCTGATGGGAGAGCAGGAGATTTGCGTTTGCTATTTTGTGGAGATTCTTGAGCAGGGGCAGCCAAAGATATCGCGGCATCTGGCGTATCTCAGGCGAGCAGGGATTGTTGAACCCCGGCGCGAAGGACGGTGGATGCATTATCGAATCGTCATGCCGTCGGATATTGGCGCCGCTCAGGTGCTGCGCAATGCGCTTGCCTGGCTTAAGGAAGACCGGGCGATGCAGGCGGACCGGGCGCGACTTTCGGAAGCATGTTGCAGTCCAGCGAAGTTTGCCGGACTGGAGAGCGCACCGCTGCCCGTTTCTGTCGATTGCTCGACCGTTCCTGGGGCAAAACAATGATGTCGCGCAAATCATCTACGCAGGTTCGAAATTGCGCGCCGTTGGCGCGGAAGCGCCTGGGGGGCGAACTACGCGCAGTGGGCAACTCTGTCATTTACCGCTGCCGGGAACAATCTTGAGTTGGCGATTGCTGTGGCCGCTTTCGCCCTGAATTCGGGAGAGGCATTTGTCGGTGTGGCCGGTCCCCTGATTGAGGTTCCCGCGCTTATTTGGCTGGTGAACGTGGCGTCTTGGATTCAGAGGCGTTACTTCTGCTCTGCGGGGTTGAGGTTGGCGGGGGTTCCGGTGGAAGACGGGCTGTTGGGAAGGTGAGTTTTCGCGGTGGGTGGGAATGGCGGGGTCGAAGGGCGAGGGAATAGGGCGGGATTTGGGTAAATTCGACGGAGAGCGTACCGCCGGGCCTAAAGGCCATTTTCATTCCTGTGGGCTGATGCGGGGATTAGGACCTCGGCAAAACGCAAAAGCTCAGGTATAGAGACTGGGGTTGGGGGCTCGCGTATACTTTTCATGCGGTTCTCTTGGGTGAGAAACTGGAAGGCAATCTGGAAAGGGATTGAAAATGCTGGGTAAATTTGGCAAGTTCTTCATGATATTGGCGGTAATGACGCTGGGGCTGTTTGGAGTGGGAACCAGGGCGCAGGCGCCAGCGGGGGATGCGGTTTTGACTCCGACGGAAACCACGAAGCTGCTACCGGCGACGGTGTGGTTCAAAGGGCAGTCGGCGACGACTCAATTGCGCAACTCGGGTGGGGTGAAGTTTGCGGATGGATACTTTGTGCTGTCAACGCTGGTGGATACGAGCGGCTATTCCTCTGATGTGGCGGCGAAGTACCAGGCCTACTTCATCACCGAGGTTGCGCTGAAGATTGAGGGACACGAGCTGCCGGCGGGAGTTTATGGTGTGGGATTCATCCCTGGGGGCAAGTTCATCGTGCTGGATGTGGGATCGCACGACCTGTTTACGGTGGATTCGCACAATGAGGCTGATTTGAAACGGCCGGTGCCGCTGAAGGTGACTGCGGCTAAGGATGGCTTCAGGCTGTATGAGGGGCGCACTTACATTACATTTGCGCGGTAGTTTTGAGGGCTCGGCGCCGCACATGAGCGAGTGATTGGGGCCGGTGTCAAGCGTAAAGCATGGAAAATGCTGATTCGCTAAGGAAATCGGCCGGCTTGGTGGGCAGGCACTGGATCGAGTGTACCCGTAGAGCGTGGATGACGCGCTGGATCAGCTCTTTCCAATTTTGTGCGGAAGACTGGCGGAAGAGCCGCGCTTGCGGGTACCAGGGGGTAGTGAGGCTGTCCTGACCCCAACGCCAATCCGATTGCCAGGGGAGGAGCAGCCAGAGGGGCTTGCCCATGGCGCCGGCGAGGTGCGCGATGACGGTATCCGTCGTGATTACCATATCGAGATTGGCAATGAGAGCTGCCGTGCCTGCGAGGTCGATGTCGCAGCCGGAGGCATTGAGCGGGGCGAGTTCGGCTGGGAGCGAGTGAATCTGGCGGGCGGCGTCGCCTTTTTGCAGGGAGACAAAACGGGTCTCAGGGAATTCGAGGAACAACGGCAAAAAGGCGCCAAGATGGGTAGAACGGTCTCGGTCGGCGGGGTAGTTCGGATTGCCGGCCCAGGAGAGGCCAATGTTACCGATATTGCCGCCGGGCAGCTGCGATGCCAGCCCCAAATCTCTTGCGCGGGCGGTCTTGAGCTTTGGATCGGCGTTGAGGTAGGGCACGGGGCCGGGAACAGTTTCAATGCTGGTGCCGAAGACCGCGGGCAGACTCATGAGCGGGCAGTGAAGATCGAAGTCTGGGAGCGGCTCGCCCTGGACGAGAAGCTGGCCGGGTGTAATCCCAATGGCTTCAACAAATGGGCGAAGCAGGCGGGCCAACGGCGGCTGTACTTCGAGGATGATTTCAGCTCCGCGCTCGGCGACGAGGGGGAGATACCGGAGGAACTGGATGGTATCGCCCAAGCCTTGCTCGCAGTAGATGAGGATGCGCCTTTTGTCCATGGGGAGCCGGTGGAGGAACTCGCCTTTCCAGATTGGCTGGGCAAAGCGGCGGGGCCTTGGGTGGACCTCGCGAAAGGACCAGCGGGCCTCGTAGTTGGCCCAACCGCGGGTATAGTCTCCGCAGCGTATCTGGGTCAGGGCCAGGTTGTAACGGGCGCCGGGGTGGTTGGGGTCGAGGGCGACCGCCTGCCGATGAGCAGCGAGAGCCTCATCGACGCACCCGAGCCGGAGGAGGGCGTTGCCGCGATTGGAGGCCGCTGTCTTGTGGCCGAGGGATTCGGCGTGGACGAAGGCGTCGATTGCGGCCTGAGTCTTGACGGGGTCGGAGGCTGCCGCGGCCTCGGCGAGGAGCAGAATCCCGAGGGCATTGGGGATCTCGGGGTTTGTGGGCTTGGGGGTTGTGGTCGAAGCGGCTTCGATGAGATTACATTTCGATGCATCCTGAAGGGCTGCGTGGGCGGCGGGAAAATCGCCCTGGTCCAGATGCAAATAAGCGAATGCGATATGCACTGCTGAATTCTCAGGCTGAAGGGCGTGTGCCCGCTCGTAATGTTCGGCAGCCTCATTGAGCAGCCTCCGGGAGCGGGCGAGATTGCCTAAGTTCAGGTGGGCTTGGAACAGCGTTGAATCGACGGCAATTGCCTGGTGGTAACAGGATTCGCCCAGGAGATCGCGGCCGTCGGCGATAAGAGAAACACCCATGTTGAGCCATGCGGAGGCGAAGTTGGGTTGCAGGGCGATCGCTTCGCGGTAATGGCGGATGGCCTGTTCGTGCTGGCCGAGTTGAGCATGGGCGTAAGCGACGGCGAATTGACGGTGGCTGGTGGTGCGCGCCGCACCTTGGTCGATGCACGCGCCAGAGACGGCGCTGTGCTCATCGAGGGTCAGGCCGCATTCAAAACTGGCTAATGCGGCGGTGTAGTTTTCTTCCAAGGCGAGGATGTTGCCCATGCCGAAATGGGCCGCGGCAACGGTTGGCCGGAGAACAAGTACGCGGTGGAAAAGGTCTTTGGCGGTGGCGAGGCGCTCGGGATTGAGGCGGCTGGTGGCGGTGAGCAGCTCGGCGAGGCCGAGGAGGGAGGGGAGCTCGGAGTGATTGAGGCGGAGCGATTCGCGAAAATGGGATTCAGCGAGCGCGAGCTCATGAAGAGCCAGATATCCGTGGGCGAGAGTGCAGTGAGCGAGTGCGTTCAAGGGATCGATCGCCACCGCGGCCTGAGCCATGTGCAGGGAGGGCAACAGTTGACCCGACTGCCGGGCGATGAGACTGAGTCCGAGCACCGCGGCGAGGGAGCAGGGATCTTCGTCGAAGGCCTGGCGGTAGAATGCGGCGGCTTCGAGCAGGTGGCCGCTGGTGTGGAACCCACGCGCCGAGTGCAGCGTGGCGGATTCCCCATGAAGACGGATCATTGGTGGGCCTGGATGTTGAGGTTCAACCAGGTTGACAGCGATTGCAGCCATGGCTGTTGTCTCCCTTTCATGAGCCTAACGGGAGGGTTGGCGGTACTTGACGAGGTTTGGGAGATTTCGCCGGGTGTCTGTGCCGGAGTGGTCGCACTGAGGCGCGTTCCCAAAATGGGCAGCGGTATTTCGCGGCAGCCACAGGATTTTTCTAATTCCCGCCGCGCCAACTCAAGATGGGCAACAGGCTGGAGTAGTCGTCGGTCCACAAGCGCAAGCCGGCTACCGGGGGGATTGGTCTGGCGGCCTTCGCGATTTCCGGCAGCTCCCAGAATGACTGATTGTCGGTAAGGAGGACCCATGTGGCCGAAAACTCGCCGCGAGAATCAATGGAGGGGGAGTGTACGATTCCCGCTTTCATGTCGGCTGACCGGGCGAGGAGGGAGATCTCCGGCGGAAGGTTGAGGTATTGATTAGAGACGTGGAAGGCCAGAATGCCGCCCTGCGCGAGATGCCGCCGATAGAGAACCATTGCCTGGCTGGTTAACAGATGCAGCGGAATGGCGTCGCCCGTGAAAGCATCGACGGCGATCAAGTCGAAGTTTTGCGGCTGCTCCTGGGTGAGTGAAATGCGCGCGTCGCCCTGAACGATGGTTGTATCCGCTGTCGAATCGCGGATGTAGGTGAAGAGGTTGCGGGCGATTGGCTCCACCTGGGGGTTGATTTCATAGAAGCGGAAATGATCACCGGGTTGGCCGTAGGCAGCGAGGGTTCCGACGCCGAGGCCGATGACGCCGACTCTCTTTGACTGTCCACTGCAACAATTCCTCAGCGCTAATCCCACGCCGGAGTCGAAGCCGTAGTAGGTGGTGGGGGTCTTGCGGTACTCGGTTGCGAACCACTGGGTACCGTGTTGCACGGTGCCGTTGAGGAGGGTGCGGGTCTTGAATGCTTCGGGCGGGTAGAGGGATTCGCGCACTCTGAGCGCGGCGTAGAAGTTGCGCACCTCGACCAGGGAATCTCGGGTGTAGACGGTGTGCATCATGCCGAGGAGTACCCCGAGCAGGATGACGCCGGTTGACCAGAGGAGGCGCTGGGGCCAGCCGTCGTTCCAGACTGCGAGCAGGGCGACCGCGGCGGTGGCGGCAAAGGCGAGCGCGATGTCGTAGTTGGCGCGGAAGAGCAGGGGGCAGGCGATGCCGATGAGGAATGCGCCGGTGACGCCTCCCGCTGCGATGAGGAGGTAGAAGAGCGTGGCCTCGGTGGGGCGATCGGGGCGCAGGCGGTAGGTCTCCGCGTGGCAGAACCAGCAGGCGAAGAAGGCTTCGACGAGGAAGAAGCCGACACTGAGCGCGATGGGCAGGCTCATGTCCGTCTTGGTCAGCATGTAGCCGAGGCTGGCCAGCAGGACGACCAGGAAGCGGACGATGAGCCAGCGGCGATAGAGGTTGGGTGCGTGGAAGGCTAGGATGAAGGTGAGCAAGTAGGCGGCGAGGGGCAATATCCACAACAGCGGGATGGCGGCGATGTTCTGGGAGAGGTAGCCGGTTACTGCGCTCAGCTGCATGGCCGCGGCCATGGGCAGGAGGAACCACGTCAGCCGCTGGCGCAGGCTGGCTGCTGGGCCTTCTGGGGCGGGTGCTTCGATGGAGACGGATGCGTGTTTTTGCAATGCGATGAGGGAGAAGAGGATCGCGAAGAGCAGGAAGCCTATCATCCAGACGAGCTTTTGGAGGTGGACTGGGAGATATGGCTCGACGAGCGTGGGATAGAGGAGAAGGGCGAGGAGCGAGCCCGCGTTGGACATGGCGAAGAGGCGGAACCGGACCTGGGCTTGCTCGCGGCGGGCGAGCCACACCTGCATGAGCGGGCTGGTGGAGGCGAGGAGGAGGAACGGCAGGCCGATTCCGCCGCCGAGGACGGTGAAGATGGCAGCTACAGGATGCTGAGAGGCGCCGGAGAGATCGGCGTGGAAGTACATGTTGGCGACGAGGCTGAGGACTGCGGCGGCGAGGAGTGTCACGTGGAACACCTCCTGCTGGCGGGCTGAGAGGCGCTTCGAGAGCCAGGAGGTGGACCAATGCGCGTAGAGGTAGCCGAGGAGGAGCATGAGCTGGAAGAAGACTAAGCAGGTCATCCAGACTGCGGAGGAGCCGCCGAGCGCGGGTAGAATCTGGCGCGCTGCGATGGGTTCGATGAGGAACAGAAGGAAGGCTGAACAGAAGACTGCGCTGTTGTAGAGGATTCGCGAAGACACGTTGATTTTCCCTCAGCGCTGGCTTGGAGCGGGAATGGTTCCGCAGCCTTCTGCTGTTTCACAGAGAGTTTAGCAGGTGAGAGACGGAGGTTCTTGGGTTCGCGATGCGGGAAATTTTGAGTTAGGAATCTGTCGAAAACAAAATTGAAAAGGCGAAGATAAAGGGAATCTTGGGCTGACTTTTCTGCGAATAGGTGGGGGGTGGGGGGTGTTTTTTGCGGAATCGGCGCGTAAACGATTGACGGGTAATGGGTTAGGTTCGATCCTAAGGTGCTGTTTTGTGCGCTTTTGCGTACCTTTTGCGTACCTTTTGCGCACTTAACAGGGTTGGAATTTATCGGAGGTGCAGGCCTTGGTGGTTTGCTACGACCGACTACATTGATTATACAGGATTGATTATACAGGATTGGTGATTAATTAAGTGCGAGCCGGGATTGGTTTTCTTCTGTGGGCTCCCCGGCCTCAGAATCGAGACCGGGGGGCATCCGGCACCCGGCCTGCGGCCGGGACTAACTCTTTCGCGTGATGTAAACGCTGCGCACCCGATTTCACTGAGATTGTAAACGGCTGAGCACATTCCACCTAAGTGTTACCTTCGTAAGTTATTGATTATATTGGCTTAGTGCCTTGGGTAAATTTGGCATGCCAATTGCTGGTATATGGGCAAGTTCAGCAAATTGCTGCAACAAATTTTAAGCGCGGAGATACAACTCACATGAAGAACCAGATTCTGCTGGCCGTAATCAAGCTCAACAACCTTCTGTCCAGCGAAGAAGGTCAGGACCTCATCGAGTACGCCCTTGTCGTTGCTCTCGTTGCCTTCGGCGCTACCGCTGCCATGGGCACGCTGGCTTCCAAGATCAGCACGACGTTCACCCAGATCGGCACCTCTCTCAGCACCACCATCACCTAGTACAACAGGCAGGCAGGAGGGATAGCGGGGCACGGCTGAAGCCGTGCCCTAACACGAAGCCAGGCATTTTTTGTTGAAAGAAGAGCTTTTCCGAAGCCTCTTCAGCCGACTGCCCAATTGCTGCCCGGGCAGTCGAAGCTGCAACAGACAGCATGCCTTAGGATCCTTAACAACCCTGCCGCCACTGCCGCATACAAGATTGGGTTACCGAAGTGCTCACGAAAGGTCTGAATGGACCGTCTCTTTTTGCCGATAACGGATACGGTGGATCTTGATGCGGGCCGCAAGCCTTTTCAATACGTTTCTGCAACAGCTTCGCAAACGCCAACGCGCGGCGCGTCCGGGTAGTCGTTACCGGGTTGCAATGGAAGGCGAGGAGGGGCGGAGAGTTGAGATTCAACCGCGCCCGGAGTGAAAACGATGAACGTTCAGATTGAATCGCAAACAAGACCGATGGCGTTCAAGCAAAGGTTGGCGCGTGCCGCGGCATCCAGAGAGCCGAATGCCTGGCACCCTTCCCTGATTCGGTGCGTTCGCGCGCTTTCAATCGGCGGCGAGGGCAACGCTCTGATTGAGATCGCCTTGGTTCTTCCCATACTGCTGGCCGTCGTGACCGCCATAGGCGCCTTCGGGTTAGCCTTCAATAATGAGTTGACCCTGACAAGCGCCGTCGGTGCCGGTGCCCAGCAACTTCAGTTGGTCCGGACCACCACATCCAATCCCTGTGCCGACGTTCTTTCGGTGATCCAGGCCGCCGCGCCGAACCTCCAGACTGCGAACATCGGCGTCTCGATCACGATGAATGGTGTCACTGTCACGGGCGGTTCCTGCTCCGGCGATCAGTCGGACCTGATTGAGGGCCAACCCGTAACGGTGTTGGCCACATATCCTTGCGCCCTTGCCATATTCGGAACGAAGTTTACGAATGCCTGCCAACTTGCAGCAAAGGTGACCGAGTATGAGTATTGATACTGATAAGGCCGGGGAAAATCCGGTGAAAGCGAGAATTTTGTTCTTTGTCCGGCTCGTTCTGGACGACCAGAGCGGGCAGACGCTCCCATTTCTAGCCTTGATATTGGTCTGGTTGCTGGGTATTGCCGGGCTCGTGATCGACGTAGGCGAAGGTTATGTCGTTCACGCCCAGTTGCAAAACTCGGCAAATGCCGCCGCATTGGCGGGCGCGGGATTGGTTTACTCCGCACAATCCCAAACCGTAAATACGACTACCGAAGCGAACCTGTACAGCGCTGGAAGCGGCGATAAGAATGTCTACTCCTCGCTCACCGTTTCCACCACCGTTACGACCAAGTGCCTCAACCTGCTTCTGCCGCCGGGCTCAACCTGCAACGTCAACTCCGTGCCCAACGCCGTTCAGGTCACCAACAGGACCACCATCCCTACGGTGTTCATGGCCATGTTTGGCGTGCCCACGCTTAAAGTAGGCGCAACTGCAACGGCTTCCATTGCCGGAATCTCAAGCCAGTGGAATATCGCCATTATGGTGGACGCTTCGGGAACGATGGCCAGTATTGACTCCAACTGCGGCGGAATCAGCTCTTTCCAATGCGGATTGAACGGGGTTCAAAGTTTGCTGGCGGCCACCAATCCATGCAGCGGATCTTCCTGCTCGCCTGCCACCGCGAATGCTCGCGTGGCCCTGTTCTCATTCCCAAACATCATGACCTCGCCGACCAATTACCTGCCGATCGCCAACGCATGCAGCAATATGAGCTATTCCGGGCCGGCGGTACCTTACAATATCATCACTTTGCCCAAGCCTGGGGCAACCTCTTACCCGCCCACCGCTTACCGGGAAGCGAACAACTCCTACACCTGGGCCGCGAGTTACGAAATGACCTATGGAGCCAGCGACGCCGATGCAAACGGATTCGTCAGCGATTACTATCAGCCAACCAACACATCCACCGGCGGATTGAATCCCAACTCTTCCGTGGTGATGGCAGTTGGCTACGGTGGCACCGGCAACGGAGCGAAACAAGGCTGTCTACCAATCGCCCCCTCTGGCATCGCGCTGAACGGCATCGTTGGAGCCTCGGGGAGCAAAGTGAACACGGGAGACGTCGGCGAAGGCATCACCGATTATGCCCCAGTCATCTATGCGGCGCAGGCAGCGCTGGTTGCGGAACAGATCCTTCATCCAGCATCGCAGAATGCGATCATCATCGTCGGAGACGGCGGTTCCAATGCTCAATGGTTTTACTTCCCTCAAGGTTCCATGTGGCAGTGGCCTTCCACCAACACCTCTGAACCATCCACAATTGCGCCAGGCTCGAATGGATATGACACTCTGAAATCCACCCCTAATCTGAACGCGGCGCCTGCTTCCTCCCTTTCCACGCCCAATCAGGAAGTGAGCGGGACCATCTCCGGAATCTACCCCGATTTCATGGATGAATGCCAGCAGGGAATCGTGGCGGCGCAATATGCGACGGCTGCGGGAACGACCGTCTTCTCCGTGGCCTATGGAGCGGGAACAGGTTCGTCTGCCGGATGCGGAAGCGCAGCCAAGGTTCAGAGCTACAACGATGTCACCATGGTCGCAACTGGAAAAAACGTCCCATTCGGTTCCGCGGCTGCGCTGAGTCCTTGCGTGGCGATGCAAAACATGGCCACGTCCATGAGTACCTTTTACTCCGACTGGACCCAAAGCGGGTCGAACAGCACCTGCCAGGACAACCAGCATCCGGAGGTTTAC
>Ga0302319_10023337_pt1 | contig 11057 bp, 18 predicted proteins | sample Bog_T0_2_FD_203319 | JGI IMG/M metagenome (GOLD analysis project Ga0302319, IMG submission 203319) | Peat permafrost microbial communities from Stordalen Mire near Abisko, Sweden - Bog_T0_2 | ecosystem: Environmental > Terrestrial > Soil > Wetlands > Peat | place: Sweden: Abisko, Stordalen Mire...
TGTCCAAAGCGGGCCCCGTCGGCCACGACCCCGACGAGACGATCCGCGTAAGCGCTGACGGCGCCAGGGTCCACGCTGAGCGACCCGAGGTCGGCCCCGACCCGCACCGGTGCATCGGTGAGCCCGCCAGGACCGCCGGAACCGTTCAGCCTCGTGAGGCGGTCCAGCTCATCTTGGATGGCTACTTCGATCTCGGCGGCGAGTTTGGTGCCACCGGCACCGAGCAGCTTGATTCCGTTGTCGCCAAAAGGGTTGTGCGAGGCCGAGACCATTGCGGCAGGGACCCCGCGGTCAGAGGCCAGCCAGGCGAGCCCGGGCGTCGGGATGACCCCGGCGTCGACCACGTCGACACCTTCTGAGGTGAGCCCGGCGGCGAGAGCCGACTGGATCATCGTCCCCGAACGACGCGTGTCACGCCCGAGCAGGAAAGGAGAGCCCGGCAAGATACGCGCCGCCGCTCGCCCCAGTGCCAGGGCGAGCTCGGCTGTCAGGTCAGAACCTGCGATACCTCGGATCCCGTCGGTGCCGAACCGCGGCGCCATCGGGACTCAGCGCTTCGAGTACTGAGGAGCCTTACGAGCCTTCTTCAAGCCGTACTTCTTGCTCTCCTTCTCGCGGGCGTCGCGAGTGAGCATGCCGGCCTTTTTGAGATTGCCGCGAAGCTCCACGTCGAGCTCGATGAGCCCGCGCGCGATGCCGAGACGCAATGCACCAGCCTGGCCGGCGATTCCGCCTCCATCGATGGTGGCGTCTACGTCGTAGCGGTCGGCCGCGCCTGCGATGCGCAACGGCTCAGTGGCAAGGGTGCGGTGAGTCTCGGAGGGGAAATAGTCCTCGAAGGCCCTCTTGTTGATCGTGATGGCACCTTCCCCGGTGCGAAGTCGCACACGGGCGACGGCGCGCTTGCGACGGCCGGTCGACTGGACGAGTGGCTTTGCCATGAAGCTTGGGTCCTTCTAGATCAAGAAGCCACCCGCCGAGCGGCGGGCAGGTCGAGCGGGATGGGCATCTGCGCGGCATGGGGATGTTCCGGGCCGGCGTAGACCTTCAACTTGGAGAGCATCTTGTGACCTAGCGGGCCATGAGGGAGCATTCCCTTGATGGCGCGCCGCACGACCTCTTCAGGGCGTGTCTCGAGCTCCTGGGCGTAGCTGGTCGTCGTCAGCCCACCGGGATAGCCGCTGTGGCGGTAGGAGAACGAGCGGTCCGCCTTGCCTGCGGTCATGACGATCTTGGCTGCGTTGACCACGATGACGTGGTCACCGGTGTCGATATGGGGAGCGAAGATCGGGCGGTGCTTGCCACGAAGGACGCTGGCGACCTCGGTCGCGAGCCGACCGAGCACGAGGCCATCTGCGTCGACGACGCGCCAGACGCGCTGGAGCTCACTCGGCTTGGGGGAATACGTGCGCACATCCGTCCTTTGTTTGATGCCAATCCTGGTGCTCGCCCGCCGCATGCCGCTACCACTGGCTAAAGGGCGCGAACTCCAAGCTCAGCAGGCAAGAGCCGAACAACTACGATAGAAGAAGCACGAGCTATCGGCAAGCCGGAGACCTGTCCGTTGCACACCGGGTCCTTAACTCGCCGCCGGGGCCACGACCCAGTCCCCACCACCTGGCTCCCAGGTCCCGCCGGGCACGAGATCGCCCGGATAGCTCACCTTAACAAGGCAGAGGCCGCACGCTGGTGCCGGCTGGGCGGCCCGGGCACGGTCGGCCCCGTGAAGAATCTGCAAAAGGTCGCCGGCCCTAATACGGCCTTGGCCGACGGCGACGAGCGTGCCGACGAGGGAACGGACCATCTGGTGGCAAAAGGCGTTCGCCTCGATGGCAAAGACCCACAGGCGGTCGTCACCTACAGCAAGCGACCAGCTCGTCTTTAACACGCGGCGCACGATCGGGCCGCACTCGCCTCTCGGCTGGCGGCAAAAGGCGGCGAAGTTGTGCTCGCCGAGGAGCGCATCACCCCCGATGCGCATGGCGGCGATGTCGAGCTCGCCCGGGACGTGCCAGGTCGAATGGCGCAGCAACGGGTCGTCCCAGTCGGTTCGCAGGATGTGGTAGCGGTAACGGCGCGAGGTAGCCGAGTGGCGAGCATCGAAGCCTTCGGGGGCAAGACGCGCCTCGAGAACCACGATCGCCCCGCCGAGCTGGTGGCTGAGCGACGGGCCGAGGCGCTCGAGCACCATGCCGGGCTCGAGCGGGCGCCCCGCCCACTTGGCCAGGACCTGCTCATCGAGATCGGCGTGCACGACCTGGCCGAGGGCGTGCACCCCGGCGTCGGTCCGCCCCGCGCAGGTGAGAGTGACCTCATGGCCCGCCATCGAGCTCAGCTTGGCAGCGAGCGCGCCCCCTACCGTCGCCTGGCCGGGCTGGGCGGCAAAGCCGTGCAGCGAGGTCCCGTCGTAGGCAACGAGCAGCATTACGCGACGAAGCGGCCCGCGAGGGGCCGCTTCACTGTCGGTCTCGAAAAGCGTCACACGAGCTCTACGCGGGCCATGGGGGCGTTGTCGCCCTGACGGGGGCCGAGCTTGAGAATACGGACATATCCACCGGGGCGGTCGACATAACGAGGACCGATCTCGGCGAACAGCTTGTGGGCCATGTCCTTGTCCCGGATGAAGGCGACCACTTGACGCTGGTTGTGAACACCACCTTTGCGCGCCTTTGTGATCATCTTCTCGACGATGGGCCGCATGGCCTTCGCCTTTGTCTCGGTCGTGACGATCCAGCGCGGGTCGGCCGCGATGAGCGAAGCGACAAGGTTGCCCAGCATTGCCTTTTGGTGGGCGGCGTCACCGCCGAGGCGGCGTCCTTTTTTAGGGGTGGCTGGCATCTCAGACACTCGCCTCGCGAAGGGACAGACCCCGCTCGTCGAGGCGCTCGAGCACCTCGTCTAGGGACTTCTGCCCGAAGTTGGTGATCGCCAGCAGGTCATCGGCGGTCCGCTCGATGAGCTCGCCAACGGTATTGATCTGGGCCCGCTTCAAACAGTTGCGGGGGCGCTCGGGAAGATCCAGGTCCTCGATGGGAAGGTCGAGGTCCGGCGAGCCGGTCGCAGCGACGCCGACCTCGCCGAGCTCGAGGCCCCGGCCCTCGCCGGCGAGCTGGGCGACGATCGAAAGCAGGCCACGCAGGGTCTGGCCGGCTGAGGCAAGCGCCTCGCGGGGCGAGATCGAGCCGTCGGTCTCAATGTCGAGCACGAGGCGGTCGAAATCGGTGGAGACCTCGACCCGGGTCGGCTCGACGACGTAGGCAACGCGACGCACGGGCGAGTAGATGGCGTCGACGGGGATCACACCGATGGCCGTGGACTGCTTGCGCTCGGCCGGGGCGTAGCCCTTGCCCCGCTCGACGGTGACGTCGATGGCAAGGCGCCCCTTGGCGTTCACCGTGGCGATGTGAGCCTCGGGGTTGAGGACCTCGACATCCGAGGTGGCCCGCAGGTCGGCGCCGGTGACGTCGGCCGGACCACGCACATCGATGCGCATCGTGACCGGCGTGTCGGACTCAGAGCGCAACACGAGGTCCTTCAAGTTCAAGATGATGTCGCTCACGTCCTCTTTGACGCCAGGGACGAACGTGAACTCGTGCAGGGCGTCGTCGAAGCGCACCTGGGTGACCGCGGCGCCGGGGATCGACGACAAAAGCGTGCGCCGAAGCGAGGCCCCGAGGCTGTGGCCGAAGCCTGGGTCGAGCGGACCGAGCGCGAAGCGCTGGTGCAACTGGTCCGGTTCGCCGATCGGCTCGACGGTAGGACGCTGAATGATGAGCATGTGTTTATCGGGCTCCTGTATGGATTGCCGCGCTGGCTACTTGGAGTACAGCTCGACGATGAGCTGCTCGCGCACCTGGGTGTCGATCTGCTCCCTCAAAGGGAGGGACAGCACGCGCACGGCGCTGCCACTGTCTTCGACCTCGAGCCAGGCGGGGGGTCGGCGGTCGATGGTGTCGAGGTTGTGCTGGACGACGATGAACTCGCGAGCCTTGTCGCTCAGCTCGACCTTGTCGGCCTGGCGAACCCGGTAGCTCGGGATCGTCACCCGGCGGCCGGCCACCTTCACGTGCCCGTGACGCACGAGCTGGCGGGCCTGGCTGCGGCTCGAGCCCCATCCGGCGCGGAACACGACGTTGTCGAGGCGCGATTCGAGCATCCTCAACAAGTTGTCGCCCGTGACGCCCGACTGGCGGCTCGCCTCTTCGTACATGTTGCGGAACTGGGTCTCGAGGACGCCGTATATGCGGCGGGCCTTCTGCTTCTCGCGAAGCTGGGTGTTGTACTCAGAAGGCTGGCGCAGCCGGTCACGGCCGTGCTCGCCTGGGGGGCTCGGGCGCCGCTCGATCGGGCAGCGGACCGTCTCGCACTTGGGGCCTTTCAAGAAAAGCTTGACCTTCTCACGCCGGCAAAGGCGGCAAACAGGTCCGGTGTATCGAGCCATCTTCGTCTCCTCGCCTAGACCCGGCGCCGCTTCTTGGGGCGACAGCCGTTATGCGGTATCGGCGTCACGTCCTTTATCCCGGTTACTTCGATGCCAACGCTCGAGAGCGAGCGGATGGCGGTCTCACGGCCCGAGCCGGGGCCGCGCACCAAAACGTCGACCCGGCGCACACCGTGCTCCATGGCGCGCCGGGCGCATTGCTCGGCAGCCATCTGGGCGGCGAAGGGTGTCGATTTGCGCGAGCCCTTGAAGCCGACGTTGCCGGCCGAGGCCCAGGCGATGACGTTGCCTTCCTGGTCCGATATCGACACGATCGTGTTGTTGAACGAGCTCTTTATGTGGGCGACGCCATAGGTGACGTTCTTGCGTTCCTTGCGGCGTGGCCGCCGCCCGCCCGGTTTGGTGGTCTTGGCCATCGTTACTTGCGCACCTTCTTCTTCCCGGCGACCGTTTTCTTCGGTCCCTTACGCGTGCGGGCATTGGTATGGGTGCGCTGTCCGTGCACCGGAAGTCCCTTGCGGTGGCGGATGCCTTGGTAGCAACCGATCTCCATCTTCCGCTTGATGTCCTGGGCAACGTCGCGGCGCAGGTCTCCTTCGACCTTCAAGTTGGCATCGATCCAGGCCCTCAGGCGGGCTACTTCCTCATCTGTGAGGTCACGCACCCGCGTGTCGGGACTGATCCCGGTCTCGGCGCAGGTTTGCTGCGCCTTGGTGAGGCCAATCCCGTAGATGTAGGTGAGGGATATCTCGAGGCGCTTTTCGCGCGGTATGTCGACGCCGGAAATTCGAGCCACGTGTTAACCCTGCCTCTGCTTGTGCCGCGGGTTGGTGCAGATGACCATCACGCGGCCGTGCCGGCGGATGATCTTGCACTTCTCGCACATTGTCTTGACGCTCGGTCGAACCTTCATGATGCGTTGCTCCACTCGACAAAGCCGGCGCAGCCGACCTGTTCCTGGCCTGGCGACGCTTGCCGCCGGCCTACTACCTTCCCGCCTCTAGTCGGAACCGGCAAACGCCGGCGCCGCCTACTTGTATCGATAGGTGATCCGCCCGCGCGCTAGGTCGTAAGGCGTGATCTCGACCTGGACGCGGTCCCCCGGCAAGATACGAATTCGGTGCATCCGCATCTTCCCCGAGGAGTGGGCGAGCACCTTGTGCCCGTTCTCGAGCTCGACGCGGAACATGGCGTTCGGGAGCGGCTCGACAACCGTTCCTTCCAGCACGATCGCATCTTCTTTGGGCTTGGGCAGGTGATCCTCCTACGACTAATTCCGACTTACTTAGACCTGTGAGTTCCGACGCGACAACCGCCGCCTTGGCAGAACTGGTGACGGGTTGCACGGACGCCGCGAAATTCTCGCCGGCACGCGGCATACAAAAGTGTAGCCGCCGGCCACCGGACCCGAGGCAGGCGCAATGATAGCCGCTCAGCTCGAAGTGAGCACCTCCGGCCCCGCCTCGGTGACGGCGACGGTGTGCTCGAAGTGGGCCGACAAGCTGCCGTCGGCCGTAACGACGCTCCAACCGTCATCAAGCTCGATCGTGTCGAAGGTGCCCACGTTCACCATCGGCTCGATGGCAAACACGTTGCCGACCTTGATGCGTGGCCCCGGCGCTCCGGGCCAGTAGTTAGGCACCTGCGGCTCTTCGTGCATGGCGGTGCCGATGGCGTGGCCAACGTACTTGCGCACGACTGAGTAGCCCGCCGCCTCGGCCACGCTCTGCACGGCCCGCCCGACGTCATGAAGCCGGTTCCCGTTGCGTAGCTGTTCGATGCCCGCCCACAAGCTGGCCTCGGTCACCTTCAAGAGACGCTTGGCAAGAGGGGAGACTTCCCCCACCGGGGCGGTATAGGCCGCGTCGCCGTGGTAGCCCTCGATGATCGCTCCGCAGTCGATCGAGATCACATCGCCTTCCTCGAGCACGTAGTCACCCGGGATGCCGTGCACGATAATGTCGTTCGGCGAGGTGCAGATCACAGCCGGGTAGCCGGAGTAGCCGAGAAAGTTCGACCTCGCCCCGCGACGCTCGAGCACCTCACGGGCGACCTGGTCAAGATCGCGGGTCGTGACCCCGGGCTTGATCGCCTGGCGCGTCTCTTCGAGCATCTCGGCCACGACCTTGCCTGCTTTGCGCATCTTGGCGATCTCTTCGGCTGAACGAATCACAGCTTCTCCTCGGACGGCACGGGCGGGAAGAAGCCGCCTCCGTGCTGATAGGCGTCGATAACCGAGGTTAGGCATTCCTGTACCTCGTCCGGGCTGCCGACACCAGAAACATCGACAAGCTTGCCCATCGCTTCATAGCGAGCGACAAGGGGGGCTGTAGCGGACTCGTAAAGGTTGAGGCGATTCTTGATCGCCTCCTCGGAGTCGTCCTCGCGCTGGATCACATCGCCACCACATATGTCACACGTCCAGTTGAACTTGGGCGGCGTGGAGGTCGAGTAGATCGCCCCGCAGTCCTCGCAGACCCGGCGGCTCACGAGCCGGGCGAGGACGAGCTCGGTCGGGATCATAAGGTTGAGGACGAGGTCGATCTCTACTGGCTTTAGCAACTCTTCGAAACCGTCCGCCTGGGCGACAGTGCGGGGGAAGCCGTCGAGCACGAATCCACGGGTCCGAGTGTCATCCCGGTCGAGACGCGAGGCGACCATGGCGAGCATCACCTCGTCGGGGATTAGATCACCTGCGTCCAGATAACGCCGCGCCTCGAGGCCGAGCGGCGTTTTGGACTTCACCTCGGCGCGGAGCATGTCTCCTGTCGAGATGTGCGGGATCACATAGCGGTGCGATAGCCGCACACACTGGGTACCTTTGCCCGAGCCTTGTTTGCCGAGCACGATGAGCCTCGCTCCAGGTACCACTTACTGGAGAAAACCCTCGTAGTTACGCATCATCAACTGGCTGTCTATCTGTTTCATGGTCTCGAGCGCCACTCCGACACTGATAAGCAGCGTCGTGCCGGCGAACGGGATGGTCGTGATGTTCCAAAGGGAAAGGAAGATCGACGGCGTGAGCGCCACGGCCGCAAGGAAAAGGCTGCCCGGGAGAGTGATCCTGTTCAGGATCCGGCCCAGGTAGTGCTCGGTGGCGGGACCAGGACGAAAACCAGGGATGTAGCCGCCCTGTTTGCGAATCGTGTCCGCCTGCTGGAACGGGTCGAAGGTCACGTGCACGTAGAAGAATGTGAACAGGACGATGAACACGCCGTAGAAGGCGATGTACCAGCCGTCGGTCGGGTTCAAAAGGTTGTGCTGCACCCAGTTGCGAAGGGAAAGCCACGGGAGCACGTTCGACATCAGCACCGGGATGTACAAAAGCGAACTCGCGAAGATGATGGGGATAACCCCGGCCTGGTTGACCTTAAGGGGGATGTAAGTGCTCTGGCCGCCGTACATGCGCCTTCCCTGCACCCGTTTCGCGAAGGTGACGGGGATGCGGCGTTGGCCCTGTTCGACAAAGACGATGGCGACGAGGATGACGAGCACAAGGGCGAGGATCACGATGACGCCGAACCAGCCCTTGTCCTGCTCGATCTCCCGGCCGTAGATGGGAAGCGCCGCCACGACGTTGGAGAAGATCAAGATCGACATGCCGTTGCCGATGCCCCGCTGGGTGATGAGCTCAGCGAGCCACATGACCACAGAGGTCCCGGCTGTGAAAACCAGGATGATGAACAGAACCCGGGGCGCTGTGAAGTCCGGGATGAGGTCGATGTCGCTTCCTGAGCCAAAAAGCTGGCCGCTGTGGAACAAGAAGACCAGGCCCGAGCTCTGCATGACGGCAAGGGCGACGGTGAGGTACCTGGTCGCCTGAGTGAGCTTGCGCTGGCCGACGGCTCCTTGCTCACGCCACTGCTCAAACTTGGGGATCACCGTCTGCAGGAGCTGGATGATGATCGACGAGGTGATGTACGGCATGATGCCGAGCCCGAAGATGGCCGCTCGTGCGAGGGCACCTCCGGAGAACAAGTTGAGGAACCCGATCACTCCGCCCGACTTGTCAGCGGTCGTGAGGCTCTGGATCTCGTTAAAGCTGACCCCGGGCACGACGATGTTCGCACCCATCAGGTAGATGGCGATGATGAGCAAGGTGAACAGGACCTTGTTGCGGAGGTCCGGGACCTTGAACATGTTCCGCAAACTTGAGAGCATCAGATCCTTTCCTCGCTCGTTACGCCGGTGAACGCATCTTTGGCGGGAACCCGCCGCCGAGAAACCCTAGCGGTTGGCGAGGGCATTTCCCTTGGCGGGGGGACGACGGTCACCATAAGGCGGAGCCACGACAGTCACAGTCCCACCGGCGGCCTCGATGGCGGCGACGGCCGAGCGGGAAAAAGCATGTGCAGAAACGTTCACGGCCCGGTGCAGCTCGCCCCGGCCGAGGATCTTGACAAGGCCCTTGTGGTGGACGATGCCACCCTCCTCGAGGTTCTCCGGCGTGACCTCGTCCATGCCGAGCTCCTCGAGCGCGTCCAGATTTACGACGTTGTACTCGACCCGGAACGGGTTGGCGAAGCCTCGCAGCTTCGGGATCCGCTGGGTCAGCGGAAGCTGCCCACCTTCGAACCCGGGCTTGATGTTGTTGCGGGCCTTCTGGCCCTTTGTCCCGCGGCCGGCCGTCTTGCCGCCCTTACCGCCAGTCCCCCGGCCTACACGGCGCTTGGGCCGTTTCGAGCCGGGCGAGGGTGCTAGCTCGTGCAGCTTCATGCGGTCTGCTCCTCGGAAACGGAAATCAGATGGGGTACGCGAGCAATCATCCCGCGGATCTCGGGCCTGTCAGGGAGAACATTCGACTGGCCGATGCGGCCAAGGCCCAGAGCACGCAGCGTGCCACGGTGCTTGGGCTTGGTGCCGATCCCTGAATGGATTTGGGTGACGAGCAACCGCGCCTCTCCCGTGGGAGCAGCCTGTGTGGCCTTGTCGGCCTTTCGTGAAGCCATCGTCAGCCAACCTCACTCGTTGAGACGCGACCGAGCCGACGACGCTCTTCGTAAGCGCGCAGCACGCCGGCCGGGGTGACCTCCTCGGGGGTCTTGCCCCTAAGGCGGGCGACCTCGTCAGGACGGCGCAGGCTCGAGAGCCCGGCGATTGTGGCGTGAGCCACGTTGATCGCATTCGAGGTGCCGAGCGACTTGGCGACGACGTCGTGGATTCCCGCCATCTCGAAGATGGCCCGGGCGGCACCGCCGGCGATGACGCCGGTACCGGGCGCGGCCGGCTTCAAGATGATCCGGCCGGCGCCGGCGTGGCCGATCACCTGGTGGACGATCGTGGAGCCGGCAAGTGGTACGTCGAACATGTTCTTGCGGGCCTCTTCAATGCCCTTTTGCACGGCGAGGCCGGCCTCTTTCGCCTTGCCGTAACCGAGCCCAACACGCCCGTTGCCGTCACCGATGACCATGAGGGCGGTGAAGGAAAAACGCCGGCCGCCCTTTACGACCTTGGCGACGCGGTTGACCTTGATCGTGCGCTCTTCGTACTGCGACTCGGGCATTACAGCTCCAATCCGGCTTCACGGGCGGCCTCGGCGAGCGCCGCCACCCTGCCGTGGTACCGGGACCCGCCCCGGTCGAACACGACCTTGGTCACTCCCTGGGACTGCGCCCGGCTCGCGATCAGCTTGCCGATCTCGGTGGCGGCCGCGATATTGCCAGTGGCACCGGAGCGTTGCGCCGCCTCGAGCGTCGAGGCGGCGACGAGCGTGCGCCCCAACGTGTCGTCGATGATCTGGGCCGCGATGTGCTTGTTCGAGCGGAAGACCGCCAAACGGGGCCGCTCGGCGGTACCGATCACATGCTTTCGGACTCGGCGGTGCCTCCGCACGGCGAGCGCGTGAGTCTTGAGTGTCTTGCTCATGGCTACTTCGCCGCCTTCCCAGCCTTGCGCTGCACGACCTCGCCGGCGTACCTCACACCTTTGCCCTTGTAGGGCTCGGGCTTGCGGACGCGGCGAATGTCCGCTGCCACCTGGCCGACCGCCTCTTTGTCGATCCCTTTAACAACGATGCGAAGCGGGCTCGGCACTTCGAAGGAGACTCCTTCGGGCGCGTTTACGAAGACGGGATGGCTGAAGCCAAGCGCCAGTTCGAGCTGCTCAGGGCTTTTCAACGTGGCGCGGTAGCCGACGCCCACGATTTCCAGCTCCTTTGTGAACCCCGAGGTAACCCCGGTAACCATGTTCTGAATAAGGCTGCGAGTAAGACCGTGCAAAGCGCGGTTGGTCCGCTCGTCGTCGGGGCGCTCAACAAGCAGCTGGGCATCGTCCCGCCGGACCGTGATGGCACCGGGCAGTTCCCGCTGCAGGCTGCCTTGGGGGCCCGAGACGGCGACGTTGCGGTCGCGAAGCGTCACCTCGACGCCTGCAGGCACGTCGATCGGGCTTCTTCCGATTCGGGACATCAGATCATCACCTCAGCATCACCAGACATAACACAGCACCTCGCCGCCGACACGCTGCTGGCGCGCCTCACGGTCGGTCATGAGCCCTTTGCTCGTGGACAGCACCGCTACCCCGAGGCCGCCAAGGACGCGGGGCAGCCCGTCGGCACGGCAATAAATCCGCAAGCCCGGCTTGGAAACGCGCTTGAGCCCGCCGATCACCCGTGCCC
>Ga0302319_10023340_pt1 | contig 11056 bp, 2 predicted proteins | sample Bog_T0_2_FD_203319 | JGI IMG/M metagenome (GOLD analysis project Ga0302319, IMG submission 203319) | Peat permafrost microbial communities from Stordalen Mire near Abisko, Sweden - Bog_T0_2 | ecosystem: Environmental > Terrestrial > Soil > Wetlands > Peat | place: Sweden: Abisko, Stordalen Mire...
AAACGACACACACCCGAAGAGATCATCAAGAAGCTGCGTGAAGCAGCCACGCTGCTGGCCGCAGGCCAGGGCATTGAGGAGGTATGCAAAAAGATCGAGGTCAGCCCGCCGACCTTTCACCGCTGGAAGCAGGAGTATGGCGGAGCCAAAGAGGAGACCGTCAAGCGGCTGAAGGAACTGGAAAAGGAAAACGCCCGGCTAAAAAAGGCGGTGGCCGATCTGGTCTTGGACAAGGCCATCTTGAAGGAGTTCACGCATCGCAGTCTTGCTACTGCCTCCGCTACGCTCCGGCATCCGCAAGACTGCGATCCATCCCCAGACCACTCAACCAATAACTAACAACCCGGAACCAATGAAAAACTCTCATAGCGAGTGGATCAAAGTTCGGGGGCAGGCCAACGTGAAGACCTCTATGCTCTCGATTTCGACAGTTTCCGCTTGGTAGCCGGTAGTGGCTTCTGCCGGATTACTGTGGGACCATCGACCCAGGTACTCTGGATGAGGCTCGCTTTAGAGAATTTCGGCCGGCCGAACTCGTTGCGGTGCAACTGGCTTACGAGCATGTCGATGGAGGCGAAGCCGACTAGCGTGTTATTCTGCTGCATGCCTGCCCACTCCGGCAGGTCATCGTGCCAATCCAGATGTGCCAGGCCAACCTCCTCGGGAACCTTGATCTTCATCTCCTCGATCCAATTTTTCACTTCGGGGTTGATGCAAAGGATGACGTCTGGCTTGTGCTGGGCGAACCATGCGCGGAAAGAGATTTCGCGTGCAGGATGAAAAGCAAAAACAGGGAGGTGTTCGCTGGCTTCCAATTCCTCCTGGCCGGCCCAGAAACCGGCTGAGAAGCGGCGGTCCACCATGGTATCGACTTCCGGACTGATGACGAGACCCATGCGCCGGTAGCCGTACTGCGAAAGGTGACGGGTGGCATGTAAGGCGGTTGCGAATTGATCGTTTGAGCAAAAATTGAGAGGTGGCCATATGGGGCGAACTCCGACGACGACGCAGGCGAACCGCTGCCAGATGGTATGGAATGCATACGGCAGACCGACTTTGTCCAGCAGCGCGACGACGATGATGCCGTGGATATTGCGCGACTCGAGAATCTCCGCCAGGCGGTCCGGGCTGATGCCCGGCTCGTGAAGCCAGAAGGAATCGATGCCATACCCCAACTGGACGGCGCGCTGAGTGCAGCCCTGAGCCCAATCACGAAAGGTGCGAATGCCGGTGATGGACTTGGGATCGGTGGCGACATTGACCAGTCCGATGGTAGCCTGGTAATTGGGAGGCCGGCTGGCACGCAACTGCGCCATGAGATTGGCGACCGTTGCGTTGGTGCGATACCCCATTTTTGCGGCAAGCTTCTGGATGCGACGCCGTGTTTCCGGCCGGAGCCTGGGATCATTGCGCAGGGCGAGGGATACCGTGGCTTTGCCGACGCCGGCACGCGCGGCGACATCATGCATCGTGGGAGGCACCACCGGCGGCACTTCTTCATCATCGTTCATGGGAGGGGGCGCAAGTTAGAGGCTTGCGATGGTGCGCTGATATAAATGGGGACGATGGCCTTTGTCGAGCTTAAACTGTTCAATAGGGACTTCTTTGCTATTTGCTCGCAGTGTGGTTAGCTCGCTGTAGCTTTCGCCCGACGAACACCTTCCGAACACCCGCCGCTACGTGGCGGCCCGTGCTTGAAAATGCAGTTCCCGGGTCCGTTGCTCACACCCCCTATGTTCTCCCCCCTGCGTCCGGCGAGCCTTTGCGAGCGCTTCGTTTCCATCCTCAAGCGCGCAAAAGTCTGCGAATATCTGCGAAAGCCGGGGGAAACCTTGATGCGTGCTCTCCCCCAGGTTCTCCGCTTTTCGGCCTTTGCTCTCCTGTGCCTTCTGGCGCAGTCGCGCTCCCGGGGCGAGGCGATGCTCCAGTTCTTCAACACCAGCTGGAATGATATCGCGCAAAAGGTACCGGAGCTCGCTGAGGCGGGTTATGACTCGCTCTGGCTGCCGCCACCGACGAAAGCGGGGAGCGGTTTGTCCGTAGGCTACGACGAATTCGATGCCTTCGACCTTGGAGACAACGAAAGCGGATCCGCATCAAGCATTAGCACAAATTACGGGACGACAGCCGATCTGCTCAACCTGGTAACTGTGGCGCATCGGTTTGGCTTGCGGGTTTACTTCGATAACGTGGTCAACCATCGCGGGTTTACGATACCGGGTTACAATGCGAGCGTCCCTCTCACTTACTACCCAGGGATGGTGCCCGAAGACTTTCACCTGCTGACCACGTCGCAGGGATTCTACCAGAACACGTACAATATTGCGGACTGGAACAACAGTTGGGACGTGATTAACGAGTCGCTCGAAGGGCTGGCCGATATCGCGAACGAGCCGGGCACCACAAATTTGAACTTTGGGTCGAGCATCGGTGACACCTTTCCGAAGATCAGCTTCATACGGACACCGAACCGGCCGGATTTCTATTGCTACGATCCAAGTGGAAATTACGTGGGGTTCGGCCTCAGTAACGGGCTGACGACGGCGGAGATCAATGCCAACCCGTCCGCCTATTCCGAATATGTGCAAGATTTCGAGAGCCGGGCGGTGAGGTGGCTGATCGATACCACGAAGTGCGATGGAATTCGGCTGGATGCGGTGAAATCGGTTAGGGACGACTTCTTTGGCGCGGAGTACGGGGCGGACATGAACCAGAGCACGTATGGATACTGTGGTCAGATCCAACTTCAGTACAATTTGACGCACAACTACAACCCATCGAATTTAAGGGCGAGCAACTTCGATACCGAAGTGCCGAGGACAAATGCGTTGATCTTTGGGGAACACCTTGGAGCGCCGCCGGCGCAAGATCCGTACATCAATGCAGGGATGCGATTGCTGGATAACAACCTGAACGGGGCACTGGACGGTGATCTGCCCTACGGGCCGCTCACCGGGTTCGACCAACCGGGCGGAAATGGGCTGCCAGAGGGGGAGAACTGTACCGTGGCGTATGTGCAGAGCGCGGACTACGGCTACGCGGCCAAGCAGCAATTGCAGTATGCTTTTGTGCTGGCGAGGCAGGGATTGCCGGCGGTATATACGGATGGATTCAACTACGCGCCGATTTTGGGCTCGGACGGAAAAGCGTTCCCGGCGAACTCCTACAACGACTATCTGGGGCAATACAGCGACCCGTCGCTTACCTCGATGCTGTATGTGCACAATCAGTTTTCCCGCAGCAATCAAATCCCGAAGTGGAGCGACAGCTCCGTAGTGTCCTTCGAACGGCAGGACAAACGGGAAAACAGCAGCATGACAGATGCGGACGGCACAGTGTTGCTGTTCATGATGAATGGAAATGGCGCTGCTGGGCAGAGCCGGGGGATTACGACAACCTTCCCGGCCGGATCCTACCTGTGGCAGTACGCTAAGGGGACGACGGATGCGGGTGACTCCATGACCGGTTTCTACTATACCGTGCCGAGCAACCAAGTGGTGAGCGATCTTCTGATCCCGAAGGACGGCTATTTCGCGTTTTCATGGCGAACCCCGGAACAATCCAACCTCTGGAGGTATAATGGAGGCCAGCAGATATCGATACTACAGAACGGGCAGCCGACACCCACGCTGACCTACCTGCGAAAGGATGGAGCGAACGGTGATCCCAACTTCAACCCCTATAGTGTGGCTGGGGCAACGCCGGGTTCATACTCGTATCCATGGACCGTACCGTGTGTGACGGGAACTAATCTGACATTCATCACGCGGGCAGACGGTTCCACCGAGAATATGTTGATGGAACTGGATGGAGGGGTGGACATTAACTCCCAGATGGGGCTGGGGCCACAAAGTGGTGAACGGCGGGACAATCCGCCTACCGCGGCAACGGACGTTTTTCTTGGGTACGAGCAGATGGGATTTGCGGACCGGCAGAATGCGGAGAAGTTCGCCGCAGTGGATACGACGCGATGCCAAATCGGCTCCGCGGGAGCGGAGACTTATCAAACAACGTTGGGCAGCGGGCAATTCACCGTGAACGATGGGCCGGTTGGCGTGAACAGCAGCTATAACACGGCCGGTGGGACGCAGGCGTCCTTTATCTACCACGATCCGACGCAACTGACGAATATCTCCGTAAACGGGACATATCCCCCGCAATATAGCAGCGCGGCTGGGGGTGTGACGCTGTGGGCGCAGACAAACCCGGTGGGGGCGGGATTCAATATGTGGGTTTATTACACAACGGACGGCAGCTACCCGGAGGGCGCAGGGGGTACGGGAATCGGGACGACCCAGGTGGCACAGATGCTTTACTACGGGAATTCCGGCGACGGAAATAATTGGTGGACGGGCAGCATTCCGAGCGTGGCATCCGGTGCGAAGCTGATTTACAAGATCGGCAATTATCAGGATCAAAGCGGCGGATTGCCGGTGGCGTCCGTGTTTCCAAGCGGGGCTTCGCAGGTGGCACAGAAGCTGAACATGATGACGACCTTCCACATTACGAATTTTAATCCGGCAACTGCGCTGGTATACCCCCACAATGATTATGGCGTTACTCAGACCGGCCTGAGCCAGGGATTTCATGTGCTGCGGACGCGCGAGTTTCTGAATCGAGCCGGACGTTCATCGATCTATAATACATCGGTACAGACGTTCTATTATGACACGCAGTTACCGCAGGGGCAGATTGTGTATCCGTCCAATGGCAACACGCTCACCCAGAGCCAGTATGGAGTAGTGGTGCGCACAGACCAGAGCGTGAGTTCCGTGGAGTACAATATCCAGGATGGCAATTCGAACAATGACGACGCGGTGACGGGAGTCGCCAACGGAAATAACGCATGGGTACCGGCGACTGAATTGTCCGCCAATCCGGCGGTGCAGAGCAGTTATCCGAACGAGTGGCGCTTCAACTATGTGAATATCCCCTCGAGCGGAAGCGCGACCATCCAGGTGCGGCTGAAGAAGCTGACATCCGGCACGAACGATACCCTGTCCGACACAGCGGGGCATTATACGACCCTGACGTGCACGGTGAATACGGCTGCCCCCGCGCAGAACATGTATGTCGCATATCCGCAGACGGACGGACAAGTGGTGGGTCCCAACTACGTGATGAAGGTATGGTTCAGTAGCTCGCTGGATGCGAGCGGAACCGCGAACTTCATCAATAACACCGTTATCAAGATCGCGAGCAGTGAGTCGGGAAGTCCGGCGAATGCCGTAACCCAACCGAAGAGCGCCATGGCGGTGGATGCGTTTGGCGTCGGACCGGGAGGCCAGTACGACGAACTGGCGTACCCGTTGCCGAATCTTTACAACGGTGAATCCAACTTTCTGAACACCATCATTGTGACGTCCACTACTTCCAGCGGCCTGTCATTGACCGCGACACGATTGGTGAAGGCCTACCCGGTGACAAGCATCGAAGATAATGTCCTGACACCGCCTGAGGTGGATGCAAATGGCAACCCCTATTATGTCGTGCTGCCGCAGGTGGCAAATCCCACCGCGGCTCAACGCTCGACCCCAATCGTAGTGCAAACGGATACAAACGCGGCATCCGTGGCGATCAATTTCACCTCAGGGCCGACCGTGAGCAACACGAACGTCTTGCTCACCGGTACAACCGTTAGTGGGAATACAGAGAATTGGACATTCTCTTGGAACAGCGTCCAGCAGGGGAGCTATATGTTCAACTCGGTGGTCACCGAAAATAGTGCAGGAACGGCGACCACCAATTGGACGGCGACAGTGGAGTATCGGGAATTGGTTTCTGCCACTACAGGGAAACTGGATAGCGACGATGACGGAATACCGGATTCTATCGAGACTGCCTCCGTTGCGCTGCCGTCTGGCGACTCGGATCTCTGGACCGATGATCAAGTGCATCGTTGGGCGATATCCGGAAAGACCAACCCACTCAGCCCGGATACTGATGGGGACGGGCTTCCGGACGGGCTGGAACTGGGCCTGTCTGCCCCGATGGCTCTGTCGGGTACCCAGGCGGCAGATACCAATACCTCGACGAGCACGAATGGAGCTTCACCAAACTTCCAGCCGGACCTCGATCCGCCGATCTATAATACCACCGATAACACAAACTGGCCATCCGGCCAGAATTACAGCTATTTCGGCACCTGGCCATTCAATGAGAACAACTCGCGCACGGACCAGATCGCAGGAACGATTACCAATCCGAACAGTGCGGCCACTGACGGCGCCGGGATCAGTGACGCGGTGGCGGACTTGTCTTACGGAATCGTAACCGCGGTCAATGGGAGCCCGGTGCTGGATGCGAACGGGCATATTACTTACTATCCCGTGCATAAGGGGCGTGTGGATATCATCCCCGACGTGACTGGGACGCAGACAGCAATCGAGCATCCACCTACAATTTACAACACATCCACAATCAGCCGGACCGCGGTACTGGGAATCTCGCCCAATGCGGCATGGCTAGAGACAGATCCGAATAACGCGGATACCACGAACTGCGGCATGAGCGACGGAGCCAAGGACGTGAACCATAACGGCATCGTGGATCTCGCGATCATAGACCGGAACAGAACGGACTCTAATGGGAACTATGTCGTCCTGGCCACCATGAGCAATGCCCTTACCCCGGTGACAGTACAGGGATCGGCCGCCGGATCGACGCCGCAGACGTTTTACTATCTAGATTTCTGCTATCGCTATTATGAGCCGCAAAGTAGCAATAGCTACTTTGTCAACGCCTGTAACGTGAGCAATGGACTTGCCGGCGGAGGAGCTGCGAGCGCCAACACGAGCCTGTTTTACTCGGCGGCGCTGGACAAGAATCGGCTGAATGCCGTGTTCAAGCCGAATGGACAGGTACGTCCGGACGGGCTGGACGTGGAGTGGCTGGAGCTGGACCCGCGGCGATTTAGCACGTCCGGGGACGGACTCCCAGACGGATGGAAGGTGGAATACGGCCTCAATCCTTACGACGACGGCAAGATCGGCGATTACAACCTGAATACGGGGAAGATCATCACGAACACCAATAACGGGCCGAACGGGGACCCAACGGGGGACGGGATCACCAATCTTCAAAAGTACATTAATGGGGACAACCCCAATGTATCGGGAACGACGTCAACAGTGACTTCGGGGCAGATTGCGATAGGACCCGTATCGGGGAACTCCATCACCTATGGCGCGGTTACTAACAACCAGGCGTTCTCTGGCTGGACGGCGAAGGATCAAATCGCGCTTGATTATTACGACGGCGGCGGGGTGAACTATGACGGCGAAGATGAATACAATTCGGGCGATGGGTTTGACTCCTCCCGCGACATGGTTGCCTTTTATGCGCACGATGGGGGCGCGGTGTCCCAGGGAGGTGACGGGAACTTCTACTTCCGCGTCGATTACGAGGACCTGCAGCCTTATGCGGAGGAAGGCAACCTGGATGTGTACGTGGCAATCAACTTCGGCAGCCCAGGCACCGGGGAGTACGACCTGCCGGATAACATGCGCACTGGTACCAAAATGGGCTGGCAAGCGGTCGTCGCTTGTTATCAGTCCAACCAGGGGAACGTGTATTTGTGGGACCCGGCCTCAGCCATTCATACCACGGGTATCGGGCAGATTCTTGCGAACGGCATATCGGCTTACGGGATAACCGTGCGCAGCCAGAACTCGGTCGACTCGAGTGGCAATGCCAACGGATTCAAACAGGCATACTTCGACTCGACCAAGTCCGCATGCGACTTCTCCATCAGCAGGCAGGCGCTCATCGACGCCGGATGGGATGGGCTAAATCCGTCCAAGTTGACTTACGAAGTGTTTACAACCAGGGATGGCACCCAACCTGGCGGGACTGGGGATCTCGTGAGTCGCTCGAACATTCACGATACCTTTTATGATGATTGGATCGCCTCGGATTACGGGTCGGACCAGGCGAACATCGATGGGGCGAAGAGCGTACTCTATCAATGGGCGGGCATGGATGCGCGAAATGACAACGGAAAGAAGGTGAAGGTGATTTCCATCATCCACGGGAACGAGGCAATTCAGCCTGGGAGTTATATCCAGAACCTGATCAACACTGGATCCGGCGCCGGGTTTTACCGCCCGCTGGACGTGCATCAGGCGTACAATGTTCCGCTGACGATGCATATAACGCCCACTCTGGCCTCCGCGATCCAATGGGCGAGCGCCGCACCCGGGTCCGCCCAAGCTTATCAGGACGGTCCCGCATTGAACAAACGGATAGCGTCAATGATTGCGAGCGGGCAAGTTGACCTTCTCTCGAGCACGTTTTCCGATCACATCCTTAAGTACTTTGGGAGCGGATTTAACGCCAATAATGTTGCACTGGCGAACAAGTACCTGGAGGGGATCTACGGGCAGGCGCCATCTCCAAATGTGTTCTGGCTGCCGGAACGGGTGGCCAATGACTCCATCCTGACGCAGGTTCAGAATCTCGGATTCGGTTACACATTCATCGATCAGACGCAGCATATCTTCAATTGGTTTGGTTGGGCTGAATCTCTGAACGACGATGCCTATAGGATCAATACCATCAATGGAATGAAGGTCTTCGTCATTAATGACAACTTGGGACAATACCTGTTCCAGACCCAGGATGGCGGGGCTTCAACCCTCGTGCGACAATTGCTCAACCAAAAGGCGCGCGACAGCGAACAGGACCAGGTAATAGTCTTCGAGAACTCCTGGGAGAGCTTTGCCACCAAGGCGAATGCGGATGCGTACGACGCTAACATCGCCTGGATGGCGACCCGGCCATGGGTGCAGATCGTTACTCCCGATCAAATCGTCAACGGGCAGGTGGATACCTCTGTACCTCCAAATGGATCGGGCACGCAATGGGGCACGGTGAATCGCGGCACAGGCCTGAGCCTGCCGACGACCTCGACCGTGTGGATCAATCACGCGACGAATGGGAGCTATGACAACTGGTACAACGGGTCCAGCCTGTACGAGGGCCTCTTCAGCAAGCAATTCAACATCCGGGAGGGACTACCCGTACCGAATGCATGGGGTCTCAACACCGGGACCGGGATTGCGGCTTCCTCCTGGAACGCGGTGGCTGGCATGAGCGGGAGCAACCCGGGATTGCTGACGCTGGCGCAATCAACGTTGCATGCATCGGTTTTCGAAACCGGGTTCCACAATGAGGACAATAGCGTTCTCGCCCAGTTCAGTACTGGCGCCTTTGTCAGTCCCAATGCCGACTATGAGACGATTGCAACTCTGGCGACATGGGCGCAATCGCAGACTCGGTTTGCATCGATTTATACCGCGGTAGATGGGTGGGCGAACCGTGCTGCGACTGGGGCGTACGACAATCAGGTGGTCGAGCAATCGACAGATATCGACCAGGACGGGCAGCCTGAGTACCTGTTGTACAATGACCGGGTATTCGCGGAGTTCAAATCGATCGGCGGCCGCATGGTCAATGCATGGGTTCGAGATGTGGTAAGCGGGGACGTCTTCCAAGCCTTGGGAAACCCGGTGGGGTATGCAGGATCGGAAACCGAGGAGGAGGGGCAATTGAACTTGGACAACCCATCCACCTCGGGGACACAGGCGTACCGGACATCCGGATACAAGGATTTGTTTGCGCAAACGGGCGGGACCGGCGTTGGAAACAACAACTACGTCAATAACGTCTACACCGTGACCGCGGCTCCGTCCGGCGCGGGATGGCTGTTTACCAGCAGTGACGGCCTGGTCAACAAGACGGTAACCCTGGGCGTGGGTGCGAGCTTGTTCAACGCGAGCTACTCTATCGATCCTTCAATCAAACAACTGTTCGTTCGGTTCGGACTATCGCCAAACCTGGCTGACCTTCTGGTCAACGGGCAGGCAAATCTGGAATCCGTGACAAGCGGAAGCGCCGGGGAATTCAGTGTTGTGGATGCCACGCCTCAGAGGTCGGTTAGGTCCTTTGTTAAGTACGGTGGGGCCGGGTATAGCGGAATGCTCAACACTGTGGCGGTGGATCAAAGCGGAGGGTTCAGCACGGTGAATATGCGTAATCAAGCGCAAACCCAGCAGGTTGAGGTCAGCGGATCGGGAACCATGAATATAGCGGTCGGATTCGAGACGAATTGGACCGATGTACTGACTACCGGGACGGATGGCATTCCGGATTGGTGGAGATTGAAATACTTTGGGCACACGGCAGGTATTGCGTCCGATCTTTCTCGGGCGGGTGACGATCCTGCCGGGGACGGACTGACCAACATGCAAAAATATATCCTGATGCTCGATCCGACGAAGTCTGAGCCCGGATCGCTACCTACCCTGACTATTACGGCCAATGCCCAAGGCCAGCCGGTGCTTGGCTTCCCGAGCCTGCCGGATCGGCTGTACGGGATATATTACTCCACATCCGAGGGGCCGACGGCCAATTGGTCTCAGGCTGGAAACTCAATAATCGGCACGGGGTCCGGAATGCATTGGACCGATGACGGGAGCCAAACTGGCGGCGCCCCCGGCACGGCACATCAACACTTCTACCGCCTCCAAATCAGTGTCCAATAACCGACAGTAATGAAAAAGGCACATTTCACTCTCTTCGGGCTGCTGTTCGCAGCTGCGGCATTCCTGGCCGTCCGTGCGGAAGGCATCACGCTCCAGATCAGCGCGAACTCGACGACGGCGTCAAACCCGGTGGAGGCGGATTATTCAGCCACGCATTTGTTCATCGACGAGATCAATGGAGACACCATCCCGATTTATCTTTATTTCGATCCGCAAACATCGGGAACTGTGGACGAAGCGGACATCTTTACCAATCTGAATAATCGCGACCGGGCAAATCTTGACGCGAACGGTGATGGTATACCGGATGGGATCGTGCCACCCAACGGGAATCTGATCCTTGCTTCGAGCACCACCGCGAATTACTATCAGGCGTACAGCATGAACGGCACCGGGCCTTTCAACCTGATTCTGTATGCAAATAAGACGGGTGCGTATCGGATCACCGCGCGCTATCATATGCAGGGCGATGGACCGAACACGTTCCACTGGTATTCAGATTTCATCGATGC
>Ga0302319_10023341_pt1 | contig 11056 bp, 10 predicted proteins | sample Bog_T0_2_FD_203319 | JGI IMG/M metagenome (GOLD analysis project Ga0302319, IMG submission 203319) | Peat permafrost microbial communities from Stordalen Mire near Abisko, Sweden - Bog_T0_2 | ecosystem: Environmental > Terrestrial > Soil > Wetlands > Peat | place: Sweden: Abisko, Stordalen Mire...
GGGGGACAGGCGGCTGGGATTGCTGCCCCGGTGGTGGCTGCGGTTAGGGCGCAGCCGGCGGGTGCTGGTGCCTGCCGTGCGGTAAGTGGTGCGGGTGTCGGGTGTGGTCTCGCTCATGGTCTCTTTTCCTTTCGCTTGCGAAGCAGCGGCGGCTGCTTCCTGCCCGTCGGCGAGACCGGGGTGTGCAAGCGGAAAGGGGCTTCGCGGGGAACCGGCTGCACAGAGCCGGAGCCGCTTGGCGGAGGCGAAGGAAGCTGGGCGGAAGCCCCTTGCAGCGCGCCGAGGGGCTGGCCCCTAAGCCCTGCGAAGCAGGGGCAGGTCGCGTCTGCGGCCAGAGGGAGCCTTGCGCGAAGGATCGTCACCCGGAGGGCCGAGACGCCGCTATGCGGCTCGGGGCGCTGCCTAGAGCCTGGCCCGAAGGGACGCGCCTGACAGGCTATTTGGCAGGGAAATCATCGATGTATCTAACAGACTGACAGGTTTATTGATTCTGCCCCTGATGTGTCGTATCTTGACACCATGAGAAAGCTGCTCACGAAACCCGAAAGCCTGGAAGAGCGCCTCGCCAAGCGAATCGCGCGGAAACGCGGCGACGTGTTCCTGCGCGCGGATTTCGATGACCTTGGCGGCTATGATCAGGTCGGCCGGGCGCTACGCGGCCTGGTGCGGAAGGGCCAACTGCTCAGGCTTGGTTACGGCATCTATACAAGGGCGGCAAAATCCCCCTTCACCGATAAGCCGGTGCCGCCGAAAGGCTTGGAGACCCTGACCGAAGCTCTGCACCGCCTCGGGATCGAGACCGCGCCGACACGCCTGCAACAAGCCTACAGCGACGGCCGGACAACCCAGGTGCCTACCGGGCGTGTCGTCGGGGTGCGCGGGCGAGTCCGCCGCAAGATCGGCTACGGCGGTTTCCAGTTAGGATTTGAGCGTGCTGGACCGTCACCTCGTTGAACTGGTCGCGCGCGACCTCAACACGAACCCCGGCCTTGTCGAGAAGGATTGGCACGTCACGCGGGCCATCGGCGTGCTTGCCGCCTTCGATCACGGCACGGCCGTTCCGGCATTCGGCGGCGGCACTTCGCTGTCGAAGGGCTGGGGACTGATCAAGCGGTTTTCCGAGGACATCGATTTCAAGGTGTCGATGCCGGGCGGGGTCAGCCGGAACAAGGCGAAAAAGGACCGCAGCACCTACCGCGAGCGCGTTCTCGCGGCTCTGGGGGATGCCGGTTTCGTCCTGGCGGGCGAACCGTCGAAGCGCGATGAAAACCGCTTCTTCTCGGCGGACCTGTTCTATCCGAGCCTGTTCGACACCGGCCCCGGCCTGCGTCCGCACATCCGGGTCGAAATGTCACTGACGGCACCCGCGCTTCCGCCGATCGCGCGGCCGATCACGTCGTTGATCGCGATGGCGCAGCGGAACCCACCGGAGGTTGCCGCCTTCCTCTGCGTGAACCCCGTGGAAACTGCGGCCGACAAGCTGAGTGCGCTCGCGTGGCGGGTGCGGGCGCGACGGAGGGGAAGCGCTGATGACGATCCGACGATTGTCCGACACGTCCACGATCTCGCCGCCCTCAAGGCCAGTGTCGCCACGTCAGCCGATTTTGCCGGCTTGGTCAGCAAGGCAATGGCGGACGATGAAGGCAGGGGAGGGCAGGCTATCGCCTGCTCCGATCCGGCGGCGCTTTTCGCGGATATGCTGGGCAGGCTGAGCACCGACCCTCTGTGGGCGACCGAATACCGGGATTATGTCCGGCAGGTCTCGTTCGCCGATCCAGATGAGCTGCCGGACTTTGAACAAGCGCTGAATGCCCTGCGCGACCTGGTTCCCCGGCTCAGCAGGGCGTGCTAGGCTGCACCAAAATCACGTTTTGGAAATCGAGGAAGACGGCACCCAATGGCGGATGCAACTGCAACACGTGGGTCACAGCCCCCGCGACCGGGTAGAGCACGCAACACCCGAACAAAGCTGCTGCGGGGAGGCGCAGCCGTGTTGATTGTCGCTTCTTTGGCCTTTGGCATACGGTCTTGTTATGTCGCTGAAGGCGTATACCACAACGCCCACGCCCCGAAGCTAGAATTCATTGGCACCAACGGGCAGCAAGACGGTCTGCCGGCCTTCAAGGATACTGCAACATTCGAGCTCGTGTTTCAGCCGATGGATAGTCGGCGCGCATTTGTTGAGATCGTAACTGACAATCAATATAGCATCAAAAGCAGCGAGAGCTATGTCGGCGGATGGGGTCAAAATCAGGGTTCCTGGGGTGGAACAGTCGTTGACTCTCATACCGTCTCTGGTAAGTCTCGCGTGCAACTTGGTCCCTCCCAGCTTGCTCCTGGGAAGTATTGGATTAGGGCCGCTTTGTTTGCTGGAACTCCCTATCGGGAGCGGGACTCCAGCTTCGACCGCATCATGTATAGCTTGGTTGGAGCACCACTTGACTACAAGGACGGGTACATTTTCATTTATGAAAATGGGTCGCGCAACTACTATTGGGCTAGCGAATATTTCCCATTCTATATCACAGGTTCTGACGGCGGAAATTCTCCCACCCTTTCAAATATCGCCGGATCGCAATCTCGATTGACGGTCGGCGTATTCGCGTTTGATGTCCCTAGTCAGTGGCAAGTTCTCTCTGGGGCCGACGAGCAGACGGCAAAACGTCAGATCGAAGCGAGCACCCAACAGACGGCAAAACAGTACGGCGCCAGCACGGGGCAGCAACAAGACAGCTTAGGTATCCAGTCATTCAAAGCTCTCAGGCTGCCAAGCAGTAGCGGTTGGTTTATCGTTTACACATCACGCATGCCACCACAGTCAGATTACCTGACGACTATGGAAAGAGATCAAGGTCCCAAAATTGCCTGGGGTCGTCAGCAAGGCACTATCACGAACGTTGTTAGCAATGGTCGTGCTAAAGTTGGAGGATCCGACGTTATAAAAACTGAATTTGAGACAAAAGATGGAAGCCGTCTTTTATCCATATACTATTGGTCAGCAAAAGACCCGGGCGTGATCGGTACAATTTCTGTTGTTGTTAGCCCAGGACGATATGAAAGTGTGAAGGCATCCGTAGATGCCGCCCTCAACTCCCTCCACATTGAATGACTATCTCACGGCTATTCTGGCTTCAAAAAGGGAGGGATGGGGGCGCACGGATCGTATATGCGGTACTGCCGCATCCATTTTACGATCCCATAAGCGCCGGAATTATAGGTCGGATTTTTGCCCATCCACATCATGACTAGATTGATGAGGCCGTGAAAGACCAAGAGGAAAAACAGCGGCACAGTTATTGCTACGCTAAGCACCGCTTTGATGACCGAGACGTAAAAATCGACTACACCCTTGCCGCCGGTAGCAGCGGCTAGGGTCAGAGGGCCAGTGACCGTGAACGCCCATATGAATAGGGCGGCCACCAGTGTGAGGAAACACTGGCCGGTTTCAGAGAGCCACTCTTTTCCTTTGCCCATGGTTCGATCCCGCCCGGTGCGAGAGGTAAGACTGATCAGGACACCCTCATCTGTCAATGTTTCGTGATGTCGGTCACTCTCGGGTCATCACCCTTGAAATCGTTGCCCGGCCTACGTTGTAGCTCTCCGCCAACTCCTTGAGCGTAGCACCTTCGGCGCGGCGCTGCCGAGCCTCGGCCTGCTGCTGAGGAGTGAGCGCAGGGGGACGCCCCATGTGCTGCCCGCGCGCCGTCGCACGGCTCCGGCCTTCTGCCGTGCGCGTGCGGATCAGGTCGCGCTCTACGTCGGCCAGCCCGCCCAAGACGGCTATCATCAAGCGGCCGGTGCTGGTGGACGTGTCGGCCCACGGCTCGGCCAGCGAGCGGAATTGTCCGCCCGCGTCTACGATGCGCTTGACGATGGCGAACAGGTCGAAGGTCGAGCGGGCTAGGCGGTCGATCCGCGTCACCGTCACCACGTCGCCGGCGGCTAGGTCTTTCAGCATTCGTAGAAGCTCGCGCCGGTCGGCCTGCGCCCCGCTTGCCTTCTCGCGGTAAATCTTGGCGCACCCCTCCGCCCTCAACTGCTCAAGCTGAGCGTCGAGCGTCTGGCCGTAGGTGCTGACGCGGGCATAGCCGAGGCGTCGGTTTTGAGGGTGCATTTCGGTCATATCTTACGGGCACTCTAACTCACTGAAAACATGGGGGCAAGCGAAAAGCCCGAAAGTCTTAAATTCCGGTCACAAGCCTGTTTTTCCCGAGTTCCCGGATTATCCGACATCCACGCAACGCCCCAGACCGCTTCCATAGGGTCCGTGCCATGGGGTATCGTGTTCCTTGGAAACGGAGAGGACGCAATGCCAACAACGCTAGCGGTTCAGGGGCCAGCGGGTCACCCACGTCGGGCATTGTGGGTCTTGTCGGTGATCCTAATGCTGGGTTGGGCTGCTTCTGCGGCGGGTGGTCCTTCGGAAGACTTGATTGCTGCTGCAATGCGGGGTGATGCATCCGAAGTCCAAGCGTTGCTCGCCAAAGGGGGCGACGTCAATGCCAAGGATAGCGATGGTATAACCGCGGCGATGTGGGCTTCGAGAAACGGCCATCTTGAAGTATTACAAACACTGCTTCGTATTGGGGGCAAAAGCGCCTGGTGGAATCCGTTCGGCAAGGGAGTCGACATCAATGCTCTGAGCGGCGGTTGGACGGCGCTAATGTTGGCCGCCAAGGAAGGTCACCTCGATATAGTCCAGGCGCTGCTCGACAACGGGGCTGACGTCAATGCCAAAGAAAACCTCGGCATAACAGCGCTAATCCTGGCCGCCGTGAATGATCACCGGGACATAGTACAGGCTTTGCTTGACAGAGGGGCTGACGTTAATGGCGCGGACAAGAACGGACGGACCGCACTGATGGAGGCCTCCGAGCTAGATCGCGTCGAAGTGGTGCGAGCACTACTCGCGAAGCAAGCCAACATAAATATCAAAGAGAAAAATGGTTTGACTGCGCTTATGATTGCTACATTTTTTGATCGACGCAAAGTGGTGCAGGCGCTGCTCGACAATGGAGCCGACGTCAATATCAAGAGAAACGACGGTGTGACAGCACTTATGATAGCGATTGCCGAAGGGCACTTAGAGGCTGCCGAAGCGATCCTTGCGAGGGGGGCAGATGTCAACGCCACGGATAAGGATGGCGCAACCGCGCTAATGGTAGCGAGCGCCAATGGGCACCTTGAGGTGGTGAACGCGCTCATTGCAAAGGGGGCCAGCATCAACGCGGCTAATAGTTTGGGATGGACGCCGCTGATATGGGGGGCCTCGACTGACCACATCGAGGTCGTGCGTGTGCTACTCGCCAAAGGTGCGAACATCGAGGCCAAAGCAAGCGGCGGTGTAACCGCCCTGTATTTCGCGCAATCATTCGGGCACCTTGAGGTCAAAGCGCTGCTATTGCAGGCAGGTGCTAAACCATAGCCTCATGTGTGTAGCGTTCGCACCGACGAACAGGTAGGGACCGGCGTGATGAATCTGTTGCGTAAAATCATTTGTGCTTTGGCGCTGCTTGCTGTGATCGGTCCGCTGATCGGCGCGCCGACGAAAGCGGCGCAAAATGACCTTTTCGATGCAGCCAAAGCAGGCGATCTTTCCCGCGTCAAAGCACTGCTCGACACGAAAGCCGATGTGAACGCCAAGGGCGGGCAAGGCGCCACGGCGGGCCTCACGCCGTTGATGTCGGCATCGTGGGAGGGACACCTTGAGGTGGTGCAGGTATTGCTTGGCGCAAAAGCGGATGTGAACGCCCAAACAGCGATTGGCGCAACGGCTTTAGTCGGTGCCTCGATGAATGACCACCCTGAGGTGGTACAGACCTTGCTCGCTGCGAAGGCTGACGTGAACCCACGAATGGTCGATGGCACTACGCCGCTAATCGCAGCCTCAGCCAAAGGGCATCTGGAAGTAGTGCGGGCACTGCTCGCTGCGGGGGCTGATGTGAACGCCAGGCAAAACAATGGTGGGACAGCGTTGATGCTTGCCTCGCTGGCGGAGCGTGTCGAGGTAGTGCGTGCCTTGCTCGCTGCAAAGGCTGATGTGAGTGCCAAGTTCGCCGATGGCACCACGGCTATGAGTCTGTCCCACGGTAACCCGGAAATAGTGCGGCTCCTGAAGGAGGCGTCGCCTTGACGGCAATTCACCACGAAGCGAGACACCTCCAACGAGACTAGAGGGAAGGAAACACCATGAAGATCGGAATCAATGCGTTCATCTTGTGGGGCATCGCGTCTATAGCGGTGTTGATAAGCGCTGAGGTGACCGCGCAACCGACGGCGTCTACCCCATTTCGAGATTGTCCGAATTGCCCCGAGCTCGTCTGGATTTCGCCGGGCGAATATCAAATGGGATCGACCGCAACTGACGACTGGAAGGATGACAGTGAGATTCCACAGCACTCCGTAAAAATCGCATACCGGCTTGCGGTCGGAACGCACGATATCACTCGGGGCGAATATGGGAATTTTTTGCGTGAGACCAACAGATCTCAACCCGGAGGGTGTGGGCTATGGAACGTCATGAGTTATTTGGTGGAAGACAAATGGGATTGGACCAATGCCATTGGGTTTCATGGCGCAAAACAAGATGATTCTCACCCTGTCGTTTGTGTAAACCTCGAAGATGCAAAGGCATACACGATGTGGCTTACGCAAAAAACGGGCAAACAATACAGAATCCCTAGCGAATCCGAGTGGGAATTCCTCGCGCGTGGCGGAACCAACTCGGCGCGATATTGGGGGGGAGCACGTCGGGATCAAGTCTGTAAATTTGCCAATGTCCAGGACCAGACTCTTGCTATGGCTATAGGAATGAACATGTCGCCCTCTAGAGCCAGAGAAATACTTGATATGTGTAGTGACAACTTCATTTTTACCTCTCCAGTCGGGTCCTTTCCTCCTAACGCATTCGGCATCTATGATGCGATCGGCAACGTTTGGGAGATGGTAACGGACTGTTGGCACCTAAATTATTCTGGTGCTCCCGCAGATGGTAGCTCTTGGGAATCAGCGAACTGTCATTCGCATGTGATCCGCGGTGCTGGTTGGGAGACAGACCCTGACGATGCTCGTGTAACGGTCCGCGTGGAGTCTAATCCATCTAACCGTCGGAGCACTGTCGGATTTCGGGTGGTGCGGACCGACTGAGCGGCACCCCCGGTTTTCGAGATGCCCAATCACTGCGCCGGCACGGTGATCGTACAGCGCTGCTCTTTCCTCGCCTTGGCCGCCGCCTCTCGGCACGCCGCCAGCGCCTCCTGATTGACGCGCACCAGATTGGAAGCGTCCGCCACGCCGCGCCAGCCGTCCGGACTGCCGGCCTGCATCAAGGCAATGCCGGCGTTCCAGCGATCGGCCTTCATAATGACCGCCGCCACGGCGCTATCCCCTCCGAACGGCAGTATCCCGGCCACGAACGGCGACACCAGCAGCCCGACGACCAAGGCCCCCGACGCGGCCCACAGCAACCAATTGCGCTGCTCGTCCTGCTTCCGCACCGTACCGATCAGGCCGGCGAGCTGGTGCCGCTCGCGCTCGGCGTCCTGAGCGGCCCGGTCGAGCTTCTGCGCCGCCTCGCGCATCAGCACATTGCCGGCCTGGGAAACCGCCTGCTGATGCTGCTCGGGCGTCAGCCGGAGCGCCGGATGCGTCTCGATGCCGGCAAGCCGGCTATCCACGGCCGCCAGCCCCTTGGCGATCGTGCCGAGCGACGGCGTGTAGTCAGGCGGCCGGCTGTCCTCCCACGCGCCCGGCAGCGCCTCCACGGCCCGCCGCAGTTCCGACACCTCGGCCCGCAAATCCTCGAACGCCTGTGCCGGATCGGCCGCCCCGTGATGGTCTGCCTCGTCCTCCATAAATCCTCCGCCTCTTCCCTACATCGACATCCCAAGTCCACGATCGCGCCGGATGCCGTGACTGATGGCCCGCTCGATATTCGGCTCCCGCACCACCCGATCGAGCCGCGAACCCGCCTCGATGCCGAGTTCCTTGGAGCGCAAGCGCATCAAGGATTCGAGCTGCGGATCGCGTTTCAACTCGCCGGCCACTTCCTTCATGCGCCCTTCGACCTTGCCGCGCGCCTCGGCCTGGCCCCGGCCACTCAGGCGCTCGTGCTGCGCCTCAAGCCCGTTCCACACCTTGACCAGGCGCTCGACTTTCAGGTTCGGGTCCTGCCGCACCCGGTCCTCGTGCTGGATGCCGGCGACGAGCTGCGCGGCGCGCTCGCGCCCCTGCATCCCGGTCATCGCCCGATGGGTGGCTGGCTCATGTTCCATGGCGGTCAGCAGATCCCGCGTCGCATTTGGCCGGGCCGCGTCCAGCGCCCCGCCGGCATCGCGTAGCGCAACCTTCTGGTGCTCAAGGACGGGGAGGTCCTGCTCCCGCATCCGCGCCGCATCGGTCCAGGCGCGGGCATAGCGGTCCACCGCCCGGTTAAGCCCGTCCGGGGCATCCCGCTGCGCCGGCTCCCGCGTCGGACGCTCGGCCTCCGGCCGACCGCGGGCAGTGCTGAGATTCAACCCGTCGAACATGCCGCGCTTCTGCGCCGGCGGCTCGGCCTGCCGATCGGCGGCACGCTCCCGCGTCGGGCGGTCCTGCACCGGGCGCTCGCGCATCGCCTGCGGCACGACGATCTCGCTCTCCATGCCCCGCCGTTGGGCATAGGCGGCCCGGTCGTAGTCGAGCGTCGTTTCCTTGGCCTGCGACCGCGACAGCCGCGCCGACAGCACGGCCATGTCCCGGAATTCGTCGCGGCTGGCATAGAGCTGCGCCTCGTCCCGGTGCCGCGTCATCGCGACATAGGTCAGGTGCCGGTCCATCATCGTGCCCGAGGCCAACACATAGGCCCGGTCCACCGTCGCGCCCTGCGCCTTGTGGATGGTGACCGCATAGCCGTGATCCACCGCCGCGTAATCGGCCATCGAGACCGACACCGCCCGCCCCTGCCCCGGACCACGGGCGGAATCCAGCCGCACCACAAGCCGGCCTTCCTCGGTCTGCTCCACCGTCCCCAGCATGCCGTTCTTCACGCCAAGGTCGCGGTTGTTCTCCCGGAACAGCAGCCGGTCCCCCGGCGCGAAGCACCGCTCGCCCTCCGTCGTCTGGTAGGCGATCTCGCCCGCCAGCTCGCCCTGCCCGGCCGGCCCGGCCGGCCCGGTCCGCTCCTGGCGGGCCGCACGGATCGCCTCGTTGAGGTCCTGCACGTCGGCCCGGCGATGCGCCAGCACCAGGCGCGAGCCGTCCGGCCGCGCCGCCATGTCGGCCATCACGTCGCGCACGATCGCGCCGCGTACCTGTTCCCCCGTGTCTTCCAGCCGGATCGCGCCACGCTCCGCATAGGCGGCCAGCCCCTCGGCCGTACGATACCGGCCAAAATCCACCGACGCCGCCCGCTGCCAGTCCTCGCGCTGCCGGCGCACGCCTTCCAACTCGACAAACCCAACCCGCTCCGCCACCGACCGGAACGCCGCACCCGCGCCGATCGGCTGCAACTGCTCCGGATCGCCGACCAGCACGATTTTGGCCCCTGCCCGGTCCGCCTCGGTGATGAACCGGGAAAGCTGCTTCGAGCCGACCATGCCGGCCTCGTCGATCACGAACACGTCGCGCGGCCCGAGTTGATCGAACCCGCGTTCCCAGCCCCGTTCCCACGATGCCAGGGTGCGCGAGGCGATGCCGGATGACTCCTCCAGCCCCTCGGCCGCCTTGCCGGCCAGCGCCGCCCCGTGGACATGATAGCCCTGCGTTTCCCAAGCCTCGCGCGCCGCCGCGAGCATGGTGCTCTTGCCCGCCCCGGCCAGCCCGACCACGGCCGCGATACGCTCCGGCCCGGCGACATGCGCGACCGCCGCACGCTGCTCGTCGGCAAGCTGGATGCCCGCCCGCTGCTGCGCCCCGATCGCCGCATTCACATGCCGGCCGGCAACACCGAAGCCCTGCCCCTCGGCCATGCGATCGGCGCTGTTCGCCATGTCGCGTTCGATCGACACCATCTCCCGTGTCGAATACCGGGTTTGCTCGACAACCCGCCCCTGCTCGTCGCGCTGTTCGGCCTGCAACTCCACCAGAACAGGCGACGCCATCACCTTCGCAAACGCCGCCTGGAACGCCTCCGCGCCATCGATGTAGCGGTGCAGCACCCGCGCCACGTCGTGCCGGTCGAACACGCTCTTCTCGGCCGTGAGGAGCGTCAGCACCTGGTCCGGCTTTTCGCGGATCAGCGCGGTGTTGCGCTTGGCTGCCTCTTCGTCCAGCCGAACCCGCGACACGTCCTTGCCGCGCCGCTCCATCTGCGTCGCATGCACGCCCATGTGCTGCGTCGGCTCGATCTCAAGCCCGCGCTCCTGGTGCGAGCGATGATCGACCCGGATGTCCAGACCAGCCCGCGCCAAGTGCTCGTTGGTCCGTTGCTCCCAGCCGATCCGGATATCCCGAAGCTGCTCATGCGAAGTCGGCAGGCCAAGCGCCTGCAACTTCTTGTTCTCAAGCTCCAACTCGCTTTTCTCGCCCAACCCATCCGGCCCGATCTTCCGCGTCGTCATCATGATGTGGGCATGGTGATTGCGGATGTCGGTCTTGCCGTGCGGGCTATGGATCGCGAAGTCCACCGCCACGCCATAGCGATCGGCAAGGCCCTGGGCGAACGCTCGCGTCAGCGCCAGCCGCTGTTCGCTCGTCAGCTCGTGCGGCAGCGACACCTCGATTTCCCGGGCGACGCGGGCGTCTTTGCGTTTCTCGGATGCCTCGGCGGCGTTCCACAAGGCCGAACGCTGCTTGGCCCATGCGGCATCCGCACCGGCCGGAATCACGATCTCGGCATGCTCAACGCCGGAGCGCCGCGAGAAATCATGCACCAGGCCATCGCGTTCATTTTCCAGACGTTCGGCGGCGCGATAAGCCGCAGAGGCGACGGAGCTACGCCCAGAGGCTCGCGAGATAGGTTTCATGCTCAAATGGTAGAGCGCCATAGCCCTATCCTACTACCAAGCGCTGAGTTGCGCAGCAACTCGTAAGTGCGCCCTTCTAACTATTGCTTACGCTCTGTTCGGTCGGTGTGGCT
>Ga0302319_10023343_pt1 | contig 11055 bp, 8 predicted proteins | sample Bog_T0_2_FD_203319 | JGI IMG/M metagenome (GOLD analysis project Ga0302319, IMG submission 203319) | Peat permafrost microbial communities from Stordalen Mire near Abisko, Sweden - Bog_T0_2 | ecosystem: Environmental > Terrestrial > Soil > Wetlands > Peat | place: Sweden: Abisko, Stordalen Mire...
AGAATCTGGAGCTGCTCGCGACGGTGGAAACCTGGGATAACGGCAAGCCGATTCGCGAGACGATGGCCGCCGATCTGCCGCTGGCCATCGATCACTTCCGTTATTTCGCCGGTGCGATCCGCGCGCAGGAAGGCTCGATCTCGGAAATCGACGAAACCACCGTTGCGTATCACTATCACGAGCCACTGGGTGTTGTCGGACAGATTATTCCGTGGAACTTCCCGCTGCTGATGGCGACATGGAAATTGGCTCCGGCCCTCGCCGCGGGCAACTGCGTAGTGCTGAAGCCGGCCGAGCAAACGCCGCTCTCGATTCTGGTTTGGCTGGAACTTATCGGCGATCTCCTGCCTCCCGGCGTTCTCAATGTGGTGAACGGGTTTGGGCTGGAAGCCGGTAAGCCGCTGGCATCGAGCTCTCGGATCGCCAAGATCGCGTTCACGGGCGAGACCACGACGGGCCGTCTGATTATGCAGTACGCGTCGCAGAATCTAATCCCGGTCACCCTGGAGCTGGGCGGTAAGAGTCCGAACATCTTCTTCGAAGACGTGATGGCCCACGACGACGCATTCCTCGACAAGGCGATCGAAGGTTTTGTGATGTTCGCGCTCAATCAGGGTGAAGTTTGCACTTGTCCTTCGCGCGCTCTGATTCAGGAATCCATCTACGACCGGTTTATCGAGAAAGTCATGCCTCGGGTGAAGGCGATCAAACAGGGAAATCCGTTGTCGAGCGAAACCATGCTGGGAGCGCAGGCCTCGAGCGAGCAATTGGAAAAGATACTGTCGTACATCGATATCGGCAGGCAGGAAGGCGCGGAAGTGCTGACCGGCGGTAAACGCGCGGTGTTCGAAGGCGAAATGGCCGGCGGATATTACGTCCAGCCAACGGTGTTCAAAGGAAAGAACAGCATGCGCATCTTCCAGGAAGAAATTTTTGGGCCGGTAGTCAGCGTGACTACATTCAAAGATGAAGATGAAGCCCTCTCTCTGGCCAACGATACGCTTTACGGCTTAGGGGCGGGAGTCTGGACTCGCGATATGAATCGCGCTTATCATTTTGGGCGCGAGATTCAGGCGGGCCGCGTGTGGACGAACTGCTATCACCTCTATCCGGCGCATGCGACGTTTGGCGGCTATAAGCAGTCGGGCATTGGCCGCGAGAATCATAAGATGATGCTGGACCATTATCAGCAGACCAAAAACCAGCTGGTAAGTTACAGCCCCAACAAATTAGGATTCTTTTAGAGCCGCAAATGTTAGACACCCGGCGGGTACTTGCCACAAGCTCGGCCCTGGCCCTCATCGAGCAGTTGAAGGCGACGCACGGGGATTTGATGTTTCACCAGTCGGGGGGCTGCTGCGATGGCAGTTCCCCGATGTGCTTTCCCCGCGGCGAGTTCCTCCTGGGCGACAACGATGTTCTGCTCGGCGAGATTGGCGAGACTCCGTTTTATATGAGCCGAAGCCAGTTTGAATACTGGAAGCACACCCAACTCACCGTAGATGTGGTTCCAGGGCGCGGAGGAATGTTTTCACTGGAAGGTTCCGGGGGCGTTCGTTTCCTGATTCGCTCGCGAATCTTTACCGACGATGAATTTTCCGCGCTGGAAGGCACGGCACGCGGCGGTTAGCGCTGGACCTCCAGTTGCTGTTTGAGCCGCTATGGCGCAAAATCCGTCGCCTGCGCGCCGAACGTTACTGGGTCTGGATTGGCTGAATTTTCTCCTTGCTGATGTGCAGACCGGCTAAGTGGGACGAAGAACGCGTTGGGCTGGCTCTCACGGTGGGAGGGATCGCCGGTATTCTGGCGCAGACCCCGGCCGGCGCGCTGGTTGATTTCATACGGTCGAAACGAACTCTGGTGTCGGCCGCCGTAATTGCGCTGGCAGCGGGAGCGATTGTGATCGCGCTTTTCCCCTCTTTCTGGCCGGTGATGGGCGGGCGGGGGACTGCTTTATACGCTCACATCCAAGACATCGAAGCTAAGCCAGGTGATCGCCGGAGGCATCGTGCACCACGCGGGTTTTCGTACCGGATTTCTCTTTCTCTCGGCCGTGGCCGCAGCAGCGCTGGCCATTCTCTATTTCTTCATGCCCGAAACACGCATCACAGAGGAGGCTAAGTCATGAATCATCCATTTGTTCCCGAACCCACCGACACCGCCGGGGTTCTTTCGTGGGTCCATATTGGCGATCTCCACATGACGCGCGCGGGCGAGCAAAACGACCTCGACCTGCAAGCCATTGTCGAAGAAGTGAATTCAACGTTCGCCGGCTCAATCAGCTTCGTGTATCTGCCGCGCGACATTGCCGACGATGGCAGCGTCGCTGCCTATGGGACGGCACGCGAATCGCTCGATCGACTGAAAATTCCGTGGTGCGCGATCGTCGGCGATCATGACGTTCATGAGAAGAGCTTTGCCAATTTCCTGGCTTCGATCAGCCCCGCAACTCACTATGCATTCGCGGTTGGCAACGTGCGGTTTATCGCAGTGAATGCCTTCGACATTCCCGACCCGGGATCCTTCGCGGTACTGCCCGAACAACTGCGCTGGATCGAACGGCAACTAGATGAGGCCACTCAGTCGGGCCAATAAAAACCGCAGGAAATGGTGAATCTGCTTCTCCCCCTGATTGTCGCCCTAAGCATCGCGCTGATGCTCATTCGCCCGCGCGGCATTCCGGAGGTTTACTGGATCGGCGGAGGCGTGCTCCTTCTTCTGGCCCTGCGCCTTGTTCCGCTCAGCCTCGCGGGTCGCGCCGCGACCGAAGGAGCCGATGTCTACCTGTTTCTCATCGGCATGATGCTGCTCTCCGAACTCGCCAAAGAAAACGGCGTCTTCGACTGGCTTTCATCGGTTGCAATTCGCGGCGCGGGCAAGTCCTGTTCGCGGCTTTTCCTGCTGATTTACGGGATCGGAACGCTGGTCACCATCTTCATGTCGAACGACGCCACCGCGGTGGTGCTGACTCCGGCGATCCTGGCCGCGGTCCGCAAAGCGAAGGTAGAACCGCTGCCCCACCTGTTCGCCTGCGCTCTGATCGCGAATGCCGCTTCCTTTGTTTTGCCAATATCGAATCCGGCCAACCTGGTCGTCTTTCGCACGGGCATGCCACCGCTGAATCAGTGGCTGATGTTTTTTGGCGTTCCCTCTGCGCTCTCGATAGCCGCCACTTATGCGGTGTTGCGTTTCCTGTTCCGCAAGGAACTCTCCGCAGCCGTCGAGGGCGACGCAAAGCCTGAACCGCTCCGAAGCGAGGGCAAGCTGGTCCTTGGCGGAATCGCTCTGATGGTGATGGTTCTGCTCACGGCTTCATCGCTGGATAAGGATCTCGGCCTCCCCACCTGCGTTGCGGCTCTGGCCGTCACAGCGGCCGTGTGTTTGAAGACGCGTAGCAGTCCGCTGCCGCTGGCCCGGGAAATCAGTTGGGCCACGCTCCTGCTGGTGGCGGGGCTTTTCATTATGGTGAACGCGATAGTAAGCATCGGGGCACTCCGTCTCACCCAGTCGTGGCTTGCCTGGGCACAGAAGATAGAGCCGGCGGCCGGCACCATGGCGGTCGGATTCGCGGTGGGTATCGCGAACAATTTGATGAACAATCTGCCGCTCGGGCTGATTGCCGGCGCTACCCTGCAGGCGGCGCATGCCAAAGGTCTGGTCGTGCACGCCGTGATGATCGGCGTCGATCTGGGACCCAACCTCTCTGTTACCGGTTCGCTCGCAACCATTCTGTGGCTGCTGGAACTGCGTAAAGAGAAGCTCGATGTAAGTTTCGGACGATTTCTTCGCGTGGGGGCGATCGCCATGCCGGTGGCACTGGTTCTCGCGCTGGGCGGCGCAATCGTTATGCAAATGCTTTTCAGAACTTCTTAGTTGAGGAGTAAATATGACGCTGGTTGGATGATTCCTTTTATTATTTTGGGCGGTGCTCTGCAATCGTGCAGCGCCGCCATGAATGGTCACCTGAATAAGTCGCTGGTCAACCCGTGGCTGGCCTCGGCGGTATCGTTCGCCACCATCACTTTCTTTTTCAGCGGGGTGTTTTTCGCGGCCGTTTGTCGGTTTTACGGTAACGGCGACCCTGATCGCATCGCTGCTCATCGGCCATTCGCTGCGACGCCGCCGCCCAATATGGTATCTATAAGGGGAAAGGAGTGTTCCACGTATGAACACCAAAAACAAGAAAGACCAAAAGAAGCAGGGACAAAGTACCAGACAGGAGTTTGGCAAGAAGAAACAGGCTCAGAACTCCCTCATCCATCATGAACAGGAGTCCCCTGAGACGCGAATGACCAGATAAGTATCATCTGCCGGCTCATTCTGTCAGTGAAAAATCCCTTCCGCGTTCGGGCTTCCGATTTTGGCCCGCGGAGGGGATTTTTTTGTTTTAAGCCCGTCCCGCGAATTCCCCCGTCTCAGTAGACACTTTCACCTTTTCGCCTTCCTTAATAAACAGAGGAACCCGGATCTCCAGACCGGTTTCCAGCTTCGCCGGCTTGGTCACGCTGCCGCTCGATGAATCGCCTTTAACACCGGGTTCGGTGTGGGCAATCGCCAGGTCGACGAAGACCGGAAGCTCCACCCCGATGGGGTTCCCGTTGTATTTCCGAACCTGGAGCAGCGCACCTTCCGTCAGGAAATCGAGCGCGTTTCCCAGCGTATCCTCGGCCAGGGTGTGGGTCTCGAAACTCTCCTGATCCATAAAGTGTGAACCGTCGCCGTCGCTGTAAAGGTAGGAGGCAGGGACCAGCTGGAGGTCCGGCTCTTTGAATTTGTCGCTGGCCTTGAAGGTCTTCTCAAAGACGGCGCTGTTGAGCAGATTGCGGACTTTCAAACGGACCAGCGTCTGGCCGCCGCGCGCCGTCGGCGTGTTCACTTCAGCCTCGAGACAGTAAAACGGAGTGTTGTCAAGCTCGAACAAAGTCCTGCGCTTGATGTTGATTGCTTCGATCAGTGAGGCCATGGATCTCTCTTAATTGTAATGTGAGGCGGGCGCTTCCGCCTGCCTTTCTTCGGAAGATACGTATCATACCCCAGCCCTAAGCCATTACAAACAAAAGACCTTTGAAGGGTGGAACCCGCCGCTACCGCTCTCCCCTTGTTACCCAACCGCAAACAAGAGAGTCTGATATGTTGTAAGCCATAACAATATCGTGTCTAAGATCATCCCCGTCCTGCTGATTGTATCCGGTTCGATCTGCAGCGCCGCGCCTCAGGCTGCGGAGCAAACCGCCCTCGTCGCGAAATACTGCGCCGGTTGCCATAACGATAAGGTAAAGACCGCAGGCCTGTCGCTCGAAGGGCTCGACCTCAGCAAGCCGGGCAACGACGCCGACGTGTGGGAAAAAGTACTCCGCAAAGTCAGCGCGAACCAGATGCCGCCGACGAATTTGCCGCATCCGGACGAGGCGACTCGGAAGGCTTTTACCGCCTATCTCCAGACGGAACTCGACCGTGCCGCCTCAGCGCATCCCAATCCTGGCCATCCCACAATCCACCGCCTGAACCGTGCCGAATACAGCAACGCGATTCGCGATCTGCTGGCACTCGACGTTCAGCCCGGGTCGAACCTGCCGCCCGATGACAGCGGTTACGGCTTCGACAACATTGGCGACGTTCTTTCCCTCTCGCCCGTCCTAATCGAAAAATATATGTCCGTCGGGCGCATGGTCGCGCGGCTGGCGGTGGGCGATACCGATGTGAAACCCGTGGTCGACACCTTCTCGCCGGTGAAGGAAGTTCGCGCGGCCTCGAAGGGTGGTCCTAAGGTCCCCCGCAACGAACGAATCAGCGACGACCTGCCGTTCGATTCGGCGGGCGGTTTGGCGATTCACTATACGTTCCCGGTTGACGGAGAGTACGTTTTCAAAATCAAGATGCCGGGCGCACCCGCTCCGGTTGGCGACACGATCGTGCCGGCGAGCAACAACCTCGAATTGCGCGTTCCGGTGAAAGCGGGTGTGCGAAGCGTTGGCTTGACGTTCATGCGATCCAGCGCGGTCCCGGAAATTCTGCCGGTATTCGGCAACGGGCGCGGTGGAGGCGGTGGTGGTGGCCGGGGCGGCGCGGCGCCCCCTCTGACTGGGCATCTGGATCTTCGGCTCGACGGAGTTCGTCTGAAGCTTTACGACGTCCCGGACAACGGCAACGGCGGCAATTTCACCGAATTCTCCATCGCCGGTCCTTATAACGTCCAGGGCGCGGGCGATACGCCCAGCCGCGAGAAGATCTTCGTTTGCAAGCCGGCAGCTGCCAGCCAGGAAGATGGCTGTGCCCGCAAGATCATTTCAACTTTGGGGCGCCGGGCATTTCGCCGGCCTTTCACCGAAACCGACCTGAAGCCGCTAATGGCGTTCTACACCACCGGCCGCAAAGAAAAAGATTTTGACAACGGCATCGAGATGGCGTTGAGAGCCATGCTGGTTTCCCCCGATTTCCTCTTCCGCATGGAGCGCGATCCGGCCGGCTCCGCGCCTGGCAGCGTGCACCGCGTCAACGACTACGAACTGGCGTCACGCCTTTCATTCTTCCTCTGGAGCAGCATCCCCGATGACGAATTGCTGAGCCTTGCCGATCAGGGCAAACTGCGCGATCCGAAGGTGATCGAAAAGCAGGTCGCGCGCCTGCTGGAAGACCCGAAGTCTTCCGCATTCACTTCCAATTTCGCCGGACAGTATTTGTATCTGCGAAACCTGGCCTCGCTCAAGCCGGACCCGGACGTTTTCCCCGATTTCGATAACAACCTGCGCCAGTCCTTCGAAAAAGAAACGCAGCTGTTCTTCAACGCTATCGTTCGCGAGAACCGGCCGGTAACGGATCTTCTCGACGCGAAGTTCACCTATTTGAACCAGCACCTCGCCGAGTTTTATGGCGTGCCTGGCGTTTACGGACCGCAATTCCGGCGCGTGGAAATTACCGATCCCAATCGCCAGGGCGTGCTGGGCCAGGGAAGCCTTTTAATGGTCACGTCTTATCCGAACCGCACGTCGGTTGTGCAGCGCGGTAAGTGGGTGCTTGAGAATTTGCTGGGCACGCCGCCACCGCCGCCGCCGCCCAACGTTCCTTCGCTCGATCCTCACGGTAAAGACGGAAAACTGTCGATGCGCCAGGCGATGGAGATGCATCGCGCCAATCCGGTTTGCGCTACCTGCCATTCGCGTATGGATCCGATAGGTTTCGCGCTCGAAAATTTCGATGGCATCGGCGCATGGCGCGACGAAGATAACGGTTCAAAAATCGATTCCTCCGGCAAGCTGCCCGATGGAGCGGCCTTCAACGGCGCGGCCGGATTGCGCACCCTGCTGCTCACTCAGCATCGCGACGAATTCATTTCCACCTTTACCGAAAAGCTGATGATTTATGCATTAGGGCGCGGTCTGGAATCTTACGACCGTCCGGCGATTCGCACCATCATGCGCGACGCGCTCAAAGACAACACCACCATCCCATCGCTCATTCGCGCCATCATTGCAAGTCCGCAGTTTCAAATGAGAAAGACAACAGATCTAAGGAGCAAAGAATCATGATCGTTACAAAAAAAGCACTTGCACGCCGCACCTTCCTGCGCGGCTTCGGAACGGTGTTGGCGCTGCCACTGCTCGATTCCATGATTCCGGCGTTCTCGGCCACGCGTCTCACGCCAGGCAAGCCCGCGATCCGTATGGCGTTCTGCTACGTGCCAAACGGCATCATCCAGAAGGACTGGCTGCCCACAGCCGATGGCGCGAACTTCGAGTTCATGCCCACCATGAAGGCGCTGGAGCCTTTCCGCGACAAAGTTGTGGTGCTCAGCAATCTGGCACAGATCAATGGCCGCGCGCTGGGCGATGGCGCGGGCGATCACGCGCGCGCGGGGGCCACGTGGCTCACCGGCGTGCATCCGAAGAAGACCGAAGGCGCCGACATTCACGCGGGCATCTCGGCCGATCAGGTGGCCGCAAAGGTTCTGGGCCAGCAGACGCAGTTCGGCTCTCTCGAGATCGGTCTTGAAGAGCCGTATCTCGCCGGCGGCTGCGATTCCGGTTACAGCTGCGCTTACACCAACACTATTTCCTGGCGCGGTCCCACTTCCCCGAACCCCATGCAGATCAGCCCGCGTGCGATCTTCGAGCGGCTCTTTGGCGATGGCGAAACTACCGACCCCGCCGCGCGTATCAAGCGCATGCAGCAGGATAAGAGCATACTCGATTACGTGCGCGGCGATGTCGCTCGCCTTGAGCCCGGTCTGGGCGTGCGCGATAAGAGCAAGCTCGATGAATACCTCGAATCCATCCGCGATATCGAACGCCGGATTCAGAAGGCGGAAGAGCAAAGCGCGACCATGAAGCTGCCCGTGATGGAGCGGCCCGTCGGTATTCCGGAGACTTTCGAAGAGCATGCGAAGCTCATGAGCGATCTGATGGTCATCGCCTTCCAGACCGATATGACCCGTGTAGTCACCTTCATGATGGCGCGCGAAGGATCGAACCGCAGTTATCGCGAAATCGGCGTTCCCGACGGGCACCATTCGGTGACGCATCACCAGAACGATCCGGTCAAAATTTCTAAGACACAACAGATCGACCAACATCATGTGAAGTCGTTCGCGTACCTCGTCAAACGCCTGAATGAGACGCAGGATGGCGATGGAACGCTGCTTGACCACACCATGCTCCTCTATGGAAGCAGCATCCGCGACGGCAACGTGCACGATCATCACGATCTCCCGCTGGTGCTCGTCGGCGGGAAGTCTGTCGATATCAAAGGCGGACGGCATTTGCGCTACAAGCCCGAGACGCCGATGAATAATCTGCTGCTGACCATGCTCGATAAGTCGGGCGTTCCCGCCGAGACGCTGGGCGACAGCACTGGCAAGGTCGATCAGCTTTCAGGAGTTTAATTCGTATGAAATCGGTCTTCCTTCTGGCCGCGTTGGCTTCGACGCTCAGCGCCGCCGAGCTTCGGCTCATCGATGCCATCAAAGACCAGAACGGCAAAGCGGCTCTGGCCCTGATTGCTTCGCATGCCGACGTGAATACGGCGCTGCCCGATGGCTCAACGCCGCTGGCGTGGGCGGCTTATGAAGACGACACCGAAACCGCGGCGGCGCTCATAGCCGCGGGCGCAAAGGTCGAGACTGCCGATCAGTATGGCGAAACTCCCCTAACGCTCGCCTGCGCCAATGGCAATGCGGCAATTGTGGAGATGCTGCTCAAAGGCGGAGCCAACGCTAACGCCGAACGCTGGAGCGGCGAGACTGCCTTGATGATTGCTGCCGCCTCGGGAAATCCGAAAGTTGTAAAAATGCTTCTCGATCATGGCGCGAAGGTAGACGCTGTCGAATCGCGCAAAGGCCAGAACGCACTGATGTGGGCGACGGCGAACCGCCATGCCGAAGCTATCGATTTGCTTCTCAAGGCCGGTGCCAATCCCAACACGGCTTCGAAATCCGGCTTCACACCGCTGGTGTTCGCAGCCGAACAAGGCGATGTAAAATCCGCCGCGAGCCTTCTTGCAGCGGGCGCGGATGTGAATCATGAACTCCCCGGCGGATTGAATCCGCTGCTGGTGGCAGTTACCGCAAAGAAATCCGAAGTCGCGGCGCTAATCATCGATAAAGGCGCCAGCGTGGCTTCGAAGGATCGCACCGGAAATACAGCCCTGCACATGGCCGCGCAACTGGGCGATGAAACGCTCGTGAAAGAGTTGATCGCCAAAGGCGCCGACGTAAACGCGAAGACGAATAAATCCCAGGCCGGAGGCGGCCGTGGCGGTGGGGGCGGTGGATTCTTTCGCGGGCCTGCCGGCGAGCAGACTCCTCTGATGCTCGCGGCTCGTGCGGACCATCCCGAAATCATGCGCGATCTGGTAGCCGCCGGAGCCGATCCGAAAGTGCACGCCCAGGACGGCAGCACGCTCCTGATGGCCGCGGCAAACAGCGGACACCTCGATGCGGTTCAATACGCCTATGAACTGGACCCCGATGCGATTAAGGCGGTCACGGACACGAAAGCGGCCGTGATGCACGCCTCAGTGTCCGGTTCGATGCAGACTTCCACCCAGCCCGAGATCTGCAAAGTGGTTCAGTTTCTTGCCGACAAAGGCGCGGAACTGGATCCCGTGGATGCAAACGGCCGCACGCCGATCATCATCGCGGATGTGCTGCCCATCGACATGGCCGTCGACCTCCTGACGAAACTGATCAAAGCGACCGGCGCCGAGCCGCACGTAAAGACGAAGCGGTAACCGAAGCACCTGGGATCGGGTCGAGTGCCGGGGATTGCGCCCCGGCACCCTCCCACACCACCGGACGTGCGGTTTTCCGCATCCGGCGGTTGAACTCAGCGGCTCATCGCTGCAAGATCTGATGGCATCGGGAAACCGGCTTGCCGAAGGACCGCGTTGCTCAACGCAGACTGCATAGCCTGCGCTGCCGCGATGCGCCACGCACCCCGGACGCTGGAGGCCACTTGTAACAGCCGCCCCTTCACGCCCAGACTCCGCAGCTTCCGCTCGCGCCCCTTCTTGTTGTGCCACCGCAGCCAGAACAGTTTCCGGATGTGCCGACGTATCCAGCCTTCCAGCCGGTATATCGACCGCCTCGCTTTTGGCTCGCCACGGCTTCACCGCTTCTGCCTCCGGCATTCACGAAGCGGCAACCGTAGTTGATGCTCTCCGTGACTCGGGCCTCTTTGGACCGTTCCAGTCCCCTCTTTAGCTCCGTTCTTTAGTTCTTCAGCCCTTCGCTCCAGCCGCGTTACCGGCCTTCTCAGCTACTACGGCTTCTGCTGACTTCTTCAGCGCTCTCACGCCGAAGATCTCCCCAGTGCTGAGGCCCCCATAAAGGGGGCCCGTCACGTAAGGTGCAGAATCTTTCCCCTCGCGCCGACTGGCTCTACCTGATGCGTCTTGATGACCTTTGGGCTTCGCTGTTTGTCGCCAGCTTGCCGCCCGCACCCGGCCTCACTGCCAGTTCGTGTCCCTGCGGTCGAGGGTTTGCTACGCGCTTCTTTCGGCTTCACCTCGCGGCTACGCCTTGCGTTTCGCTACGGTTACCGTCATCGGTTCCGATTGGCT
>Ga0302319_10023344_pt1 | contig 11054 bp, 7 predicted proteins | sample Bog_T0_2_FD_203319 | JGI IMG/M metagenome (GOLD analysis project Ga0302319, IMG submission 203319) | Peat permafrost microbial communities from Stordalen Mire near Abisko, Sweden - Bog_T0_2 | ecosystem: Environmental > Terrestrial > Soil > Wetlands > Peat | place: Sweden: Abisko, Stordalen Mire...
CGTTCGCGCTGACCTCCCGCGAAGACCCCTTCCCCACCGTTGTGCTGGAGGCGCTCAGCGCCGGCGTGCCGGTGGTGGCGTTCGACCGCTCCGGCGGCATCCCTGACATGCTGCGGGAGACGGGCCAGGGCACCGTCGTGTCCTATGGCGACGTATCCGCCATGGCCGCCGCGATCACCGGGCAGCTCACCGCCGGCATCACCGACCAGCAGCGGGCCGACCGGCACGCGCTGATCGCCGAGCGCTTCAGCTTCAAGACCTATGTCCGCCGGCTGCTGGACCTGGCGATTCCCGGCCTGCCCTCGGTCTCCGTCGCCGTGCCGAACTACAACTACGCACGCCACCTGCCGCTGCGGCTGGGCAGCGTGTTCGGGCAGTCCCATCCGGTGCACGAAGTCATCGTGCTGGACGACGCCTCCACCGACAACAGCGCCAAGGTGATTCCGGCCGTCGCGGCGGAGTGGAACCGGGAGATCCGGTTCATCCCGAACCAGACCAACTCCGGCTCGGTCTTCGCGCAGTGGCGTCGCGCGGCGGAGCTGGCGACCGGCGAGTTCCTGTGGCTGGCCGAGGCGGACGACGCGTCGGAGCGGGATTTCCTGACGCGCACGCTTGCCCTGCTGAGCAGCGATCCCGCCATCCAGTTCGCCTTCACCGACTCGCGCACGATCGATGCCGACGGCGCGCCGCAATGGGCGAGCTACAAGCCGTATTACGGCAGCGTGGTGCCGGGCGCACTGACGCAGACCGAGGTGTTCGAGGCAGCGGATTTCGTGCAGCGCTTGCTGTCGGTGAAGAACCTGATCCTGAACGTGAGTTCGGTAGTATGGCGGCGGGATGCGCTGCTACACGCGCTGGCGGCGTGCGAGGCGGACCTGGGCAGCTTCCGCATGGCAGGCGATTGGCGCTTGTATCTGGAGGCGCTGACGCTGCCGGGCGCGAAGGTGGCGTATGAAGCGGAGCCGTTGAACGTGCATCGCCGCCATGCGACAAGTGTGACGCACGCGCTGGATGCGGACCGGCACGTGGCGGAGATCGCGCGCTGCCACGAATTTGCTCGGTTGGCGTTCGCGCTGCCGGCGCCGGTGTGCGCGGGCCAGGCGGCATATGTCGCCGAGGTGACGGAGCAACTAGGTGCGGGGGACGCGAAGCCGCAGAAAGCGGCGCGCGAATCGACCGATAAGGGAAAGACGTCGGCGCCAACCGGGCGTAAGGCGGCGAGGAATTAGGGGCGGGGGATATCCCTCCAGCACAGAAGGACATTTGAGATGTACGTTCAACCTCAGCGAGGACGCGAGCCTGCCGGCGCGGGGAGCGCCGGTGGCCGCGATCCCGGGCAAAAATCTGCGATGAGAGAAGGAACTTACATGTACGTACCGCCCTTCGACTCCCTGCTACAGGCAATCGGCATGACCCGTGCCGAGTTCGAGTCCTCGACCGAGGTCACCATCCCGAGCGAGCTGTTCAAGCTGCTGCTCCAGGTGGCCGTTGTAAACAGCGACTTCAACGAGGCAGGGTATCTGAGAGCCAACCCCGACGTGGCGGAAGCGGTTCGAGAAGGATCACCCGATGAGGCCCGCATTCACTACGCCGGCTTCGGCTTCTTCGAAGGTCGTGGCGGGGCAACCCCAGAGGTTGACGAGTCCTGGTATCTTCACAATTACAGAGACGTTGCGAATGCTGTGGGAAGCGGTCAGATCGGTTCTGCAAGCGAGCATTTCAGGGTTATAGGAGCCTCTGAAGGCCGGAGCCCGAGTGCAGCCTATAGCGTAGCAGCTCGGCAGTGGACGAAGGCTCTTTCAAAACCGCCGTCTCGGGGCTAGTGATCCAGCAAGGGGGGTTCCGGCTAAGCCTAGGGCGGTCGAGTGGGTAACATCAGTCTGCTAGAGAATTGCTTGGGCTGTGCTAGATAACGCCTGTTCGCACCACTTAGGCTTGGAACGGAACGCTTATGTCGGACATTCGAGGCCTTAGGGTCGCTTGCCTCATGATGCAGCGGGACGAAGTCGATCTCCTTCGTCCTTGGGTCATGTACCATGCCGCTTTGTTCGGCATTGAGAATCTATTCGTTTTTGATAATGGCTCAACGGCGGCCTCGGTTACGATGGATCTTGTAGAGTTCGCTCGGAACGGAGCGAACGTGGACTGGAAACATGCCAGCCCTGACGACTTTCACAGCAAGGGTGACATCCTGGGCTCGCTTATCCTGTCCCTGGCTGGCCGATACGACTTTTTCCTTCCCCTGGATTGCGATGAATTTTTCGTTGTGCGGACTGGTGCGAAGAAAATAGCCTGCGATCCGGCCACCATCCACGCAGCTCTGGCTCAGTTCGCCGGTGAAAGTCGCGCACTTCAGCTCAAGGCAGCCTTTTATAACGTATTGAACACGCCGAACGCGTTCTGGTGCTGGCCCCACCAGAAGACTTTTTTTTCAGGTAACTCGTTCCGCAGTCTCGACCATGGATATCACGAGGGACGAACAAAGGCGGGCGGAACACTCGAAACGGATTTCGCTCATATTCACTATCACCACAAACCCTATGCGCTGATGGTGGAGCATGCAAAGAATAAGCTGCGCCCCTATGTCGATGTCGAGGACCGCTCAGCTTTGGAAGACTACGTGGGAATGAATTATCACTGCAAGACCGTTTTGTTGCAGGGAGCGGAAGCCTATAATAGTCAGTTCACCATGCCGAGTGACATCCGCATTCCGGAGTTCGCAGAGTATCTTCGTGCCCTTGGGGCGCCGGTCCCATATGCGTGATCATTGGCGTGCCGCAGTACACGAGCTGCCACGCACGTGCAAGTGATTGCGCTGCCGGGGCCGGCGAGCGCGGTTGCGGAGGTGACGCGATAGGTCCCAGCACGTGCGCTGCCGGACCTCAGCGCAGCTTTCGGAGGTAAGCTGAAGGAGCCGAAATGCCAGTCTACCGATGGGACAGCGATAAGGAGCAAATCATCGATCGTCTTCGATCGAACGCTACACTGAAGCTATGCATCAAGCTGCTCGACGAACCCCTTCTTATCGAAGGTTGGATACAACACCATGCAAAGATTGTCGGCTTCGAGAACCTGATTATAGCCGATAATGGATCGACGGATGCACTTACACTGGACGTGTATGACAGATATAGTGACCTGGCCACGGTATTCCGGTTTGATGGTCCGCACAATGAAATCCACTGGCACCCGAGGTTTTCAGAGCTTTTTGACATAGTCAAGGAAACATGCCGCTATTTTGCATTCCTCGACGCCGACGAAAGACTGGTGTTCCTGGAAGAAAATACCTGGATTTCTGACAACTCGCTTGAAAGAAAGATTGCCGATAGTACGGCTGAAGGCATTATTCCAACAACCTGGCTGATCAACACTCTGAATTGCTGGGATACGTTCGATCTGCTGGATACGGAGTCCCGGCCACGACTGAGGAATAATCTCAGGTGGGGCAAACCCATACTTCCGGCAAATCTGGTCGGTACCCACTATGGTATCCACAATACGCAGTTCAATCAATCTGTATTTTCGGCAGAGTTTGGTGTTAATTTCTTTCTTCTGCATTATACACAATTCCCGGAAAGGAGAATTGCGGCCAACAGGAATAAATTGATAAGCAGGGGGATCGTCGGTAAGGATGTAACCAGCGAAAATATTGCCTTAATGAGCTTCGAGAGCCAGACTGACAGGTCGTTCATGCGGTTTGTCGACGAAATAAAAGAAATGCTCCTGGTTATCTCTTCTGGCCGCTACGAAGAATGTCGTCGAACCGGCGACTACTTGAGGCTTGAGCAAAACGGACAAATTTACTATTCGAGCAATCACCCTCGATGGGTTTTATCGGAGTTTTTGAGATCTGGCGCACCGGTGGTCAACCTGACATTCAACAGCGAACCGGAGGAAGACAGACTGGAGGATGCGAGTTCGATCTTCGCATTTAGCCTAAAGCTTAGGCAACAGGGCGAGTGGGGGCGTGCCGAGAGGCTTTTCCGGCGAGGCATGGCTGTTTATCCCGACTTTCTTGACCGGTATGGTATGCCCGGATTCCGCAAGGAGTTAATGCGTATGTTCCTGGCCCAAAGGGAGTGGGCCAAGGCAAGCGAATTATGCCCATCTCCGGGAGATGCCGGAGGCCCGCACTGGCACTATATCTTATTTGCTCGCGCTTACTCCCAAATAGGAGACACTGAGACGGCGGCTAAATGGTGGGAATTGGCCCTCGAGCAAGACCCTAAATGCTGGGAAGCACAGCAATTTAAAAGCGATTTGGTCGAACGTGGCAGAAAGGGAGTGTCATGAGAAGACTTATGCGCGTCGCCGGCTTGACTGTGCTTCTGTTGGGGTTGGGAGGCGCTAACGTTGGCTTTGCAACCCCAACCATCGTCGTCGAAGACGCGCCCGTCACTGTCTTTGAGCATGCTCAGCAGTGTGAACCTCTGGATTTACCGGACGCTCCGCTGAGAGCCTTTCGCCGAGCGGACGGCATGGTGGTCGGGTTCGCGACCCATTACCTCAATCGAAGTCTGGTGGGGCCGTCTCTCTCGCAACTGTCGCATGACTGCCGGCTGGTGTATCAGGGACGACATCTCGAAGATCCCTCGAAATTCGACGATCGGACCTGGATCACGGCGACGTGGACAGCCGACGGAGTTCGCGTCGCTGGTCTGGGTCACAACGAATTTCATGCTCATGACTTTCCGGGACGGTGCAAGTTCCAAACAGACGACGAATGTTGGTACACCGCGGTCGTGCCATTGATCTCCTCAGACGGTGGTCGCTCGTTCGTTCGCCAGGACTATCCAGAACCTATCGCCGCCCCACCCATGAAGAACGAGGCTGAACAGGGCCATCAGCGCGGGTATTTCAATCCTTCCAATATCGTCTTCCATGACGGATACTACTATTCTCTAATAGCGCGCACTGGATTCGGCGTAAAATCGGGACGATGCCTGTTCCGGACGACTGACGTTATGGCTCCAAATTCCTGGACGGTATGGGATGGTGACTCATACATCCCGATTTTCGGCAGTCCATACGACCACGACTGGACCCCCAGGCGCCCGTGCGAAGGCGCCACGGGCCTGCACGGTTCACTGGGATCTATTGCCAAAATCATAGGCACTCATATGTTCGCGGCGTTTTCTCTGGCCGCGTCGTCAGAGAACGTCGAGAACGGCTTTGTCGACGTGTCCTTCTCAACCGACTTGCTGCATTGGACCGACCCACGGCATATCTTTAGCGCGACCCCGGCTTGGTCGAAGGTGTGTACCAAAGGTGAGAGATACAGCTATCCCGCGGTTTTGAGCGACACCGACCAGGGAAGGAATTTTGACTCGATAGGTGAGAGTTCATGGTTGTTTATCACGAAAATGTCCTGCCTACACCCTTTGGACCGGGAGTTAGTCAGATTTCCAGTGACTATCCACCTGGACGCTTCCGACATGGTTACGGGTCACTAGACACTGCTAGCTAGAAGCCAGCGACGGGGGATCATCAAGAGTTGCGCTTGCCGAAGCTATCGAGCGCTGAATCGACGTTCGCCGTCCGGCCCGCCGAAAGGCTCGATAGCTCCCAAGCCACGGCGGCTCGGGAGCCAAAAGTCACAGGCGGCAGCCTTGTCTCATGACGCGTTGCCGCGTCGGAACCAAGCGCCGGCGGCGCGGAACAGCTTCGTTAGGACATCATCGCTACCGGGTTGTGCCGACGTTCCTGGAACCGTCGTGCTTCCTGGCCCCCTGGAAACCGATGGCGCGGTCCGCTGCTCCGATACATTGGCTTCGCCGGCTAAATCGAATTCTCGCACCGGCTCCCTGTTCTGCTTGGCAGACGCCGCAGCGTCTGATGCCGCGACATTTTCTTGAGCGTGCGTCGTGGCCTCCGCGTTCTGCTCGGCGGACACCGTGGCTTCTGGTGCCGCGACATTCTCCTGGATGTCCGCCGCGGCTGCTGTTCTGACGTCCGCTGTCAACCCCTCGCCCACGTCGCGACCGTAATCAAGTGTTGCGGGGGGAGCGATATCGGCCGCTTCGGCCGCGATCTGCTCGGCCTCGGGACTATCCTGGACCGCATTGCCGAATCGTTGGCGGACTACGTGGGGTGCGACACCACTTTGTCCTTCGTCGGGTTCCAGTGTTATGGAGTTCAATACCCAATTAACACCAGGTGACGCAAATGTCAGATCGAGGGGGCTCGTCGGAACCTCAATGACAGCCTCCAAGATCGCGCATTCGCTGGCCTCAGCGGTAAGCAAAGGGAAATCTTCATTCGTGTCGCCAACCCCAAGCTGAAGAACGTGGTTCCCGAAGTCCTTATCCCCCATAATGAGACGAACAAGATATCTGCCAGGATCGACTGCTACTCTCAGCGTTGCAGGGCTTGTCCCGAGTACGAACCTCCCGAGCAGCCGATCGCTAAGGTTACGATCCCGAACCTGAAGCTGGCAGGCTGAAACCCAGCCGAAGCCACGCTCTGGGCTAAACGGGGTGGAAGCGTCTACCCCCACGTACCCTGCCTCTGGGTCGCCGTCGCCGAAGTCGAACTTCCAGGATGTCATCGCGGGTTTTTCCTTCAAAGATAATCGGGCCGGGCGGTACGACTTACGTTCAAGTCCCAGCGTCCCGATCCAAATAGGGCCACGGCCACGCGAAGGCCCGTATCTCCGCGGAGGGGCGTGGCCTCAGGGTTGAACTCATGTGAATGTTACCCCGGTCGCGTGCCCTACCGCAAGCCCGCCAGAACGACGCTGCTTGATGTCATTGCTTGGCAGCAAGAGTTCACCTCGCGTTCCTGCATTCGTCGCATGGGCGTCATGCCGGCATAACATTTCCAAGGGACATGCGGCCGGCCTTGCCTCGCTTGCCCCGAGGGATACCGCCAAAGGGCGCAGGGTCAGCCGAGCGTAAAGGTGGGAAGTCACCGCTCGCGCGGGGCGGCCGCGGCCGAAGGCCGTGACGTATCCGCCGAGATACGCGATCGCAATCGCGCGTCTTGTGGCCGACGCTGTCCCGCACCGGCCCTGTGCCGCCTATCGCCGCTATTTGCCCGGCATGATCGCCGCGCCGGCGCCGGAAGCCGGCCGGCCTGGGATCCGCATCGGTTGTGGGTTGCGGCGTGTCGGCAGTTCGGCGCAGTATGGGTGGTGGCGTACCCCCTACCGCGCTGCCACCAACTATATTAATGGGATTCGCTCACATGGTCATCGCCGATATCAGCGCCCCGCCCACCGCAACTGATATTACTTATTTGTACTTCGGCAATCTGTATCCTCACGAGCCACAATACAAGTCCGGCCTTTTCCACGGCCTTGCGCTCGTAGCGGAGTTTGACCGGGATATTGCTCACGATGCCCGCAAGGCGCTGCCTTTCTCCGACTGTAGCATCAAGGGCTTTCAATCCCAGGACGTTTTTGAACACATTGACTACAAAGGGGTTCCTCCAATCCTTGACGAGGTATATCGATGCCTGACGGTAGGAGGAATGTTCCGCCTGAGCCTGCCTGACTATAACTCTCCGCTCCTCAGCAGCCGGTCGGTCTACGATTCGCGCGGGAGAGTACTGTGCGATCTCGTAATGGGTGGCCGGGTCGCATGCGAGCTGAATGAGGAAATCAAGGTCTCCTTTGGTGGCGGGGGTGGTGCCCACCTGTGGTTTCCGAGCTATACCAAGGTGCTTCAGCTAATCGTGGCGTCGGAACTCAGGAAATGCGCGTCGATCAAGTTTCACCAATTCTGGGTGGATGCCTACGATTTCGTCTGCGAGCCATTCGACCAAAGTGTTATGCCGGTCCACAGAACGCCGCCCGGGGACATGCGGGCCGGCGGCAAGCCGATCTCGATCGTCGCGGATTTTGTGAAGTGACCCTGATGCTGCCTCCTGACGCTGAGGAGGGGGTCTTATTGTGCCGTCAACCGAAGAACTTTCTTAAGACATCGCTAACCGGAATAAATATAATGACTTATAAAGAGAATAGCCCAGGCACGGTTATGGAGCTTGTCCAAAAATGTACCGATCTTGTCGCATCCGGTAACATTGATACAGCCCGGTTGGAAGCGTCTAAGCTTGAAGAAGTTGTTCCACCAAATATAGACGTCTGGAGAAAAATATACGGCCTGTTTACTAATATTGGCGACTTTACTCGGGCCCATATTTTTACGGAGCGGATGGTCGGGCGCGAAGTTCCCGAAGTGCATCTGGCGGCGGCAACCTACTGGGCCCGTAGCCCCAATAATTGGCCACTGGCACGGGAGGCGCTAAAAAAGGCGTTAGCCGGAACACTACCTGATGATGCCTCTTTTTGGCAGGAAGTGGTGTGCGTTCAATACAGGCTAGAGGACTACGATGGTGTCGTACGGTCTGCACCGATCGCCTTGCGGCTGGATCCAGCCAGGTTCGACATCCACGAGTTCTATCTTGTTTCCCTATCGAAGCTTGGCATGATTCGGGATGCTCGGCGTCAGGCTGAAGTATGCGTTAAATATGCGGGCGACGATCCTGTAAGACTTGCCTCATTATCATTGATTTGCGCAGAGATAAAACACAAACGGCTCGCGCAAGCGTGTTGTTCGGAAGCGGAAAAAGTTACTGTCGAGCCGAATTATTTGGTACATTTTAGGTTACTTCAGGCCAAAATAGTCATGCACGATCATAATGGATCACTCCAGCATTTGTCCTATCTTGCGGACGACACAAAGAACGATTGGATTTGGAAAAAACTGTACGATTCAGCCGTCCAGCATTCAGACTTTAAGCTCGCCGTTATTGCGGGAGAGCGCCTAATGAGACTTAGGGATGCGCCGCCGGATCTGGCAGATCACCTCGTTAAACTTCGTAAAGCGGCGGCTTCCGCCTCCCGCTGGAAATTGCCGTAGCGCTCGCAGTTCTCCCCAGGGAGACGTTCAGCGTCCCACCAGAGACGACGGTCGCGTTGTTAAGACTTCACCGCAATCGCGCCTCCAGGATGTCATTCTGTTGGGTTCCCAACCAGGACCATAGGCGCCACGGCCCCCCGCACCACATCCGCGCCGCGGCCCGCGGCACGCAAGTGGTCTATGCCGGTCGAAGTGGAGTTACGAATTTACGTCGAACGACGCACTCAGGCCGGCGAGTTCTTCGGCGCGGCCCGATCGGTCACTGGAAATGCGTCTGTTTCGTTTGCATTCCCAGAGCGGCCGGCTATAACTGAATCATGGTTTCCCTGAAGGCCACAGCAAAGCCGCAGCCAATGTGACGATATCATATCACTTTAGGCCGAGCGGACGGGTTCTCATCCACCTTCCGCGTCCCGCTTGGCAAAAACACGATTAACCCAGGATGCCATTCGAGGGTAACGCGCTTGGAACTCACGGAAGACTTGGCCCTCGAAACATTCGCGTCGCCCTTCATAGACGACGACCTGTTCGCGGCGCATCTCGGAGCCGGCAAGCAAGACCTGGAGGCCGTGCGCCTCTATCTCAGCCTGCCGGTCGCCGCTCGCCCGGATATCTCCTGGTTCTTCGATCGGGCCTACCAACTGGAGAAATACCCGGACCTCCTGGCCGCCGGCGTCGATCCGCTGATCCATTTCATGACCTGGGGCGTGTCGGAGCTGCGCGCGCCCCACCCGCTGATCGACATCCGCCACATACGTGAAACCGACCCCACGCTGCTGCCGGAAAAGCCCACGGTCCAGGCGCTGCACGACCTGCTGTGCCGCGACCTGGTCGATCCCAGCCGCTTGTTTTCGATGGAGTATTACCGCTCTCAGATCGACGACACCGCCGACACGCGCTTCGGCCTGCTGCGCCATTTCGTGCAAACCGGGCTGTTGGCCGGCCTGCGCCCGCACCCGTCGCTGGACCCGATCGCCTCCTACCGGCTCGATGCCGCCAGGACGTTCGACATCCGCTCCGCGCTGCGGCACTTCGCGCTGTCGAACCGCGCGCTGAACGACGGCAAGCCCCTGCCCACCGCGGACCAGGCGCTGGAGGCAGAGGCCAAGTCCCTGTTCCGCGCCAAGGCCACCTCCCTGCTCCCGGCGTATGGCCGCCATGCGCTGCGCTTCGACCTCGACGGCCCGCCCGAGCTCAGCGTGCTGATGGTCCTGCACAACAATTTCGCCCTCACGCTGCAGGCGCTGGCCTCGCTCCGCCAGACCCACGCCGGCGCGATCGAGCTGGTATTGGTGGATTCCGGCTCCACCGACGAAACCCGCCACATCCTCCGCTATGTTACCGGCGCAAGGCTGCTCCGCTTCGATGACAATATAGGCTTCCTGCTCGGCTGCAACGCCGGGCTGACGCTGGTCTCGGCCGATGCGGTCCTGTACCTGAACAACGACGTGGAGCTGGCCGCCGGCACGGTTGCCGCCGCGCTGGCCCGGCTGCGCTCCGATCCCCGCATCGGCGCCGTGGGCGGCAAGATCATACGCACCCATGGCGTGCTGCAGGAGGCCGGCTGCATCGTCTGGCGCGACGGCTGGACGGCGGGGTACCTGCGCGACCAGTCCCCCCTGTGCCCAGAGGCGAACTTCGTCCGCGACGTCGATTTCTGCTCCGCGGCGTTCCTGTTGGCCCGCACGGAGGCGGTGCGCGACGGAAACGGCTTCGACGAGGCGTTCGCCCCCGCCTATTACGAAGACGCCGACCTGTGCCTCAGACTACGCAATGCCGGTTACCGGATCGTCTACGATCCGTCCGTTGTTGTGCATCATTTGGAGTACGGCTCCACAGATGTGTCCACAGACGCGCACACACGGATTGAGCAAGCGCACGACATCTTTTTCCGCAAACATCTCAACACGCTGCGCTTCCGTTACGCGGCCGACAGCCGCGCCCAGCTCTTCGCCCGGTCGGTGGACAAGCCACGCGGCCGCATCCTGTTCATCGAGGACCAGGTGCCGCTGCGGCGCCTCGGCTCCGGCTTCGTCCGCTCCAACGACATCGTCCGGACGATGGCGGAGCAAGGCTATCGGGTCACAATCTTCCCGGTGATCCGCAAGGCGTTCGACCTGGCCGCGGTCTACGCGGACCTGCCCGACACGGTGGAGGTGATGCACGACCGCAGCCTGGCGGCGCTGGAACCGT
>Ga0302319_10023345_pt1 | contig 11054 bp, 8 predicted proteins | sample Bog_T0_2_FD_203319 | JGI IMG/M metagenome (GOLD analysis project Ga0302319, IMG submission 203319) | Peat permafrost microbial communities from Stordalen Mire near Abisko, Sweden - Bog_T0_2 | ecosystem: Environmental > Terrestrial > Soil > Wetlands > Peat | place: Sweden: Abisko, Stordalen Mire...
GTATTTGCCGGGGGCAAGAATTACCGTCTGTTCGGCTATAGTGGAACTCTCCGGTTCATCGCCACTGAATTCCGTCTCAAGGCCTGAGGGGCCCGGCCATGAGTGAAGGCCCGGTTCCATTTGTAGCTTCCAGTCAAAACTTACGTGCAAAGGTTCGCGCGCGAAACTTGGATTGTTGGGGATTTCTGGATCGGCCACGACCCAGCGCTGTTGCGATAACTCATGCCACAGAGAAATGGCTTGCGCGCCATCGTTCGCCGCGACAAACTCGTCGATAACGGAGAACAGCGAAGCTCGGTCTGTTTCAGGCGCGCCGGTCCTTGCAAGCTGCATCGACGTCGTGGCCGCAGCAACTAACTGGTCTTTCCCAAGCAGGAAGCTGAGATATTGCCGAGTTAGCTCGGGGTCGCCATTCATGAGGCGCTGCGAGATCAACTCGGGATCCGGGGACACTCGCCAACACAGGTTAAATAGTGCCCCTATATTCTCCGAAGGCATCTCGGCGGACTTACGAGCCCAGGTCCAAAAAGCCTGTATGTCGTCGCGGCGAAGGTAGAAATTGGCAAGAGTCCACCTGGGCAAATACGTACGATCGACGTTGGCAGCATGGAGCAAAAGCCCTTCGGCTTGGCTTTCATGGCCGTTCAGTTCGTTGATAAGTCCCAATTCAATGGCCGCCGGCGCATTGTATTGGTTGAGACGTAAAGCTGTTTCAAATAACTCATCGGCATGATCCTGATCTAACTGGCCGAGCCGGAAATAGTATTCCGAGTTATCTGGTGCATAACGGATGGCGGTGCGCAATGACTCTGCCGTGTCCTGCCGAAAGAAATGGTCAGCGCGGGCGATGCGCCAGGAGCTCCACACACCGAGAGCACAAGCGGACACGATTGCCAGACGGGCCGAGATTGCAAGCGCGCGATTCGTATGTGTCATTTCCGGGAGCCTTGCCGCAAGGCTACCACATTCAATCTTCGCGTATCGAGTGGAATAAATGGTATCCGATGTATGACAAATGTAATGCGTAAATTGTTCATTTCAAACGGTAAAATGGCTTCTCACAAGTCCGCACTTAGTGCATCATGGAATAGGGATGTGTTTGTTGTTGCTCGAAGAGTATGGAGGCAATCTATGGCCGTGAAGCTGCCTGCAGTTGCGATCATTTGCTTAGCGCTTTCTTATGGGTACGCGAGTCCGAAAGCAATTGGAACTGTAACCACGTGGGGAAACATGCGGGTGGACGGCTACCCCGTTCAGGGCAATGCCACCTTGTTTGATGGATCCGTTCTTGAGACATCCGATGTGCGGGCTGACGTGCACCTGGGCAGAGATGTCAAGATACAGGTTTCGACTGATACGCGGAGCACGTTTCATAGCGACCGCCTGAATCTGGACCGAGGCACGGTCGAATGGGAACCGTCCAGTTCATTCCTCCTTGAAACGAGCAGCCTTCACGTCACGGAGAGCGAACCAAATTCAATTGGGATTGCCTCCTTTACTGGATCGAACGTCGTGGAAGTAGAGGCCCTGAAGGGCACATTCCTGGTGGCGAACGAGCATGGGTCGATGTTGGCCCGTGTGGGCCGGGGCACTGTAGTCTCCATCGAAAAGGATGGTCAGGGTCTTCCCGAAGTGCGACAAATGCCGACCTCGCGAAGCCTGACGATCGATGGAAATGTCGTTAACATTGCGGCGCTGAAGATACCCGAGATGAGCTTCGGGAACAGCCTAGTCGGACAAACAAGCCTAATGCGAAGTGCGATCGCACTTGACGGTGGGAGTAAGTCTGGCGGACAGGACGGGAGTAAGTCGAGCGGAAATGACGGAGGAAAATCTGGAGGGAATGGGGGACATCCGGATCCACCACCGCCGCCACCTCCTCCTCCTCACAAGCCACCGCCACCGCCGCCACCACCACCGCCGCCGCCACCGCATAAGCCGCCACCTCCGCCACCACCGCCGCCTCCTCCGTGTCCTCCGCCCAAAAAGCCAGGATCGCGTTGAGGGGATCGTGGTAGTGATGAGCGAATGATAAAGATGCGAAAGTTACATCAATGAAGCAACGCATCGAAGCTAATAAATCAGGGGAGAGGAGGCGACCAAGCCACGGGCTTGCCTTCCTCCCCTGTTTTGCGTTTGGGCATTTTTTGTCGGAGCAACGATTGCGCGCCTTTGCCGGACTATTGTTACGTCGTCGACACGGAAAGGGAGTTAGTTCGATACCATCAAAGCTATAACGACTCAGTCATCGAGCACGGGTAACTCGTCATGCTGCCGTGTTACTTAGCAGCAATGCATTGTTTTAAGCGTGTTATACGTCTACAAACATCACTCATTGCAGGTGCTGGCTCTCCCATTCACTGCCAAAGCGCGCATGGACGTACTGAAGTTGTAGGAGGGTTTAACTGTTGGGCGATTGTCGAGGGGCCTGGCCGGCGCGGGTCTTATAGCAATGATCGAAGCAGCCAGCTAAAGCCATTTACGTTGCGTAAACTATTTAGGGTCAGCTACTTAATCGTCGACTTTATACTCATAATGCTTGACCTTAATTTGCTTTGAGACGCAGTATTCAATAGTGGGTCCAGCATCGCCATCCAGAAAGAATATGGCTAACTTGATAGGGCGGAAGTTACCAAGGAGCTATTACGGATCGTAAATTATGAAGTCACTCATCAACCTTCAATGCAATTACTTCTGATTCTTCGTCAAGCGATTGTCTGACATTTTTTTCTTTGACACGAAGTGATTGAATGCTAGTCTCAGGTTCATCAAGCTTCCTTGTTAGCACTTCACCCCATCGGGACTTCCCATAGAAGCTCGCATGGATGACTCTCCTTCTTTTGCAAGCTAGAAATTCATGCTTCATGCTGAGCCAGAAGGATTGGGACTCAGAGGGCGAAGCCTGCGTCTATCGACCTTTGCGAAATCAGTCTGCCCTCCAGGCAAGCTTCCGCAAGCGACCGCCGCTTATCTCTTCTAAAGCAATTTCTCATCACAATCTCAATCCAGAGTCGGAATCCCGTATGACAGTGTTCAAGCCGCGGTCGCGCATGATCAGCGTTCGACTCTCTGAAGACGAATATTGCGCATTGCAGCGGCTTTGCTCTGCAACCGGCGCGCGAAGCGTATCGGACCTGACACGCGATGCCATGCAGTCTCTTGTGGATGGTTCGTCCCAGGAGAGCTTATTCGGCAACTGCCTTGATGAGTTCCGCGCGCAAATCACAGATCTAGATCGAAAGATTATGAACCTGGCTGACCTGCTTATGTCCTCGAAGGTTGAAAAGGAAGGTTGAACCTCATGCAAATTCCATTCACGGAATTATTTAACTCCGCTGGTCGCGGGAAACGCGGATTTCTCTCCACCATCAAATATTCGACAGGGAAAGGCCTCGTGTTCGCGTTTCAGGCCTCGATCGCGATCTACGCGGCAAATGGTCAACAGCAGTTGTCTCCGCAGCATGCAGCGATTGCGCCCGCGGCGGCAAGTGAATCGTCAAATCTTCCGCTTCAGACAATCGGTCCAGACGATCTAATTGGTCTAACTGTGTACGACTCGCCGGAGCTGACCAGGTCGATCCGCGTGGACGCTGACGGCAAGATGCGCCTGCCGATGCTCCATCAATCGATCCAGGCGGCAGGACTTCTGCCTGCGGATCTCGAAGTCGCGATAAGGGATGCGCTGACGAAAGAGGATGTGCTCGTCAATCCGGTGGTTTCTGTTTCAGTAGTCGAGTATCGAAGCCGGCCGATTCATGTCGTCGGTGCTGTGCGAACGCCGGTGACATTTCAGGCTACGGGCAGGGTGACTCTGCTTGATGCGATTTCGCAGGCAGGCGGGCTCACAGAAACCGCCGGAGCCGAAATTGTGGTGAGCCGTCTGCAAACCGATGCGGAAGGAAAAGCGACGACATTAGTCCAGCGAATTCCGATTCGAGATTTACTGAGCGAGAAAGATCCTGCGCTGAACCTGTGGTTGCAGGGCGGTGAAGAAGTCCGGGTGGCAGAAGCTGGACGGGTATACGTAGTTGGGGACGTGAAGCGGCCAGGCGCCTTCGTGATCGGGGGCGGCTCTGAGAGCAGCGTCATGAAGGTGCTGGCTCTCTCTGAAGGTCTCGATCACTATTACAAGCCCGTCGCGTACATCTACCGCGAAAATGGCCCGGGCGGCGGGAAAACAGAGATTGAAATTCAATTGAAAAAGATCATGCAGCGCAAGGCACCCGATGTTGCGCTTATGTCGAACGACATTTTGTACGTCCCTGAAGCCAGCGGCAAGAAGACGGCATTGACCACGCTGGACAGGGCATTGACGCTCAGTGCTGGCATCGCTGGGACTTTAGTCTATTTGGCCCAATAACTCCGAAGTTTACCCAGGACAAAACAATGAGTGAAAACGAGACTTTGAACCCGGACTTTTCCCATTCGGCCTCACGAGGTCAAGCCATGCAGCTTCAATACCCGCCCATCCCGGTGACGCCAGGGCTTGAGAATGAGGGGATCTCATTTCCCCTTCCTCACTATCTCTGGATTCTCCGCCGGCATGTCTGGAAGATGGTGGCGTTTGTCGCGGTATGCGTGCTTGCCACGTTGTTGGTCTCAGCGCGGCTTAAGCCGATTTACGAGTCGACAGCGACCATCGACGTCGACATCCAGGCTCCTGCGGCAGTTGTCGGCCAGGAGGCGAACGTGGCGGCCAACTCTGAAGATCCGGATATCTTTCTTGCCACGCAGATGAGGCTGATCCAGTCGGACGCAGTGCTGCGCCCGGTGGCGGAGGAGTTCAATCTGCTTGCGCAGAACAAGACGGCCAAGAAGCAGAGCCAGTCCGACGCGCAAAAGGAGGCCGACGCCCCGGTGTCGCTAGGCGGCCTGCGGGTGAATCGGCCCACAAATACGTATCTCTTACTTATCAACTACCGCGCGCCCGATCCGCGAGCCGCTGCCGACGTTGCGAATGCCATTGCGAAGTCCTATGTGGCGCACACGTACGAGATCCGCATCCGATCGTCCGCCGCCTTGTCCTCTTTCATGGAAAAGCAGCTTGATGAATTGAAGGCAAAAATGGAGCGCTCCAACTTGGCGCTCGCGCAATTTGAAAAGGAATACGAGGTTATCAACCCGGAAGAGAAGGGCAGTATCCTTTCGGCGCGACTGCTGCAACTGAATACGGACTATACGAGCGCTCAGTCCGATCGAGTGCGCGACGAGGCGGATTACAACGCGGTAAAATCCGGTTCGATTGAAGCAGCGGAAGCATCGTCACAAGGCCAGACGCTGGCGCAACTTGTTGGGACTCTTAACCAAACGCGGCAACGGTTTGCGGAAATCAAAGCGACATACGGCACAAGTCATCCCGAGTACCACAAAGTTGCTTCCCAAGTGACTGAAATTGAGAAGCAGGTGCAAGAAGAGCTGCACAACATCAGCGATCGAGTAACCGTTTCGTACAGAAAGAGTCAAAGCCGCGAACAGATGCTGAAAAGCGCGGTTGAACAGACGAAGGCGGAATGGGATCATCTGAACGCCAGCTCATTTCAATATCAGCAGTTGAAGCAAGAGGCCGGGGCGGACAAAACGCTCTACGATCAACTTGTCACCAAGATTCATGAAGCCGACATCAATGCTGGATTCCAGAATAACAACATCAGGATTGCCGATTTTGCCCGCCCTTCGTCGAGCCCGGTATATCCAGATACGAAGCAAAATCTTTTGCTGGCTTTTCTCTTCTCATCGGTTCTGGCAATTGGCGCGGGAGTGTTTCTCGACAGCCTGGATACGACGCTGCGCGACCCTGAACAGGCGAGCCGTTTTCTGCGCACGGATGTTATTGGAATGTTGCCGCTGGATCGGACTTCCTGGATACTGCCGAAACCTTCCTCCAAGTCCACAAGCATTCTGCAGCCAGAGATTGCGAATGCGAATCGTAAACGCTATTACAGCTCGATTTCAAATTACGAAGAATCGGTTCGAACCATCCGCAATACGATTTTGCTGAGCGACCTGGACCAACGCCTGCGTTCGCTTGTAGTCACCAGTGCAGAGCCGTCTGAAGGAAAGACAACATTGGCCGTGCACCTTGCAATTGCCAATGCAGCCAGCGGCAAGAGGACGTTGCTTGTGGATGGGGATCTTCGCCGGCCGAGTATCCATGCCAGGTTCGGCTTGTCTCCGCAGGCGGGGCTCTCAAACGTTCTCACCGGCACTGCTGTCTGGAAAGATGTGCTGCTGCACCCGGAGGGCAGGCCAAACCTCACCATTCTCCCTTCAGGTCCCGGCTCTCATCGTGCCGCTGATCTGATCGGACCCAAGCTTGCGGTTCTTCTGGACGAGTTCGCCAAGGACTTTGACTTGGTGATCCTTGACTCGCCGCCGCTGCTTGGATTTGCGGAGTGCCTGCAGATGTCAGCCACGGCAGATGGGGTTGTGATCATCAGCCGGGCGGGGGAAACCAGGCGCAGGGCTGTGGGCGCCGTCGTGAACTCGCTGCAACGTGTCCATGCCAACGTAATCGGCGTGATCCTGAACCAGGTTACGCAGAATACATCTTCGGACGCTTACACGTACTACAAACATTACCGGTACAACTATGACCGGAGCGCGAAGGCTAGCTAGTTTGTTACAAATCAACTCTTCGCATCGTTTTGATTTTCCAAGGAAACACGTAAGGGAGCAATCAAAGTGTCCAGGTCTGCATTGCTCATCGAAGCTGGGTCGCTCCCAGCATCGCGAAAGACGCTGCATAACGAAGCGGGTCGAGATCTCACGAATCTAGATTTGCTGCGCTCGGTTGCTGTCGGCCTTGTATTGATCGGACACTGCCTGGCGGTGATGGGAATTCGCGGATTTGGAAATTTAGGTCATTTTGGTGTTCTTCTATTTTTCGTTCATACGGCGTTCGTCTTAATGCTTTCGATGGAACGAATGGGCACAGCCGGTCAGCAGCTTGCCGTTGCCTTTTTTGTTAGACGACTGTTTCGAATTTTCCCGTTGAGCATCCTATCCGTGCTCGTGGTTCTCGCGTTCCGCATTCCGTCCAGCCCATGGTTACAAGGATATGTTTGGGCAGGGTGGCCTACCGTTATTTCAAATGTATTTCTAGTTCAGAACATTACCGGCACCGGGTCAATCCTTTGCGTGCTTTGGTCACTCCCTTATGAGCTCCAAATGTATGCCGTCCTGCCACTGCTTTTTCTGTTATTTTGTCGTCTGCGTTCTCCGGGTGCGGCGTTTGTTGCTTGGTTCGCTGGCGTCATGATCGCGTTGGCTGAGTACGCGCTCAGAGGAAGAAGTTTCGATCAAGAACTCCTGCTCACGCGCTATGTTCCATGCTTCCTTGCCGGTGTGCTGGCCTGGAGACTGGCGAAGGAAATGAAGCAACGAATTCCTGGATGGGTTTGGGCGCTCTCGCTCGTCGCTCTCTGCGTCTGCTATCGCATCATCGACGCCCTTCGAGTTTATGGGCCGAGCGTTTCAGAAGCATTCCATGGAGCCCTCAGATCGGATCACGGCGTTTGGCTGCCTCGATCCTTTGACCTGGCAAGCGACTGGATGTTCTGCCTGATCGTCGGGATTCTCCTGCCACTGTTCGCTGATATTCGCATTCAATGGCTAAACGAACTCAGTCGACAAGTAGCAAAGTACTCATATGGGATTTACGTCAGCCACATTCCCATCCTCTGGCTATTCTTTTACAGACTTCGCATTAGTTCTGCTCTCACGAGCGCCATTTTCTCATGCGCCTTGATAGCTGTTGCGGCAGTTGTGCTTTACCACTGGGTTGAAGATCCTGCCATTCGCTTCGGAAAGAAGCTTTCCCTCCGGTTGTCAAGTATCACTCAATCTGCTTGAAGGAATCTCCGATGAATACTCAGGAAGCACCACGTCCAGCAACAACAGAGCCTTTTGTGCGCGTGCTTGGTTCGCGCGTCGATCTTGTTTCGGTCTCGCGGACGGTTGATCACATGGAGAAGTGGATCGAGTCGCGAGATGGCAAATGCCGCAGGGTTGTGGTGACGGGGTTTCACGGCCTGTGGGAGGCCCATCGCAATACGCGGTTGCAAGCGATTTTGAACAGTGCAGAACTTTGGGTTCCGGACGGCATCGCTCCAGTCTGGGTGGCACGGCTGCGCGGGCACAGGAAAGCAGAGCGTGCACCGGGCGCAGAGATCATGCGCGAATTCTTCCGCAGGAGCAGAGGGAAGAAATTGCGCAGTTATTTTTACGGAGATACGGAAGCGACGCTTGGGTCCCTGGCTAATACAGTTGGCGCGGAGTATCCGGAGCATGAAATCGTGGGTAGTTTCTCGCCGCCGTTTCGCGCACTTACGGCGGAAGAGGACCAGGAAGCGATCGATCGCATCAACGCAGCGCGGCCAGACGTGCTTTGGGTTGGGCTGGGAATGCCGAAGCAGGATGTGTGGATTTACGAAAGGCTTGATCGGCTGAAGGTTCCAGTTGCTATCGGTGTGGGGGCGGCGTTTGCGTTTGTGGGCGGCACGGTTTCGCGCTGCCCGGGCTGGATTGGCAATCTTGGTTTTGAGTGGGTGTATCGATTCCTCAAGGAGCCGAAGAAGCTTTGGCGGCGGGACCTGCTGGACGGCCCGCAGTTTCTATTTCATGTGGGGCTGGAAATGCTCAGCATGAGAGCGAACGGCCATTCACCCGACGCGTAATTCTGACCAGGAGAAGCATGAATTCAACGCAAGCAAAATCGACGGTGGCCGCGGTTGTGGTGACGTTTAACCGCAAGGACCTGCTGTGCCAGTGTCTCGACGGCATCCTGGGACAGACGAGGGCGGTCGAAGCGCTTTACGTAATTGATAACGCCTCGACGGATGGCACGGGCGATCTGATTCGAGCGCGTTATGCGGATTCGGTCACGTACATCCGGATGTCGGAAAACCTTGGAGGCGCCGGCGGATTTCATCATGGGATGAAGCGTGCCTATGAAGACGGATTCGAATTCATCTGGATCATGGACGACGATGTTTTGCCGGGGCGGAGCTGTCTTGAAATGTTACTCAGTGGCACAGATGCCGCACGAATCGTTTCGCCGTTGCATCTCTCCGTAGCGGGGGAGATTGTGGAGGTCGCACATGTTCGGATCAAAGGAAAGAGGGACTGGAGACTGGAGTCCTACTTGTGTCGACGTTTCAATGATGTCTCCCGGATTCCGCCGAGGATTGAAGTTTCGACAGTTTCTTTTGAGGGCCCTTTAGTTCATCGTTCAGTCATCGAAAAGGCTGGGCTCCCGCGCGCCGATTTTTTTATCTTATTCGACGACACAGAGTACTGCATCCGCGTCTCCGAGTTGAATCTTGGCCCTATCCTTTGCATTACAGCTGCCCGAATGACGAGGCTGTTGAGCCAACCTGACTGCGCATCTCCGCTCTGGCGTAGCTATCACCTTTGGCGAAATAGGCTTCACTCGTTGCGCAGTTACGAGACCGGACCGCTGGGAAAGGTTGTCATCGATGCGCATTTTTTTCTGACGTACTTCAGGGCCGTTCTACTTCGGAGAGTTCCAATTGGAGAGATACGGGTGAGGTTCGATGCATGGAGGGATTCTTATTCCAGGCCGTTCCGAAGCAGATACTTGCCGCCGCACGCCGGGAAGTAGCTCAACTTTCCTGATGAGCCGAATGGAGCCTAGAAACCTGAGGTCACGGCAGCAGTAAATCAAGGCATTTTAGCGATACCTTTACCAGAATTGGATTTAGCCCGTGGCGTATATTCCGAGTACTCCCCTTTCGATACGGATCAGAGGTTATGCGTCGTCGGTCCGAGAGGGCGGATCGCGAAAATCCCTCGTCGAGAATTTCGCGTCATTGACCGTATTACAGTACGCCACGTATGCCTTTCCGCTGTTGACATTGCCTTATCTGACGCGCGTAATCGGCGTAGAGCATTTTGGTCAGATCGCGTTTGCACAGGCACTTATTGCCTACTTCGCGATGTTGGTGAGCTACGGTTTCGGGTTTTCCGCCACGAGACAGATCGCCGCGGAACGGGATTCGCCGGAGCGACTGCGCATCATTTTTTCGCAGGTAATCTGGGCTAAGGTATTTCTCGCGGCCCTATCGTTCGTCCTGATGCTTCTATTTGTGGAGCTTCAGCCGCAGAGGCGCTCCGAACTGGGGCTGTACATGGCTTGTTACACCGTGGTGATCGGGAGCGTCCTGGGGCCGGAATGGTTTTTTCAAGGGATCGAGAAGATGAAGTACATCACGATCCTAGGACTCATCTCGCGCACGGTGGCCATGGTCTTAACTTTCGCTCTGGTCCGTCATGCCGGAGATTACATCTGGGTTCCAGTGTTGAATGGGCTTGGAGTCATCGGGGGCGCGTGCATCGGCCACTGGCTAATTTGCAGGGACATGGACGTCAAGCTATCGAGGCCGGATTTTCGAGGCGTGCTGATTCAGTTGCGCGAGGGGTGGGACAATTTTCTCTCCAGCGTCTTCATTTCCCTTTACACAACTTCGAACGCTTTCGTACTGGGGCTGATGACCAACGCCACTGAAGTTGGCTACTACGCAGCGGCGGATCGCGTGGCGAACGGTGTTCGTTCCCTTTGGGGCCCGGTTCCGCAGGTTCTTTATCCCCGGTTTGTCCGCACGTTCGCCTTGGATAGGGTCAGGGGACGAAGAAACCTGCGACTGGTCTTGATCGTCACAGCTTGCGCAACGCTGCTCCTATCCTTTGCGGGTTGCCTGGCTGCTCCTTTTATCGTGCGCCGCTATCTCGGTGCAAAATTTGAGCCGTCGATCCCGGTCCTGCAGATCCTAGTCTTCAATGTTTTTGCGATTGGCATGAACAACGTTTTGGGAGTGCAGGGATTGTTGGCGAATCGGATGAACGCAACCGTGCGGAACATAGCACTCGGTTCAGGAATTTTGAATTTGGCGCTGTTGATCCCGTTCATTCGACACTTTGGCATTTCCGGGCCGGCAATCAGCGTCCTGATCGTCGAGTTCTCCATCGTGATTGCAATGGGGATTGCACTACGAAGAAAAGGGTTGATCTGAGGATTAGAAATCGCCGCGCAAACG
>Ga0302319_10023348_pt1 | contig 11054 bp, 7 predicted proteins | sample Bog_T0_2_FD_203319 | JGI IMG/M metagenome (GOLD analysis project Ga0302319, IMG submission 203319) | Peat permafrost microbial communities from Stordalen Mire near Abisko, Sweden - Bog_T0_2 | ecosystem: Environmental > Terrestrial > Soil > Wetlands > Peat | place: Sweden: Abisko, Stordalen Mire...
AGGGCCAATTTGCTGCGGGCACGATCTCCTTCAATCTCGCGATCGGCGCCTCGCTCAGCGACGCCGTCGCCGCCGTTAACCGCCAGATCAATCTCATCCACATGCCCTACACGGTCCAGGGCAGCTTTCAGGGCACGGCCAAGACCTACCAACAGTCGATCGGCAGCGAGCCGGTGCTGATCCTCGGAGCCTTGATCGCCATCTACATTGTGCTCGGCATCCTCTATGAGAGCTACGCCCATCCCCTGACCATCCTGTCCACCCTGCCCTCGGCCGGGGTGGGGGCGCTCCTCGCTCTGATGCTGTTCAATGTCGAATTCAGCCTGATCGCCTTGATCGGGGTCTTCCTCTTGATCGGCATCGTGAAGAAGAACGCGATCATGATGATCGACTTCGCCATCCAGGCGGAGCGCAACGAAGGCCTCAGTCCGCGCGACTCGATCTTCCAGGCCAGCGTCCTTCGCTTCCGCCCGATCATGATGACCACGATGGCGGCGCTGCTCGGAGCCGTGCCTTTGGCCATCGGCTTCGGCAACGGCTCGGAATTGCGCCGCCCGCTCGGCATCGCCATCGTCGGCGGCTTGGTCCTGAGCCAATTGCTCACTCTTTACACCACGCCAGTCGTCTACCTGTATGTCGACCGGCTCCGCCTCTGGTCGGCCCGGCACTGGAGCCGTCTCGTCGGCTCGCGGCCGGAGCACCGGCCGGTGCCCGTTCAAGCCTAACTCGATTCGCATGCCGATGGACTCCGCCCCCTTTCGCCCGCTCGCCACTCTGGCGCTCCTCACCGTTCTGGCCGGCTGCGCGGTTGGCCCGACCTACCGGCGGCCCACCCTCGCGGTCCCGGACGGCTTCAAGGAGACGGCCGGCTGGAAACAGGCGCAGCCCAATGACGCCGCCCGCGGCTCGGCTTGGTGGGAGGCGCTGCAGGATCCGGAGCTCAACGCGCTCGAGCAGGAGGTCGCGACTGCCAACCAGAGCCTGCTCCAGGCCGCGGCCAATTACGAGCAAGCCCGCGAACTCGCCCGGGCGGACCGGGCGACTTTTTGGCCGTCGTTATCGGCCGAAGGTTCGGCCCAGCGCTCGCAAACGGGGGCCCGCGGCGGGGCGGCCTCCACCACGGGGGGGCTGACGCTGGTCAGCCCGGCGGCCAGCGGGCCGACCAATCTATTTGCCGCCTCCCTCGATGCCAGCTGGACCCCGGATTTCTGGGGCAAGATCCGGCGGCTGACCGAGGCGGACGTGGCCGCGGCCCAAAGCAGCGCGGCGACGTTGGCGGCGGCCCGCCTGTCCACCCAGGCTTCAGTGGCCCAGGATTACATCGGGGTGCGCCTGGCCGACGAGAAGATCCGCCTGCTCGAGGCCGCAGTCGAGGGCTACCGCCACACCCTCTCCATCGCCCAGAATAAGTACAACGTGGGGGTGGCGGCCAAAAGCGACGTGATCTCGGCCCATGCCCAGCTCGATGCCGCGGTGGCCCAGCAGATTGACGCCGGGATTCAGCGCGCCCAGCTGGAGCACGCTCTGGCGGTGCTAGTGGGGAAAGCGCCCTCGCAGCTGACGATCGCCCGGCGCCCGGCCCCGGGTCTGACCATTCCCTCCATTCCGCTGGCCCTGCCCTCGGAATTGCTCGAGCGCCGCCCCGACGTGGCCTCGGCTGAACGGGAGGCGGCTGAGGCCAACGCCCGGGTGGGAATCCAGACGGCGGCCTATTTTCCCACCGTCACCCTCTCGGGCAATGGGGGCTACGAGGGCTCTCCGCTCGATACGCTCTTTTCCGCCCCCGACCGCTTCTGGACCCTGGGCGCGAACGTGAGCGAGACCCTGCTTGATTTCGGCCAGCGCCGGGCGCAACTCCAGGAGGCCCGCGCCGCCTATGAGGGCACCGCCGCCAACTACCGCCAGACCGTTTTGACCGCCTTCCAGCAAGTGGAGGACGATTTGGCCGCCCTGCGGATTTTGGAAAGGGAAGCCGGAGTCGAGGACACGGCGGTGATCGAGGCGTCCCAGGCGGCCAGCATCGCCTTGAACGAGTATCATGCCGGCACGGTCGACTACACCACCGTGGTGACCGCGCAGATCAACGAATTGACCGACCGGGAGGCGGCGCTCACAATCCTGCAGAACCGCCTCGATTCCAGCGTCGCCTTGATGCAGGCCTTGGGTGGCGGTTGGAGCGCGGAAGACTTGCCCAGCCGGGGCCAGGTGATGGCCCGTCATTCGCAGGCGGGGGCGGCGGTGGCCGCTCCGAAATAACTCAGTCGGCTTCGGCGCCAGCTTCGGCCGCCGGGCTCGGCGTGGAAACGGCGGCCAGGGCCTGGCCGATGTTCTGCAGAATCTCCGTCCGCCCGCGCCGGGCGGTGGCCGAGCTGAGCAGGTACTCGGGCACGGCCAAGCCGGCGTCCGCCAGGCGGCGGAGGAAGACCTTGACGTTGCGCTCGACCTGGGCCGGCTGCTTGTCCGTCTTGGTGAAAATGAGGGTGAAATCGACTTCGCAGTCGGCGAGCCAGTTGATGAAGTCCAGGTCGATGCGCTGGGGCGGGAGGCGCGAATCGATCAGCACGTAGACTCGGACCAGATTGCGCCGGCCTTCCAGGTAGTCGGCCGCCGCTTCGTTGAAGTCGGCCCGGTCGGTCTTGGTCGCGGCGGCGAAACCGTAGCCGGGCAGATCGACCAGGCGCCACGCTTCGTTCACCAGGTAGAAATTGATCAGGGTCGTCTTGCCGGGGGTATCGGAAACCCGGGCGAGGTCCTTTTTTTCGGCCAGCAGATTGATCAGCGAGGATTTGCCCACGTTGGAGCGGCCGATGAAGGCGAATTCCGGCAGGGGGGCCGCCGGGTAGGACGGAGCGCCGGGGGCGCTACCCTCAAATTGGACCGATTTGATTTTCATGGGCGCAGAGGGAGGATCGCACAGAATCGCCGCGCTGGCGAGCCGGGGGTAAAGGTGGAGCCGGGCAGAAGAAATTCTCGCCCTGGCCCCCGCCGGGCCAATAGGCTTGGCCCCATGCTCTTGTTCGTCTGCGGATGGCCCGCCTGTGGTAAGACGTTTTACGGCGACTGGCTCGAGACCCATCGCGGCTTCCGCCATCTCGACCTGGAAGGGGACGGCGAATCGGCGCAGGAATTGCGCGCGTTATGGGAGAGCGAAGTGCCGGCGGGCGCCCCGAAGTTTGTCGCCGCTTTGCGCAAGCGGCATCCCCACTGGGTCGTGACCTGGGGGGCGCCGGCCGACTGCCTGCCCCGGCTCACGGCCATCCGGGCGGCGGGCTTTGATACCTGGTTTTTGCTCCCGGGCAACGAGTCCCGCTCCCGGTTGGAGTGGCTGCAGCGGGCGCGGCTGGTCGATCCCGAAATCAAGCCGCTCGCCTGGGAGAAGAAGGCGAGCGAGATCCGCAAAGGCGCCCGCGATTTGCGAAAATTTTTCCGCGACCGCTGCATCGAGTCGCTCGGCGCCATGGGCGAGCGCATGCCCCCGGAGAAGATCGCGGAGCGGATGGGCGTGCCGGCGCCGCCTTAAGGGCCGGGATGGCCTACTCCTTGTGCTCTTCCTTGTGCTCTTCCGGCCGGGGGGGCGGCCGATGGACCGGCGGCTTAGGCTTGGGGGCCGGCTTGTGCTCGACCGGCCGTCCGGGTTCGGCGGCGGGCCGACCCGGCTCGGCGTGGGGAGCGGCGTGGGTGGCGCCGCGTTCGGCGTTGGATTCCTCGTGGACCGGCCGCGGGCCCGCCTGCTGGGGGGCCGCGTGGTTTTCGTGTGCGACGGCTTCGGCGCGGGGTGCCACCGGGGCGAAATGGATATTAGCGCCGGCGCGGGGCCCGGGAGGAGTGCCGCGCATCGGACGGGGCGCGGCAAAACCCGCCCGCAACGAGACAGAAATGTCCACCCGGGGCGCGTTGGCTGGGGGATGCCAAGCTTGGGCCCGGCCGGCGAAGCCGGCAAAGCGGCGGTCGCGCGGGTCATAAGGGTGGCTCCAGCCACCATGGTCCCGACGCCAGGTGTACCAATCGCCGGCCCAGAGGCGGCGGCCGCGCCAGTCGAAATCGAAGCCGAGCCAAATGCCCATGGGATAGGGCGAGCCGAAGGTGATGAACGGTCCGCCATAGTACCCGGGCGGCGGCGCGTAATAGACCACGGCCGGATCATAGAGGGGGACGTAGATCTCGTCGGATTGGGCCGGTTCGATCGCGATCGCGCTGTCCTCCACCACCACGGTCTGCTGGGGCGAGCTTGCCAGGGTACCGGCGGCCCGGGCGCGGGAGCGCAGGTCCTGCACTGCGTTCATGACGTCGGTCGGCTGGCTGGCGAAGGCGGCGCCGAGCTGCTGGGTCCAGGGCAAATTGTCACTCATCCACTTCACCACGTCGGGATAGTGCGCCAGACCCTTGACGCTGTCGTTCCAGGGCTGGGCCGAGATCTGGTTGGGATCGCCGCCTTGGCCGAGGTAGCTTGCGGCGGCCTGGAGATCGGCCGGGTAGGTCGAAGCGGTCAGGACCAGGCCGATCAGGGGATCGGGATAGAGCGCCACCGGGGCCAGTAATTGGTCGAGGGGGGGCAGGGCGTCTTGGGCCCGGAGGGGGCCGGCCAGAAGCAGCGCCAGCAGCAGCAAAGACAAAAACCCACCGCCCAAATAGGGGCGGCGGGTCGCAGGGGAAGGTGAAGGAATCATTAGGGGACTTGGTAGATTTCGACCATGCCGACTCCGGAGGTACTATTAACCCCACTGAGTTCGGCGGTGTAGATGCCGGGAGGCAGTGTCACCACCATGGCACAGTCTGTCGATCCTGAGGTGAGGGCAAAGGCGCCAACCGAGGTGAAGATACTAGCGGTTGCACCGGTCACCGTCGCCCCGACGGTGGACGATCCCGTGACCGAGGCATTGCCCCAGCCCGTGTTGGTGGCGACCGGATTATTGCTGCTGTCGAAGAGGGTCAATTGCGGCGTCGCGAGCAGGCCGGACAGGCCGTAGGCGGCCAGACCGGGACCGATGCCCCGGACTAATACAGTCATCGAAGTGTTGCCCACGATCACGAAACCGGCCTCGAGGACGTTGGACCCGGTGCCGACCGAGGCCCGGGAGGAGATATTAGCCAACTGGGCCGCTGGGGTGGTCGTGCCGGTGTCGGCATCGTAGATCTCGTCCAGGGCGACACCGGTCGAGCCGCCGACGCCGCTGACCTCCGAGGAATAGGCTCCGACCGGCAGCGATTGATAGAGCGCCGAATCGGCCGAGGTCGCCGGGAGGGTGAAGGCGCCGACCGCACTCATAACATTGGCCAGGGCGGTGGATCCGCCCCAGACCGTGTTGGCGCCCAGGGTGACGCTGCCGGCCCCATCGAGGGTCAGTTGCGGCGTCGCCAGGGGACCGCCGATCCCGAAGGTGCCCAGGGTGGGCCCGATCCCGCGGAGCAGGATCTCCTTGGCCCCGGTGCCCTGGATAACGAAGCCGGCGAAAAGGGCGTTGGCGCCCGTGCCGACGAAGGCGCGGGAGGAAAGATTGCTCAAGCGGGAGGTGCCCACGTAGAGGATGCCAGCGGCACTGTCGGAGGTGGCGCCCCCGGCGGTGGCGGCGAGGACCGCCCGGTACTGATTGTTATTCATGGCGGCGGTGGCGTTGCTCACCGTGAGAGTGGCGGTGGTGGCGCCGCCATAGGTGCTCCCATTGCTCACGTTGGACCAACTGGCTCCGCCGTTGGTCGAGAGCTGCCACTGGTAGCTGGCGCTGACGTTGGAGGTAACCGTGAAGCTGGCGCTGCCGCCGACCGCCACGGTGTGATTGCCGGGACTGGACGAAGTGGGGGGAGGGGAAAGCGCCAAGCCGACCAGGACCGTCTGATTGTCGCCGTCGGCGACGAAGAGAGTGTCGCTGCCGTTGACCGCGACCCCCTCGGGATAGAGGAAGAGCGTTTGGCTGCCCGTGATGGTCGTGACGGCGCCGGCCGGCGTAATCTCGCGGACGACCCGATTGAGCGCATCACTCACGTAAAGGTTTTGGCCGGAGTCGACGGCGATGCCGTAGGTTTGATTGAACCGGGCCGCGGTGCCGCTGCCGTCGGCATCGCCGGCCTGGCCGGCGCCGCCCGCTAGGGTGGTGACTGCTCCCGCAGCGGTGACGGCTCGGATCGTGTAGTTGCCGAGGTCGGAGACGTAAACCGTGCCGGAGCTCGCCACGGTGAGGGCGTTGGGGGCGTTAAAGCGGGCGCCGGTGCCGGACCCGTCGGTGGTGCCGACTTGGCCGACGCTGCCGGCCACGGTGCGGACGGCGCCGAAGGCGCCGGCCGGCGTAATGATGCGGATCGTGCAATTGTTGGTGTCGGCCACCCAGACATTTCCGGCCGCGTCGACCGCCACGCCCTGGGCGTGATTGAAGCTGGCCGAGTTTCCCGTGGCGTCGGCGCCGCCCACCGTTCCCGGATACCCGGCGTAAGTGCTTACCGCTCCGCCGCTGATCTTGCGGATGGTGGAGTTGCCGGAATCGGCGACGTAGACATTGCCGGCTCCGTCGACTGCGACACCGGTGGGGGTGTTGAAGCGGGCGACCGTACCCGCGCCGTCGGCGCTGCCGGCGACCCCGGCGGCACCCGCCAGGGTGATGACGGCCCCGCTCGGAGAAATTTCTCGGATCGTGTCATTGTTGCGATCCGCCACGTAGACATTGCCGGCCGCGTCCAGGGCGACGCCGTCCGGATAGGCGAAGGCGGCGCCCGTGCCGGTGCCGTTGGCGCTGCCCATCGTTCCGGCCGCTCCGGCCCAAGTCGTGACGGAGGAGCCGACCCCCGGATTGATCGTCCGAATGCTGTGGTTACCGGTGTCGGCGACGATAATGGTGCCGGAGGGATTGACCGTCACTCCGCCCGGATAGGCGAAGGTGGCGGATGCGCCGAGGCCGTCGGCGTGTCCCGTGATCCCGGCCGTGCCGGCAACCGTGCTGACGATCAGGCTGGTGACGGCGATTTTCCGGATGGTCTGGTTCGAGGTGTCGGCGACATAGACGTTGCCGCCCGCGTCGACCCAGAGGCCTTCGGGATGGTTGAAAAGGGCGGCGGTTCCATCGGTCGTACCGGTCTGGGTGGCGGTGCCCGCGATGGTGGTGACCGAGCCGGCCGGGGTGATTTCTCTAATCGTGCTGTTGTCGAAATCGGCCACGTAAATGTTGCCGGCGGTGTCGATGGCCAATCCGACCGGATAGTTAAAATGGGCTCCGGAGCCCGTGCCGTTGCCGCTTCCAGCCGCCCCGGCGTTGCCGGCGAAGGTCGACACCTGGTGGTTGCTGGCGGCGATTTTGCGAATCGTGCTGTTATTGGTGTCGGCGACGTAGATGTCGCCCGCGCTGTCGACCGCGATCCCTTGGGGGGCGTTGAATTGGGCCGCGGTGCCGATGCCGTCGACCGAGCCGGCCACACCGGCCGCGCCGGCGATGGTGGTGACCACTCCCGCCGCGGTGACCCGGCGGATCGTGTTCGCGCCCGCATCGGCCACGTAGACGTTCCCGGCAGAGTCGACCGCTAGGGCGGAAGGATAGATGAACAAGGCGCCCGTGCCGCTGCCATCCGAGGTTCCGGCCCGGCCGGAAGAGCCCGCCAGGGTCGAAACCACCCCGCCGGAGGAAATGATGCGAATGGTATGATCGCCGCTATCGGCCACATAAGTGTTGCCCGCTGTGTCCACCGTGACGGCCGCGGGATTGAGGAACCGGGCATTGGTGCCCGTCCCGTCCAAATGGTCGAGTACGGCTGGTTGGCCAGCTAGGGAGGTGAAGGCATAAGATGTTGCGCCTTGGCCATGCAATTGATTGCCTGCAAAGCAGGTTGCAAATGTAATCGCCGCCAAGCCGGCGAAACGGGATGCTTTTGAAGTCCTCTTCCTAGGGCGCATGGATTGTTTCATGGTACGGGTCATAAGTGTTCGTCTTTGAGCTATCCCCAGCCGCCTTTGTTACTGGGGTTGAACCCGACTCCGTGGTGGACTTGGACCCACCCCCGCGGAACCGCCGGGCGGGCGGGGCCAATTTAGTTTGACGAAACCCCGTTTCACTTTGAGACACATTCGTTAACGTAAACCACCTGCCGGGGGGGATATCGTTTCCGGGTCGTCTGCCGCTGCCTCCATGAAACCATTACGCCTTCTTGTCTCGATTGCCTTTCCGCCGCTTGGGCCGGACTTCGCCGCCGCCCGCGGGGACCCGACCTGCCCGGGCGTGACACCCGGTTGCCTGCCCAACCTTTAAAGGCCGGTTTTCCATTCCTCCTATGAGTGAAGCGGAACACGTCGGGTCGGCGCCAGGCCCCCGGCTTTCGGCCAGGAGCCGCCGGGCCATCGCCTTTTCCATGAGCTTGATCATGGTGATGTCGTCGATCGAGGCCACCGTGGTCGCCTCGGTCCTCCCGACTGTCACCCGCGACTTGGGGGGCTTTTCGCTCTACCGCTGGATCGTGTCGGCCTACATGCTGGCGAGCGCCGTGGTCATGCCAGTCCTGGGACGGCTGTCCGACACCTACGGGCGCCGGCCGGTCCTGTTCGGCTCCCTCCTGCTCTTCCTCCTCGGATCGGCGGCGAGCGGCGCGGCGGGCAGCATGCAGGAATTGATCGTTTTCCGGGTGGTGCAGGGCGCCGGGGCCGGCGGTCTGATTGTCCTGGCGGTCACAGTGCTGGGCGACATCTACGAGCCGGCGGAACGGGCGAGGGTTCAGGGTGCCTTGGGCGCCCTCGGCACCGCGGCCGGAGCGGCCGGGCCCCTGGTCGGAGCCCTCATCCTGCGCACGGCCAACTGGCGCTGGGCATTCTATGTCAATTTGCCGATCGGCTTCGTTGCCTGGCTCCTGGTCAAGAAAACCTACGTCGACTCCCACCAGCCGCATCGGCATCGTTTCGACGTCATTGGGGCCGTGCTCTTGAGCCTGGGAATTGTCGGCCTCTTGCTCAGCGCCGGCGAGCACGTCGATTATGCCGGCGTCGCCGCCTCGCTCGCGCTACTGGCTGTCTTCGTCTGGCATGAGCGCACGGTCCGCGAACCGCTGATGCCGCTCGACTTGGTCCGGCGGGCCGCCGTGGCCTTTCCCTGCATGGCGGATTTTGCCCGGTGCGGGGCAGTCTTCGCGCTCATGACCTATTTGCCGCTCTACGCGGCGGTGCGCTCGGGCGCGAGCGCGGTCAATGCCGGCCTGATCCTGACGCCGGTCATCCTCGGCTCGTTCGTGGGCAGTTCGCTCGGGGGCCGGCTGGCCCACCGTTACACCTTGAAGCGGATCTCCCAGGCCGCCCTCCTCGCCCTCGCCGTGGCCTCGCTCGGCTATGCGGCCCTGGTGATCTGGGGCGGGAACCGGTTCCTCGGCACGTCGGCCCTGTTCGTGATCGGGGCGGCCCAGGGCGCCGGTTACCTCGTCCTCATGCTCACGGTCCAAGTCGGGGTCAACCGCTCGGACATGGGGACTGCCAACGGGGTCAACACCCTGGCCAAGTACGTCGGCGGCGCCCTCGGGGTTGGCCTCCTCGGCTCGTTCGTGGTCGCCGCGGACAGCGCGGGCAGCGGGGCCGGCGGGGTGGGCAGCTTAGCCACCCCGGCGATGCTGCTGGGCTTTGACCGGCTGTTTGTCGCGATTGGCGCCCTGGCGCTGGTTTCCCTCCTCTGCACCTTCTGGTTCCCACCCGGCCTCCGGCTGGGGGAGGAGGGGGCCCACGCCATGGGCGAAGGGGCGATGTAAGGCCGCCGTGACCAAAGCGGAGATCAAAAGGTTCGCCCTGGCCCGAGCGTTTGGCGGCGAATTGTTCGACCTGGCCAAGCCGGCGCAACTCGACCGCTTTCTCGGATCCTGCGACCGCTTTGCCGAAATCGCCGCGGCATTCGCCGGCCGGAAGAAGGTCCTGGATGTCGGTTCCGAAGGGGGGATCTTGCTCTCGCTCCTCTCCGATCTCGGCCATGAATGCCACGCCGTCGACATTACCGACGACGCGGCGGACTTTCCCGAGGTCTACGGCAAGAAGGGCATTCAATTTTCCTTCTGTAACGTCGAGGTGGATCCGTTGCCCTATCCGGACAACACCTTCGATGCCATTTCCTGCTGCCAGTGCCTGGAGCACTTCACCCATTCGCATCTGCCCGCGCTGCGGGAGTTTCACCGCGTGCTCCGGCCGGGCGGCCTGCTCGAAATCGACGTGCCCAATGCCGCCAGCTTTCGCAATCGCTCGCGCCTGCTCCGGGGCAAGCACATCACCTACGACTACGCGGAACATTACCTCGATGCCCAGCCCATCCTGTACAAGGGCCGGCATTTCTATCCCCACCGGCACAACCGCGAATTTACCCGTGCCGACCTCATTCTGCTTTTCGAGCGCGGCGGCTTTCAGGGCGTGAAGGTGGGTTTCCTCCGCTCCCGCCGGGTGCAACGCGGCTGGGCGCGCCTGAAGTCCGTCGGAACGTGGCTGCGCGACTTGGTGCCCGGGCTGCGCAAGTCCTTGATCGGATTCGGCCAAAAATAGTCCGGCCATTCTGCTCCCTCTGCCTATGAAAACGAGCCCGGTCGGCGTGATTGGATTGGGGGCGATGGGCCTGGGGGTGGCGCGCTCGCTGCTGCGGGCCGGCTTTCCCACCCACGGCTGCGATGTGCGCGCCGACCTGCGCCAAGCCTTCGCGGCCGAAGGCGGGGTGGCCGCGGCGGACCCAGCAGCGCTGGGGGGCCCCTGCCGGGTCCTGATTATTCTGGTGCTGAATGAGGCGCAGACGGACGAGGTCCTGTTCGGGCCGAAAGGCGCGGCGGCGGCACTGGCCCCGGGTTCCTTGGTCATCGCCAGCGCCACCGTCTCGCCGAATTTTGCTCGGTCATTGGGCCAGCGTTTGGCGGAGAGGGGAATTCTTATGCTCGATGCGCCGGTTTCGGGGGGAGCGGCCAAGGCCCGGGAAGGCAAGATCACGATGATGACGTCGGGTCCGGCCGAGGCCTACGCCGCCGGCGAGGCGGTCCTGGCCGCCATTTCCGCCCAGGTCTACCGGCTGGGGCCGGAGCACGGCGCCGGGACCAAGGTCAAGGTGCTGAATCAGCTCCTCGCGGGGGTTCACATC
>Ga0302319_10023350_pt1 | contig 11054 bp, 15 predicted proteins | sample Bog_T0_2_FD_203319 | JGI IMG/M metagenome (GOLD analysis project Ga0302319, IMG submission 203319) | Peat permafrost microbial communities from Stordalen Mire near Abisko, Sweden - Bog_T0_2 | ecosystem: Environmental > Terrestrial > Soil > Wetlands > Peat | place: Sweden: Abisko, Stordalen Mire...
CTCGAGTCCCTCAGTTCCTCGCCGCTCGTCTACACGCGCGATTCCGCTCCTAAGCCCACATCCACCGCACCCTCCGCCCTGCAGCCAGTCTCCGTGCCAGCGCAACAAGCAAACCACCAAGCTCCACCCTCTGCCCCCAACTCGCAGCCTCCAGATGCTCCAACGCTGACGCCGCCAGTGCCCACCAGACCTTCTACGGCATCCGGCCGACACCCCGGACCACTCGATAACGCTCTCAATGCAAGCAACGGCCCCGCCCACAAGCTCTTCGAAGGCACATACATCGACGCCGTCCTCACCACGCGTATCAACGGCACCTTTGCAGGACCAGTCAATTGCATGGTCACCACCAATGTCTGGAGCCACAACCGCCTCCACCTGTTGATTCCCCAAGGCGCCCACATCATCGGCGAAGCGCGCCGCGTAGAAGCCACCGGTCAACAGCGACTCGCAGTTGTGTTTCATCGCCTGATCATGCCCGACGGCTACAGCGTCAGTCTCGACCAATTCACCGGCCTCAACCAGATCGGCGAAACCGGCCTCAAGGATAAGGTCGACAACCACTACACGCGCATCTTCGGCACCTCGCTCGCTCTAGGCGCCATCGCCGGCCTCGGTTCGTTGTCAAGCAATTCCAGCGGGAACGCCAGCGCCAGCAACTTCAGCCAGGGCTTCTCGCAAACCATCACCCAAGAGGCCATGCAGATCCTGAACAAGTACCTCAATATCCTCCCCACCGTCATCATCCGCGAGGGAGTCCGCATCAAGGTCTACCTCACCAGCGACCTCACCCTGCCCGCCTACGGCGATCACCGCATGCCCAACGACATCTAGCCCCCGCCACAATTCACAGGAGACCACCGTGCCAACCCCCATACCTATCTCGCCCGCCGATGCCTACCTGCAGCGCCACGCCGCCTTGCTCACCACCAATCGCACTCTCCGCATCAGTCTCATTGCGTTCGCTGCGCTCCTCGCCGTCCTCACTTACGGCTACTTTTCCCTGTCCCGCACTTACGCGAGCGTCAAGCCCCTCATCATTCGCATCGATGAGGTCGGCCGCGCTCAGGCCATCGACTACTCTCCAGCGGAGTACAAAGTCCAGGAGGCCGAGATGAAGTTCTTCCTCAAGAACTTCATCGAAAAGCACTATGGCCGCCTGCGCGGCTCAGCCAAAGCCGACTTTGCCGACAGTCTGTATTTCCTCACGCCGCACCTTGTTGACCTGGCACTCGATCAAGAAAAGCAATCCCACTCTCTCGACGCCTTCCTGCACGGCGCCAGCGATCAAATCGAGATCAGCGTAAAACACATCTCCCTGGACGACATCCGGCAACAACCATATAAAGCGACCGTCACCTACGAAAAGACCTACTACTCCCAGTACGAGCACACCGCCAACGGCACAGCCTTGTTTACAGCCAGCATCCAATTCGTCGTCCTCGACAGGGTGCCAAATCAACTCATCCCGATCAACCCACTCGGTTTGACGATCAATTACCTGCACGAGGACCAGGCTCTCGTGAACGCGCCCACTGGCCCCGATGTCTCACGCCCTCCAACAAACCAATAGACCCCCTGCGACACAGACAACAATATGCAACGCTCCATGCAGTCTCCAACATACGCGGCACTCCAAACCCCGCGGCCCGACCTTTGCCTTTCGGTTGTGCACTACATCGGCGATCCGGATTGGAATCACCCCTGCGACCTTGTCGCCATCGTACGAACCACGGCAGCGCCTCCTGACCCGTCCCGCCCCATTCCCTACGCGACTGGAGCGCTTCATTGGCAGGACGGCGCCGCCGAGGGCTTTTTCACACCCCTACGCCCCGACGGGAGCCCCTCCCACACGGCACGCTGGAAGATCCCCGGCCCTTGGTTCCTGATGGCCTTGCACGCCGCCCTCTCCACCAATTCAGGCCGCCTGGACAATCTCATCGGCATTAACACTCGCGACTTGTTCGCAGAGGCCGATCCAGTGCCGCACTTCATCCACTTGCCCAATCCCAATCTCAACACCAACCACCCATGAACCCCACGTCCCATCGATCTGCGCGCTCCACTTACGCCAGTTGCACTGCCGTGGTCGTGCTTCCGGCGCGGGCTCATCGCACCGCGCCCTGCGCCGGCTGCGCTATTTCCTCCGGAAATCTGCTCGCCGGTATGCGACGCCTCCGGCGCCGCCTTGGGAGCGGCGCTGCCCGCGCTTCGCATAAAGCACAACCACGGCACTCCGCCGCGTCCACTCCACACCCATGACAGCTACACCTATTTCCTCCAACCCTTTGCAGTTCCACGCCCCCCGGCAACTCACTGTGTTGCGTCAGTGGGTCCTGTGGCGCCCCCACGAAGGCAGAAAATGCCCGTTCCAGCTCAGCGGCCGCTTCGCCAAGACCACCGACCCATCCACCTGGGCGCCCTACAATACCGTCCTCCACGAATGGCAAGCGCATCCCCGTCGCTGGTCTGGAATCGGATATGTCTTCACGGAGGACGACCCCTTCACGGGTATTGATCTCGATGACTGCCTCACCAACCATACACTCAGACCTTGGGTTCGTCCGATCATTGACCGACTGTCGGACACGTATCTCGAGATCTCCCCCTCGGGCAATGGCCTCAAAGCCTTCGTCGTCGGCACGCCCGCATCCGAAGCCCGCTTCGCACTCGGCGATGGTGCGGTCGAGATCTACTCCAAAGCAAGATACTTCACTGTCACAGGCCACGCCTTCAATGGCGCCCCGTTCGTGCTCGAAGAGCACAACGACACACTCGCCTGGCTTTTGGCCCAAGCGCCTCGCGGCAACTCCGTTGCCTTCCAGGTCTCCGGCCGAATCCCTTACGGCACCAGACACCACACTCTTACCAGCCTGGCCGGCACGATCGCATTACGCGGCTGCACGGTAAGCAACATCCTGGCCCTGCTGGCCAGCATCCGTGACGAACGCCTCGACGGGCCCTACGTCACCAACGACCAACTCCAAAAGATCGCCGAAAACGCCGTCCGCTGGGCAGCGCAGAGACTACCCAGGGACCGGCCCGCTTCCACACCGAGCCGAACACCGGTGATAACTCATCGCACCTGAACAGCCTCGCCCAGCCCCGCTATCTGGAACGCCCAAGCATGAACCACTACGCAGTGCTCCGTGGCTTGCGTCCCGACCGCGAGCCCTCCGGGCCGGTCTCCTCCTAGCAGGCCCTTCGCCATGTGCGCATGGCTGCGGTCCCGCAAAGTCGTCACCCTTCGCGGCCGAGCCGCGCGCCCAGGTCCTTTCGCCCGGTTCGCTTGCCCCGCCCGTCAGTGCCGGGGCCAAGCGCCCGGTGAGAAAGGTCCTTGAATCCAATGTCACTGATGACCGTTTCGTCCTCCACGATCTTCCTCACCAGCAATATGCGCCGCGAGCGCACCGCCGTCGAAAAGCCTGGCGGTCCAGAAGAGCGCGCCACCTGCCGGTGGCTCAGACACTTCTGCAAGCAACTCTTCCTACTCGTGTTTCTTACTTCGCCGACGGCTGGCTCAACACCACCGCTCTCTAACCCTCGTCGAGGATAAGTACCGCGCTCTAATCAACGCATTTCACTCGAACACATGTGACGAAAGGCGCCTGCATGCCCACATATTCGCAATACCCTAAGCCAATGATCGCCTTCCTGGAGGAACGCTTCCCCTGGCTCGCACTCAATCAAAACCAAGACCTCGACGTGTCCGGCGCTGATGTGATCGAAGCGCTTGAACGGGCCTACAAATCCCTTTTTGCCTACCTCCCCCCCCCCGCGCCAGATGAAAACGAAACGGAGGCGCGCTACCGGACCCGGGCCAAAGAGATCTACGAACGCGACGGTGGAATCGAGATCGACGCTGACGCCGTGGTCTCGATCGGAGACGATCCCGGCGCCTACGTCGCCGCATGGGTCTGGGTAGCAGTTAAGGAGCGGGGCTGCACCGATGTTGATGCCTGAACAAAATCAGACCGCCGCGCTCCAAGCATTCGCCCCATTTACACAAAGCAAGAGGAACTCATGAAACTACTACTCAACACAATATGCACGAACGAGAACTGCGAACGGTGCGAGTACGCCCTCGTCACGCTCACCCCTGAATTCGCCGCCTGGTGCATCGGCCGTATCGCATCCCTGCAAGCCGAGAAAGAATCCGCCGCTGGCAAATACATTCACGAAAAGTACTACTTCCGCCTTGACGCCGAGTTTCTGAACCACGCCTGCGACGTTTTCGAGCCCCTCGATACAGCCATCAGCGACATGGGCGAAGCCGGCATTATCAAGCTGCCGGACGACTTCAACCCTCCCGACGCCCTGCGCGCCCGTGCCGAATGCCATCAGACGATCATTCGCGGGGACGCGATCGCGTTCTTCTGCTACCCCCAACACGCCGATTGCGGCATCACCACGCGCGAGATTTCACTGCAGACGCTGCGCTCAGTTGGGCCTCCGCCGGTCACACCGCAGCCCACTGCACACAGCACGACACAACCGCAAGGAGCGCCAGATGACAACGTACCCCATGACAATCGAAACCCTCGTCGCGAAGGGCCCCTCTGATCCCGAGCCCAACGCTGCCGAGAAAGCTCTCGCCATCGTGGCTTGCATGAACCAGCTTCTTGAGGCGGACAATATCGAGATCCGCCTTGGTCGCGAGGACAGCTCCAGCGACTTCGAGCATAGGTGCAGTATCGAGAACCCACTGGCCCGCGCGCACTCCCAACTCTGCTCCTCCACCTCAGCCGGCTGACGGCCAGCCCAAAGGCTTCAGACGCATCCAGACGCTCTATCAGCCGCGGCGGAATCTCTCGCCGATCGGATACCGATCAAGCACTATTCGGAAAGCGTTCCTATCATCGACATGCTCGGGAAACCGCGCAACGAACGCGGGCGTCCAAGACTTTCCCCGCCGGGGGCAACCCGCCGCACCCGCTCTACCTACCCAAGCGTCTGAGGCCGGTACGCTATTCCACTCAAGGCGACCTCGATCAAATGGCACTCGCCCCTAGCTCCCCCTCCGGACCGATCATCGCCGCGGCCACGATGACGAGTAGTTCATCTTGTCCCCCTGGTGATGCGAATGTTGGGTTGACGCCTAACCTTCTCGGAGTAAAATCCCCGTATGGCGCTCCGCTCCAAATCTCAAGCTCCGGACCTCACTGACGCTGAGGTGAGAACCATTCTTGTGAAGTGTATGGCCGAAGCCAACTACGACCCCGCGATCATTTACGCCTTTCAAACAACAGGCGTCTATTTCTACCCCAACTGCAGGTGCCGCTTATCCAAAGAGAAGCGAAGAGCGTGGAACCGCGCTGTCCGGGAGTATTTCGTCGCGTTGGACCGAGCAGTGCAATAACTCGCGGTTCCGAAGTTCCTTCGCCATGGCCGCTTGCGACTTAGCAGCGAATTCTCTTGATCGGCGCACTCCTGCGCTTTCGAGATCACGCGCCGGTTATCGCCGTTGACGTTCGATTTCGCGATTTGCAGACCCTCATGATAACCGCACTGCTCCCGCGGCTCGTCGGCCATTTGCGGCCGTGGACAGACGTAGCCGGAAAGAATCCCGAGACACCGGAGTCATTCAAGCGTCAACGCTGGTATCCTACTCGCTCGGGCCTATCCGGGGCTGCGCCTGTGACAGGCAATCGAGCGCCTCAAACTGGTCTTGCACCAGCCAATACAGCCCGCCGAGCGCAACGAGCGATGTCGCGATCAGAATCGCCGGATCGGCGGGCAGGAATCTTGCCAGATGGGCGGTCAATTGCGCGGCTGTGTAGCTCCACCCGCTAGCGCGCTTGCCGTGAAAGCCGTCGGCGATCAACGTCGCTCCCGGGAAGAGCAAGACGCATATCATGTAAGGCATTGCCATGCGCCGCAGGACCCAGCCGCTGTTTCGGGTACACCCAAACCTACGACGAGAAGCCCAAGCGCCGCCTGTTCGAACTACTGCGCAGTCAGGGGATGCAGATGAACCAGCGCGTGATGTTCTTCTCCGACGGAGGGGCGGACATCCGCGAGGTGCAGTCCTATTTGAACCCGGAGGGCGAGCAGTACTTGGACTGGTTCCACATCACGATGCGGATCACGGTGCTGGGGCAGTACGCCAAAGGGTTGGACACGGCACCGGAAAAGCGTGAAGAAGTGTTGAAGATGCTGGAGAGCACGAAACACTATCTGTGGCACGGGAACGTGGTGCGCGCACAGGAGAAGGTTCAAGACCTGCACTGCTACTTGGACAACGAAGAGATCGAGGGCGACAACGGGCGGAAGATGAGAAAAGGTCTGGACGAATTCGACACATACATCGCCGCCAACCAGGCTCGCATTCCCAGCTACGGCGAGCGGTGGCGGAATGAAGAAGCGATTGCGACGGGGTTCGTGGAATCGGCGGTGAACCAGATCGTCAGCAAGCGATTCGCTAAGCGCCAGCAGATGCAATGGAGAGCATAAATACTCGTGGGGGGGGGGCGGCTCACCACCGTTCCGCCGACCTTCTAAACTGAGGGGCTATGGACAACGACAACCCCTTGAAGTGGAAGCTGAAACTGACGGCAGAACTGGGGCCGGGTGAGTGCGTCGAGTACGACGTGACCGGTTGGGAGCGAGGAGCGGAAATGACGCTCGGATCTCTCGGCCTCAGCCTCGCGGAAGGCAAAGCCATTCTGGCCGAAATCCAGACCCGGATGGTTGCAGCCCAGATCGAGCGCCAGGGAGAAGCTCGTCGCTGCTGCGGTCGGTGCGGGCGGAGACTGCCGAACAAGGGCCACTACCGATCCACCTTCCGCTCCGCGTTCGGCAACGTGCCCGTGCGGGTTCGGCGCGTGAAGGCCTGTTCGGGCTGCGGACAGAACCCCGCCGTCCCGCTGTTCACGCGCAAGTCATCCACCGCTCCGGAACTGCGCTACTTGAACTCCAAACTGGCAGCGCTGATGCCGTTCGGCAAAGTGGCGGACTTCCTGAATGAGGTGCTGCCCGATACCGCCGCTTCCAATGCGGTTACGGTCCGCAACCGAACCCGGCGTGTGGGAGCTCGTCTGTTGCGAGATCAAGCCAAACCGGCCGGGAGTGCGCGGCCCACACCGTCCCAGACCCTGGTCATCGGTTTGGACGGGGGATTTGTGAAAAGCAACCGACCCCTTTCAGAACGCAACTTCGAAGTGACTGCGGGCAAGGTGTTGGGCGAGGACGGCGAATGCACGCGGTTCGCCTTCGCAACCAACGAGTACGAGCACGGGCTGCGCCAGATTCGCCACGCTCTGGAACAGTTACGAGTTGATGAGAAGACGCAGATCACCGTCTTATCCGATGGGGAGGCTGGGCTGCGCACGGTGCAATGGGAAGTGGCGCCAGGATCGGAGCATATCCTGGACTGGTTCCATATCGGTATGCGCTTCGAGCACCTCTTGGATGCCAGCCGAGCGATGCAGAAAGTGGCCCCGGCGGCCCATGGATCGGAGTGTGCTCGTGATTTGGCGACCCGCGCCAAATGGGCGTTATGGAACGGCCAAGCGGACAAGACTTTCGCCCGACTGGAAGAGCTGCGCCGGTGGACGCTGTCTGAGCGAGGCCCTATCCCAGAAGTGCGAAACCTGCATCGGCACGCAACCGACCTGCTGAAGTATCGTGAGCTTCCGGCAAGCGTGCGTGATCTCAGTTAGCCTGCCCTGTTAAGTTCAGTCAGTCGCCGGGGGCGACTGATCATGAACCGTAAAAGCAAACCCATCCCCGAGCCAATCGCGCAGCTGCAACTCCAATTGGATCAGTTTCGTAGTACGCAGCCGCGACGGACGAAGTTACCGGAGTCGCTATGGCAGGCTGCTGTCGAATTGGCCCGGCAGCACGGTTTGTATCCGGTCTCGCATCCGCTCCGGCTGGATTATACAGGGCTGAAGAAGCGGCTTGAGGGAGTTCCGCGCGTCCGACAAAAGGCGCCCAAGCCGACATTCGTGGAGTTGATCGCGCCGCCTCCGGCGCCGCCGGAGGAGTGCATCATCGAGTTCGAGGCCTCGAGCGGAGGCAAGATGCGCATTCAGTGGAAGGCGGCCGCACCGCCCGATTGGGCCAGCCTGATGCGCGCCTGGCGGGATGCCGAGAGATGATTCAGATCACGGCGCAGATGCGCGTGCTGGTGGCAATCGAGTCGGTCGATGGAAGGAAGGGGATTGACTCCCTGGTTCGGCTGTGCCGGGAAAGGCTCGACGAGGACCCTTTCTCCGGCTGCGTGTTCGTATTCCGGAGCCGCAGGGGGACGTCGATTCGGCTCCTCAGCTATGACGGCCAGGGATACTGGCTCGCGCAAAAGCGGCTCTCGAAAGGCCGGTTTGTTTGGTGGCCCGAAGACAGCTCGGCGGCCAAACAATTGGAAGCCTACGAGGCACAGTTACTGATGGCGGCCGGCGATGTTTCGCGCGTTCGCGCGGCGCCGATGTGGCGGCGGGTGAACGCGCTGAAGTGAAATCTGCAAACCCCCATTCCTACCCCCTTGCGTTCCAAGCAAAACTGGTTCATTCTGTTCCTCGATGGTCGAGTTCAAGTATCGCGGCCGGGAGATCAGCCAGGAAGACATCCTTTATATCCGCGCGCTGATCGAGCGGCACCCGAACGAAAGCCGCCGCACGCTATCGACCCAGCTCTGTGAGGCCTGGCAGTGGCGCCAGGCCAATGGCGCGTTGCGCGACATGGTGTGCCGTGGCCTGCTGCTGATGCTGGAGCGGGCCGGTCAGATCACGTTGCCGCCGGTGAGTTACGTACGCCATAATCCGCTGGCCAAGAGAGTCAGGCCGGAGCCGGTGCTCATCGACTCGACACCCATTGAAGGTCCTTTGCGCGAACTCCAGCCGCTGGAGTTCGAGCCGGTTCGGCGCACCTCCGACGAGCCATTGTTTAACAGCTTGATGGAGGAGCATCATTATCTCGGCTACGAGCAGCCGGTGGGCGAACACCTGAAGTATCTGGTATGGGCACAAGGCCGGCCGATCGCTTGTCTGGCATGGTCCTCAGCTCCGCGTCACCTGGGTAGCCGCGACCGCTACATCGGCTGGAGCGCCGAAGCGCGACGCCGCAATATTCGCTTCATCGCTTACAACACCCGATTCCTGATCCTGCCGTGGGTCAGGGTCGAGCACCTGGCGTCGCATATCCTGGGCCGCATGGCGGCGCGCATCTCCGCTGACTGGCAGGCAATGTACGGTCATCCGATTTACTTTCTGGAAACGTTCGTCGATCCGGAACGATTCCGCGGAACCTGTTACCGCGCGGCTAACTGGGTCTTGCTGGGCAAGACGACAGGACGCGGCAAGCAATCCAACAGCTACGTACCGAACCGATCCATTAAAGAGGTTCTGGGATATCGATTGACGAAGCGGTTTCGCGAACTGCTCGGGGAATAGCATGACGCCCACCAGACGACGTGTCGATGTGAACCTGGAAGAACTGGACCAAGTCCTCGACGGAGCGCGGCAAGCGCCGTTGAGCGAGACCGACTACGACAAACTCAAAGGCGCATTGCATGCCCTGGCGGCGCTGCTGGTGCGGACCCGCAATACGGAGAAGACCAGTGCCGTGCTAGAGAATTCGAAAGGCGCGGGGACCGACACCGGGACTCCGTCGGATGGGAATGCAGTCGCGTCACCCGGACACGGACGCAATGGCGCAGAGGCGTTCAGCGGCGCACGAAAGATCGACATCAAGCACCAGCTCCTGACACACGGCGACCGCTGCCCGGAGTGTGGGAAAGGCAATGTTTACGGGCAGAAGGAGCCAAAGGCGTTGGTGCGAATTGTGGGCCAGGCGCCGCTGGCGGCCACCGTTTACTCGCTTGAGCGCTTGCGCTGTGGCGCGTGCGGGCAGGTGTTCACGGCACAAGAGCCGGAAGGAGTAGGACCCGAAAAGTACGACGAGACTGCGGCGGCGATGATCGCGCAACTCAAGTACGGCAGCGGCGTGCCGTTCTACCGGTTGGAGCAGCTCGAAGATCAGCTCGGCATTCCGTTACCGGCAGCGACCCAATGGGAAATTGTGGAGGAACAGGCGGAATTGATCGAGCCGGCGCGCGATGAGTTGATCCGGCAGGCGGCGCAGGGCGAGGTGGTGCACAACGACGACACGGGCATGCGAGTGTTATGCCTCGCGCGGGAGGCGTCGGACGAACGGACGGGCGTGTTCACCAGCGGCATCGTGTCGACCGGGCAGGGCTGGAAGATCGCGCTGTACTTCACCGGACGCCAGCATGCCGGGGAGAACCTCGCCGACGTTTTGAAGCAGCGAGCGCAGCGTTTAAGCCCGCCTATCCAGATGTGCGACGCGCTGTCGCGAAACGTTCCGAAGTTGTCCGCGGGCGCGGAGATTCTGCTGGCCCACTGCCTCGCGCATGGAAGGCGTCAGTTTGTGGAAGTTGCGGCGAACTTTCCCGACGAGTGCCGCTATGTGCTGGAGATGCTCGGCCAGGTGTATGGCCACGATGCCGAAGCGCGTGAGGGCGGACTGGCTCCGGAACAGCGGCTGAGATTCCATCAGGAATTCAGCACTCCGGTGATGGACCAACTGCACGGCTGGCTGGAGGCGCAGCTTGCCGAACGCAAGACGGAGCCAAATTCCGGGCTGGGTAAGGCAATCACGTATCTGCTGCGGCACTGGCGTCCTTTGACGACGTTTCTCCGTGTGGCCGGGGCACCATTGGACAACAATATTTGCGAAAGGGCGCTGAAGCGGGCCGTTCTGCACAGGAAGAACGCCTTGTTCTACAAGACGCTGAACGGAGCACAGGTCGGCGATCTGTTCATGAGCTTGATCCACACCTGCCAGCTGTGCGGCGCCAATTCCTTCGACTACCTGACTGAGCTGCAACGGCACGCCCAGGAGTTAGCGGCCAGCCCCGCGCAGTGGATGCCGTGGAACTATCGCGAGACGCTCGCGCGGACCGTGTGCCTCGCGGATTCCTCGTAGAGTTATGATGGATCTCGCATGGCCGAAAAGGATAGTCTTCGGCCATCCGGATCGGACGCTTCGGAATGGCCGAAAAACGGGCCGCTGAGAAGGCAAAATCACCGAGG
>Ga0302319_10023352_pt1 | contig 11053 bp, 8 predicted proteins | sample Bog_T0_2_FD_203319 | JGI IMG/M metagenome (GOLD analysis project Ga0302319, IMG submission 203319) | Peat permafrost microbial communities from Stordalen Mire near Abisko, Sweden - Bog_T0_2 | ecosystem: Environmental > Terrestrial > Soil > Wetlands > Peat | place: Sweden: Abisko, Stordalen Mire...
ATGGCGAATACCGCTGGATCATCAACACCGGAAAGCCCCGTTTCGATTCCGCCGGGCGCCTCACCGGTTATATCGGCTCCTGCCTCGACGTCACCGACGCCCGCCATTCGCGCGAGTCCCTCCGTTCGGCGCGCGACGAATTGGCCATCCGCGTGGCCGAGCGCACCGCCGAACTCTCCCAGGCCAACGAAGACTTGCGGCAGTCCCAGCAGCATTATCAAGTCCTCGCCAATCTCGCGCCTGTCGGTATCTTTCGCACCGACTCCGCCGGCCGCTGCCTCTACCTCAATGAACGTGCCTCCGAAATTTGCGGAATCGACTCCCAGGAAGCCGCCCTCGGCTGGTGGGACAAGATCCTCGATCCGGAGGATCGCGTCCGCCTCGCCGCCGAATGGCGCAAAGTCTTGTCCGGCAGCGCCCCCGGTTCCCTCGAACACCGCATCGTCCGGCGCGACGGTGCTACCGTCTGGGCTCTGACCCACTTCGCCGCCGAGCGCAACTCCGCGGGTAGCGTCACCGGTTGCATCGGGACCGTCGCCGATATTACCGATCGCAAACGCGCCGAAGAGGAAACCCGCAAGCTCGAAGCCCAGGTGCAGCACGCCCAGCGCCTCCAAAGCCTCGGCATTCTAGCCGGCGGCTTGGCCCACGATTTCAACAACCTCCTCACCATCATTCTGGGCAATGCGCGCATTGCCTTGCTGGATCTGCCCCCGGCATCGCCCGCCGTCGAAAACCTGGCCGAAATCGAAACCGCCACCAGCCGCGCCGCCGAGCTCACCAATCAGATGTTGGCCTATTCGGGCAAGGGCCGCTTTACCCTGCAAGCCGTAAACCTCTCGCGCGTGGCGGAGGAAACCGCCAACCTGTTGCGGACTGTCTTTTCCAAAAAAGCCGCCATCCAGTTCGCCCTCTCCGCCGCGCTGCCGCCTATCGAAGCCGATCCCTCCCAGATCCGCCAGGTCGTCATGAATCTGATCACCAACGCCGCCGAAGCCATCGGCGATGACGGCGGCGTCGTCAGGGTCTCCACCGGCGTGCTGGATGCCGATCTCGCCTGCCTCTCCGCCACCTACTTCGACGACCACCTGCCGGCCGGCGCCTACGTGTACCTGGAGGTTTGGGATTCTGGATGCGGTATGAGTCCCGAAACCCAAGCCAAGATTTTCGACCCCTTCTTCACCACCAAATTCACCGGACGGGGACTGGGCTTGGCCGCCGTGATTGGCATTGTGCGCGCCCATCGCGGTGCCCTCAATGTGTCAAGCCAGCCCGGCCTCGGTTCCACTTTCCGCCTTCTGTTTCCCGCCTCCCAGAGCCCCGATCCGCTCGCCGCCGAAGCCGCCCCCGCCATCCGCGCCGTGCCCAGCCGAGGAACCGTCCTGGTCGTCGACGACGAATCGGGTATGCGCAACCTGGCGCGCGCTATCCTCGAGAACTCCGGTTTTGCCGTGCTCACAGCCTGCGATGGCAGCGACGCCCTGCGAATTTTCCGGCTGCATTCCGGTGAAGTCGTTGCCGTGCTTCTCGATCTGACCATGCCGGTGATGAACGGAGAAGAAACCGCCTCCGAGTTACAGCGCATTCGTGCCGGCGTCCCCATCGTTCTCTCCAGCGGTTATGGCGACCAAGAACTCGCTCTGCGATTCGCCGGCAAAGGCTTAGCCGCCTTTCTCAGGAAGCCCTACGAGCCCGCCGAGCTAACCGCCGCGCTGCATCGCGCTCTCGCCTAGCGAATCAGAGCCGCGACCGTAAGGGAGCCGGTAACCCCCCCCTTCCTTTCCGCCGCGCATTAAGATATAAGAATCGTAATACCTGTTTCGCACGAGACTGTCGATGAAATTCTCAACAAAACTCGCAATGAGCTTTTCCTGCCCCCTCCTGCTGGCGTCCATCGCTTTGGCCCAGCAGGATTATATCGGCCGCTACGACGTATACGCGGGATACATGTACCTGAGCAGTCCCATCATTAATCTTGGCGAATCCGGTTTTCACACCCAGATCGGAACCAATCCCGCAAAGTGGTATTCCTTGGGTTTCGATTTCAGCGAGGGATCCGGCGCGACCACCCTCACCACCAGCATGCTCAAAGCTTCGTTGCGGCAGGAAATCGCCGCCCAGTTGTCCGCCGTGGGGCTCCCCGCCTCCTACGAGCCGGTCGTCCCCATGCACTCACAATCCGAAACCTACGCCATCGGCCCGCAGCTCAACTATCGCCGCCTTCGAAAAGCAACGCTCTTCTTCCATCCCGATCTCGGCGCCATCCACGAAACCGCCATACCGCATCCCACCGATATCATTAGCAAACTGTTGGTCCAGCAACTAGCCCCTTCCGGGACCAAGGTGGACTGGACACCCTTTTACGGCTTTGGCGGCGGCGTCGACTTGAATGTCACCCATCACTTCGGCGTCCGCCTGCAAGCCGATTTCGTGCGCGACCACTTGTTCTCCGACCTCCTGAACGCGCGCAACACTGTGCGCTTCTCCCTCGGCCCCACCTTCCACCTGGGGAAAAACATCGTCGCCCATTAGTGGCCTGCGTCCGAAATCTTAACGGGCAGCCAGCCTTACCGAGGCGCGACCGTAAGGGAGTCGCCCCGCGGCCCTCGCCATCACTTCAATTCGAAGGCGCCTGTCACCGTATTTGAATATCCAGGCCCCACCGTAACGCTCTGGCTCAAGTCGTAGTAGCCGTCTCTGGAGAAGACTGTCTTGTAAGTCCCCGGCGACAGCCTGGTGCTGAAAGGCGTCCGTCCGACCGGCGCGCCATATATCATCACCAATGCCCCCGTTGGATTGGAAGTGAACGCGATATCTATCAGGAACTTCGCCGCATCCAATTTGTTTTCGCCCTCCGTGTATACGCTGATGGCGGTTCCCTCGGGGAACGACTCGTCCCTGGCATATGTGAACAGGAGCGCAGGCGCCTCCGGCTTGACGATCGCCTCGCTCGCCGCCGCCGCAACCTTCGCATGTTCACTGCGCGGTTTGCTCGTCGCGCGGATCGGTATTTGGTTGCCATTAACCAGCGGGATGGAATTCAGCCGCACCCCCAGTTTCCCGCCCCGTCCCATGCGTGTCTTCGGCTCCGCCTCGGTAATGGTGGCCGTAGCTCGCGCGCCGTGCGCCATCACCAGCAGTCCGTCGATTCTGTAATCGTCCGCAATCTCGAAATCCACCATATCGCCGGCCTTCACATTGCTGAAAGTCAGTTCGCGCGTCAGCCTCAGGCGGATCGGCGTGGCATCGTGCAGCACCATTGCCGCCGGCCCCGTCGCCCCCCCCCCAGCCGAAACAGGCGCGGCCCCATTCCGCGCGATCATCGCGGCCAGTATCTTGTCCGATACGCCCGCCTTCTTCAGCGTGATCATATCGTCGGCGGAGAGTGCGTACTTTCCCGGCCGCTGATTGATCGTCGTCACAACGGTTTGCTCGCCAATCCCGGCCCTTACCAGCCGCCCAATGGCAACGTCGTCCAGCATCTCCTGCCCGTATGTGGCGCAGGAAACCAGAATCAGGCCGGCAGTCAGTCGTCGAATGGGCATCATGAGTTACATTCTGAGCCGATTACGGTTGGGCGGCAAGGTTAACCATAGATAACCCGCGCCTCACTTCAATAGATCCATTACCGCTGCTTCCACCCGCGTCCAAGCGTGCGTCCTTGGATCGATCAGATCGAAATGCCCGGCATCCGGAATCTCCGTCAGCCGCGAGTCGTCCCCAGCCGCCACCGCTGCGCCCTGGAACCGGCGGCTCATATCGACGGGCACTACGTCGTCTTTCACTCCGTGCAACAGGCGCTCCGGTACCCCGATCGGCAACAGTTCCATCGGCGACGCCTCGTGGTATCGCTCCGCTTGTGTCTCCGGTGTGCCGCCCAGCAACTCCGCCACTGCCCCCCGGCTCAGGCGCAAGTCCCAGGCGCGGCGTAAATCGGCCACGCCCGCCAGCGATACCACGCCGCGCAGCCCGATCTTGTGTTGCGCCGCCAGCCACAGCGCCAACTGCCCCCCGGCCGAATGGCCCACCACCACCACCCGCGCCAGGTCCAGCGGATAGCTTTGCGCTAGCATCGGCAGAGCTTCGGCGCCGCGCAGCGCGTCATCGCCCGTCCCCGGCCATCCGCCGCCCGCGTCGCCGATCCGCCGGTACTCGATGTTCCACGTCGCCACTCCGGCCCGCGTCAGCGCCGCGCACGCATGTCCGATATGCTCCAATCCGTATGCCGACCGCCAATACCCGCCGTGGATCACCATTGCCACCGGAGCCCGCGCACCCGCCGCCATCCCCTTGGGTATGCGCAAATCGCCGAACTGCTGCGGCGCATCGCCGTAGGCGATCCGCGCGTCAGCCAGCGGCGGCGTCAGGTCTAGTATCCCTTTCATCGTCGGACCGTGCGCGCGGCATCCCGCCAGCGTCACCGCCAGACCCAGCGCCGCGATATGCCCACCACGATTCCCCAGCAGTTACTCCAGCCTGCGAACCTTGATGTTGCGGAACCACGTGTCCCCCCCGTGGTTCTGTAGCGAGATGGGGCAGTCCTTCCGCGGCAGCTTGGTCAAATCCATGGTTACCGTCGTGCCCGCCCCCCAGCGATGCGCGATGCGTTCCGCCGCAAGCGGTGAATCCAGATCCGTCTCCACCACCTTCACCCCATTCAACCAATGTTCCACGTGATTGCCCTTCACCACCAACCGCGATTCGTTGAATTCCCCCACCGGCCGAGTCACATCCTTCGCCGGACCCGCGATGTCGTACAGCGCGCCCGCCTGGTGGCTCGCCCCCACCCGCCCATCCGCATTGCGCACATTGTCCAGTAACTGGTATTCGAAGCCGATCACGTAATCCTGCCCATGCTCCGGCCGCTCCGCCACCCGGTTCTGCATCGAGAAATTGACCAGGTCTTCAAAGCGCTTCGTCGGCGCGTTCTGCGCCAGGAATCCGTGGTCCTGTATGCGGTACTTCACTCCGCTGTTCGCGCCCGGCGCTACCTTCCACTCCCACGCCAGTTCAAAATCGCGGAATAGATTCTTGCTGAATAGGTCTTCGGTGATGCGCGCGCCCGCCTTGGCTTTCAAGCAGCCGTCCTCGATGGTCCAGCCATCGCCCGGCGGATTCTTCAGCCGCGGATCGTCCCATCCCCCCATGCTCTTGCCGTCGAAAAGACTCACCCACCCGGATTGCGCCTGGCACGCCCCCGCCGCCGCCACACCCGCCCACAGATACCAGATCAACTTCATGCCGCGGTTCCTTTCTGCTTTGCGAATATCTTGCCCAGCACCTTCATGGCCGTGTCCACCTCCCGCTCCGTCGCAATATACGGCGGCAGAAAGCGCAGCACCGTTTCGTGCGTGCAATTGATCAGCAGACCCTCCGCCATGGCATCCAGCACCAACTGTTTGCCCGGTATCTCCAACTCCACCCCGATCATCAGCCCGTACCCGCGCACTTCTTTAATGCACGAATGCTTGCGCGCCAGCTCGTTCAGCATCAGGTGGAAATACCCGCCCACTTGCTGAATCGACGGCAGCAGCCCTTCCAAAATATCGAAGAATTCGAGCGCCACCCGGCACGCCAGCGCGCTGCCTCCGAAGGTCGATCCGTGCATCCCCGGCGCGATCGTCGCCGCCGCCTTTTCATTCGCCACGATTGCCCCTAGCGGCAGCCCGCAGGAGAGCGGCTTAGCCGTCACCATGATGTCCGGCATCACCACCGGCTTGCTCCGCTGATACGCGAAGTACGTCCCGGTTCGCCCCACGCCGCATTGGATTTCATCGAACACCAGCAACGCGTTGTAGCGGTCCGCCAGTTCGCGCGCTTTCCGCGCATACTCCGGCGCCGTCGGGTAGATGCCCCCTTCCCCCTGAATCATTTCCAGCACCATGCCGGCCGTGGATTTGCTGAAGGCCGCTTCGAGCGCCCCCAGATCGTTCGGCGGCACGAAGCGCACGCCCTCCGGCATCGGCTCGAAATCCTTGCGGTACTTGGCCTGCCCCGTGACCGCCAGCGCCCCCAGCGTGCGGCCGTGAAATGAATTGTCCAGCGAGATGATCTCGTGCGTTCCCGTCCCGCTGTGGTTCCCATGCGACCGGACCATCTTCAGCGCGCCCTCCATCGCCTCCGTGCCGCTGTTGGTGAAGAAGGTGCGCTGCAACCCGCTGGTCTCCGCCAGTTTCTTGGCCAGCGGGCCCTGGTATTCGTTGTAATAAAGATTCGAGGTGTGGATCAGCAGCGCGGCCTGCTCCCGAATCGCTTTCACGATCCGCGGATGCGCGTGCCCCAGCGCATTCACCCCTATGCCCGTGATGAAATCCAGATACCGCGTCCCGTTGACGTCGTAAACGTGGCAGCCCTTGCCCCGGTGCAGCACCAGCGGATAACGGCTGTAATTCTGCAGCAGGTACTCCCGCTCCATTTCGACAACACTGTCGGCCACGCTGGTCATCTTCTCATAATACTAAGTAAAAGAAGAGTAACGCCGCGCAACTCCTAAACCTCCCACTCCCCGTGGCGCACGCACTCCTGCGTGCCGTGACGGCACTCCTGCCGTCACAGCGGCGAGTAACGCCGCCGAACTATACTCAATTCCAGCCGTCAATACTTCTTCAGAAACTCCGTGACGCTATCCTGCTGCGCCCCTTGATACGCCGCGCACACCCTGATGCTTTCGAGCGTCTGCGCCAGATTGCGCCGTGTGCCGGCGAATCGATCCACTCGCGGCTCGAAGAACGCTTTCAATTCTTTGGCCGACCTCTCGTCGCAGAAACTTACGCCCACAAACGGCAGGAACGCGCCAAATCCAAACGTCGATCCGGCGGGTATCTTGGCTGCGATTGCTTCGAAGTTCGCCTTCACGAATTCAAAGGGCGCCGCGCGCGTCTCCGGCAAGCCGCCGGGTCCCATTAACAGGCTGTTGGCCTCGCGCAGATCGAAGCTGGGCTTGAGCATCGTCTCCATCGCCGCGCGCGCGATGCGCGGATCGCTGAACGAACCCATGGCGCTCAATATAAGATCCCGCTGGTGCTGCTCCTCGGTGTGCGCCAACGTCTCGGTCAACTGCTTGAAGAAGCCCTCGTCGCCGGTGCGGGCCGCCACCGTCAGCACCTCCCCGGCGATATCCGCATCCACCGCGGCGTGCTCCTTCAGCCACTCCTGTGCCAGTTGGCGGGCCTCCGCCGCCAAAGATCCGTCCCCCCCCCATAGCGCCACCAGCGGCACAATCGAGGCGCGCAGCAGCCGTGTTTCCGCGTCTTCTCCAGCCTTCGCCTTCCACCCGAGTTGATGCGCCCGCGCCCCGAACGCCCTGTCCACCAGCCTGGCATAGTTGGGCCGGAGTTCCGCGGGCAGCATGTGTTCGTGAACCCCGCCGATGATGCCCACCGCCGACTCCACCACCATGCGCACCGGATCTCCCGCGAACTCGACCGCCAGCCCCAGCGCCACCGCGCTCTTGATTTCGCCCATCCTGGTGAGCGCGTCCACGTCTCCCAGGGCCGCTACGCGCTCAGCCGGCGAAAGGTGCGCGCCGCCGTCCGCGAACAGCTTCTCTTGCAGGCCGCCCTCGTATCGCGCGAAGTAATAACCCCTCCCATCGGCGTTCGCCTCTACCCACGCCGGGCAGCCCTTGGCCTCTGCCAGTTTCCACTCCGTGGCGGGATCGGCCAGCAGCTTGCACTCGCGATGCGTCCCCGCGCTGTCGCCATAGCGCACGCACACCGGAATCTGCCAGGTCTGCGGAGCCGAACCCGCCGATCCCAAAGGCAGCGCGCGCTTCTGGCTAAGTTGCAGCGTGGCCCCACCGCCCGCGCCGCAACTCAAACGCACGGACACCAGCGGCACGCCGGCTTGGTCCAGAAACGTTGAGAATGCCCGGCCCACCGGTTTGCCGCCATCCGACGAAAGCGAATCCAGGAAGTCTCCCGCCGTCGCATTCCGCCAGGCGTATTGGCGAATGTATCGCTGCACGCCGCGCCGGAAGGCCTCCTCGCCCATCCAGCTCTCGAACATGCCGATCACCGCTTCGCCCTTGCTATACGTAATGCCGTCGAAGGCATTGGCGATATCGTCGTTGCTTTCGATCGGCTGGCGGATCTTGCGCGCCGCCAGCAGTTCGTCGCCGCCCATGGCGCCCAGACGCGTGTTCTGCTCGTCGAGCACCGTGTTCCACTCCGGCTTCCAATGGCGCATGATTTTGGAGTCCATCCACGAAGCAAATGCTTCGTTGAGCCAGATGTCGTCCCACCATGCCGTCGTCACCAGATCGCCGAACCATTGGTGCGCCATCTCGTGCGCGATCACTAGCGAGTAAGTGCGCTGGCGGCCGATGCTATCCTGCGCCGGGTCGCGTAACTCCAGACTCTGCGCGCACGTGATCAGTCCGGCATTCTCCATGGCGCCGTCAAAAAGCGGGACCGAAAGGATATCCAGCTTCGCATACGGATAGGGGATGCCGAAGTACTCTTCCAGTTCGGCCAGCAGCGGACCAGTCACTTCCGCCGCGTACCGGGCCTGCCCGGCCTTGCCTTTGGGCGTAACTATGCGCAGTGGCGTGTGGTTCTTGCCCACTCTGCCCGCGTCCACGAATTCAAAAGGCCCCACCGCCAGCGCCACCAGATAGCTGGGCAAAGGCTTGCTCTCGGCGAATACTATTTTCTTGCGGGCCCCGCCCTCGGGCGTCTCCGACTGTACTGGTGTGTTGGAAACCGCCGCGTCCGCCTGATTGACATGCACCGTCACGCGCCACGGCGTTTTGAAATTGGGCTCGTCGAAGCACGGGAACGCCTTGCGCGCGTCGATCGATTCAAACTGCGTATAGACATACCACTCGCCGCTATCCTGCTCCTTGAAAAGTCCGTCGCTTCCGATCTTGTTGAACGCCCCGTGATATTCGATGCGCAGTTGGGCCGGGCCGGCCGGAATCGTCGAAGGGAGTTCAAACCCGGCGAATTCGGTTCCGCTCGTCTGAGCTCTCGCGGCCAGTGTGCGCCCCGCGGCGATCACTTGGGCCGAGTCGATCGCCAAATCCCGCGCGTTCACCCAGATCGCATTGGTGGGCTTGCGCACGTCGAGGTCGATCTCGATCTTGCCGGCGAACGTGTCTTGCCGCGGCACGATGGTGAGGTCCAGCCGGTAGCGGACGGGCCGCACATCGTCGCCCAGCCGTAGCGTGGGCGGCTCGGCAAAAGCGCACACGGCAGCAATAATAAATGCGAAGCAGGATTTGTGCATAACCCAAGATTGTCCCATCTCTCCTTTTTCTGCAACCTGCTAGACAAAGAACTCCCCGTGGCGCAAGCACTCATGCTTGCGGTGACCGCACTCCTGCCGTCACCGCGGCGAGTAACGCCGCCGAACTTGCCTGGGATGCATCACCCCCCCTTGCCGCAGGGAAGTAAGCGCGGCGGCGCAATATGATAGACTTGCCTCCATTCCAACCCCCGCCGCCGAACCCCACCTCCGCCGCGAACTGGGTCTCCGCGACCTCGTCCTGTTCAACATCGCCGCCGTCATCGGCATCCGCTGGCTCGCCGCCGCCGCCCACACCGGACCTGTTTCCATCACCCTCTGGCTGCTCGCCGGAGCCTTCTTCTTCATCCCCTCCGCTCTCGCCGTCGCCACCCTCTCCGCCAAATTTCCCGACGAAGGCGGCATCTATGTCTGGACCAAACAAGGCTTCGGCGACTGGCACGGCTTCCTCTGCGGCTGGTGCTACTGGCTCAGCAATCTCTTTTATTTCCCCAACCTCCTGCTCGCCGGTGTAGACATGGCCGGCTACGCCCTGGGCCTCTCCGAAGTGAAGATCTATGTCGTCTCCGCCTCTCTGCTGATCCTCTGGCTCGCGTTGCTCACCAACATCTTCGGCCTCTCCATCGCTAAGTGGACTAACAACGCCGGCGCCCTCGCCACTTACACTTTCGGCATCCTCCTCATCGTCTTAGGCTTCACCGTTTGGATGCGCTCCGGATCGGCCACTCCTATCCGCCTCGCGCCACACTGGGATATGGACAAGGTCAACTTCTGGTCGCAAATCGCCTTCGCCTTCGGCGGCCTCGAATTAGGAGCCATTCTCGGCGGCGAGATTCGCAATCCCGCGCGCAACGTGCCCCGTGCCGCCTGGATCTCCGGCGCAGCCATCGCCGCGTTCTATATTTTGGGCACGCTCTCCCTGCTGGTCCTCATGCCCCCCGATCGCATCAGCATCCTCACCGGCCTCGTCCAAGCCTCCACTGAGGCCGGCGCGCGCTTGCACTCCGCTTACGTCGCCCCCGCCATGATCGTCCTCATACTGATAGGCGTCTCAGGCCAACTCTGCGCCTGGATCGGCGGCACCGCCCGTATCCCCTTCGTCATCGGCATCGACCACTACTTCCCGCCCGCCTTTGCCCGCCTCCACCCCCGCTGGGGCACCCCGCACCTTGCCATCCTCACCCAGGGCATCGCCTGCACCTTCTTCGTCGTCGCCCTCCAGGCCGGCGAAAGCCTCCGCGTCGGCTACCAGTTATTAGTGGATATGACCGTCATCGTCTACTTCATTCCGTTCCTCTATATGTTTGCCGCGGCCTGGAAGTATGGACGTAAGTGGAGCGCCGCCATGGGACTCACCGTCACCGTCATTTCGATCGTCGTCTCGCTGATTCCCCCTGGCGACGCGCGCTCCCTCTGGTTATTCGAAGGCAAACTGCTCGCCGGCTGCGCCATCCTAGTCGCATCCGCACGAGTCATGTTCAAATTCGCCTTGCGCCGCAGTCACACGTTGACAAAATAAGTCCGCTGGATGACGATTTCGCCTCGATTGGAAGCCTCAAGGCCGCACCGAACTGTGCGACTTGGAAGCCATGGTCAGAGCCCAATGATTGGACGGAAGGGTTCGCCGGGAATCGTGAGCGGGACGGTTTACTCCCGGCCTCGCAAGATCGCGGCCATCACGCGAGGGCTGCGCCTGCCGTGCATGACTGCGATAACTCGCAATGGCCGTTTATCCGGCGCATAGGCTATGAGATAATTCCCCGCTGTGGTGAAACGCATTGGACGTTCGGTTAAGGCGGGGCGACGG
>Ga0302319_10023355_pt1 | contig 11052 bp, 8 predicted proteins | sample Bog_T0_2_FD_203319 | JGI IMG/M metagenome (GOLD analysis project Ga0302319, IMG submission 203319) | Peat permafrost microbial communities from Stordalen Mire near Abisko, Sweden - Bog_T0_2 | ecosystem: Environmental > Terrestrial > Soil > Wetlands > Peat | place: Sweden: Abisko, Stordalen Mire...
CGCGGCGCCCGCGCCCGCGGACCAGTAGGCGGCGTCGCGCCCGGCCTTGACCCCGGCGTACCGGGCGGCTACCCAGCGCGCCCAACGTCCCGTTCGTCTAGAGGCCCAGGACACTAGCCTTTCACGTTGGTAACACGGGTTCGAATCCCGTACGGGACGCCACTTCGGAACAAAACTGGGCACTCCACCACCGGTTGCCGGAAGGCGCCCAGCAGAGGCCGCTTTGGCCAGGGCCAAAGTAGGCCCACGCAGGTGAATATCTCCGTCGCCCACGATCACCTGATCTACAAACAGCCGGAGATAAGCTTTGCGGAAGTTGGCATCGCCGCTGGAAAGCGCGTCGCGCAAAGCGGCGGCCAGCGCGGCTATCTTGTCGGCCGTGATTTCGCCGGCACCGTCCGCGGCCGCACGATCGAGCAATTTCACGCGCTCGACGGCGCCCTGGCGTGCGGCCTTCGCCGTTGCGAGACGCTCCTTAAATACGGCATCGTCCAGCGCCATCATGCCCTGCTCGATCAGTTGCAGAAGGCGATCAATACGACCCTCGGCTTCCGTCTGAGCACGGCGCGCCTGACCCAACTGTTCGCGGCGGCTTTCCTGGTCTTGCGATGACCGGGCAACAAACGCTTTCAGGATTTCGGCGAGGCGGTCGGGCGTGAACAGGCGTTCCGCTAGATGGCCCAGCACTGCATTGTCCAGCGTCGGCATGGAGATGCTCCGCCCTGGGCAGACCGTCTTGCCCTTCTGGGCCGAGCCCGCACACGTATAATAACGATACCGCCCGCCCTTGCCGGTGCGCAGTGTCATTCCGGAGCCGCAGGTTCCGCACGTGGCGATGCCTGTAAGGAGTGTCGGATTACCAACCAGGCGCGGCGGAACACGCTTGGGGCTGCGCGCGGACAGGCTGGATTGGACCTGTTCAAAAATTTCGGTGGTCAGGATCGGCGGGACGTTCACTGCGATCCAGTCGTCCGCCGCCTTCAGCTGGCCGGTTTTGGCGGTCCGCCGGTTGAACTGGTGGACGCCTGTGTAGGTCTTGGCCGTCAATATCCGGTGCACGTTGGATATTTGAAACGGCTTGCCGCGAAGTCGGTCACCCTTGGCGTTGAGGTGATTGACAATGGATTTCACCCCGAGCGGCATCCCGGCAATGCCCAGCGCGAGGTCGAATATCTGGCGAACGATCGCAGCCTCGGCTTCTTCGACGGCCAGAACCTTTTTGATCTTGGTTCCGCGCCGCTCCGCCGCCACGGCCCGGTAGCCGTACGGTGCCTGGGAGCCATTCCAGAAGCCTTGCCGCGCATTCTCCTGCATCGCCCGCAGGGTGTGCTTGGCGTTCTCGCGGCTCTGGTATTCGTCAAAGCTGCCGAGGATCTGGCGGATCAGGTTGCCGGTGGGATTGTCCGTGAACTCCTGGGTGATGGACAGCAACTCGACGCCGGACTTGCGCAGGCGGCGGATGTAAAATTCCGAGAGGAATTGCTCGCGGAAGAAGCGTGACATGGAGTGGACCAGAATAACGTCAAATGGCCGGCCTGCCGACGTCGCGGCATCTATCATTTTCTGGAATTCGGGGCGCCGGTCGTCTGTGGCGGATGCCCCGGGCTCGACGAATGTTTCAACGAGGCTAAGCCCGCGCGCGATGCAGCAGGCTTGGCCCTGCTTAATTTGATCAGGGATGGAGAGCTCGCCTTCGGCCTGGCGCGTGGTGGAGACCCTGACGTAGAGCGCGACACGCCGGCTAGCTGTTTGGATATCCGTCATCAGGCATCGCCGCGGTTCATAAGCCGGCCAATTGTATCGCCGAGTGCTGCCATAATTAGCCTGATTTCCGCGTCTGTCACGGGTTCATTCTGCTCAAAGTCGGATGTGACGCGCAGGTGTTCAACGGCGTCATTTGCGCGGATACGGCGAGACGGCCGGCGCGGTGGCACCGCCCGATCGGCAGAATCGTCGTGTGCGCTGGATTTAGCCGTGTCCATGCCTCCAAGAGGCCGTCACGACTTTTTTGGTGCCCGGAAATTATTAACCGAGCCGCCGCGAATCCACGAACGCCGTCAACGGAGCGGCTGAATTTAAACGGCGACTCCGCCTCTCCGCGTTCGTCACGACTAAATTTTGTCAAGAGAATTCCGCCGGGCAAGTGTCAACGACCCTAATTAGCTTGCAATATGTTGCAAAAGGAAAAGGCCCCAAAAACGGACCGCCGCACGATCGCGCCGCGCGTTTCGTCCTACGCCAGCCGCCGAATCTCTTGGCAGAGTTACGGAAACGAAATTCCGATGATTTTGAGAACGGACAGCTCGCCGCCCACTAAGTGCTGGGACACGCCATCGTTGGCAATGGTGACGCCATCGGGCGAGATCGCGGCCAACTCGCCGATCGAGTAAATGGATTCGCCTTTCAACACGACCACCTGGTCCCCGACCCGCGTAGGATGTGCACGCTGGACATAGGCGACATCGCCTGCACGGACGCGGCCATGAGGTGCCTTGATCCACAAAGCGAAGTCAGCGTGGCCCACCTTAGCTGGCATTGCCTGCGTGGTGCTGAGCGCCTGGGTCGGATTGACCATCTGATCTTCGAAAAATAGCGGCACCAAGTTTGCACCAAGTGATGCCATGTTCGCCGGCACTGAAGGCGCCTTCACGCGCTGCCACATTGCGGTCGGCGCGCGGGGCTGGTCGCGCAAATCGTCCTCCGGCAGCTCCAGTATGGCGGCAATAGCTTTGCGCGTATCTTCGGCCAGACGTTTCGGTGTGCCCTTATAGATAAATTGGTGCATGTAAGTGACGTTGCGCCCGGACGCGCGACTCAGGTCGGCGATGTTGATCCTCAATTCCGTCGCGCGGTCCAGGACCAGCTTGCGCACACCACCGGCCGGAGGCTTGGCTTTACGCCGACGATCGCGCGGTAACTCCCCGCTGTTGGCGCTGTCAGTGATCATCAACAGAATGTCCTTCTTTATATTTGCATTACAGTTGTTTGGCGGCGGCGCGCGCATCCTTGGCGAGCGCCTTGCGCGTGTTCATCACGACGGCTTGCACCTTCCGGGCGGCCTCGGTGCCTTTGGCGCGGATGTAATACGTCTCCGCCATCGCCAGCTTTGCGTGGCCGAGGATGATGCGAATGATGTGCATATCCTCGGGGTTGAATTCGGCGATGCTGGTGGCAACACAGTGCCGGAAGCCGTGCGGCAAGATGCGCTGCTGGAAACGGTCCATTGTCAGCTTGGCCGTCATGTCTTCGAACGTCGCCACGGGATACTGACCGCCGGTGCGGCTCAGCAGCAGGAAGCCCTCGTCAGGCGATTGGGCGGGATTGAAGTCCGGTCCAGCCGCGAGCACCGGACGATACTCGTGCAGGTAGCGGCGAATGTAGGGCGCGAGCGCATCCGGCATGGAAAACGCCACCCAAGCCTTCGTCTTCATGTCGCTGGGCGATAGCTTGATCTGGTAGCCGCCCTCCGTCTCGATAAAATGCTTGCCGATTTCCAACTGGACCATATTTTTGATGCGCAGCGGACGTGCCGCCAAGAAGGCAATGATTAACCCATTGCGGAACATCTCCGCCTGGGCCCGCGCACCCAGCGCCGTCCCGCCGCTCGCGCGTTTCATCAGCTCAATGCCGAAGGCCGACAACTGATCGGCCGGCACGAATGGCCGCGCGGCCAGGGGCGTCTCGCCAACCTCGCTGTGGATGTATTTAAGTAGCGGGGTGAACCAGGACCAGTCGCCGTCTGGGGCCATCAACTGCAAGGCCCGTTTCAGCCGGCAGGCATAGCCAAACAGCGCGATGATGCTGATCTCGTCGTACAAGTCATGGAGGTAGTCGATGACGCGGTCCTCGGTAGCCCGGGCACCCGGGCCCTCCTTCAAGGCGGCGGCATCGTTCTTGGTCAGCCAGACAAGCCAGCGAGCGTAACAGGTTGCGATCGCAAGCTTCGAAGGTTCGCGCATACGCGCACCGCTCGGGCGGCCCGGCATGGGCCGCCGCACCTCGAACGCACTGTTCCACGCTACCTGGTCAGCTGCCGGCCAGGCGTCAAATGCCATGCCGAGCCGGACGCCGGGGTTCGCTTTGGTGCGCGGGCGCATTAGCGGCGCACCTCGCGGAACCGGGGCTCTGGGGTGCGCGTGTTGGGGCTCCCGCGCACTTTCTGAAGGAGTTGGTCGTACTGAATAAACGCCGCCTTGAACTCCGTGCCGCAGTACGAGTCGGTCGTGGTCTTTAAATTCTTGTGGCCCAGCAGCATGCGCACGACCCCGTATGCGCCGGGGAAAGCTTCCAGCCACAACTTGGCAGCCAGATGGCGATAGAGATGCGGATTGGTTTTTGCGCCACAACGCTTGGCGACGTAGGTGCTCATTTGGTGGGAGAGGACGCTGGAGCGTTTGTGCCCCCCATCGAGGCTCGGGAAGAGCATGCGGCAGCCCGGCGGCGCAAGCAGACCGTAGAATTTGGTAAGATAGACGTCGATGAGCTTGAGGGCAGACGCCGGGAGCGGGATCTCGATCAGCACTGAGTTTTTTACTTCGTTTGCTGCGATGAGGATGTGACCCATCACGCGCCCCTTCAGGAATAGGGTGCGGCCAATCTCGAGCTCGGAGAGGTTCTTGATGCGGATCGGTGCCATGAGGAGGATTTCGGTGGCAACGGCCAACTGGGCCGCGCGGGCCTCGACTTTGGTCGGGATCTTGTGATTGCACGCTTCGGCCATGATCTGCGCGGGAAGGTTCAACAGTGAACCAAGAACCTTCGGGTCATCGAATTGCTGGAGACGCAGACGGTTCTTCTCCGTCATGCCGCCCTTCGGCGGACGCATCTCCTTAACGATTTCCTTGAGCTCGCTGATGGTGGCCTCGCCTGCCTTGGCCCAGTGTTTGGCGATGCTGAGCAATAGGTAGGCGATGCCGTAGATGCGCGTTGTCGTCTCACCATCCGCGCGATCCACAAGGATATTCAGGCCGGCCCAGGCTGTGTCGGGATCGACAATATCCGCCAAGGTAAGCAGCGTTGCGGGGTCACGGCCGCTTTCAACCAAGGCCGAAAGGAACACACGCAGGCTGACGCGCTGGTGTTGGATTGTAGCTGCGCGGAGGCGCGGCGCGCGGTTGCGCAGATTGAAGCGTTTGGATGCACGCGGCGTCAGATAGGCTTCAATGTCGGCAGCCAAGCTGGCGGGATATGCGTCCCACGGCAGGGACGGATTACGGCGGAAGCACGCAATCTCCAGGGTCTGCTGGGGCCAGCCCGGCACGGTCGCTACCGCGACGTTCCAGGCCTTGCCGGCGGTCTGCTGGGTCTCGCGCGGGCTACGCATGACGCAATGCGCGGCGAGATCCTCGTAGAAGGCCTCGTAGGCCGCTTGGTTCACGTCGGCCGGCGCGATATCGCGGCAGCTGCACCACTTGCTGAAGCGCGCGAGGCCACGGAGCAACGATACCTCTTGGAGTTCCTTGATCAGCGCCGACCACTCCGGCAGCAAGCCCGCGCGCGATCGGGCGGGAATTACCTGCGGGTCCAACATCGCGAGCGACTTGCGCAGCAGGCTTTTAGCGTTCTTCCAGCGCTGGCCGGTCACGCCCGCCGCCAGCGGGAGCGCTTCATTGATCTGGTCGCGCAAGTCCGCGGGTGCAGCCGGGATCATATGGGGCTCCTGGCGCAGGACTTTGGCGACCGTACGAACGGCGGATGCCATTTCGCGGCGGCGTGCCTCCGGCAAGGTCTGGTCGGCCAGGATGAGTTCGATCAGGCTGGCGAGAGTGGCTTTCTGAGCATTCTGAGCCGCGGGTAGAGTAGTCATCGTCGGAACCTCTTGCCTTGAGTGGGACTGTACTGGCCAATAGTGATTAGGTCAACAGCAAAAACCGCTTCTATGCTTATTTACTAGTTCACTATTGGGCCATATTCTTAGGACTTACTCGGACTATACTTGCCTACATGGGACAGCCGCTCGTCCCTGCCAAATAGGCGCGGATATCCGCCTCAGCGATGCGGTAGCGGCTGCCAACGCGCTGGGCGCGCAGCCTCCCACGGGCGATCAGGCGGACCACAGTTTTGGTGCATACGCGCAACTGTTCAGCCGTTTCGGCAACCGTGAACAGCCGCGGCAGGCGGGTGGTTAGGCTCGTCAATTTTCGATATCCTTATGTTTGAGAGACGCGGCTAAGGCCGCGATGGGCCATTCGGTCGCAGCCTCACACGCCGGTAGGCGGGTGACGTCGCAAACGGCCGAATGCATGATGGGCTGCACATCGGCCTGGCGCTCGGTCGCAACCGGGCACACCACGTCCGGACGGGCCGGAGGGGCGGTGTGGGGGTGCTTGGAGAAGCGGGCTGGGGTGCAAATCACCCCTCCACCCTGGCGTCACGACTTTTTCGGGAACTGGCTTGGCGAGAAAAAAAATGCTCGGCAGGTCGAGTCGACCTGCCTGTCAAGATAAAAAACTAAAATGCCGCTGAGAATTTCCCCGGATCAGCGCAATTTATCGTCACCGGGTGACGTATTTTCACCGGGCCGTTGGATGCCTGCCTCGTGGCTGTCAAACAGATCTTTATGGTCGTCGGTTATCTTGCGCTGCTTCGACCTGGCACGCTCCACCGGCTTGGCGTTTGCGGTGGCGTCCCGTGGGCTGGCCGGTGTATTCCCGGTCGAAATTGCGTCACCCGGTGACGTTTTGGCCGCTTTGGAGCGCTGCCGTGACTTTTGTGCCTTGCTAAAGCTTTCCAACGCCGCGGTCAGCAGGGCATTGGTGCTAAGACCTGTCTTGGCACGTAACGCGCGCAGCTGATCCATCACGGCTACGGACACATCGATGGACGATGTCTGCAGCTTCGACCGGTAACGGCGCTGGCGGGCAGCGCCGCTTGTTTCTTGGTGCGTGCCTTTCGGCGGAGTTTGAACGGAACTTTTCGTCACCGGGTGACGGTAGTGAATAGGCGTGTCACCTGCAAGCCCGCGGTTTCACGCAGCTCTCGTATTAACGGAAGTGTTGAATTGCATTGAGAACATTCTCGCCCTTGACCGCCGCCAGGGCCACCTTCACCTTGAATGCCGGACTATGCGTCCGCCGTGCCCGTCTCGCCATGCTTGCTCCTGTGACGCGGCATTATCGCCGCTCCCAGGCAGGGATTCCACTTATAGGGCTGTCCGAATTTAGCCAGCCACCTCTCTTGCCTAGAACATCGGTCGGCAAAAGTGGTTGAATTCGAGCCCACTGCTCATCAGAAAGCCAATACAAGCTCGGGCCGCATCTCCCTCTCCACGAATCGAGGAGAGTGAATCAATGGTTCGTTGATTCGTCTAGAGGTTTATTGGGTTTGGCCCTAATATAGGCGTTAGGGCTAATTGGTGCGCCCGTTAGGATTTGGTTTGTAGCTACCGCGACAGGTGATCGACGCCTAGGCGGAGCGAGTCTCGCATCACCTCTCCGCCGTCAGCGTGGCGCCGTGCTCGACGCTGTCAAATTATGGGTGCTCGCCATGCTCGCCGCCGTGAAGAACGGCGGCTGCGCTTGGCTGCGGTCCCGCCGCTGAAGAAGCGGCGAATTTGACAGCGTCTGCGCGCGGCTGCCGTGGAAATGGGAGGTCGGGGCGGAGGAACAGGGACACGATCTTTAGGCATGCCGGCTCAAACCGGATGGTTGAATTGCACCAATCAAAATAACCATTTATAATTGAGGAAGACTCTTACCTTGCTTTACTCTTATAAACGGAAGAGGATCATTGCGCTGGCCTGGAGGTGCTCCATGGGTGTAACACCGCCGATTCGCTACATTCACATCGATGACTATAGTCCGGTTGGAATTGACAATGGCCCGGACGATGCTGCATTTGCGAATGCGCGTGCGGACCTTGCTGCTAGCGGATTCCATACCCTGGTCATTGGCCGTAAGCAATATTGGCTTCAAAATGGTTTTAACTTAAATTCCTATACCGACTATAGCGTTAACCCCAGTGGCAACTTGCTCCCGGCACTGCACAACGTCCTCATAACGTCTGACAGTTTCAGCGGAGGGTCCGATTCGAGCGCACCGCGATTTTTTACCGGGCTACCTGGGACCATCATTTTGTCTCCCGGGTTCGCGGACCCAACAAGTTCGATCGTCCCTCTTGCGTATGCCTACTCGGGAGGCTCTGAGCCTTATAGAACAACTGGATCTATTCAATTAGCCAACTCGTGTGGCCTAACAAATTTACGAATTATGTCGCTTGCAGCGTACCAATACTGTTTGAGCGCCGCTAACGGTCTCGACACATTGCCTCTTGCTAATGCCCTTATATGGGGACCTGGTGGAACAAGCATGCAGTCAGCTGTTGGCGTTGCCAATGGCCAACTCTATGTTCCCGCCGGAGGCGGTACCGCAATACAAATTGACGGCGATTTTTGCTATCTCGACAATTTAGTCATACTTGGATTCAGAAACCAAATCGTTGGTGCAGCAATACTTGGCATGAACCCTACAACAGGTGGCCCTGGAGCGCCAAGAATTGGGTGGACGAAGACTGACGCCGCCAACGGAATTCGAATCGACGGGTGCGAGCAAGCCGGTGCGCTTTCTGGACCACTTGAAAACCTCGGTTTGATGACAACGAAGCTAGGCTCCGGGACAAACGTAGCGCCGTTTCAGTTGGCGTCCGGATCGGGGACAAGCTGTGTGGGCACCGTCACCATTACCAATAGCAACGACCCCGGAGTACTCGCACCTTCGTCCTTTGCTGTTGGAGCGCCTTTAAAAATATCATTGACGGGCGCAATGACGTCGGGTGCGGTCTATAGTCCATACAACACAGCCAACGCGACTGCGGCGGGTGTACCGTCAAACCGATTTGATGCATACGTCGTCAGCGCAACCGCGCTCGGCACCGGGACGCTTTCCCTGGAATTCGAGATCCCTGGGATTTCATTAGGAAGTCTATATGATGTTACCTGCACTCAGAGTGCAAGTTGTTTTGGAACGATAAAAAGCGGGACGTTATATGCCAGCGGTATCAATGGCTTTCTCTCACCTGGCCAGCTTGTGTCTGGGAGCGGTGTTGGAGCCGGTGTATATGTGACAGATATCGTATCCGCAACCTCGTCTACGGCAACTTGCACCGTTAGCTCGTCGTCAGTAAGTGTGACGACTGGTTTGACTCTCCAGCCCGGTGCGACCGTCGTTGGATCTATTACTTCAACTGGTGTCAACAGTCTTGGCGCGCAAACGCTGAGCATTACCGGAACCGTTTCCGGCGTCCCTGCAGTCGGCCAGCTTTTAACGGATGGAGACGTAATTCCTGGAACGGAAATCTCGGCGTATTTAGCCAGTCCTGGAGGAGTAAGCACTTGGCAACTAGCAGTGCCACAGAATTGCCAGAATAGCCTTATCAACGCGTTTAGCGGCGCTGTTGCAATTGGGGGCGCTTCCGGAATTTCGGGCAATACATTATCGCTCTCGTCAATAATGGCTGGAACAGCCGCGGTTGGGCAACTTGTGATTGGCAACGGAATACCTCTTGGGACCACGATAAGTGCCGGATCTGGACCAAGTTATTCGATCACGAACAATTCGCTTAGCTTGAACCCGACCGCAAGTGATGAACATATCTATCTTCTAAATTTATCCGCTGTAAGCGTAACGATGAACAATAGCTCAGGTGTAACCACGATTGCTTTAGTAGGAGGCGGCACGATACCGCTATCTGTAGGCGAGGCGATTTTTGGGGCTAATGTCGTTCCTGGTTCATTTGTTGAAACGTCAATAGGTTCCTTGGCAACGGTCGGGGTGCTTTTGGATATCGGAGCATCGACGTACGGGTCCACAACAGCTCCAGCAATCATCGTCGCGCAATCCGGAGCGCTCATTGAAGCATCAGTCGGCCATACAGATACTAGCTCGACGACGATTACCGTAACGACCATCGCAGGTGCGATAACTCAGTATAGTCCTTTGTTGGGCGCAGGACTGACGCCGAACACCTATTTTGAAAGTGTAGTTGGTCCAGTAACGCTCAACAATGAACAGCAAGTTCCTAATGCGGAGATTATGGCTTCGCCATCTGGTGTTGTCGCGACATCTTCAATCTCGGGCACAGTTCTGACCGTCTATTCATCTTCTGGAACAACCGCCCTCACTGCATCACAAATACTGAATCACCCAAACATATCGCCGGGAACTTCGATTGCTCAAAGTATCGTTGTAGCACCATCGACTAGTTTAACGGCCGCTGGGTTATATAGCATTGATACACCTCAGTATACTCAATCAGGCGGCATTTTGTCGTTTGTGCCAGTTGCGGCAGCGCAAGGTTCAATATCGGGCACAATCCTTACCATTTCCCCCACGGGGACGCTGGCGGTTGGACAATATGTAACCGGCAATGGGCTATCACCCCAAACAGTAATTACGGGAGCGACAGTAGATACGTCCGGAAATGTGACGTATAGCCTTTCGCCCGCCGGGAGCAGCTCCGTGGGAGTATTCACGGCCGGGCCGGTCGACGCTATGGCTGAAGTGACGATCGGGAATACTGGTCCAAGCACGTTGATGTCAATCTCGTCCATGCTTTTCGGAACGGTGACGCCGGGGCAGTTAGTCAGTGGCCCTGGTATTTCCGCGCCAACTTTTATCACCTCAACGACGTCTTCTCCAACAGTCTTTAATTTAAGTAATCCGTGCTTCGTCAACCCACCGGAAGTCGTAACATTAGGCGCTTCAACGAGCAGCGTTTTTGTGGGTAGCCTAAGTGCGCTGTCTGGACCTGGGTTGCCGCATACTGGCTCTTTGATGGTATCATCGGTGATATCCGGGGCGATTGGTCTTGGTCACGTTCTAATCGGAGGAGACTTGCCTTCATCTCCGAACATATACATAAGTTCATGTTCGGGAAGTGCAAGTGGCGTCACTACGTACACTGTCACCCAGCCAACCGGGGCCGCGATCCAGAGGTGGCTGGCCTAATTCGGACAGCGCTATAAGTGGAAAATCTGCCTGAAAGCGGCAATAGTGCCGCGTATCAGGAGCGAGCATGGCAAGGCGAGCACGGCGGACACATAGTGCTGCTTTCAAG
>Ga0302319_10023356_pt1 | contig 11051 bp, 7 predicted proteins | sample Bog_T0_2_FD_203319 | JGI IMG/M metagenome (GOLD analysis project Ga0302319, IMG submission 203319) | Peat permafrost microbial communities from Stordalen Mire near Abisko, Sweden - Bog_T0_2 | ecosystem: Environmental > Terrestrial > Soil > Wetlands > Peat | place: Sweden: Abisko, Stordalen Mire...
ATGGCCAACACCCTGCTGCCACTGGAAGAACGCAATCTGACCCCCAGCCAGGTGGAAGCCCTGGACCGCCGTCGCGATTGGGGCCTCACCCTCCAGGTCATCGCGGGCCAGTTCGCTGTCATCTCCTGCATCCTCTCCCTCTGGGTCGGCCAGGACCTCACCTATTCTCCCGGCTGGGCCCACCCCATCGCCTACTACATGGCAGTCGCCCTCGGCATCGTCTTCGTCGGAGGCATCACCGGTACCATCCTCCGCAGCGGAACCCCCAAACTCGACTAAATTTCGCTCCGCAAGGTCTGAGCGGCCCAGTGCCTAAGCCGGGGTTCGGTTAAAAGTCAATATTGACACTCCACTGGCGTCTTACCCCATCCTTCAGATAGCCTGAAGCAACGGATGGCCACTTTCCCCACCATCGCCGAGACCACCAAACTCCAGACGCCCGTCGGCCTGCCCAATCGTCTCTTTGACAGCCACGGCCGCGTCATTAGCGACTTGCGCGTCTCCATCACCGACCGCTGCAACTACAAGTGCGTCTACTGCCGCACCGGCGAAGTGGGCGCGCAATACGCGGAGTTGGCCACAGAAGACTACCTCCGCCTCATTCGCGTCTTCGTCTCCCTCGGTATTGAGAAAGTCCGCCTCACCGGCGGCGAGCCGCTTCTCCGTCGCGATCTCCCGGAAATCGTCCGCGAACTCTCCATCTGGCGCACCCCCGACGGCAAACAGCTCGACATCGCCATCACCACCAACGGCCATCTCCTCGAATCCCTCGCCGCCCCCCTCGCCGCCGCCGGCCTGCACCGCGTCACCGTCAGCATGGACGCCGTCGATCGGGCTACTTTTGAACGTGTCACCCGCGTCCCCGGCAGCTTCGAAGCAGTCGTCCGCGGCATCCGCGCCGCCCAGGCGGCCGGACTCGGCCCGGTCAAGATCAACTGCGTTCTTCTCCGCGGCTTCAACGACGATCAGGTCGAGGCCTTCGCCCACTTTGCCCGCGAGCAAAACGTCATCGTCCGCTTCATCGAGTTCATGCCCCTCGAAGAAGGCCGCCTCTGGACCCCCGAGATGGTCGTTCCACTCACAGAAATCGTCTCTCGCATCGGCAAAATCTTCCCCCTTCGCCCACTCGCTCCCAATTCCGTCAGCGAAACCGCCCGCCGTTACGGGTTCGAGGACGGCCCGGGCGAAATCGGCATCATCGCTCCCGTCACACAGGCCTTCTGCGGCGCATGCAGCCGGGTCCGCCTCACCTCCGACGGCAAGGTTCGCACCTGCCTCTTCTCCCACCGCGAACACGACCTCATCGGCCAGTTGCGCCAGGGCGCCAGCGACGACGATCTGCGCGCTTTCCTCCTTCGCGTCGTGCTTTCCAAAGAAGCCCGCCACCACATCGGCGAACCAGGCTTCCTCAAGCCCTCCCGCTCCATGGTCCACATCGGCGGTTGATCTCCCAGCCCAGCCAGCGCCGCGCATTGCATTTTCGTGTCTCAGCGGCGAGAATGCCTTCAGTTCCTTCGCGGAACCAAAATCGAAGACAGGGCCCAATTCATGCCAGGAATTGCCAATCCGATTTCACCCCGGCCTGGAACCGCCAACCTGCGCATGCCTCTCGAAGATCTCATGGTCTTCCACAAGCTCGCCCGTTCCCTTACCTCTTCCCTCGACCTCGACGCCATCCTGCGCATCATCCTCGAGCAGATGGAGCGCTTCGTCGACCTCGAGTTCTGGGCCCTTCTGCTCCTCGACCCCTCAAGCAACGAGCTCTACTACGCCGCCGCCGATGGCGCCAACATCGAAAATCTCCACGATCTGCGTGTCCGCGTCGGCGAGGGGCTCGCCGGGTGGGTCGCTCAGCATGGAGAAACCCTCATCATCCCAGAAGGCGCTACCGACGCCCGCATCGCCAAGTCGGCCAGTGGCCATGCGCTCACCATCCGTTCCGCTATCGGCATCCCCATCCGTGGGCGCAGGGGCACCCATGGCGTCCTCGAGATCCTCAATCCCACTCTGGACAAAGATCCCTACTACACCATCGCACTCCTGCACATCCTCGCCGATTACGCCGCAATCGCCATCGAGAACGCCGAATACATTCAGCGCGCCCAGCAGTTGTCCATCACCGACGATGTGAGCGGGCTCTTCAACACCCGCCACCTCTACGCCCGACTCGACCAGGAGATCGCGGACGCGCGGCTGAACAATCGCACCTTCAGCCTCTGTTTCCTCGACCTCGACCAATTCAAGCGCGTTAATGATGTCCACGGTCATCTTGTCGGGAGCGAACTGCTCGGCACCTTTGGCAAGCGCCTGCGCGAACTCGCCCGCGCCACCGACCTCTGCTTCCGCTACGGAGGAGATGAATTCGTCATCCTCATGCCCGGAGCAACCAGAAAGGAGGCGTCGCATTGGACTCACAGTATCCATGCCCGCCTCACCAACTCCACCTTCCACCTGAGCAGCGGCCTCAGACTCAAGATGGGCTCAAGCATCGGCATCGCCACCTATCCCGAAGACGGCCGCAGCGTTCACGATTTGCTCGGAGCAGCCGACAAACGTCTGTACGAAGTCAAGAGCTCCGGCCGTGGCCGCGTCGGCATCTGAGTCCGTATCAGACCGTCTGGTCCCAATCGCCGTCCGGCAGCCGATTCCAGGACGCTCACTTCTGGCGCAACTCACCGTTCGCCGCAAACGCAAGGCCCTCCAGCTCCACGCCCGATGCCAACACCGCCCGCAGCCGACCCGCATTCGAACCGCTCCGCGCAACCCCCGCCGACAGCAGCCGCAGCGCCTCGGCTGGCGCGGTCCTGGCAGGCAACCGGAAGATCCACGGCACATTCGTTGAAGTCAAACTCCGGTCTTCCGCAAGCGCCACCACCGGCACAAAAGCCTTCAGCGCCATTTGCTCGGCCAGGTGCGCCGAGTCCCGGTCCAGCGCAATCATCGCCAGCGCAGACCCGTCCATCAGCGCCGAGACCAGTTGCGCCGAAGCCGCCCCCCAGTTCTGTTGGCTTTCCACCGGCAACAGCTCCCAGCTCGTCCCGGCCGCGGCAAGCATCGCCTCCGACCGCGCCACAGCGGCCGCGCCCGGGCCGAAAAGCACCACGCCCAGTCGCCCTCCGGGAGCATCTGGCCGCTTCGGACCGGCATCACCCACGCCATCTTCGCCCACCCGCGCATACGGCCTCCCAGTCTCCGTCAGCGCGGCCACCGGCGCTTTCTCCACTGGAGCGACTCGGTACGAGATCGCCCCATCGCGCACCGTCCCCAAATACATCGGGCTCACATTCTTCTGGTTCGGATCGAAGATCATATGCCCCGTAACGCCGTCGTATTCCTCAAGATCAGCCAGCGCATCGTGAATTCGCGCCCGGTTCAGCCCCGCCTTGCAGATCGAATCCAGCAGCGCATTCATCGCGTCAAAGGCCAGCGCGGCAAACTGCTCCGGCGGCTGGCCATAGCGCGCCCCGTAGCGGCTCTGGAAATCGACCCAGCTCGGATCGTTCCGCGTCGGATCGTACGGAAACACCGCCTCGAATCCCTCCGCCGCCGGCCCGGCCTCCTTCAGCAGCGTCGCGCCCAGCGTTCGGTAGCTGCCAAAGACTCGCTGCTTCATCCCAGCCGCCCGCATCTGCTTCAAAATCATCGCCGCCGGCGCTTCGTCGGTCCACAGAACAATCGCGTCCGTTCGCGAAGACTGAATCACCCTCAATTGCTGAGAAAAGTCCGTAGCGCCCGCCAAGAACTTCTGCTCAATCACCACCGGATGCCCCAAGCGCCGCGCCGCGTCGCGAAACTTGGGCACCCCAAACCGCCCATACCGGTCGTTGATTCGCAGCAGCGCCACCCGCTTCAGCCCCAGTTCGGTAAATATCCTGCGCGCCAACACCTGCGACTGCACCCGGTCGTCCTGCAAATCCGTGAAATACCACGGTATGTACGTCTCCGGGATCGTCGGATCGGTCGAAGCGGAGTTCACAATCGGGATCTCCGCACGCAACGCTACCCGCAGCGCAATATGCGTCGACTCCGAGCTGATCGACCCAAAGATCGCCCAATCCCGCTCATCGTAGACCATCTTCACCACTTCATTCGATGCCGAGCCCCAGATCGCCGGTTCCGTCGGCCGATCGTCACCGTACACAGTCTTCGCCTGCCAGTTGTCGTAGTCGTTATGTGGCATAAGCTTGAACGGCTTGCCCCCATACCCGCCCCGGGCGTTGGCCTCCTCCACGGCCATCTGCGCCCCACGAAGCATCCGCAGCCCAAACTCCTGCTGCGGATGGTGCTCGATCGGCCCAAAGAACCCAATCCGCACTTCGGTCAGGTCGGTCGGTTCGGGAATGTCGCGCCCGGCTCCCGAATAGATATTGGGATGGATGTAGTTGCGGTCATATGGGACGGCAAACCGGGCGTAAGGACTCATGTCCTCCGGCTCGCCCGCGTACGGAGCAACCGCCCGGTCCCGCGCCGGTCCCGGAGGATGCGCCCCACACTCGCAGACCCTCGCAGCCTCCTGCGCCTGAATTCCCGGCAGGAACATCAGCGCAAGCGCCGTAGCCGTCCAGCTTCCCCTGCCCATAGCTACTGCTCCTTCTTCATCCGGAACATCGCAATCGCCTCAATTTCCACCAGCAGCTCCGGCCGGCAGAGCTTCGCCTGAATCCCTGTCGAAGCCGGCAGCGGATCCAGCCCCTGCTCCGTGAAAAACGCCGTCCGCTCCTCGTTGAATTCGTCATAGTCCCGGTCGATGTCCCGGAGGTAACAGCTCGTCCGCACAATGTCGTGCCAGGTAGCGCCTTCCGCCTCCAACAGCGCCGTGATGTTCTGGAAGGTGCGGCGAAGCTGCGCGCGGAAGTCGCCCTTGTGGACACTCACCCCATGCTCGTCGATGCTGGCCGTGCCGGAGATCAGCAGGATCACGAGGCCGTTCAGGTCGATCCGCATCCCCCGCGAGAAAGAGCTCGGCTTGGGATAGGCGTATGCCTCGTTCAACACCGAGTAGTTGGTAATGGGCCGTTTTTCAATCGGCGCGTGAGCCAGAGTTTCCATAAGTTCAGTCATAACGTTCATTTCCTGTTGCCTCCATGAGATATGTGTGTGATTCCGTGAAGATTCGCCCCGCCCGGTTCGCGCATCCCGTGGCTCAGCCCTTTGGCCGTCGCCACCCAGATATCCTCCCCCTGCAAGTCGACGCCTAGAATATAGTTATGCGCCGGAGCCGTGGAGACGGTGACCGCCGTCACCGCTCCCGCGGCGTCCCGCACCGTCATCTCCGGCTTGCCATCCTGAAGCGAAGACCGGTAAATCGCCCAGTTCGCGCCGTCGTAGTAAGCCAGCCCCTTGTCCGTGCAGAACCACGCCCGGTTCGCGTCCAGCCCGCGCACCTGGTTGGTGAAATTCGACGGCAGCCCGCTGTCCTTGGTCAGGAAGTTATGCCAGTACCGCCCATCGTAGCGGCTGTCGCCAAAGTAGGTCGCCGCCCAGAGAATGCCGTCCACATAACTGACCGAGGTCACAATCTCATGAATCAGTCCCTGATCCTTGTACAACACAATCTCATTTTCGCCGTCCGGGTCGTCGTACTTATCCCAGCGCTGGGTTTTCTGGTCATACTCCAGCACCCCGCTGCCCCAAACCGCATAATAGACCTTGGTCGGCGTTGCGGAGACGCCATAAGTCCATATCTCCGCCATCGGCGTGTTCCGCTCGTTGTACAACGACCATTGGCCAGTTGAAGTGTTATACCGGCAGCCGCCCGCTGCCGTCGCCACCCACACGTTTTCCCCCTCCACGCTTACCCCATAGACCACGTTGTTACTCAGGCCAGAGTTCAACTGCGTAAAGCTGTCGATGCGCCCGCCACTCACCCGGCTCAACCCGCCCATCGTCCCCGCCCAAACGTCGCCTGTCCGCTTGTCCAGCGCCAGCGTCAACACCGCCCGGTGCGCCAGCCCATCGGCCGTTGTATAGGTCTTCCACTTACCGTTCTCGTAGAGTCCCAGGCCATTCTCGGTGCCCGCCCAAACCCGCCTGCCATCCACCAGCACAGCAAAAACATGATTGTCCGGCAGCCCTTCGGCCGTGGTGAAGTTCTCAAACCGGAACCGAGGCATCTCAGGCGGCGCGGCTTGTAGCGCAATCGTCGCGCCGAGGAACATCAGAGCTAGAAGTGCTTTCTTCATCGCGTCCTCAAGTACTCCACCAGATCGTTCAACTCATCCTTGGCCAGGTCGTTTGTCCTGCCGTGCCTGTCCTTCGGGTTGAACACCGTCCAAATCTCTTCCAGCGTCCGCGCCGACCCGTCGTGCAAATAGGGCGCCGTCAGCGCGATATTTATCAGTTGCGGGGTGTCCAGCAGTCCTGATCGATCCGTCGCTTTTCCCGTCCCCACGTCAAAGCTCTTCTGGCTCGTCCCCTTCGGCCCGCTGTGGCAGCTCACACAGCGGTTCCCCTCCGGAATCGGCTTCCCAAACTTGTCCGCCGCCCGCTCAAAGATCGCCTTCCCCCGCTCCTGCGCCGGAGTCAGTTCGCCGTTCGCCATCCTCCACCGGTTCGGCCGCAGCGGAATGCTCCGCACATACATTGCCAGATCGGCCAGCGTCCGGCTGTCGTAGTTCTCCGACCGCCAGAAGTATTTCTCCGTCCGCATCCCGCACTCGGTCGGAATGTCCGGGTTCCCGCCATTCCACTTGAAAGGCTCGGTGCCGCGCAGATCCTCCAGCAACCGGTTGTCGACGATGTCAACGCCCATACCGTCCGGCTCCAGATCCCATGTCAGCCGGTCAAGCGTCGAATCCAGATGGCAGCTCGAACAGCCAAATTGCCCCTGAAACGCATATTTAGCCGTGTAAAACGTCTGCTCGCCCCGGCGAAGCGCCGTCACCGTCCTCGGCCCGTCCAACGCGAAGGTCGCCACCACCCGGTTGGTCGGCGTATCGATGACACTAATCGTGTCATCCAGCCGGTTGGCCACAAACAGCCGCCGCCCATCCCGGCTCAGCGCCACCCCGCGCGGATTCTTCCCCACCGCGATGCGCGCCGCCACATAGTTGGCGCTCGCCGAAAGATCCTGCGCAAAGGACCCCGGATGACCATGAATGAATCTCAGCATCCGCGGAACATCCACCACCGTCACGCAATCCGACCCGGCGTGCGTGACGTAGATTCGCGACTTGTCCGGCGCGATCGCCACGCCAAAGGGGTACGCGAAGTACCGGTCCAGCTCGTCCAGTGGAACCTCCACCGTCCGGCCCACATCCTCTCCAAACACCGTGATCGAGTTCTGAAATGCCCACCCGTGCTCCACATGCGCCAGCGGCACCAGGTTCTTCGGCTGAACATGCGCCACCACCGTCAGCCGGCCATCCCCCGATTGCGCAATGTGAAAGGCCCCGGCCACCGAGTGCAGTGGCAGCCGCTCCACCACCCGCCCGGCATTCGCGTCGATTACCGTCACCTCCGACTCCGGTGGCGTCCGGTGCATGCCCAGGTTCGGATAAATATGCGTAGCGTAAAGCTGATTCCCGCCGGCGGAAATCGCCAGGTAACTCGCTCCATCGCCTGCCACGAGCCGGTTCCGCTCCTCTCCGGTCGCCGCATCCAGCACAGCCACGTCGCCGCCAATCCTGTTTGCCACAAATATCTGGCTTCCTGCCCGATCGACCACCACGCTCGAAGGCTCCGCCGCCACTTTCCATGTCGCCGTCACACCCAATCCCTTGGTATCGACCACCGAAACCGTATCGTCCCAGGAATTGGCCACGAACAACCGGTCTCCCGAAGGCGAAAGCGCAAATCCCCGCGGCTCCCGGCCCACGGCAACCCTGCGCAGTGTCTTCCCGGAGGCCGACTCCAGCACCCGAACGTCCCCGCTCTGCTGGCAAAGCACATACAGCCGCGCTCCGTCCGGCGAGAGCAGCAGCTCCAGCGGCGAAGCGTAGCCTTCCCTCTCCGCGCCCGCCGGCTCTTCCCCAGCGGCGGCCCGAACCGGCCGCAAATGCTCCGCAGTCGAAACCATCAGCGCCACGGCCAAGATTGCGAAAAAGAGCCTCATCGCGGCTCCTCCACCAGCAGAACCCGGTCCACTTCCAGTTTGTTCAGCGTCTGCTCCCGCCCGCTCGGCCAGTGCACTGTCAGCTTCTCCACCTCCGCCGCCGCGCCCAGGCCAAAGTGCAGCGTCCCGTCATTTTGCGAAAGATACCCGGATGCCGCCACGCGCTCCTGCGTCTGCCGTTTTCCTTGCGCCCAAACCTCCACCCGCGCGCCAATCCCGTCGCGGTTCGATTTCGTGCCCTTCAGCCGCACTTCCAGCCAGTGCCCGGTATTCGTCGAAACATTGCGCAACAGTGTCCCTTTCGCGCCCAGATTCACTTCAAACGCCCCCACTTTGCCGTCGCCCAGGTAATCCGCAAAGCATGCTCCGCGAGCCACCGTGCGCGTCGCAAGCACCTGTCCCGCATCCCGCGAAATATCCGCAAACTTCTCCCCGCCGAGCCCGCGAAAGACCGTATGCTCCTGCGGAATCAAGTGAATCAGCCCGCCATGAAACACCAGAATGTCCAGCTGCCCATCGTTGTCGAAGTCATAAATCCCCGAGCCCCAGCTCACATACTGTGCATTCGCCTGCGAGACCCCGTTCCGCGCCCCCAGATCGTCGAACTCCAGCTTCCCCGTCGTTCCTGCATTGCTCAGCAGCCGGTTGTAGTGCGAATCCGTCACCCAGAGATCCAGAACCCCACGCCCCTCAAAATCCGCGGCGACCGGGCCCATTGCCCCCGTATTCTCCCCGTTCTGGCCATAAGCTGCCCCAGCCTCATTCGCAATCTCCTCAAAAGTCCCGTCATGCTTGTTGTGAAAGAGGAAATTCTCTGTCCGGTCGTTCGCCACATAGATGTCCGGCCACCCATCTCCATCGAAATCTGCCGCCGTCACACCCATCGTTCGGCCCACATACGCGCCAATCCCACTTTTCTCCGTCACGTCCGTAAACGTCCCGTCGCAGTTGTTGTGGAAGAGCTTGTTCGTCTCGCCCTCATAATCCAGCGGTCCCGGATAGTTGTCCGCCGCATAGAAGGCCCGGTACTTCGGATCGAACTTCACATACCGCCCCACAAACAGATCCAGACAGCCGTCGCGGTCGTAGTCCAGCCAGGTCGAGCTGATCGCCCAGCCATCCACCCTGATTCCGGCCTTCGCCGTTACGTCGGTAAAGTGCCCGTTCCCGTCGTTGTGGTACAGAATCGTCTTCCCGTACCCCGTCACCAGCAGGTCCTCAAATCCGTCGTTGTCGTAGTCGGCCGCGCTCACTGCTACCGCATACATATCCGGCGCAAGCCCTGCCTTCGCCGTTACATCGGCAAACCGCCCGTGACCCAGGTTCTTGTACAAGTGGTTATGCGGCATCTCCGCCGGCTTCTCTTTCAGCGGATACGGGTGCATCGAGTCGTCGAGCGGACGTCCATTCACCACATACAGGTCGGGCAGCCCGTCGTTGTCGTAGTCCAGCCATACGCATCCCGCGCCCGTCCCCTCCAGCAACGAGCCCAGTTGCCGCGACCCAAAGCTATGCACATAGTCGATCCCCGACACGTCCGTCGCATCCTCAAATCGAATCACCGGAACAGGCACTGCGGAAACGCCAGGCTTTACCGGCGTCTGTGCAAACGCGATGGCCGTATACGATAGAAAAAAAAGAATATAGATACTTCGACCCATGACTTACCTGCTCCCCGCCGATCCTTTTCCGTCCGCCTGCTTCGTCAAATCCACCGGCAGGGTCGTCCGCAGCAGCACCTGCGGCACACGATTCTCCGGCGCGCGCTCAGGACCCGCGTGGCATCCCACGCAAATCCGCTGCTCCCCTGCCCGAATCCAGAACCACCCCCGCTCAGCCCGCACCACGCGCCCAGCCGCATCCATCAGCGCGAATCGGACCGGCTTATCCCCGGACACCTTCACATAAAATGAGCCGTCCGCTTCCACCGGGGATGTGCCCACCGTCACAACTCTGCCATCCGCATCCTGCTCCTCTACCCGCACAAGCGGCGGCGCCTGCGCCAGAACTCCCTCCCGCGAAATCCTCACGTCTAGCGCCAGCAGATTCGCCGTCGTCCAGTCGTGCAGCGCAGTCGGGTGGCGCTTCGGAGTCGCCCTTGGCGCAACCAGCGCCGGCTCCACAAGGTGGTTCGCCGCGTCCGCGTAATACGGGCGTAGCACAGCGCTTCCCGCCTTCACCAGCGTCAGCGCAAACCTTCCCCCGCCCCTCCGCGTAGAAGCCAGCCAATCTCCCGAAGCAGCCTCCGCAATCGGTCCCGCATACTCAACCGCCGGAGCCGTCACCGGCGTCTCCACCGCGAGCGGCGAAGTGAACCGCGCCAGCGTCCGCCCATGCGTAAACACCACGTCCCCCGAAGCTAGCTGATGCCCACCCCAGCGTCCCGCGCCAATTGCCCCGTGGTCGCACCGGACCGATTCAACCCCGCTCCCGTCCGAATACACCAGATACAGCTCCGGTTTCCCCCAACTTCCCAGCGGAAATCCAGCCTCAAACAGCACCCGCCCATCTTGCAAAACATCGACCGGCAGCGCCGCGGCCTGTATGTGCGTAAGCGCCAGCGTCTCTGAGCCGTCCAAAGAAGCGGCCTCCAGACCAAAGCCATGCACTCCGCGACGCGCATACACCACCCGCCCGCCAGGCAGGTAAAGCGGCCTCACCAAATCCGCCTCTCCGGAGGCAACCAGCCGCACCGAGCGGTCGGCCAGCTTCATCTCCCAGACCTTCCACGTCTCCCCGGTGTTCTTTCGACCTGCGAAAAGCACCGATTTCCCGTCAAACGAAACGTTTGCGTCCGCCGAAGCCGCAAAATCCGGCGCAAGCGCTTCCGCTTTCCCGCCGCTCACCAGCAGCAGATGCGCACCCTGCGGAAACCGCTCCCCATCCACCCGGGCCAGCGCGGCCTGAGGCTCAAAAACCGGCGCGGCGGTCACAATCACTGGCGTCTCAATGGCCGGCGCTTGGGGCCGGCGGCTCTTTACGGAAAACCCGCACAGTA
>Ga0302319_10023362_pt1 | contig 11050 bp, 6 predicted proteins | sample Bog_T0_2_FD_203319 | JGI IMG/M metagenome (GOLD analysis project Ga0302319, IMG submission 203319) | Peat permafrost microbial communities from Stordalen Mire near Abisko, Sweden - Bog_T0_2 | ecosystem: Environmental > Terrestrial > Soil > Wetlands > Peat | place: Sweden: Abisko, Stordalen Mire...
CGGCTCTGGTGTTGTATCTGGTTTCGGCGGATGCGGGCTTTGTGAATGGATCGGTGTGGCCGATCGATGGTGGCTGGACCGCCGCTTGACGGCAAGTTAGCGCCAAGACATAATGAATAGAGTGGGTTGGAAGCGGCAACCTTCGTAATTTTTTGCTGGATTGAGCCAATAGCAAATTCGAATAGGAAAACATGCATCAATTGATGGTTCGAATTTTCATCCCACTGATGCTTCTCAGCGTCGCCTCGTCCTCGGCTTTTGCCGTTCAAGCCAAGAAGAAGCCATCCATCCGTCACACGGTGAAGGCCAAGACTGCCGCGGCGGCGCATAAAGTAAATGTTGCCGTGCATGAGCCGATCAGCCACCTCTCCCGGCTGCGCGCGAGCCGCAAGCGCTACTATTACAACCCATGGACGGAACCCACTTTTGCCGATTCCACCGCTGGCGACAGGATCGATGGCGAAGATCTGGCGGTGCGGCGCGCGGCGGTTCAGGCTCTAGGCCCGTACAACGGTACGGTGGTAGCGGTGGATCCGCAGAGTGGCCGTTTGCTGACGATCGTCAATCAGAATCTCGCCTATAAGAGTGGATTCCAGCCTTGCTCCACCATTAAGCTGGTCGCGGCGCTGGCGGGTTTGAATGAGGGGCTCATCGATCGTAATACACCCTTGCGTGTAGGCCGGCGAACCAGCATGAATCTAACCGAGGCCTTGGCGCGATCGAACAATTTCTACTTCGCGACTGTAGGCAACCGGCTTGGATTCGAAAAAATAGAACAGTACGCCCGCCTTTTTGGGCTGGGTGAGAAGGCCTGCTTCGAGGAACCCGAAGAGCAGGCTGGCGGACTTCCGGCGGCTCCTCCGTCTGAGGGCGGCGTCGGAATGATGACCAGTTTTGGTTCGGGGATCACGCTGACCCCCTTGCAATTGGCCGGGTTGGTGACAGCGATGGCTAACGGTGGCACCCTCTACTACCTCCAGCATCCGAAGACGCAAGAAGAAGCCGCGCATCTGGTGCCGAAGGTGAAGCGCCAACTCGAGATTGCACAGTGGATTCCGGAAGTGAAGCCGGGGATGGAGGGCGCGGTCGAGTACGGCACCGCTCGCCGGGCCAGCTACAACCCGAATGAGCCGATCTTCGGGAAAACGGGAACTTGCTCGGATGAGCGAACTCCAGGAGTACACCTTGGTTGGTTTGGATCGTTCAACGAAGCGAACAGCCGGAAACTGGTGGTGGTTGTGTTGCTGACGGGTGGACGTCCTGTGAACGGCCCCGTGGCGTCGGGTGTCGCGGGTGCGGTGTACCGGAACCTTTCGGAACAAAACTACTTCGGCGGCCAGACGGTAGCGTCCAACTAAGCTTCAGGCTTGTTTTTTCTCTTATTTTTAGTTCTTCCTTCTGAGCAAGGCATTCGTAGTCTGCTTGCGCACCCTGGTGGAACCATAATTTTACCCACCGGCCGGATCGAGATTCATTCCGAGATCCGGCTCCCGGATGGCACTCACGATCTCACCATACAGGGAAATCAGACCACGTTGCGCGCGGCAGCGGACTTCACCGGACGAGCGTTGTTCACCTGCCGTGCGTGCCGGAACATCACTATTCAGAACCTAGCCATCGACGGCAACCGGAGCGCGCTCGAAAAACCCGTCCCGCTCGCGCCCACAGATGTTCCCTTCTCTCATTTCTATCGCAACAACGGAATCTTGATTGAGGATGCGACGGGCTTTCGACTGGAGCGCGTCGACTTCGCCAACATCGCGAATTTCGCTTTAATCGTCAGTCATTCAAATGGCGTGGACATTCTCCACATCTCGGTTTCAAACAGCGGATCGCGCAATGCCAGGGGGCGCAATAACACATCGGGCGGCGTGCTGCTGGAGCAGGGCACAGACCACTTTACGATCGCGGATTCGGTGTTTCACGACATTCGCGGCAACGGAGTATGGACGCACTCCTGCTATCAATCGCCTCGCAACCTGCACGGCAAGATCGAGAAGAACGATTTCACGAACATCGGCCGCGATGCAATTCAAGTGGGCCACGCCAGCGATGTCCTGGTGTTGGGAAACACCGGGCGGCGCATCGGATTCATGCTCGACGAAGTGGATCTGGAAAATCTTGGTACGCCGGTGGGGATCGACACGGCAGGCAAGGTGGACCATTCGACCTATCAGGACAATCGCTTCGAGGAGGTCGACGGGAAGTGCATCGACCTCGACGGCTTCTTCGATGGCGCCATTCGGGGGAATACCTGCATCAATCGAGGCCATCCCGAGGATTATCCATACGGCAACTTCGGCATTGCGCTAAATAATAGCAGTATCGAGATGGAATCGAAGAATATCTTAATCGAGGGAAACACGCTGGATGGCATGAAATTCGGAGCGATTTTCGTGGTGGGGTCCGGGCACCGCATCCTACACAACACGATGATTCATCTGAATGAAGCGCATTGTAACGAGACGCACGCGAAGTTCGGCTGCATCGCAATTGTGAATGAGCCTGGGTTTTTGGAGAGTGGCATTTATCTGGCGGCGCGCGCGAACAGACCCGGTCCTTCGGAGAATATAACGATCGAAGATAATGTCATTTCCGGTTGGAAGATGGCGAAGTACTGCGTCCGCGCGGCGCCAGGCATATTGTTGTCGGACGATTACATCAAAGGCAACCGCTGTAGCGAATAAAGTCAGGGAGATAGCGTACCAGTCGGCGGAGAACCGCAATACAGCTCACGTTTTGTTCACCGACGTTTTTATTACTGGGGGCTCGAACGGTCACAGAATCTTCACCCTAACAAATCAGCCACTTACGCCGAATTTGCCCCTCGCCCCTGGACCTCGCCTGCTAATTCGACGCTATCCTCTGTCCAACTGGAAGCCGTCACCCTCCTCGCCGCTGGCCAATCCATCGTTGCCGTCGCGCAACACGTCGGTGTTCACCGCGCCACCATTCACAACTGGCTCAACATCACAACTGGCTGAACAATCCCCGGTTCCACGCCTCCCTCGACGAAGGCCGACTTGACTACGCCGGCATGATTCAGGCCAAGCTGCACGAGATTGCCTCGGCTCGCCCATACTCGACGAAAGCCAACCCACCAGACCCGCGGCTCGCAACAACGACACGGAACGCAACGCGCCCTGCCCATGCGGCAGTGGCACTAAATATAAGAGATGCTGCGGAACCAACGCGCCCCCCATTCTTGGACGGGCCGCTTAGCGAACGGCGCACCGTCCTACTTGGCTCACAGCCAGCGAAGCCAGTATGATCGTAAGGAAGCCACCCACTCTTATGTTCGAAAAATTCACCGAAAAAGCTCGCCGTGCCGTATTCTTCGCGCGTTATGAAGCCAGCCAGTTTGGTTCCGAGCGAATCGAGCCAACCCACCTGCTTCTGGGTCTCGTCCGCGAGGAAAACGCCCTCGACCCGGACCTGTCGGATCGAACCCGGTTGGAAATTCGCAAACGGACTGAATCCCAAATACCGCGCGGAGAGCGATTCTCAACGTCCGTCGATATTCCACTCTCTTCCGCCTCTAAGCAGCTTCTCAAATGGGCTACCGAAGAGGCAGCGGCCTTGGAATACCCGCAAGTCACTCCGGCGCATTTCTTCCTTGCGGTTCTTCGAGGCGCCGGATCTCCGGCTGCCGCGATCCTAACGGATCAAGGGCTCGACTATGACACCTATCGTGAGGCGGTGCGCTCATTAGCCCCTCCTAAGCCTGAACCAACTTCCGAGATCCTCATCGACGATGACACTCTTCCACCGTCCATTTTAAACTTGAGACAGTTGGTCGATGAAGCGCGCTATCAACTCAACAAGTCGTCCGAATCCTTCGGCTCCGCAACGCTGAAGAGCAAACCCTGGACACGCAAGCAGGCTCTCGGTCATCTGGTGGATTTGGCCTGCGCCCACCAACAGTGGATTGGCTGGGTCTTGGCCGACCCCGGCACTCCTCTACCGGGTTATCCATCCGCCGATTGGGTCGCCTCGCAACACTACGCTACGTTCTCCTGGCGCGATCTCGTGGAGCTTTGGACCGCCCTCAATCGCTTGCTGTTCCATGTTATGCGCCACATTCCCGAAGACAAACTGGGCGCCCCCTGCCGTATCGGCGCGGCTGACCCGCTTCCGCTCTCCCAAGTCGTTGAGAGCTATGTCGAACACTTAGAGGAATCCATCCATGACATCCTCGTTCGGTCGGCATGAAACCGTCCTACAACGTATTCGCCGGTCATAGCGTCGAGCGGCTGGCGGCTCTCAGTGACGGCATTTTCGCGGTCGCCATGACTCTGCTCGTCCTTGATTTGCACGCGCCGGCGCGCGAAGCGATACACAGTGAGCAAGGCCTCTGGCTAGCCCTCGGAGCGCTTGCCCCGCAAATGCTGGCTTACTTGATGAGCTTCCTGACACTCGCTATCTTCTGGAACGGTCAGCAAGCACAATTGAATCTGTTCGAACGCAGCGACCGGCATCTTACCTGGATTCATATCGCGTTCCTATTGGCTGTTTCGATGATGCCCTTCTCAACGAAGCTGCTAGCCGAGTTTATCGACTATCGTGCCGCGCTCATCTTCTATTGGGCTAACATCTTTCTCTTGGGAGTTACTCTCTACGGCAGTTGGCGTTATGCAATCTGTGCCGGGATTCTACAGAAGGATGTACCGCCCGGCATCGACAAAGCGGTTAGGGGACGCATCGTCGTAGCGCAGTCGCTGTATGCTCTAGGTGCCCTGCTCTGCCTCTTCAATAACTACTGGAGCATCGCCTTTATCGTGCTCGTCCAACTGAACTACGCCATCGCTCCCACCTTCCGGCCGCGCGGTGCGCGAAAAGACCGAGAAGCGGGTTAGTCAGCCGTCAATCGCCGATCTAGGATGCGCCTGGTCCTTACAAAATTTGGGAGGCACCGGATCCGTTTGGTCCGCCTCCAGGTAGAGCGTTGCGCACACCAGCGTGTCCCGCCTATCTGTCCCTTCGTCCAGAGTTGACCAAGCCGGTACTGGCCCAGCCAGCCAGCCAGATCCTCCTTCCTGAGGCGTCGCATCACAGTTTTGCCATCGTGCTTTTCGCAAACCACGATGGCTTCCGGACGCTCGGTCATGGCGTCCACCAGAATGTCGGAGTGGGTGGTAACGATTAGTTGCGTGCGCTCGGAAGCAAGCACGAGAAGGTCTGCCAGTTTGGGAAGGACGTCTGGGTGCAGGCCCAATTCAGGCTCCTCGATGCAAATGAGGGGAGCAGGTTCAGGGTCGCAAAGAATCGCGAGCAGGCAAAGATAGCGAAGAGTGCCGTCCGATAGGCGAGTCGCGGGTAGGGAGAAATCGCCCTCGTTGAAGAAGATCTGGACCGAGCCGCCCTCCACGATCACCTCGAAACCTGACACTCCTTCGTAGAGATCCTTCAAGCTATCCAAAATCGCCGTCGTGACCTTGGGCGTCTTACGTAAACGGCTTAAGATTAGACCAAGGTTGGAAAAGTCTTCTTCCAGGCGATCGCTCCGCATGTCCGCTCGTTGCGGCTCGCGGAAAACGGTATTTCGTCCGAAGGCCCATTCGCGATAAATTCGGATCGTCTCGTACGCTTCGGCCAGGTAAGTGATCTCGGGGTATTGATCTGGGTCGCGGAGTTGGGCTAGGATAGAAAGTCTTTGTTTGATTTCGCGCAGAAAATATGGACGTCGTGAAGTGCTAACAACAGGATGTCCATCCCTGAATTGAAAGAAGAATCGAGATTCGTCTGTGTTCCCGATCCGCTCATCAGCCAACCGGAAACTCTGCTCGTTGCCCCGAAAACAAAAGGCATGTCGTAGCGCTTGCCCACGCGTTGGGGCTTTGACAGTTACCTCGACGGACCCCGAAGATTGCTTATCGCCCTTCCAGATCCATTCGGCAGGACCGCCGCCGCGCCGGATAACTCCCGGCAGGTCCATATTGGAATCCCTGGATACTGGAGTCGCTCGCAGCAGCGATAGCGCTTCGATCAAGTTGGACTTGCCGGACCCATTTGGTCCGACCAAAATATTCAGATTGCCTAACTCAAGCCGCGCACCTTCCGGACCAAACGAGAGCAGGTTTTCAAGCTTGATGCTCCTCAACAGGCGGTGGTCGTTAGTATCGCCGTTCTTCATTTCAATGAGCCAGAGGCGCTCCGGGAGGTTGGGGCGGAGCTACGACTTTTCCCGCGGGCAAGACCGGGTTTATCAGGAACGCCGTGATGTCTCTCTCAGCTTGGCGAAGATGCGCTTCCGTGACCCCATCGGGGTCGTGCATCGCGGTAAGGTTGCCTTTCAGTTCCACCAGTTGTTGCATCGCCACGGCGCGCGATTCGGGCGTCGTTTTCGCATTCGCGGCCAGCGCCATTAAAGAGTCGAGCGCCACCTGTTGAGTCACTCGCCGGAGCGAACGCTGCATCGGAGTCGGGTCGCGCGGGGCTCGCCATGTGTTGGTCATGAGCGCGCCGAGTGTTTCGGGGAGTGTTAGGGCGTTCGGTTGGCGATCTGCGAAGGAGATCAGTCGGGCCGCCCGTTCCGGATCGAGTAGCTGGCCGATCACCATGTCCGCTAGCGTCCTAGCCGCGGAGAGATGATCGAAGGCATAACCAGTGGCGACGTGAAAGTCTTCAATGTTATGGCCCCAAGCGTCGGTAGTCAGAGCTGTCAGCAGAGACTCCGGCATCGCCAGATTGTCGGGCTGAAGGGCAGTCATAAGCAACCCCAGAATCTCGCGCTGCAACGCGGCAGGTACAATCTCGGTGGGCGGTAGCGAGTCGCCCTTGACGACGTAGTTATGATACTGGCCGCCGATGTAACGAACTCCGGAATCGATGGCCCAGCGGTGATGCAGATAAGTCATCCACAGGCCTTCGCCCCGCAGGTCGCCGATATCTTCGCCGGGCTCAAGCACGTCCATGCCGTAGTGGGCAAGCAGGACCTGGCGCTGTTGCATGGTCGCGCGCAGATACTCGGCGGGATTTGAGAGATCGTCATAGCGATTCCAGCGTGGGTCGGACTCGGGCGTATAGATAAGACCCTTGACTCGCATCTCTTTGATGATGGCGTCCAGGCCGGACTTCTCGCCGGAGGCCGGTAAGGGAGTGTAGGAGTAGCGTACAGTGAATTTGTCATATTCGCCGATCTGGCTCTCGAAGGCGTCACTCAGATCGATGTGGCCGTCGGCTGTTAGTTTAATGCGCGGGCTGGGATATTCCATCACCGAAGCGCGGTCGTTCATGCTGGAGTTCCAGTTATGCTCGAAACCGAGCGTGTGTCCGACTTCGTGCGCAGTCACCAGCGCTTCCCGTAGACTGACGAACGACTGTTCTGTGGTGGGCCCGCCAATCAACAGTTCGGGCTTATAAGCCTTCCAGTAATTGCTAATGGTGCGGATTCGCGCCGAATCCATGCGCGGCTTGGCGGCTAGTATCTCGCCCGTTCGCGGATCGATATAGCTGCTGCCGATAGAGAATCCACGCTCATCGCGATTCACCCAGAAGACAAAGTTGTAGCGGATGTCCATGGGATCGAGATCGGGCGGCGGGTCTTTCACCTGAATGGCGTTCTTGAACCCGGCAGCTTCGAACGCTGCATTCCACCATAGAATGCCATCGCGCATGGAGCTACGGATCGGCTCAGGGATACCGGCATCGAGGTAATACACGATCGGCTCCTTAGGCTCACTCAGCGCGGCGGTCGGATCTTTCTTTTCCAGGCGGAAGCGCAGAACCCAATGAGTGTCGGTGCTGTCGTGATAAGGCTTCGAATAATCTTTGAATGTGAGCGGGATGGCTCCGATGCGCGGGTCGGCCGGACGCGGCTGATAGCCGGGATCGGGAACGTGGACGAAAGAGTGATGCAGACGAATGGTCAGTGACCGGCCATCGGGAGCTATGGAGTTAATCTTAGAACCGCCGGCATCGGACGCATAAGTAAGAGTGACTTCCACTTCCGTGTTGCGCGGGAAGGCTTTGGTCTTATCCAGGTAGATAGAACTGCGCGCGGCGTCCAGCTTATAGGTGCCCTCATTGGCGCGCCGCAGGAACGCTTCAACGTTCACGGCATCGCGGATCAGGAGCGGAGTCGCATCCACGATCAGTTTGCCGCCCGTCTCGGAGTCGATCGGGAGTGAGGCGATAACACTCGAAGCAAAGGATTCCTCCATGCCTTCCTGCAAGGCGGTGTTGCCGTTCAGCGCTCGGAACTTCAGATTGCGTTGGACGACTTGCACCTTGGGGCCAACGCGTTCGAAAGCGATGACGGTGGAGATATCGCTGGCGCCGCGATCGACGCCGAGCTGCACGGATCCGATTCCCTTAGACACTCCCACGAAGTAAAGCAGATCCTCATCGAGTTTGGGAATCTCAAACAGGATGCGTCCCTTAGCGGCGTCCCAGTGATAGGGGATGAAGGCGTCATGGCGGTCTGGCTTCGTTTGGGCCGGGAGCAGAGCAGCGGTTAAAAAGAGTATGGTCAGAAACTTCATTGGTTGATCTCTTTCTCCAGGCCGGTGAGGCGGTATTGATCGAGCACGGCTTCCGGCGAACCGGTCACCTCCTTAGCCTTCAAATCGCGCAACAGGAGACGCCACTGAGTCTCATAATCGCCCAGCCTGCGGACGGCGCGGCGATCCTCAATTCCGGCGCGATAATCTTCAATCTCTCCAAGCCGCGTGGCGCGGAACTGTTCCAGCGCCGCGTCGAGCTTGGGTCCTTCTTCCTCTGCGGCGGGTCCTTTGGCGGCATAGAAAGAGTGATTCTGATCGAGCAATTTGGCCAGGTCGGCGTGCAGACCGTCCACGATGCCGCGCCAGCTATCGGGCGGTTTGGTCGCAGCCGTGGCGGCTGGTTTTGCGAACGCGACCGTTTGCGCCCCGGAATAGTAAAGCGAATTGAAGATGAACTTGTAGGTCCCATGTGACTGGGCGCGCCACTGCGGACGGAAGCCCATCAGTATGATGTGACCCTTCCCGTAGTTGACATCCAGCAACGCCGCTTTGCCCTGAATGCGCTCCGGGTGCAGCAGGTAGCCGCTGAGCAGTGGATTGCGGTCCTTCGGATAGCTGGCGATAACGGCGCCTTGGAAGCCACTCTTGGTTTCGAACGCCGGTCCGCGCTCGAACATAACGATCGGCTCGGCGGGCATGCCGTAAGTGACAGGATGATGGGGATCCTTTATCTCGACCTTCAGCAGCGAACCCGAGCAAAAGAACTGTTCATTCTTCAAGCCTCCGACTACGTTTTCCACCGGCAGCTTGAATTGATCGATAGCGAATTGGGACGAGTTGTTGAATGTGACCAGCGTACCGCCTTCCCGAATGAAATCGCGAATGGCTTCGATGCCGCTCTCTTCGACACCTCCCGCGTACTGACCGGGCACGGTGCCGGGCTTGAATCCTTCGAGGATCAAATGCTGCGAGACATCGGGCAGCACGATGACATCGAAGCGGCCTCGCAGGTGGCCGCCCTGGAAGTCGGCGTTGCGAACGCTGATGGGAGCGAACCCGAAATTCTCGAAGATCCAACGCGTCCAACCTTCGTCGATGGAGGCGGCCCATGGGCGGTAGAGTCCGACACGCGGCTTCGCTACTGGAAGGCCGCTGGGTGACGTGGAGTCCGAGGCGGTGGCCGGCACTGCGTATTTGGCGGCGATGGCTTCCACGCGATCGCGGGGCAGGCCGGAGATCGCGATGTCGTCTTTATTGACGAAGCGCACGGTGCCGCCCGCAGCCAGCACATCATTCACAGCATGCGCCGAAGCATTGATGCGATGGGGAAGTAGGAACGTCGATCCCTTGCCAGTGATGGACGCGGGCGGTAGCGTGACCTTATCAATTCGCTGCAACGCTTCGAGTGAGGCGGGCTCGATGGGCTCCGTCACGGTGATGGTTTCGACGTCCATCTGCATGGGCAGCGTCCACCCGGCGACGTCGTAAGGCTGGCGCATGTCGGGGTAATGCTGCACTTCGAGCAGTTCCTTCGCGAGCGCGGCGAACGGCTGGTTCATGAGGATCACCCAAGCGCCGGCCTTATACTCGGAGCCATTCATGCGGAACGGGCGCGTGGCTTGCGACACTTCTAGTCCGTTGATCAGCAGCTTGTCGATAAGAACGCCGGCCGTGGGCAGATCGCGCTGTTCGGCCGGAATGATGTAGGCATACGGCGGGTCGTTGGTGAAGCGGGCGATGGTGTCGCGGCCTGCCTGGTAGCGATTGTAGAGCAGCGTCTCGCGCCACTTCGCACTGGTATTCAGCACAGACATGGACCCGCCGAGCATGTAGCGCACGGCGTCGTTCAGATGCCACCATCCGCCTTTCCACGGGCTGGAATAGAGCACCTCGCTACGCAGATCCTGGCGATCCTTGGGGAAATCGTCGACGGTGTAGAAGTGCGGAGTGGCGTAGGCGTACAGCGCGGTCTCGGTGAAGAACGCCATGGTGTTGCGGAAGATGTGCGTGTAATCGAGGAAGCCGGGATACCAGTTATCGAAGCCGTTGCCCTGGTGGATGGCGCCGGGCATGCCGTGATCCTCGAGATAGGCGGACATGTTGGTGCCGTAGACGTTCAGCCAGCGCAGGATGATGGGATTCACGTTGCCCGATATTGGCTCGGCGTAGGGCGGAATCCAGATGCGGGCCGGGAAGGGCGCGCTTTGATGCTGGCAATAGAAGACCACGGCGTTGAAATCGATTTCGGCGCGGGTGACGATCTGCGATTCGGGCATGTTGTTCATATAGCCGTCGCGGTTGTTGTCGTGGCCGACGTATTCCTGATAAAGCTCGGGCAGCGGGCTGACTTCGTAGGGCGTGCCGACGTTGCGGCGGTACCAGTTGACGACGATGTTCTGGCCGTCGGGGTTGAGCGAGAACCAGAGCACCAGGATGACGTTGTCGAGGATGTTGTCGATCTCGGGATCGTTCTTGGCGGAGAGCAGATTGTAGGCGAGTTGGATGGAGTGCTGGCCGCCGGCGACTTCGGTGGAGTGGAGTCCGCCGTCGATGTGGACGATGGCTTTGCCTTCGTGGGCTAGCGCGTGGGCTTCCGCGTCGGAGAG
>Ga0302319_10023363_pt1 | contig 11050 bp, 4 predicted proteins | sample Bog_T0_2_FD_203319 | JGI IMG/M metagenome (GOLD analysis project Ga0302319, IMG submission 203319) | Peat permafrost microbial communities from Stordalen Mire near Abisko, Sweden - Bog_T0_2 | ecosystem: Environmental > Terrestrial > Soil > Wetlands > Peat | place: Sweden: Abisko, Stordalen Mire...
TTGCCTCGACGCCGCCGGTGAAATTGCGATTTGTTGCGCAGGCGGACCCGGAGGAATCGAAGCTGACGCCGCTGACCGACGCGGAATTGAAAACGCTGGGGCCCGGGACGCGGGTGATCCATTGGGGGCCGCAGACGGAAATGCGGCAGGCGCTGGGAGGGAACGGGCGGGAGTTCTGGACGGTGTTCGCGGCGCTGGCGCTGGCGGTGGCGGTTTGCGAGAGTTTTCTGGCGGGGAGGTTCAGCGCCGCAAAATGAACGGATTCTGGCTCTGGCTTTTCGGATTGAACGCGGAGGAAGTGCAGCGCGTCTCCTCGATGAGTGTGCACTTGCGCAACGGCGAGGCGCTCGGATGGCTGGTGTTCACGGCGATGCTGCTCGGGGCATTCGTCTGGTGGTCTTACTATAGGCAGGAGGCGCACCGGCCGCTGCCGGAGGGGCGCAAGCGGTTGCTGGCGGGGCTGCGCCTGACGCTGCTCGCGATGATCGTGCTGATGCTGCTGAGGCCGGTGCTGGCGCTCGACCTCGAAGAGCGCATCCGGCGCACCGTGGTGCTGGTGATCGACGCGACCCGGAGCATGAATATCCGCGATCAGCGGATCGACGAGGTCGACCGGAAACGCGCGGAGATCGGCCTGGGGGCGATCACGAGCTTGAGCCAGCCGCTCGATCCGGCCCGCGAGGCCGAGGCGCGGCAAATCTCGCGTGCGGACCTGGTGAAGGCGGTGCTGGGAAACGGGAATCTCCATTTATGGGAGGACTTGAAACGGGATTTCAACGTTGAGACTTTCCTCTTCGGGCAGACCGCCGCGCCGGCAGACGAGCCGGGCTGGCTGATGGATTACCGTCCGGCGAGCAATACGACGGCGATAGGAGACTCGGTGCGCGGCGTGCTCGAGCGGGAGCGCGGGCAGCCGCTGGCGGGCATCGTGCTGATGACCGACGGAGGCAACAACGCCGGCAGCCCGCCAACCGAGGCGGCGGAAGAGGCCGCCCGGGAGGGAGTGCCGCTTTACGCCTACGGCGTGGGAATCACTTCGCCGCGCGACATCATCGTGAGCCATCTTTCGGCGCCGGCGATCGCGTTTGCCAAGGATGAAATGCCGGTCACCGTGCAGGTGCGCGGCCAGGGATTGAGCGGACAGACCGGCCACCTGACGCTGAAGATGGGCGACCAGGAAGTGGCGTCCAAAGAGATTACTTTTACCGGCGGCGATGAAATCGTGCCGCTGAATTTCACGCCGCAGGCCAAGGGCGATTATGAACTGACGGCCAGCATCCCGCCGCGCGGGGATGAGACCTCGAAGGAAAACAACTCGGCGAGCCAGCGGGTGCGCGTGATCGACGATAAGATCAAGGTGCTCTACATTGAGCAGGCGCCGCGGTGGGAGTTCCGGTTCCTCGAGCAGGTGCTTTTGAGGGACCGGCGCATCCAGCCATCCTTCGTGCTGGTCGATGGAGACCCAAGCATCGCGCAGGGCGAGGGGACGCCCTACCTGGCAAAGTTTCCGGACGAGAAGGAGGCGCTTTTCAAATACGACATGGTGATCGTCGGCGACGTGGACCCGAAGGTGTTCAGCGCCGATCAACTGGCGGAGATCGGGGAGTTCGTATCGAAATTCGGCGGGGCATGCCTGTTCATTGCCGGTCGCAATTCCATGCCGGACGCCTACCGTGGGAGCGTGTTCGAGAAGATGCTGCCGGTCGAGCTCGAGCCCTACCAGGTCGGCGCCAATGCAGAGGGGCGCGCGGTGCACCTGGCGTTGACGCCGCTGGGCCGCGGCAGCGAGATGCTGAGGCTCGAGCCGGACGAGGAGGCCAACGCCGCGCTCTGGGCGAAGCTTCCACCCGTTTACTGGGATTACAAGGTCGCGAGGCCCAAGCCGGCGGCGCGGGTGCTGGTCGAGGACCCGGACCCCGCGCTGGCGTCGCACTTTGGCAACATGCCGGTGCTGGCCACGCAGCAATTCGGGGTGGGGCAGGTGTTTTACCTGGGCACAGACGGTCTCTGGCGCTGGCGCCGGAACGAGGGGGTGGACCAGTACCCGGTGCTGTGGGGCCAGGTGGTGCAGGGAGCGGCGCTGGCGCATCTGCTGGGCAGTTCGAAAAAGACGCAACTCTCCGTCGACAAGGAGGAGCACAACGTCGGCGATCCTGTCACGGTATACGCGCGGCTTTACAACGACAGCTTCCTGCCGATCGGCGACGCGCAGGTTGCGGCGCAATACACCGTGGGCGACGAGCAGACGCCGATTATGCTGCGTGCCGTGCCGGACCAGCCGGGGATGTACCGTGGGGATTTCGTGGCGCTCAAGGCCGGGCGCTACAAGGTATCGACGATGGCGGACCAGAAAACCACGGTCGAGTTCAGCGCCAGCGAGCCGCAATTCGAGCTGGGCGAGACGGCGATGAACGAAGCGCTGCTGCGGCAAATGGCGTCGATCAGTGGGGGGCGGTTTTTCCGGGAGGAAGACCTTGGGGAGTTGGGCAAGGAGCTAAACCGCAAGCCGGAGACGCTGCATACTTCGCGGGACGTCGAGGTGTGGGCTTCGCCATTTTATTTTATGCTGATGTGCGCGGTGGCAGCCACGGAGTGGGTTTTGCGGAAGCGGTGGAATTTGAAGTAGGGGGGAAGGACGGAAAGGACCAAAGGGACGGAAGGGACGGAAGGGACGCGGAGGCCTCTACTTGCTCGGGACTGCATTCTAGCCCCGTATCTTTGAACCCTTTGGGTTCAAGAGAAAAATCTGCGTGAATCTGTGTGAATCTGCGGTTAAAGATGTCCCCGTTGTGGCTGATCCAGCGGACCGGCTCCAGTGCAAATGCCTTCGATGCCCACCCATGCCGGCCCGGCTACCAGACGGGAGTTGCGGCAATTGCACTTCCGGCTGGCGGCGACGCGGGCGCGGCTGCTGCTGACGCAGACGGGGACGGGCCTGGTGACGGCGGCGAGCCTCGCAATCGGGGTGTTTACTGGGGAGATGACGCTCGATTGGCTGGTGCATTTGCCCTGGCTGGCGCGGGCTTGTTTTTCGCTGCCGGCGCTCGGGGGCGCGGGATGGATTTTGTACCGCGAGGTGCTGCTGCCGCTGCTGCGGATGCCAAATGATCACGCGGTGGCTTGCGCGATCGAGCGGGCGATGCCGGTTTTCCAGACGCGGCTGATCGCTTCGATCCAACTGGGCCGGACGAAGAAGAAGAGTGCGCTGGTGGCGGCGCTGATCCGTGAGACTGCGGCGCTGGCGGCGGGAGCCGATTTCCGAAATATCGTGGGGACCGGGAAGCTGGTGCGCGGGCTGCGGCTGCTGGCTTGCGCGCTGGTGGCGGCGGGGGCGCTGGCGTGGTGGGCGCACGGGAATGTGACGCTGCTGCTCGAGCGGGCACTGTTGCTGACGGCGCGGTTGCCGAGCCGGACGCAGATCGAGAAGATCGATTGCCCGGCAAAGATCGCGGCCGGAGAGGATTTGAAGATCGACGTGCAGGCGGGCGGAGTTTTGCCCGAGGGCGGGGTGATCGAGGCGCAGGCGGGATCGAGGTCGAGCGAATACAAGCTGGAGCGGGACCCGGCGAATCGCGCGCTGTTTCACGCGGTGATCAAGAGCGTGCAGGAGTCGCTGAGTTTTACGGTGCGCCTCAATGACGCGACGAGCGACCCGGTCGATGTGAGGGTGCTTGCGCCGCCGGCGGTGCTGGGGGTGCGGTGTGTCGAGGTATTTCCCGCGTACACGAAGCTGCCGCCGATGACGCGGCCGACGGGCGATCTGACGCTGCTCGCGGGCAGCGTTCTGCGGCTGACGGTTTCGGCGAGCGGACCTGTGAAGGAGGGGAGCGCGCATCTGGCGGGCCTGGAACGCGAGGCGGCTTTGAGCGTGGACCCGGCGAATCGGCGGGCGGCGCACGGGGAGATTCAGATTCCAAAGGAGGGGCTCACCGGGTTTTCGCTGAGGCTGGTCGATGACGACGGAATCGCGTCGCGGGAGACGGCGGTGTACCGGATCGACATCGTGCCGGACCGTCCGCCGACGATCAAGGTCACGCATCCGGGCAAGGAGGAGCTGGCGACGGCGGCGGCGACGGAGGTGATCGCGTTTCGGGCGGAGGACGACTTTGGCGTGGCGGCGGTGTTGATCCATTACATGGTGAATCATGCGGCGGAAAAAACGATCGAGTTCGACCTTGCCGGGCAGAGCCCGAGGGAGCTCGATCGGCGTTTCGAGTGGAAGCTGGGATCGTTGAAGTTGGCGCCCGGGGGGACGATCGATTACTGGATGGAAGCCGTGGATGGCAACGATGTGACCGGCCCCGGAAGAGCGGTGAGCGAAGCGGCCCAAATTAAGATAGTGACCGACGAGGAGAAGCGGGCGGAATTGGCCGGGCGCATGAATGATGCGCTGGGCTCGCTGGACGAGATGAGCCAAAGCGAGGATAGTCTGGCAAAAGAGCTGGGGACGCGGATTTTCCAGAAAACGAATCAACCATGAGGAAGAGCCGATTGATAGCTGCGGCAGCGATGGGACTCTTAGGTCCCTTAGGTCCTTTGAGAGCGGCGGACATCGCGCAATCGGCCACGCACCAGGAGCAAATCCGGGGAGAGGCGCAAGGGCTGGTGAGCCGGCTGGATGACTTTGTGGACGAGTACAGCCGCAACGGCCTGGCGAATGGGGGCGACTATGAGACTTTAAAGAAGGTGCGGGCGGAGCTTGGCTCGCTAAGCGAGGGCGAAATGGAAGAGGTGGTGGCGCTTTTGAGGCCGCCGGGACCGGACGGGAAGCCGGAAGTCGAGCGCCTGGCGCAGGCGTACACGGGCGGGAAGGACATCGCGCTGCGGCTGAAACAGATTCTCGCGGCGCACGAGCGGCAACTGGATCTCGCGGCGGTAGCCGGCGAGGCGCGGCAACTGGCGGATCGGCAATCGGCGAACTTGAGCACGGCGATCGACTCGAAACAACTGGCGGCGCAGGACAAAACGGCGAATGGCCAGGCGGCGGTGGCGGCGTCCGAGCAGGCGCAGCAAGGGGAGCAGGGGGCGATAGCGGGCGAGGTGAAATTGATCGCGGACAAGCTTGGACGGCTCGCGGCCGCCGGGGGGGACGCGAATTATAAGGACGCGATGACGCGCCTGGAAGAGGCGCAGCCGCAGGCTGCGGCGGCGGCGGACGCGCTGGGCGGGGGCAAGGTGGACGACGCGATGGCGGCTGAAAAAGGGGTGCACGAGCAACTCGATGAGATCGCACGGGAGCTGACGCCGGCGACCAAGCAGGAGAGCATTGCCAACGGGGAGGCCACCGCGCTGGCGGCGCTCTCCGAGGAACAGCGGACGATGCTGAACCAGACGAAGCGTTTGGCCGCGGGCCTGAAGAAACTCGCGGATGCGCAGACGCCCGAGGCAACCGACAAGGCGATGCTGGCCGCGGTCAAGCAGGGCAACTCGCTGCTTGCGAAACAATTGGCGGCGGACGGCATTACCCCGGCCAGCCAGCCGGACGAAATCCGCAGTACGCCGGAGATGCAAAAGTACCTCGAGACGCGGGCGGGTGCGTTGCAGCGGGAGGAGGAGACGCTGCGTCCGCAATTGGCGGCGCAGGCGGCAACCGAAGCGGCGCTTGCGGCAAAGGCGCAGATGATCCGCGAGGATTTGCAGCAAACAGCGAAGGAAGCGGCGATCCCGATGGCGAACGCGTTGACGCAAATGAACTCGGCCCAGAACGCGCTGGCGCAGGACAAGGGCGACCAGGCGGCGCAGAACGAGACGGACGCGGCCAACGCACTGGACCAGGCGGCCAAACTGGCGCAGCAGGGCGCGGCGAATCAGCAGCAGGCCGAGTCGAACGCGGGCCCGGCGCAGCAGTTGCAGCAGTTGCAAAACGGCGTGCATGAATTGACGGCGAACGAGGCGGCGTCGTTGCAAAAGGGGGACGCGGAGAAGACGGGGACGATGGCCGCCACGGCGGCGGCGTTGCAGGCGAACATGGCGGGCAAGGCGCAGGCGCTCGAGCAGGCGGCGGCGGAGCAGGGGTCTCAAGCGGCGCAGCCCTTGCAGCAAGCGGCCGACGCGATGCAAAACGCGGCGCAGGCGATGCAGAACGGGGGCACGCCGAAGGCGGCGGAAGCGGCGCAACAGGCGGCGGCGCAAAATCTGGCGGAAGCGGCGCAGCAACTTGCGCAACAGGCGGCTGCGGCGGCGCAGGGCAAGCAGGAGCTTGCGAACCTGCAGCGGCAGATGGACAGCCTGGACAGAGTGATCCAGGAGCAAAAGCAAACCGCGACGGAAACTGACAAGGCCGCGCAGAATCTCGCAAAGGCGAAAGCGCTGGCGCGCCAACAGGGGAATGTGCGGAGGGACGCGGAAAATGTGCGGCAGGCGGTGAATACCGGCACGCCGCAGGCGGCAAAAGCGCTGGACCACGCGGATACTGCGATGGCGGATGCGGCGCAGAAATTGGACGAAGGCGGCGGACAAGATGCGAAGCCGCCGCAGCAGGCAGCGCTGGCGGCGTTGTACAAGGCGCAGGATGCTCTGGCGGACCGGATGCAAAAGCTTGAGAAGGATGCCGGCCAGCCGCAGCAGGCGGCGCAGGGTCTTGCCAATGCCGAAGCGCAATTGGCCAAGGCGCAGCAGGAGGCGGCGGCGGCCCGGAAGGCGATGGCCTCCGGACAGAACGCGAATGCCGGCATGAGGCTGGCCGCGGGACAATTGGGCCAGGCGGCTAGAACCCTCGCCCAGGTGGGCGCGCACCCCGAGGCGATGCCACAGGGCGCGCGGGAGGCAATGCGCAACGCGGAGCAATCGCTTGCCGGAGCAGCCGGGTCCGCGACTGGCGGCGAGAAACAACAGGCGCAGAGCCAGGCGGAGCAGGGGCAGCGGGAGATGGAGGCGGCTCAATCGGCGCTCGATCAGGTGCAGGCGGGGATCGCGGGACTGAGCCCGACTTCAAAGGAACAAGGAGAAGATGGGCAGGCGGCGGGGCAAAACGCGCAATCGCCAGCGCATGCGTCGCAAGGCAGCCAGTCTGCGACGGGCAAGAGTTCGACGGGCGCGAATGAGAAAAGCTGGGCCGACCAGGCGGGCGCCGTGCAGGGCGCGCCGCAAGGTGATCACGGGGCGGCGCAGTTCCTGGGGCTTCCGGAGCGAGACCGGGCGGCGGCACGGCAATCGCAGTCGGAGAAATACCCGCAGGAATACGGCTCGATGATCGAGGAATACATGAGGAGCCTGGCGAGCGACGCCGGAGGGAAATAGTGGCAAGCGTTCTTCGAGCCTTGCTGCTTGCGCTGCTGGCGTTTGGTCCGCTCGCGGCGATGGGCGTCGAGGAGGACACGGTATCGGTCGACGCCGAAACCGAAGGGGTTATCCACGGGGCGCTCGAATACCTTGCCGGAGTGCAGGGGATCAACGGATCGTGGACTCAGACGCCAAAAGCCAATGACGAGGCCGTGGCAATGACCGGGTACGCGCTGATGGCATTCCTGAGCACGGGCAACCTGCCGGACGAAGGGGAGTTCGGGCGCAACGTGACCTCGGGGATGCAATACCTGCTCAATCAAATCCAGCCGGACGGCATCTTCCGCGACGTGAATCAAGGCCGGTACATGTACAACCACGGGATCGCGACAATAGCGCTCTCCGAGTTATACGGGCAGACGCGCTCTCCGGTGCTGCGGCAGCGTCTCGAGCAGATAGTGAACGTAATTATCAACGGGCAGAGTCCGGTGGGCGGATGGCGCTACAGGCCGGGCGAGAAGGATGCGGATATCTCCGTAACAGTGCTGCAAGTGGCGGCGCTGCGCGCGGCGAAGAACGCGGGCCTTGCGGTGCCGCAGGAGACGATCGACCGGGCGATCTCGTTCATCGGAAAATGTTATAATGAAAAGATGGGAGGGTTTGCCTACACGCCCGGCGGGCCGGCGGGTTTTGCGCGGACGGCGGCGGCGATTTACTCGCTGCAGGTGTGCGGGAGATACGACGACCCGGAAGTTATGAAGGGATCGGATTACCTGTTCACGACTAATAAGGATAACGCGGAGTGGTGGCCTTACGGATGTTACTACGCGGCGCCGGCGCAATATATGATAGGAGGGGATACATGGCGGCGCTGGTACGGCCAGATGAAGACCAGGCTGGCGGCCACGATGCTAAAGCAGGGCGATACGAATTACTGGAATGAGACACGGTCGCAAAGGCTCGGGCCGGTGTATGATACGGCGGTATTCGTGACTATTCTGGCGATGCCGTACCATTATATACCGCTTTACCAGAGATAGCGGGGGGAGATTGAACCGCGGACGGACGCGGATTTAGGAGGAAAAGGACTTAACATCTTCCGCGTTCAATCTAGTTTTTGTATATGCCGATTACGAAAAATTTGACCTCCCGTTCCGTCTTCCTGCTCGTTCTTGCAGTTGGCCTTCTTGCCGGGCGTGCCGCCGAGTTGGGAATGGAACCCGCAGGCGCCGTCGAAGTGAAGAAGTGGCCGGCGGCGCCCCTGCGGGGTTACGGGAAGGTTTCCGGAGCCTATGCCCGATGGGAACTGCCGGGCGGTTCTGCCTCGATTCTGTGCATTCGCTGCGAGAGTCCCGAGAAGGCAAAGATCGTTCATGCAAAATACCTTTCCGACCTCGGTGTCCTGCCGGGAGTGTGGGACGCCGCCGCGACGCAGCGCGGGATTCCCTACCGGGAATGCGGGACGGGCGGTATCGCCTTCACTGCCGGCCTTGCGGGGAGCGAGGTTTGTATCTTCGAGGCCGCTAACGCCACGGACCTTGCCTCGCTGGTGCAGCAGCATGGGGGAGGGCTCGGGATGGCGTTCACGCCGCAGACGGCGGTGCCGATGTTCCTGGACCGTTGGGATCGGTTCGGATTCCGCTTCTACTACGTGCCCGGCGAGGGAAAACCGGCGGCCCCCGGAGCGGCCAGGGAACCGTACGATTTCAAGCAGGATCTGGACTTCGCAAAGGCATCCGGGGCGGGACTTGTCCTTTGGACCAATTGTCTGGAGACGGACGGCGCCGAGGGGCTGATGAAGAACTGGGCCCGCGGCGACTGGGCGTTTGATGGTGCGGTGGAAAGGAATCTGCCCGTTGCGGTCAATAACATGCTAGGGACGCCGTCCTGGGCAGGGAACCGGTATCGTTCCGAAATCATGATAAAGGCGCCTGGCTACGTCGGGAGTTTTCATACGATTGCCGGCGTTCGCCCGAACCTCAAGGTGGGAGGCGGTATGCTGTCGCTGAGTTCGACCTCCGGCCGGGATGCCGTGTTGGCGCAGATGCAGCAACTGGTGCGGCGGGCGAGCGCCCACCCGAATGTAGTAAGCTGGATGGCCGCGCATGGGGAAATCCCGATCGGCGTCGAGACGATGTTATCCGATTGCGGCCCGACCGCAGATGCGGGTTTTCGACGCTATCTTCAGGAGAATTATCACGATGTGGGAACGGTTGGCACGCGGTGGTACGGCGACGCGCACCGGATCAGTTCGTGGGACGATATCCATGCGCTGGAGTTGGCTTCGTTGTTGGGTGGCGGGGCGGACGACGGGGCAATCGATCTGACGGGGACATGGCGCATCGCGTATGAGCCGGGCCCCGGAGGGAAGGTTTATTCGCGGAAGGAAATCGATGATATCAACGGGACGGTGTCGGACACGGTGGTGCCGACGGACCCGGCGCCGGCCGAATGGTTCAAACCGGACTTTGACGACAGCGCCTGGCCGGAGTTGACGGCGCCCGGCGATGACACGGAGCTGTTCCTGCCGAAGAGGCCTGCGGTATTCCGAAGAACATTCGACCTGGATGCGGCCACCAGGAAGAAGAGCGATCGCTGGTATCTCTATATCTGGGATTTCAATCAGGCCCGTGACGCGAAGATGTGGGCCGTAGTGAATGGGGAAAAAGTCGGCGAGAGCACGGTGACCCACGGGCATTGGGCGGCCTTCGACGTAACCAATCAACTCCGGGACGGCCGCAATCAATTGGCCTTGCGGCTGCCGCAGGGATTCCTCGCCTATCGGGTCTACCTTTCGCCGGTGCCGGTGCGGAGTTATCCCAATCTGGGTGAGGGAAAGAATGCGGAGTGGGTTGATCTTATCGGCTGGATATCGACGACCTATGTGGATGCGCTCCGGCGCGATGTGGAGATGGTAAGGCAGGTGGACCCCGACCGGCAGATCACATTTGCGCATCCCGATAGTTTTACGGAGGGAATGAAGGCGCTCGCGGAGGATTACGGCGCGGAGTTCCATTGCACGGGCTACATGATGGCTTTTTATGCCAACATCCAGCCCATGTTGATGAGGGGATCTGACTTGCCGATGTCGCAGGAACCGGGCGGCCCGGCGTCGGACCTCAAAGGCTTCAAGACTCAGATGGGCCTCAACCTGACCGAAGGGACCCAAGGGGTGGATTATTTCCGGAGCATCGGAGATATGCTATGGAAGGATGATATCCGGACTTACTTTCAAGATCATCACGCCACACTTACTTCAGTTGGAAAATACCATCAGCCAAAGGCGGAAACGGCGATCCTCGAGGATAGCAACGCCGTCAATCTTCAAGGCTATCCATGGGGTAAGAACCCCGATGTAAACCTGCCCGCGGGATATTGGCCGTGGAACGTCGCGGCAGGCCTCCTGGAGACTTTCCCCACGGATGCGGTGACAGGCAATGACTTCGCCCGAGGCAATGCGGCCAGGTACAAGTTGATTCTGGATACGAATACCTCCATCATGGACGATGTGCTGGTTGATCAAATCGAGCGGTATGTCCGCGACGGCGGTATCTTTGTCACCTTCGTGCAAACCGGGCGCAACACTCCGACCCGGCCGGACACATGGCCGATCGAGCGACTTACCGGCTATCATGTAACTCACATTGACCGCAACCTGGGTAATTCCATCCCGGAATCGGGAGCTATCACACCCGCGCCGGGGCAGGATATCTTACCGCAGGATGATTGGAACGGGGAGACGAAGCCCAATGGACTTACGTTGCAGAAAGTAGCTCCCGAGTGCCGGGACCTGATGCTGTGGCGCAACGGCGGGGTCGCAATCGGAATG
>Ga0302319_10023367_pt1 | contig 11049 bp, 10 predicted proteins | sample Bog_T0_2_FD_203319 | JGI IMG/M metagenome (GOLD analysis project Ga0302319, IMG submission 203319) | Peat permafrost microbial communities from Stordalen Mire near Abisko, Sweden - Bog_T0_2 | ecosystem: Environmental > Terrestrial > Soil > Wetlands > Peat | place: Sweden: Abisko, Stordalen Mire...
AGGTCGGGAGGGAGGGCGAAGTAGGCCCGGAAGGCCAGCGACATCCCGTCGAGCAGGATGAGCGGCCTGGTCGTGGCGGAGTCGGTCCCCCCGGTGTCGGCGGCCATGGCGGTTGCTCGCCCGGTCAGGGGACGAGCGTGCCCTCGAGGACCTGCCGGGCGACGTCGATCATGCGGGAACGGGTGCCCATGGCCCGCTTCTGGATGAACCCGAACGCCTCGGACTCCGACATCCCGGACCGCTCCATCAGGACGCCCTTGGCCCCGTCGACCAGCCGTCGGGTCTCGAGCTTGTCCTCGGCGCTGGGCGGTCGGTCACCGCCGGCGGCCGTGGCGGCCTGCTGGGCCTCGGCGTCGATGGCCCATTCCTGCTCGCACCGGGCCATGGCCTGGTCGATGGCCGGGATCAGCTCGATGCGCTGGAACGGCTTGACGAGGTACGCCGCCACTCCGGCGTCACGGGCCTCGTCGATCAGGTTGCGCTGGCTGAAGGCGGTCAGGATGAGGACGGCGACCTTGAGATCCAGATCCCGGATGGCCCGGGCCGCGGCCAGGCCGTCGGAGCCCGGCATCTTCACGTCCAGGATGACCAGGTCGGGCTGGTTGGCCCGCACCAGCTCCACGGCCTCGTCCCCCCGCCCGGTCTCGCCGACGACGTCGTACCCCTCGTCCAACAGGATCTCCTTGAGATCGAGGCGGATGATGGCCTCGTCCTCGGCGATGACCACGCGCCTGGTCATAGTCACTCAGATCCTCCCGATTCGGGTGCCGCTGCTGCCGGACGGCGGCAGCGGGCTGTTGCATGGATGGGACGGTGTTGCATGGATGGGACGCTGGTGCATGGATGGGACGGTGCTGCATGGTGGGACGCTGCAGGCGCAACGGCGGGCTCGGACCGTCAACCGTGCCCGATCACCAGCCGGTCGATCAACTCGTCCTGCCGCTTCTCGAGCTCGGCGATCCTGCTGACCAGCGACTCCCGCGTCTGCAGCATGACAGACGCGTGGCGACTGGCCTCGTCGTGCTCCTTGGCCGCCACCGGCGTCTCGGCCACCAGGGCCCGGATCCGGGTGTCGTCGGCGATCTCGTTGACCACCAGGATCTGCTCCTCGAGGACGGCGAGCTCGGCCCGCGCCCGGACCAGCTGGGCGTGGGCATCGCTGAGACGGCGTTCGACGCTGGCGCGGTGCATGGAACGGCAATTCTACGCATTACTCAGCCCCGTCGGCGCCTCCGGGCCGGCCGCGCCGACGGGCCGGAGGCTCCCGGGCCCGGCCGTCGGCCGCTCACCCCCGGGGCACCTCCAGCCAGCAGCGGGTGATCTCGTAGGCCTCGAGCCGGTCCAGGTCAGGCGGTGGGCCCAGGCCCGGGCCGTCGGGGACCTCCACCGTCAGCGCCCCGTCCGTCCCGTCCCGCCGCAGGGCGGGCGGTGGCACCAGGTCGGCGTCCAGGTAGGTCCGGCTCGGCTGGAGGTCGCCCGGCCAGGCGAACCCGGGCAGCGCAGCGAAGGTGGCGTTGACGCCGCGGGCGTACCCGGACTCGTACATGCCCCCCATCCACAGGGGGACCCCCTCGGCGCTGCAGGTCTCGACCACCTCCAGGGCGGCACCGAGGCCGCCCAGACGCGCCGGCTTGATGCACACCACCGAGCACGCCCCCATGGCCAGCGCCTGCCGGACGCTGCGGGGTGAGTCGAGGCTCTCGTCGAGGCACACCGGCGTGGCCATCCGGCCGGCCAGTCGTGCGTGGCCCTCGAGGTCGGTGGGATCGAGGGGCTGCTCGATGCAGAGCAGGCCGAACCGGTCGAGCCCGACCAGGTGGTCGGCGTCTGTCGGGCGGTAGGCGCCGTTGGCATCCGCCTGGATGGCCAGGTCGGGGAAGGCCCCGCGGACCGCGGCCACCGGCTCGAGGTCCCAGCCCGGGCCCACCTTGAGCTTGACCCGGGCGATGCCCTGGGCGACGAGGGCCGCCACCTCGGCCACCAACGCCTCGGTCGACTCCGCACGGCCGAGGACCGCCCCCACCGGGACCGATCGGCCGGCCACCCCCAGGAAGCCGGCCAGTGACTGCCCCGACACCCGCAGGTGGAGATCGGCCACCGCCATCTCCAGCGCGGCGAAGGCCAGGGTGGCGTCGGGGGCGGCCCGGCGGATCCCGCCCAGTTCGGACGGCCGGGGGACGCGCCGGCCGGCCCGGGGCGCCAGGTCGATCAGCCCCGGCACCAGCGCGTGCCGGAGGAGCGCGAACGAGCGCCGGGCATCCTCGGTGTCGTAGGTGGTGTCGGCCAGGGCGGCACACTCACCCCAGCCCTCGACAGGCTCCCGGCCGTGGTTGCCGATGACCCGGACCAGCACGAGCGGCCGCCGGCGGTGGGTGCTGCGGGACGTCGCCACCGGTCGGGTGAAGGGCAGCTCGACCATCCAGAGCTGCACCGCCAGGAGGCCCACCTCCCCGGCGGCACCGATGCCCGCCCACCGTTCCGACAGCCCGGGAGACGTGGTGGCGTCCATGGGCGTGAGCCTACGGTGTGGGTCGTCACCCTCCGGGCCGGGTCCGCCCGTCGGTTACCCTCTCAGCCGACGCGGTCGCGAGCGGGCGCCGGTTCGCCCCGGGGGGGCGATCGGGTGGCTCCGGTCGGTCCGGCCATGGGGCCCGGGTGACGGAATGGCAGACGTGGTGGACTCAAAATCCACTGTCCGAAAGGGCGTGCGGGTTCGAATCCCGCCCCGGGCACGATGGGAGGGCGTCGGTCCCGGCGGGACCCGGGCCGGGCGTCCCGCCCCCGGCCTGGTGACCCGGGGGTAATCACCGGATCGCCGTGCCACCGTGTCACACTTGTCCGGCCACGACCGTCGTGGGGGATCGTACGCGTTCGAGAGGAGCCGGTGGGTGCTGGCCTTTACCTTCCCGGGACAGGGGTCACAGCGGTCCGGGATGGGCCATGCCTGGATCGAGCACCCGTCCTGGGAGGTGGCCGCCGAGGCCTCCGAGATCGCCGGGCGCGACCTGACCCAGCTGCTGCTCGACGCACCCATGGACGAGCTCACCCAGACGGCCAATGCCCAACTGGCCACGTTCGTGATGAGCCTCGTCGTCCTGGACGCCGTCGAGCGGCTGGGCCTGTTCCCCGCCGCCTGCGCCGGCCACAGCCTCGGCGAGTACACCGCGCTGGTGGCGTCGGGGGCGCTGTCCCTCTCGGACGGCACCCGGCTGGTGATCGAGCGGGGCAACGCCATGCAGGCCGCCGCCGACGAGCGTCCGGGCACCATGGCGGCGCTGATCGGTATCGCCGACGGTGACGCCGAGGCCGCCTGCCAGCGGGCCGAGGACGAGGTCTGGGTGGCCAACTTCAACGCCCCGGGCCAGGTGGTCATCGCCGGGACCGTCGCCGGGGTGGCCTCGGCCACCGAACGGGCCAAGGAGCTGGGGGCCCGCAAGGTCCTGCCCATCCCGGTGTCGGGCGCCTTCCACACCCAGCTCATGCTGCCGGCGAGGGCCCGGCTCCGGCAGACGCTCGACACCGTGACCTTCCACTCCCCCGAGGTCCCGGTGGTGGCCAACGTCGACGCCCGCGTGCACACCGACCCGGCCGAGTGGCCCGGGTTGCTGTCCTCGCAGCTGTGCAGCCCGGTCCGGTGGCGCCAGTCCCTGGAGACGCTGTCGGGCCGCGGCGCCTCGGTCATCGTCGAGCTCGGCCCCGGGGGTGTGCTCACCGGCATGGTCCGCCGGACCGTCCCCGACGTGCGGGGGGTGGCCGTGGCCGTGCCGGCCGACCTCGACAAGCTGATGGACGCCGTGACCGGCACCGAGGAGTGGACGGCTTCGGCACCCGCCCACCAGGGGGAGCACCTCTATACCTCCGAGCGGGTGATCGTCAGCCCGGCTCCGGGGGTGTTCGAGCCCGACGTGCAGCTGGCCGCACTGGAGACCACGGCCCTGGCCGAGGCCACGGCGGCACCGGGCAGTGGCGAGGGCGAGGAGCCCGGTTCCGTGCTGGCCGTGGGTGACCGGGTGGGCACGGTGGGCCTCACCGATGTCCGGACACCCTTCGACGGCATCCTGGTGCGCTGGCTGGCCGTGCGGGGCGAGCGCGTCGTCGAGGGCCAGCCGGTGGCCTGGATCCGCAGCTCCGGTGGGCTCTCATGACCGATCCCACCCATCCGTCCGGCCGGGTGGTGCTGGTCACCGGGGGCTCCCGCGGGATCGGCCTGGCCTGCGCCCGCTGGTTCCTCGAGCGCGGGGACAAGGTGGCGGTCACCTCGCGCTCGGGCCAGGTGGAGGGGCAGGACGGGGAGGCCGACCCGGTGGCCGGGCCCGACCGGTTCCTCTCGCTCCGCTGCGACGTGACCGACCAGGACCAGGTCGATGAGGCCTTCGCCACCATCGAAGAGGCGTGGGGTCCGGTCGAGGTCCTGGTGGCCAACGCCGGCGTCACCCGTGACACGCTGGTGCTGCGGATGTCCGAGGCGGCCTGGTCGGAGGTGATCGACACCAATCTCACCGGGGTGTTCCGGGTGACCAAGCGGGCCCTGACCAAGATGCTCCGCCTGCACCGTGGCCGGGTGATCATGGTCTCGTCGGTCGGCGCGTTCATCGGGTCCGCGGGCCAGGCCAACTACGCCGCCTCCAAGGCCGGCCTGGTGGGCATGGCCCGGTCGATGGCCCGGGAGGTGGCCAGCCGGTCGATCACCGTCAACGTGATCGCCCCGGGCCTGGTGGAAACGAATATGCTCTCGGCTCTCGGGGAGGATCGGACCGAGGCGTTCGCCGCCCAGGTGCCACTCGGTCGGGTGGCCCGACCCGAGGAGATCGCCGAGGCCGTAGGATTCCTGGCTTCGGACGGGGCCGCCTACATCACCGGGGCGGTGCTGCCGGTCGACGGTGGCCTGGCCATGGGACTGTGACCGCCGGTCCGAGGGCGAGGGCCGGACGGGCCGGACCGTCCGGAAGGGCCGGACGGGCCACATGGGCCGGACGGGAGGACCGCCTGGCCGGAGCCCGGTGCTGGACAGGACGAGCAGTACTGACAAAGGAGCAGATGCGTGAGTGACGACGAGGCATTCGAGAAGTTCAAGGAGTGCGCGGTGGAGGTACTCCAGGTGCCCGCGGACAAGGTGACGAGGGAGGCCAGGTTCGCCGAGGACCTCGACGCCGACAGCCTCGACCTGGTCGAACTGGTGATGGCCCTGGAGGAGTCCTTCGACGTGTCGGTCGAGGAGACCGAACTCGAGGGGATCGAGACCATCGGCCAGGCCTACGACCTGATCAGCGCCAAGCTCTGATGCTGCTCGGCATCGGTCCCGAGGGTCCGGTGGCCGGCCGGCGGGTGGCCATCACCGGGCTGGGTGTGGTCTCGTGCTGCGGGATCGGCGCCGACGCCCTGTGGAACGGTCTGAACGGCCCTCCGCCCGTCGGTGAGCGCAGGGTGCCCGGATTCGACCCCGAGCAGTGGCTGTCCAGCAAGGAGGCCCGCCAGCTGGACCGGTTCGCCCAGTTCAGCGTGGCGGTGGCCGACATGGCGCTGGCCGACGCCGGCCCCCTGGACGCCGACCCCGGCCGGTCGGCGGTGATCATGGGTACCGGTGTGGGTGGCCTCCAGACGCTCGAGACCCAGATCGCGGTGTACGTGGAGAAGGGCGCCCGCCGGGTGTCGCCCCGACTGGTCCCGATGATGATGTGCAACGCCGGCGCCGCCGCGGTGTCCATCCGGCTGGGCTGGCACGGACCGTCGGAGACCATCATCACCGCCTGTGCCGCCGGTGCCCACAGCATCGGCTATGCGGCGCGCCTCGTGGCCTCGGGCCGGTGCGACGTGGCCATCGGTGGCGCGGCCGAGGCCGGGATGACGCCGGTGGGCATGGCCGCCTTCGCCAACATGACGGCCCTGTCCACCTCGGGGAACTCTCGGCCGTTCGACATCCGGCGGGACGGGTTCGTCATCACCGAGGGCGCCGGCGCCCTGGTGTTGGAGGCCTGGGACCACGCCGTGGCCCGGGGCGCCCGCATCTACGGGGAGTTGGCCGGCTCGGCCAGCACGGCCGACGCCCACCACATCACGGCACCCATCCCGGGGGGCTCGGGTGCGGCGGCCTGCATGACCCTGGCCATGGAGGATGCCGGGGTCTCCACCGATCAGATCGGGCACATCAACGCCCACGGGACCTCCACGCCGCTCAACGACAAGGCGGAGGCCGACGCCATCACCAAGGTGTTCGGCACGTCGGCCCCACCGGTGACCTCCACCAAGGGCATCACCGGCCACGGGCTGGGGGCCAGTGGGGCCATCGAGGCGGTGGCGGTGGCCCTGAGCCTGGAGCACGCCCTCATCCCGCCGACCTCGGGCTACGAGCAGCCCGACCCCGAGATCCACCTGGACATCGTGGCCGGCGAGGCCCGGCCGTGGGACCGCTCGCCGGTGCTGTCCAACTCGTTCGGGTTCGGTGGGCACAACGGCTGCCTGGTGATCGCTCCGGCGTAGTCGGGAGCGGGCACGGTCGGGTGGGGACGGCACGGTCCCTCCGGCCCTGGGCTGGTCGCACGGGCCCTCTGCCCGGGGCACGGTGTGGCCCTGGGCCCCCGCACGGGCCCTCCACCCCTGCCCAGCACGGGTCCGTGGATCGACATCACCGCCCCCGCCCCTACCGTTGAGGTGCCATGGTCGAACAACTGAGCCCCACCCAGCACCGCCCGGACCGACCCGAGCGGGACGAGCCCTCCGATCTGGCCATCGGCGCCTTCACGCCCGACGGCCCGTGGACGGTGGACCCGGCCGCCATGCGGTGGCGGTTCGCCCAGGGGGACGAGGGCGACATCGACCAGCTGCGACGCGACGCCGCCGCCCTGGCCCGCCAGCTGGTCCGGCCGCGGCGGCTCCCCCCGGGTGTGCGGGTGGTCACGGTGGGATACCGGCTGGGTTCGGCCCTGCTGGGCTGGGGCCTGCGTGACCGAGGCACACCGAACTCGCGCTCGGGCCTGTCCCGCCGGCTGCGCCCGGCCTTCGAGCGCCTGGGCCCGACCTACATCAAGCTGGGCCAGATCATCTCGTCCGGCGAGGGCATCTTCCCCGAGGAGCTGGTCGAGGAGTTCCAACTCCTGAGGGACCGCGTCGCCCCCGAGCCCTTCTCGGCCGTGCGCCGGACCGTCGAGGAGGAGCTGGGGCGGCCCCTGGCCGAGGTGTTCACCTCCTTCGACCGGGTCCCCATCGCCTCGGCCTCCATCGCCCAGGTCCACGCCGCGACCCTGAGGTCCGGCGAGCGGGTGGTGGTCAAGGTCCAGCGCCGGACGGTGGCCGGCCTGGTGCGCCTGGACATCGCCGCCATGTCATGGATCGCGCCCCAACTGGTGGGGAGGATCCCGGTGGCCGCCCTGACCAATCCCCCGGCCCTGGTGGAGCTGTTCGCCGAGACCATCGTGGAGGAGCTCGACTTCCGGCTCGAGGCCCAGAACATGCTGGACATCGCGGCCGTGTTCGCCGGCACGGGCCAGCGGTCCATCGTCGTGCCCCGGCCCCACCCCGAGCTGGTGACCCGGCGGGTCCTGGTCATGGAGCACCTCCACGGGTTCGCCTGGGGCAATGCCGCCGGCATGCGGGCCGCCGGCATCGACACCGCCGCCGTGCTCCGGTCCAGTCTCATCGCCTTCCTCGAGGGCGCCCTCCTCTACGGGGTGTTCCACGGCGACCTGCACGGGGGCAACCTGCTGGTCCAGCCGGACGGGACGGTGGCCCTGCTCGACTTCGGCATCACCGGTCGCCTGGACGAGCGCAAGCGACTGGCCTTCCTGCGACTCCAGATGGGGGCGACCACCAACAACCTCCACGCCCAGGTGTCGGCCCTACGGGACATCGGGGCGCTTCCGCCCGACTCCGACGTGGACGCGGTCATCCGGGACCTGGGGCTCGACCGTCCCCCGGTCGACCCCACCACCCTCACCGCCGACGAGATGGTCGACGAACTGCGTGACGTGACCAAGGCCCTCCTCGGGTACGGGGCCCGGCTGCCGAAGGAGCTGATGCTCTTCGTGAAGGACATCCTGTTCCTCAACGGGGCCATGGCCACCATGGCGCCCGACGTGGACATCCTCGGCGAGATCCTGGCCGTGGCGACCTACTTCACCGAGCGCCACGGCGAGCAGATCGCCCGTGAGGTCGGAGCCGAGCTTCTGGAGAGCCCCATCGACCTCGAGGGGTACCGGGCCGCTCTCGGATTCGCCGAGGAGACCGATCCCATCACCTTCCGGGATCTCCAGGAACGCAGGGAGCTCATCCGGCGGAGGCTGGAGGCGAGGAACGAGCAACGGAGCCGCCGGTCGTTCCTCCGGGCCCTGGCCAAGGTGATCCGGCCCGACCGCGACTGACAGCGGCGCCGTCTCTCAGCCGGCGTCGAGGGCGTGACGCAGTGAGGAGACGAAGGTGGCGGCACCCTCAGGGCCCTCCCCCTCCAGGAGCCGTCTGACCAGGGCCGATCCCACGACCACCCCGTCGGCCACCTCGCACACGGCCACGGCCTGGGCCGGGGTGGAGACCCCGATGCCCACGCACACCGGGAGGTCGGTCACCGCGGTGATCCGACCGGCCACCTGACGGGCGGAATCGGCCAACTCGACCTGCTCGCCGGTGACGCCCATGCGGCCGACGGCGTAGACGAAGCCGTGGCACCGGGCGCAGATCTCCTCGATGCGCTCGTCCGGCGTCGAGGGTGCCACCAGCAGGACGGTGTCGACTCCGGCGGACGCCGCTGCCGTGGCCCAGGGGTCCAACTCCTCGAGCGGCAGGTCGGGGATGATCGCCCCGCTCACTCCGGAGGCGGCCAGGTTCCCGGCGATCCGGGTGTGGCCGGCCCGTTCGATGAGGTTGTAGTAGGTCATCACGACCAGGGGCACGCCGGCGTCGATCCGGCTCAGGTCGGCCAGGATGGCGTCCGGGGTGACGCCGCGCTCGAGGGCCCGGAGGGAGGCCTCCTGGATGGTCGGTCCGTCGATCATCGGATCCGAGAAGGGGATTCCCACCTCGATGGCGTCGGCCCCGGCCCCGGCCAGCGCCTCGACGGTCAGCAGCCACTGGTCGTCCATGCCCCCGGTCACATAGGGAATGAGGAGTTTGCGGCCGTCGTCGCGGGCGGCCCGGAGGACCGTCTCGAGGGGGCCGAGCCCGGGCGCGGCTGCACCGGCCGCGGCTGCACCGGCCGCGGCTGCACCGGCCCGGGGCGCAACGGCCCGGGCCGCAACGGCCCGGGGCACTGCTTCGGCAGGGGCCTCAGCCGTCATGGGTGGCCCTCACCGGCTGTCCCGCCTGCCGACTCACCGGGTGCCGCGGAGGATGTCACGGACCTGGCCCACGTCCTTGTCCCCGCGTCCGGACAGGTTGATCAGCACCGTCGCACCCGGGGGGAGGCTGTCGTCACCGGCGTGGGCGATGACCCAGGCCAGGGCATGGGCCGACTCCAGTGCCGGGATGATCCCCTCGGTGCGGGCCAACCGCTGGAAGGCCTCCAGCACCTCGTCGTCGCCGGCGGACTCGTACCGGGCCCGGCCCAGCTCCCCGAGGTGGGCGTGCTCGGGCCCGATGCCCGGGTAGTCGAGCCCGGCGGAGATGGAGCTGGCCTCGAGGATCTGGCCCGCCTCGCTCTGCATGAGCGCGCTGCGCATCCCGTGGAGCACGCCCGGGGCCCCGGTGGTCATCGAGGCCCCACCGGCCGCCTCCACCGCCACTAGGGCGGCCGAGGTGGCATCGGCGAATCCGGCGAAGATCCCGGCGGCGTTGGAGCCGCCGCCGGCGCAGGCCACCACGACGTCGGGGTCGGCACCGTCGAGGAGCTCCCGGCACTGGAGTCGGGCCTCGTCCCCGATGATCCGCTGGAACTCGCGCACCATCCACGGGTAGGGATGCGGCCCCATGACCGACCCCAGGCAGTAGTGGGTGTCCCCGACCGAGGCCACCCAGTCCCGGAGGGCCTCGTTGACCGCGTCCTTCAGGGTCCGGCTGCCGCTGGTCACCGGGCGCACCTCGGCGCCGAGCAGCTCCATGCGGAAGACGTTGAGCTCCTGTCGGCGGATGTCGACCTCGCCCATGTAGACCACGCACTCCATGCCGAACAGGGCGGCGGCGGTGGCGGTGGCCACACCGTGCTGGCCGGCCCCCGTCTCGGCGATCAGGCGGTGCTTCCCCATCCGCCTGGCCATCAGGCCCTGGCCGATCACATTGTTCAGCTTGTGGGAGCCGGTGTGGGCCAGGTCCTCCCGCTTCAGCAGGACCCGGATGCCGAGCTCCTCGGAGAGCCGTCCGCACTCGGTGACCGGGGTGGGCCGGCCCCCGTAGTTGTGGAGGATGCCCTCGAACTCGGCGTGGAACTCCTTGTCGGCCCATGCCGTGCGGAAGGCCGACTCGAGCTCCATGCAGGCCGGCACCAGCGACTCGGGCACGAAGCGACCACCGAACTGCCCGAACCGACCCGTGGGTCCCGGGTCGCCCATGATCTCGGTGGTCATTGCTCCTCCTGCCAGTCGAACGGTCCGGGTGCCCCGCCGAACCGGCCGCCGTCACCTCCGGCAGTATCGGTGCTCCCACCCCCAGCGTAGGCGGCATCCGGGGCGCTCCCCGACGACGCCGCCACGGCGCGGGCGGCCCGATGGGCGGCACCGATGAACTCACGGAGCTTGCCGGGATCCTTGACCCCGGGCGACGCCTCGACTCCGCTTGCCACGTCGACCCCCCAGGGACGGAGGTGCTCGATGGCCGCCCCCACGTTGTCCGGGCGGAGGCCGCCCGACACGATGAGCCGCCTCGGGTCCAGGACGCCCTCGGCCAGCCGCCAGTCGAACAGCTCCCCCGAGCCGGGGTTGTTCCCATCGATCAGGAGGAACTCGGCGCCATACTCGTTGAACCGGTCGATGTTGCGATGGCCGGCGGGGAAGGCCTTGATGGTCCACCCGGCACGACTGGCCACCCAGCGGGTGTCCTCGATGGACTCGACCCCGTGGAGCTGGACGGCCCGGAGCCCGATGGTGTTGGCGATCTCGACCACCCGCTTGGGTGACTCGTCCCGGAACACCC
>Ga0302319_10023369_pt1 | contig 11048 bp, 6 predicted proteins | sample Bog_T0_2_FD_203319 | JGI IMG/M metagenome (GOLD analysis project Ga0302319, IMG submission 203319) | Peat permafrost microbial communities from Stordalen Mire near Abisko, Sweden - Bog_T0_2 | ecosystem: Environmental > Terrestrial > Soil > Wetlands > Peat | place: Sweden: Abisko, Stordalen Mire...
GGCACGCAAGGTGCCACGGAGAGAACATGAAGTTTATAAGTAAGACCGCCGTCTATATCGCCTTTCTGGCGCTGGCAATAATGGGAACAGCAAGCGCATTTGCCGGCCCTGTTCCGCGTCTGCAATCCCCGTCACAAAAGCCGGTCAGCGACCGCCAATTGAACCGCATGATCGCTTCGGCAAAGACACCGGCCGACCATCAGCAGCTTGCGCAATTTCTCAATGATCAGGCTCAGTTGTTGATGAACCAGTTAAAAGCCGAAGCAGCAAAGGTTCGCGCTTACAGAGAGACTCCCTTTGTCGCAAACTGCGCGATGTGCGTCGATTCCAGCTACGCCGTTGAGGCTGCGATCCGCGCCCTGCGAAACGATGAAGATGCGTTGGATCTTCGGGTGACGAAGTTGGAGTTTCTCGCTCACCGGCAGGAGCAATTGGCTAACACAACTGCGGCAGATCGTACCGGAATGGGACTTTAACGGGAGCTAGCTTTGCCTCCGCATAGCACTATTACCGTGACCGCATGATTCGGTATTCATGACCTTGAAGTTTGGGTGCTCCAGGTCTCGATTTTGAAACCTGGGAAACGACATATTTAAACGGCGACGGTTCTATTTGAATAAATTCGAATTGCGTTTCGTGGGCGAAATGCGGAGTTACCAGCCGCGAGTTTGCAGAAGCTCCCGCTCTTCAATCCCCGCCACGGCCAGCCCCTTCATCGTGCCGGTCACCTGCTCAGAAACATTGGCCAGAATCCTCGCATCGGCATAATGGGTCGTGGCCTGCACAATTGCCTGCGCGCGGGAGACGGCTTCAGCTCGTTCGCCAGCATTTCCTTCTACGTCGAGCGGTGTCGCCCGCTCCTTCATGAAGATCCCGCTGCCCACAAACACGGCCTCTGCGCCCAACTGGCGCATCAGCGCCGCATCGGCCGGCGTAGCAATGCCGCCGGCTGAAAAGTTCGGAACCGGAAGCTTGCCCGCCTTCGCCACCATCGCCACTAATTCGTAAGGCGCGCGCAGTTCCTTGGCGGCGCAATACAACTCCCCTGCGTCCAGCACGGTGAGGGCTTTCATCTCCTTGACAATCTGGCGCATGTGTTTCACGGCATGAACCACGTCACCGGTTCCTGCCTCTCCCTTGGTACGGATCATCGCCGCGCCTTCAGCAATGCGGCGAAGCGCCTCGCCAAGGTCGCGCGCTCCGCAGACAAACGGTGTTTCAAAATCATGCTTGTCGATGTGGTGCACTTCATCGGCAGGAGTCAGCACCTCACTCTCGTCAATGTAGTCAACGCCGAGTTCCTGCAGAATCTGCGCCTCGGCAAAGTGGCCGATGCGCGCCTTGGCCATCACCGGAATCGACACTGCGCTCATGATCTCGCGAATCAGCTTCGGGTTCGCCATGCGCGCCACGCCGCCCTCGGCGCGAATCATGGCCGGTACCCGCTCCAGCGCCATCACCGCCGACGCGCCAGACTCTTCAGCGATGCGCGCCTGTTCGACATTCATCACATCCATGATGACCCCGCCCTTCAACATCTCGGCAAGGCCAACCTTCAGCCGCAATACGTCCCTCGTCGTTCCCGTTCCGTTCCGTTCACTCATTTTGATACACCCTCCAGATATGCATTCCTAAGCTGCTATCACGGCTAAAAGGGGCGCGCACTTAGCGCGCCCCTTTTGTTTTCAGTTTACTTACTAAGTTAGAAAGTGATTCTGCCGCCCAACTGAATGATTCTGCCGAATCCCAGTGACGAGGTGATTGCGCCGGTTGAGGATGGGCAGTATCCGTTGACAAGATTATTTGTTGTGCAGCCGAGGGTGCCGGGAGCGGTACTGGAGTAGCCAGTGGCCGGAGAAAGCACGTTGTTCGGAGTACCGAGCTCAGGTGTATTCATTGCATTCAGAGCCTCGGCGCGGAACTGGATCTTGATTCCCTCTCCAACATTGATGTCCTTGAAGAGCGAGATGTCCTGGTTGTCGTATCCCGGCCCTTGGCAGGGCAGAGTGCGTGGCGCGTTGCCATAGGTATAAGGCGCCGCGAGAGTGAATGCACTCCTGTTGAAGTAGGTGCCGTTGTTACCCAACCCGTCTCGATTCTGCGGTTTGCCGGAGTAGCACGGATTCGCGCCTGGGACAAGGTTCGGTCTCTGGTCGGAGCCGCCGACGCTGGTTGCGCCATATGTTCCGCCGCTATTGAGATCGGTCTGGGATATAGCCAGCGGAGAACCGTTTTGATCAATCCATTCGTCATTGATCTGCCAACCGCCCGCGGCATAGTCCAGCCACTTATTCATGTTGGTGAAGTACTGCTTGCCGCGACCGACCGGTACGGCATAAGTTACAGCAGCGGTCACCCGATTGGGCATGTCGTTGATGGCGCGCGCCCACTCCTTGTTGATGTTGTAGTAGTCCTGCGGACCCACATCCGTGTTGAGTGTGCTGCTGCTTCCGTAAAGGTTGTCCCAGTTGGATGACCAGGTGTAAGTCGCCAGGATCGACAATCCGTGCGACATTTGCTTCTGTACTTTGACATCGAGCGCGTTATAGTTGGACCGTCCATTGCTCTCAGTCAGAGTAACAGCCGTAAACTGCGGATAAGGAAGTAATGTCTGAGCTGTAGCCTGAGTTGAGCTGGCAATCGTTCCCGTAGAAGGATACCCGAAGACAGTTGGAGCATAGTAAGCGTAGGGTACCTTGGTTGACAAATTTGTGGCTGAGGCAGCATAGGTGGCCATAATGGGATCCGCCAGCTGATCGGCATTTACAGATTGGCCCCAGTTCTTGCCATGGGCGCCGACGTAACCCACTTTCAGGGCAATTTTCCATGGAAGCTGCTGTTCCACATCCATCGAATATTGGTCGACTACCGGATAGTGCAGGTTGAAGGGCTTCGCGGTTACGGAACCGCCTACGCCGCTGAGCGCTCCTGCCGTATTCCCGGTTGGGGCAAGCAGTCCAGTCGGAAACGGGTTCGACAGCCACGCATTTGCACCAATTTGAGCGGCGGTTAATGTCGTCGCAGACGTATTGGTGTAGTTTGTAACCTGGCTGTAGCCGGTGTTATTCGCACTCACGCCGATGCCGGCGTAAAAGATGCCCCAGCCGCCGCGAACGACCGTTCCCGGCCTTACTTCATAAGCAACACCGAAGCGGGGATTCAACTTGACATGTGTCTCACTGCAGCAGTGGATCGGATAAGGCCCCACGCCGGCAAAGGCCAGTCCTCCCTTTGCGGCAGGGGCTGCGGCGCTGGGAAAGGCATAGCTGATGTTCGGATCGAAGCCAACGTTGTAACGGTTGGTCGCTTCACGCTGTCCAAGCTCGAGCTCGTAGCGCAGGCCTACATTCACGGTCAACTTCTCGCTGAAGCGATAATCGTCCTGAATATAGAGGCCATTGTAGTGCTCGTTCATCACGATGCCAACCGCATTGATGGTAGTTGTTGCCGCGGTGCCGGACGAGCCCGGCAGGCCCATCAACAGATCGGCGATGGAAAGAGGTGTGCTCGAGCTGGGCTTGCCGGTTGAGTCGCTGTATTGGCCGGAGAATGTAAACGATCCGTTTGCGGCAGCCGCCGAGGAGATGAATTGGCTCATGCTGCGAAATTCATATCCGCCCTTCAGGCTGTGCTTGCCCAGCGTCTTCACAACGCCAACCACAACGTTCTTTGAGTAATTGATCGTGGGTCCGGAAGTGGCAGCTCCCAGGCCAGCCGTGTTGGTTACGCTGCTGAGTGTGATGGTCGGAAACGTGGGAGACTGCAATTTGCTTACATAGGAGGCCGGGAAGCCCGCGCCGCCAAAGCCGTTGGCCTGATTGAAACCTTGGCTGTACTGCAGCGTATCGCTATAGTAACGGTTGAAACCATAGCCCGCGGTCAAGATCGTTGTTGGGTTCAAAGTAAACACATTGTTCCACGCCGTTGCATCGTTGAAGCGGTGGATCACGCCATCGCTCTCGGCAAACACATGCTCGATGTTTCCATTGGGCTCCTGAGTTGCCAGATGCACATAAGAGGCCGATGCCGACCACCACGGAGTAAATACATGATCAATCTTTCCGCTATACATATCGGAGCGGGTCTTGAAGTCATCCGCGCCGTAAAAGTTATATGCCGCAGCGCCGTACGCCGTGCAGGTGGTGCAAGCCGGGAACTGATTTACGATGTATTGGCCGATCGGATTGATGTAAGACGCGGGAATCTTGTTCCCATAGCCTTCGGACATAAACGTATTGTGCGTAACCGGGTCGTAGAGGGTTGCGTTCGTACTTACTGCCAAATCCGCGGTAAAGTCGCCGGTGCGTTCCGCCGCAGTCGGCACGTAATACGATGTGGTTGAGCTGGTATAGGGCTGCGCCTGACGGTAGCCCTCCTCGCTGACCCAGAAGAAGGTGTTGTTCAGATACTTGATCTTGTTGCTGAATGGCACCGGTCCGCCGAATGCTCCGGCATAGGTATAGGTAGTGCCATCGGGGCGTGCAAGGCCGATCGAATTGTTTGACCAGGTATTCGCTAGCCAGGGCGTCTGTCGCGTCTCTCCATAGAGCGTTCCATGGTAGGCTGTTGTACCGGACTTCAACGTGGTATTGAAGACGCCGCCGCCCGAACGAGCCACTTCAGCGTCGTAGGTATCGGCCTGAACTTTGGCGTCCTGGATCGCTTCAAGCGAAGGAATAAATGTCGCGCCACCGGAAGATGTGGAAACGGGAATTCCGTCCACCACGTAGTTGTTGGCGGCATTGCTGCCTGAACCGCCGATGGGAGCGCCGGCTACTGAGACTGCGGTGGTGCCGCTCTGATCCTCAGCCCGCACAAAGCGAGGGTCGCCGGTTGGCGTGACGTTGTTGTCCAGCTTGTCAAAGACGAATGGGTTGCGTCCCAGATTGGGCAGATCCTCAAGCTTCTGCTGGTCGAATGTCTGACCTTCATCCGCTGACGCTGTGTCGATCAGCGGCTCTGTCGCGCCAATCACTTCCACCTCCTGGCTGACCTGGCCGGGTTTCAGCTTTGCGTCGATCGTCGCTGTCGAACCGATTCCAATCGTAATGGCCTTCTCAACCAACTCCTCGAAGTTGGCCGACTTGACCGTCAATGTATACGCTCCAGGATCCACAGCGGTGAACTGATAGTCGCCCACGGAATTTGTCTCCGTCGTGCGGGCAATCTTCGTCCCTTCATTGATCAGCGAGACGGATGCGCCGGGAATGGCTGCATCCGATGGGTCCGCGACATGGCCGCGAACCGCGCCATAGTTGGTCTGTGCTTTCGCCAGTCCCGTCGCCATTGCAACGAGCAAGGAGAGGGCGAGAAGCGCTCTGTAGATGCGTAGATGCTGAAATCGTATCATCGTCAAATCCTCCAAATAGTTGATCTGTCCTTGCGGATCAGCTTTACTCTCATCACAGTGCGGGGTTCATCAAAAAGCCGACTGTCGGAATTTTTGCTACAGAACCACTCAGTGGTTCTATCAGGCTCCCACTCCACTGCGAATCGGGGTTGAAGTCCTGCAAACAGCTACTACATCTCTGCAAAAAGCCCCTGCACGTAAGTCGATGCACTGACCCACACGCCCAGTAATGTTGGCTGCGCGAGGCTGCATCAGACTCTGAGATCAGGGACTCTTCGACAGGGAAGAATGGCTCGGAAGAGGCACCTTCGGACGGAGGAGGCGCTTCCAGACTGCCTGTTCCGCTTGCCCGGTAACAGGAAAGAGGTCTTCAGAATACTTGCTCTTTTACTACTCGGCTCGCGCAACCGGCGTTCCTGCGGCAAACACGGATTACGGGTTCGCACCCGGCATATACTTCACAACCAGACGGTACAAGGTATAACTCGACTCTGCCCCGAAAGTATCCCCAAGGCTTGAGTCATTTGAATTTGAGTTGCTTGTTTCCGCGCCAGCGACATGGTGACAGCGGACTGATTAAGAACTAACGGCTTTACTTCAGCAGCGCAAGTTTTTCAGTTATGCGCCCCGGTCACAGGGGGCGAACATTGGTAGCAGTTGGGAACGTCCTGCATTGAATTAAGACTAACATCCGTCTTCGCCTCGGTCAATACCTCTATCCATGGGTATCGAAATATTATCGATCTTATCGATCCCGAATGCAGATTTTTCCTGCATGTAGATTTTTCATTGCAAGCCATGCGCTTACGCGCTACAGTAGATCACATAGAACCTGTGTCATTGCAATCTCTGCGCCTCATAACCAGAACCCTTCATTTCATTTAACTTACAGCCGCCATAAGCGGTTGGATAGTACAACCGGGGGGGGGAATAACTCGCTCAACGGCATCACGAATACAATGCAACCAGAATGCCGCCACAAAGAAACCAGGAGGAAACACATTTTGAAGATGAAAGTAGCTCACATCTTGGCATTTATGTTGGCCTCATCCGCGGCTTTTGCGCAGATGGGTGACACAGTCAAGCACATTCAGACAGATAAGGCCGCCATTGCATCCGGCGTTTGGGTCGGCAACACTTACTATCTGAGCGGCACCATGCCGAACGCGATCTCTCCTGCAGACGCAGCCAAGGGCACGCCCGCGGTCTACGGCGACACCAAGACTCAAACATTCAGTTCCCTCAGCAAGATTCAGGCATCGCTTAAGGATCAGGGCCTGACAATGGGCGACGTGGTGGTGATGCACGTCTACATGGCCGGCGATCCGGCGAATGGCGGCAAGCTCGACTTCACGGGCATGAATGCGTCGTACTCGGAGTTCTTCGGTACAAAAGATCAGCCCAACAAACCGGCTCGTTCTGCAATGCAGGTCGCCGCGCTTGTCGCGCCCGGCGCGCTGGTTGAGATCGAAGTGGTTGCAGTCAAGCAGAAGTAAGATGCCGCGGGCATAGCGGCATCTTACGATACCGCTATGCCCGCGCCGGCTCTATGCCTTCGCAGCTTTGACCTTGTCGCTTATTATCTGCACCGCACGGCGGCCGCTCAGCGCTGCTCCCTCTTGCCAGCCGACTAAGTGGCTGGTGTGGTCTCCGGCAAAGATGATTGGGCCGTCCGGCGTTGTGATCGTATCGTAATCCTGCGCGGACATCGTCCCGACCCACGATCCTTCATTCCACTTGACGTGGCGCCATCCGCAGAAGACGGGCTTTTCCAGATCCTTTCCATGGCCAGGGTGCAGCTTCTCAACCTGGGCGCGAGAGGCATCAAATTTTTCCTGAAGCGAGAGCTTGTCGAATCCGCCGGTGAACTCATCCATATAGCCTGATACGATGATGCCGCGCTCAGACATAAGGCCGGCGCTCGGATACCAGATAGGGCTTGCGCCCTGCGAAAGAAATGACAGCCCGCCGTAGATGTTATAGTCCGTCTCCCAAAAACGCTTCGACTCCCAGGGGATCTTGAACGACGAACGGTATTGGATCTTATTGACTACAGCCTGGTGGCTTGCATCGAAATCCGTCTTCATCTTGCGCAGCAAAGTAAACGGAAGCGCGCATACGGCATAGTCCGCATCGATCACATGGCTTGCGCCCGCCTTGGTGTAAGTTACGCGAACGCCTTTGGCGGTCTTTGCAATCTCCGTCACCGGAGCTTCATAGATAATTGTGGTACCAAGAGACTTTGCAAATGCATTCGAAATCTGCTGCATCCCTCCAACCGGCTGTAACATCGTCGCTTGCCAGTCCCATGCTTCCTCATAGAGCTCCGATGTCCAAAAGTTTGCATCAAGGAGCATCGTTAGCGGAATGGGATGTTCGTCCACCAGCTCCGTCACTGACCCAGCGCCGGGATAGCGATCGATCTCAGCCCGGTCACTTCCCTTATACTTGGCGAATCGATCGAGCGGGCCATAATTCTTCAGCGCGTCGATGAACCGGTCCTTATCATCCTTCGAAATATCCTGATCCAGCGCGCCTGCGGTAACTGCCTTGGCCAGGAGTTCGCTGATATGCCCGCGCGTGTCGTTGATGACTTTGCGCTGCATAAACGGCTTGCCGCCATTGACGGCGTCGTTTTGAAGGAATGTAGAGCGCGAGGTATTGATCTCGACTTCAAGGGGCACGTTCAGCTCACGGCAATAACCCAAGATAGTCGTGTGAACGGATGGTAGACGCGCAGGCCCCATGTTCTGGTACAAACCTTCGCTCCAGGTGACTTTTTGTGTAGTGCCGTCTACAAATTCGATAACATCGCCATTCTTTGCGCTCCATGCCCGGCCGCCCGGCCGATGGCGCGCTTCAAGCAGAGTTACTTCATAGCCCAGCTTCTTAGCCTCGTAGGCTGTGGTTAATCCGGAAACTCCGCCGCCAAGCACGACCAGCTTGATGCCTTTGCCAATGCCCATGGGCGCGGCAATTGCTTCGGCCATGGACTCGCCTATCGGCAGCAACCCGAGGTGCTGCATGGTTGCAAATGCTGCGCTATATCCTCCTGCCTTACCTACGCCTGCCAGGAACTCGCGTCTCGAAACGCCCATCCATCTCCCCTTTGCCATGTTGAATATTTTTTGCAATGCGTAGCAGCGAGGGATCAAATGCCCTGTCTAACTCGATTGCAAGTTTATGATTTAAGCGCAGTATACGCCGCCGAGTATAAAGTTCCCCTAAAGCCTGGGGAGAAATTACCCTCGCTTGAAGCACACAACATAGGATCGTCCTGCAAGCCGCACTGGAGTAATAGCGCGGCATGCAGGACGAGTTAGTTACGTTAGGAAAGGATGAGGCGCGGTCCAGTTAGGCGCGATCCAGCTCAGAGGGGATATACAGACCCTCGTGATGCATGAAAGCGCTGGTTTTGGGAGCCATGGGGGGCATGTCCATGCACTTGACAAACGCAGGCTTGAACTTTGCCATCTCATCCGCGGTTCCAACTGTAACGCGGACGTAGGTTGGCATCGCAGACCAGGTTCTGCCGATTGCAACACCTTCCTTCAGCATGTTGGAGGTGAACTCTCGGCCCGGACGCTTGACATCGACCATGAAGAAGTTCGCCTGAGATCCGGGAACAATCTTGTAGCCGCCCTTCTCGAGGAACTCGAGTGTTTCCACGCGGTTGTCGGTGTTGATCTTGCGGCGTTCCGGGATGAGCTTGGGGTCGCGCAGGCTGGAGCCGGCCATGGCGGCTGCAATCAGGGAGACCGAAGCTACGCTCTTGAGGTTGATGTCCGGCGAGATGGTTTGGAATCTCTTAAGCAGGTCGGGCCGCGCGAATGCAAACCCAGCGCGAATGCCGGCCATACCGTAGATTTTTGAGAAAGTGCGCAGGACAATGATGTCCTTGTCCAGTGCAACCTGGTCGATGACCGACTCGTGCGTGGAGAAGTGGTGGTAGGCCTCATCTACGATCACGACGGAACCGGCCGGCTTGTTGTTCAACAGCCAGATGATGTCTTCCTTCGGTGTCATGGTGCCGGTGGGGTTGTTGGGGTTGACGATGTAGAAGGCGCCGGCCTTCGGATCGGCTGCCACCATGGCCTTCACGTCATGCGCGAAGGTCGGGGTGAGCGGCACCATCTTGAGCGGGGCTTTCACGGCAGCGGCAGCGCGCGGACCCTGCTCGTAACTTGGATCGGCACAAACCAACCCTCGATCCGGACTGATGCTTGACATCAGCGCCATATCCAGCGGACCGCCGGAACCGGGATAGAGTTCCACGTAGCCGGGCTTCAATCCAAACTGGTCGGAGATGGTCTTGACCGTCGCGCGGGCAACGCCGAACTTGTCATAACGCCCGCCCGTCGGGCCGGCCTTGATCATCTCGTCGAGAGCGCACTGGGCCGGCCCCAGAGGATTTTCGTTCGAACTGATGATCACTGTGTCGGGTGAGATCTGACGCATCTCGCCCATGTCGGCTCCTGCGCCCATTCCGCGCCGGGCTTGACCGGCAGGCGCACCGCTGGTGGATTGTGCAAGGCTGGGTAGCGCTGCGGCTACTGTGACTCCCGCGCCAAACATACGTACAAAGTTACGGCGGGATACAAAGGGATTAATTTCACCCATGCTCATTTGTGACTCTCCTCTCGATACCTCGTTGAATTTCCGATTGTGACTGCACGTGCGGTATTACCCCAGAACAGAATGGGCTTAGTTCAAAATTGGCACGCTGACATAGCTGTTCCAAAATTAGGTCAGGTGAAATAGCCGTGTTTGGCCAGCTAGAGCAAATGGGACATAATCCAATGCCGTAAATAAACGGCAATCAATCGCACTCGCGGGGAAACAGGTCTCCCTGGACGCAAACAAGGGTTCGCGCCAAGCGGAATAGTATCCTCACAGACTGAAGATCTTCGACAAGGAAGATGTGTTTTTGGGATTTCTCTCGGACGGGGAGAGTTACTTTAGTTAATCAACATACGATCACCGCTTGAATCCTTATGGGCGATGACCTACATTATTCACACAGGAAACCCAAAGTCAAGCACTTTCAGATCGCTTACGCAGTTAATATCTCATGGAGGCAGTGGATTGCACAAGCAAATTCGTACGACCGATTCCGATGGAGACATCGATTTGCTGCATGAGATCGGGAGCCGCATGGCTGCGGCCGATCCGTTGCACGAGGTGCTGTACCGGATTATGGATGTGGTCACAGTGGCTGTGCGCTGCGACTCATGCTTCATTTATGTGATTGAAAAAGACAAGCTGGTGTTGCGCGCATCCAAGAATCCCCATGCCGACGTGGTGGATCAACTCCAGATAGCAGTGGGCCAGGGCGTAACCGGCTGGGTAGCCGAGTATCTGCAGACCGTCGCCCTGCCGGAAAAGGCCTGGGCCGATCCGCGCTTTGCCCGTTTTACGAACCTTCCCGAGGATCGCTTTGAGGCCTTCCTGGCGGTTCCCATCTTATGCCGTGGAAAGCTTGTCGGGGTCATCAACGTACAGCATCGCAAGCCGCACAATCATTCCCAGCGGGAAGTGAGGCTGATTTCATTGGTCGGTTACCTTGTGGGCGCCGAGATTGAGATGGCGCGCATCGAACTGGAGAGATCCCAACTCGCAGAACAGTTGGAACATCGCAAGACCATGGAGCGGGCCAAAGGCCTCCTGCAACGGGAGCTGAGAATCGACGAGGAGACTG
>Ga0302319_10023370_pt1 | contig 11048 bp, 11 predicted proteins | sample Bog_T0_2_FD_203319 | JGI IMG/M metagenome (GOLD analysis project Ga0302319, IMG submission 203319) | Peat permafrost microbial communities from Stordalen Mire near Abisko, Sweden - Bog_T0_2 | ecosystem: Environmental > Terrestrial > Soil > Wetlands > Peat | place: Sweden: Abisko, Stordalen Mire...
CTTTGTTGTCGGGAGAGAACATGATCTGGCGGATGGTGAAGCCGATGTGGCTGTAGGTGATGGTGGTGCGATCAGGGCGGACTTCGATGTTGGCGGACTGCTGGTTGACTTCGATGGGGACGGAGTAGCCCTCGAGGTTGGCTTCGATGGTGAGGTGACTGAGGAGCTTGATGGGGAGGATCCAGGATTCGAATTGGCCGTCCTGGGTGCCGACGAGGACGCCGCGCGGGCCGGCGACGGTGAAGGGCTGGATGGGCTGCGTGGGCCGGCTGATGACGGGGCCTGAGTTGGTGAGCGGGAAGGCCGGGATTTGGGCTTGGATGTTTGAAGGTATAAGGATTGCGACGGCAGAGATGAGGAGTGCGCGTAGGGAGTTCATCGGCGGACAGTTTAGCTGGTTTGGAGGGTTTGTGCATCCTGGTGAGCATCGCGGTTGGAAGCTGAGCGGATGACGGTGAGGACGGTGATGTCATCGTCCTGGCCGAACGATTGCGCGGTGTGGGCGATGGATTCCGCGGATTGAGTGGCGATGGAGGCGGTACGGGGAAAGCCGAAGAGCTCACCGGTTCGGTTGCGGGCTTCGACGACGCCGTCGGTCATGAGAGTGAGTTGTGCTTCGGCGGAGAGGCGGAAGATCGATTCGGGATAGTTGGCCTCCGGGGCGAGTCCGAGGGGGAAGCCATTCTCGAGCGAGAGTTCCTTTCCATCGAGGTAGGGCGCGATGTGGCCTGCGTTGGCGGCGGTCAGTGTTCCATCGGGGTCGGCGCGCAGGACGAGACAGGTGGTGAATCCGCCGCTGCTGCGGGCGAGCATTCGCTGATTCATCTTTCGCAGGATCTCGTCGGGGCTTTGCGTGTAGTGAGCGAGCGTTCGCACGGTGCCAACGAGCAGGGAAACGGTCATGGCGGCGGGCATGCCTTTGCCGCTTACGTCGCCGATGACGATCAAAGCCGATCCGGCGTGAGGTCCGGAGGCGATTGGGATGACCTGGAAGAAGTCTCCGCCTACGTGGCCGGCCGGTTTGTAGACGCTGCGGATCTCAAGGCCGGGGACCTCGGGAACTTCCGCGGGGATGAGAACCTTTTGGACGGTGCGCGCTGCTTCCAATTCGCCGGCGAAGCGCTGCTCGTCGCGTCGGGTGCGTGCGAAGCGCATGGGAAGGATGGCGACGATGGAGAGCAGCATCAGGAGGTCGGCGACATCCTGCACTGAGATTGGGAAGGGCCAGGTGGCGAGTTCAAAGAACCACGCGAAGTGAGGCTGAATCCAGACTTGGCCGGACAATATCAGGATTCCGTAGATGTTGAGCGAGAACCAGGAGGTGTAGCAGATGGCGACCGGCACCAGCAGGAGCTTTGCGTCCGGTACGCCGCGGCGGGTTCCCTGGTAGAGGAGCGTGAGAATACACGCGAAATAGGGTATGAGGGTTAGGCTCCGAGCCATGGCCCAGGAGCTTGAGCCGATCCATGCCATCTGGAATGCTCCCATGGCAAGGAATTGAAGAATGACGGTTACGATTACGGTCCAGTAAAGCCAGTTTTTGGGTCGGTTGAGAATCCGGACGAGGAAGAACAGAAAGAAGAGCCAACTTGCTTCAGCAAGAACGCCCGCCAGGAACGCATAGCCGAGCCAGCCGACTGGATTGAACAAGGGAGACTCATCGACCAGGTGCTGGACTCCGGTGAGCAGCTCGTAGATTCCGAACCAGAGGTATTCGCGGTCGGCCGGGCGGGCGGCGAAGAGCGCGAGGCCGGTTATGGCGGCCAACAGGTTGATGAGCATCAGTATGTTTACCGAGGCGAGCTGCCAGAAGGAGCGGTTATTCCGATCTGTCTTCCAGCTTTGGATCAGTGCGAGCTCGCCGATGCGTGGGGCCTGCGACGGGCCGCCGCCAAGGAAAGTGGCGAAGTACGCGCTGTGCCAGACGCGGATGGCGATGGTTACGACCTGGCCAGAGGGTCCGGGGATGGATGAGGGGATCGGATCGGGAAGTGGGAAGACTTGGTTATATCCGAGGAGGATTTTCCGGTGGGGCGGCAGGCCGCCGAATTGTCCGATGAGGCGGCCATTGGCGAAGACCTGATAGCTGGTGAGCAGACGCGGGATGCCGATGGCCAATGGGCTTTGTTTCGCAGGCAGAATCACCTTGAAGCGGTACCAGGCAAATCCGCTGTAATGCGGGTAGCCTTGTGCGCTCCAGCCGACGTCGGAACGGAGGAGCGGCCAAGATGAGTCGTCGAAGGCGGGGTTGGCCCAGCCGAGTTTCCCGTCGGGATCGTCGCCGGGATGAAAGCGCCACAAGCCGGCGAGAGATACCAGGGGCTCGCGATCCTTATCGAGATCGAATATGCCGGGCGGGTTCGGGGTTGGCGGCTGAGCAGGTAATACTACCGCGAAGACAGGAATGGCCAGGGTAGCCAGGATGATTCGGGTGAGATTGACGTGAATTCGCAAGCGACCTCGCAGCGTCTGCGGGATTGCAGGCAATGGTAACGGCAGATTCGGTTCGCGGATACTCTTTTCGCGCTCTGGATATGAATCAATGGGCCGGGCGGGATCACATGGGTATTGGCGCGAGGAGCGAAGGACGCGACTCGGGTGATGTTGATGTCCCTGTTTGTGCGCGGAGATGGCCTTTTCTGGTCATTGCCGAGGTTTTGCGGGGGGTGACAGGATTCCTGCATGCGAGTCAATTTGATTACTGAAGTACTCAGTCCTTTTCAGTCAGGCCACGGTTCCTTCCCGGTCTCGCTGACGATACGTCCGGCTTGCGGTTTGCCGGGCGAGTTTCAATTCCCAACCGACAGCGATTCACTGCTGCGCATGTTGCATAAGCAGACAGATCTGCCGTCTCCGGTGCTGGAGCGTTTTGAGGGGAACCTGAATGAGCGTCGCAGCGCGAAGCTGCTCGGTGTGGAGCTGAGCGAACAGGTGCTGACGAAGATCGGCTACTTCATCGACTAAGGCTCGGTCTGGGTGATGCTGTCGAGCAGGGTTGATACCAGCGCGATCGGCAGGCCGACAACGTTGAAGTAGCAGCCTTCGATGCGCGGGATCCAGCGAGCGGCGCGACCCTGGATGGCGTATGCCCCGGCCTTGTCGTTGGGCTCGCCGGTGGCGATGTAGTCGGCGATCTCCTGCTCGGAGAGGGTGAGGAACTCGACTGCGGTGACTTCGGCGGCGACCTGGGTCTGGATCTGGGTCCGGATCTGGGCCTGGTTCTGAGTTTGGGTTGCGGAGACGAGGGATACGCCGGTGATGACGCGGTGGGTGCGGCCGGATAGGAGGCGCAGCATGCGGGCGGCGTCTTCGGGGGACTCGGGCTTGCCGAGGATTTGGTTGTCGAGGGTTACGGTGGTGTCTGCGCCTAAGACCAGCAGCGATCTGGCTTCGATGGAATTTCTATCCCAGGTCTCAGAAGCGAGACCCGGGGCACCCGTTATCTTGCGGAAAACGGCTTCGGCTTTTTCGCGGGCGAGACGGGTTACGTAGGCGATGGGGTCTTCGTCGGGGTAGGGGTCTTCGGGGATGTGGGCGGGGTGGATTTGGAATTCGAAGCCGGCCTGGGTGAGAAGTTCGCGGCGGCGGGGTGAGGCTGAGGCTAGGATCAGCATGATTGGATTATTTCAGGAGGAGCAGCCGTTAGCTTCTAGCTGCTAGCCATTAGCTTTTCGCGCGGCGAACCGAAACTTCTGTTTAGTGCTTTGGTATCGCGGATTTTACTAGTCCGAGGTATTCGCTGTGTTCGATGCGGATTGCAATGTTGCGAACGCTTTGACGGATGGCGGAGAAGTTGGGATGGCGCAGCCGGAGTGGGTCGCCGTCTGCGAGATCGAAGACGATTGCAAGGAAGACCAGGATACATAACCACTTCATCGGGCGCTCCCTTCCTTGTTCCCGGGCATTTCTGTCGCCTGGTGACACCTCGAGCCGGGACAGACACGAATTCGTCGGGGATTTACGGGGGATCGTTGGGAGAAGCATAGCGCAAGGGGGGCGGAGTTGATTGGCTTTGCTTCGCAGATCTGGCCGATGGAGTTGTGCGCGGGGGTTAGGTGGTTGGTTTGCGCCTATAGGCCGCCGTCCCAGTCGTAGGCGTGGCTGCCCCAGTAGTCGGCGGGTTTGGTGTCGGTGTAGGTGATGCTGGCGATTTGCTTGATCTGCTTGTAGCCGTATTTGAGGGGCATGGCGAGGCGCAGGGGCGCTCCGTGGGCGGGGGTGAGGTTTTGCCGGCTCATCTGGAAGCAGAGGAGGGTCTGGGGATGGAGCAGATCTTCGAGTTCGAAGCCGCAGTAGAAGGAGCCGTCGGGCGTGGCGAGGGCGGCGTAGCGCGGGAGTGATCCGCTGGCGTTGCGCTGGGGCGGGAAGGCGTCGAGGAAGTCACGGAAGCGGACACCGCCGTAGGTGACGATCTGACTCCAGCCTTCGATGCATTTGAATTCGGTGGTTTGTTCGACGAAGGGCAGGCGCTTCAGATCGTCCATGGTGAGGAGCAGGCCGGGGCCGGATGGGCGCGGGGGTGGGGGCTGGGGGTTGGTATTCTGGCCGTTTTTTGAGGGGCCGGGATTGATGCCGGAGAGCTTGACGTTGTCGTCCGTCATGGCTCCGGTGAGGTCGAGCGGCTGCTCGTCGAAAGCGCTGTCGGTCCTGGCGGCGAGATTGGCGAAGGATGGCTGGTAGCGGTACTGCCATGTGGCTACGTCAGCGGCGTATGCGGGGTGGTTCTGGGGTTGTTGCAGGCCGGTGAGTTGGAGACGCCAGCTTGCGGGGTCGAGATCCATTCGGAGGCCGAGCGGGCCATTGGGGAAGGGGCGCTTTACGGCGCTTGTTGCGGGGTAAGTCGGGGCGAGGGCGGACTTGCCGATGACTTTGCGGGAGAACTTGCTGTTGAATTCCTCGGCGGCGCGCAGGGGGCGATACATCAGGCCGATCTTGGGGCCGCGATTCCAGAGTCGAAGGCCGATTGCGGCGCCGGCGAGTGTGGCTGCGACGGTGAGGAGGCTGCGGCGGGAGCGGCGGGAGATTTCAGCTTCCACGTGGCGTTGATCTTCGCTCATTGGGCAGGCCTTCGGGCCGGGGCCACTTCCGTGGGCGGGATTTCCTGTTGAATCAGTTCGACGCCGGCGATCTCAAAACCCGCAATCATGGATCGGAGATTATTCCAGCCGGCGCGGAAGACATGGTAGACGTGTACGACAAAGAAGAGGCAGAAGCCGATTGTGAGCCAGAAATGGAGCCAGCGGGCGGTCTGATATCCGCCGCAGAGGGTGGTCAGCAGATGGAGAGTGGTGGGCTTCCAGATGGCGGAGCCGGTGATGACCGAACCGGCGCCCATCACTAAAACGATGGTGTAGGCGAGCCGCTGGGCGGGGTTGTATTTTCGGCCGGGGTGGGGCAGGTGGCGGCGGGTGAGTTCGGCGCGGATGCTGGCGAAGAGCTGGATGAGCGATTCGCGGTCGGGGAGGATGTGACGCCACTGGCCGGAGACTGCCAGAAAGAGGACGTAGGCGAGGCCGTTGGCGGTGAAAAACCACATGCCGAGGGCGTGCAGTCCGAGTCCCTGGGGGAAGTGGTGAGAGAGACGCAGGAGCCCGTAGAACCTGTCTGGAAACAGGCGGAAGAGGGTGAAGGAGCCGACGCCGATGCGATAGACCTGATGTTTGTATCCCTGTCCGGGTATGGAGTCGGCCCAGTAGATCATGATCCCGCTGACGATCATGAGGAAGAGGAGCGGGAAGTTGAGCCAGTGCATCCAGCGGATGGCGGCGGGATGTTTCTCGACGAGGCGCAGGGAAGGCGACCATGGCGTGAAGAGTGGCTTGGTCGGCAGATGGGGTGTCGGCTCGGGCATCCGTTGTTTCTGGGGCGCTTTTTGGAGTTTATCGCGAATCGAGGAGATTCGAAGAGATTTGGTCCGGGATGGGAGGCTGCTTTATGGTCAGTGTCCATACCGGGAATGGCAACTCGTGCCATTGCGTCTGCCGGTGGAATGATTCGGGAAGTCCCAGCTTCGTGGTTGAATTCTGGAAGAGGCTCGGGGCCATCGAGGCCCCTCGAGTGGGGATTCTACGGCGGTTGTGAATGGGTGGGCTGAAGCCCACCCCTACCAGATTTGGCTAAATTGAGAGGCCGGTGCGGAGGCCTTTGGAGTTTGCTACGCCCCAGGCCATGCCAGGAGTGTTGTGGGCGAGGCCGATTTGGCCGTCGGGTCCGAGGAGAATGATGCCGCCGTGGCCGCCGAGTCGCTTGTAGAGGTAGGCGATGGCGTCCTTCGCAGTTTGCTCGGGGGATAGTCCCTGGGCGACTCGGTCGGTGGCCCATTTGCCGAGAACGAGCTTCATGATGGGTTCGCCCCAGCCGGTTAGGGAGACGGCGGCGGATTCGTTGTCGGCGTAGCAGCCACAGCCGATGAGGGAACTGTCGCCGACGCGTCCGGGGGCTTTGTTGAGAGTGCCTCCGGTGGAGGTTCCGGCGGCGAGGTTGCCGTACTGGTCGAGGGCGACGGCGCCGACGGTGTCGTGGCTGGCAAAGCGCAGGCTCTTTGGGCTCTCCGCGGAGGTCTCGGGGCTTTTGTCGTCGTTGGCAAGGGGTCCGCTAAACGTGATGTCGGAGAGGCCGGAAGAGAGGCGGCGCTGGGCGTCCCGGAGACGGATGCGTTCTCGAGCGAGGACCAGCTCGGCGTTGTCGATGAGGGGCATGCCCTGGCTGGCGGCGAAGGCTTCTGCCCCGGGGCCAACGAAGTAGATGTGGGGACTCTTGTCCAGGACGAGGCGGGCGGCCTGAATCGGATTACGAATGCGCTCGACGCAGGCTACTCCTCCGGCGCGCAGGGTGGCGCCGTCCATAAGGAGGGCATCGAGCTGGACTTTGCCTTTGGAGGTGAGGAAGCTGCCGCGACCGGCGTCGAACGTGGGGTCATCTTCAAGGATGGTGACCGCGGCTTCGACGGCGTCGGTTGCGGTACCTCCCCATTCGAGAATGGCGTGGCCGGTTTTAAGGGCCTGGTTGACTCCGGCCTCGTGATCGGCGGCCATTTCAGGAGGGATCGCCCACGCTCCGCCATGCACGATGAGGGTTGGCTTTGGAGCTCGCGTGAACATCGTCGTCCCTCCATTATTTTTCTTCTCTGGATAACAACGCGTGAAATCCACCCGAATTTCGTCACTATACTCCCGGGTGACCCTTCCTGGCTGACTCATTCGATGTATATATTCCCGGGAATGGTTCCCATCCCCCGCAAATTGGAAGTGTGCGAGGGATGGGATTGAGGTGAAGGCAATCCTAGAGGGATTGGCCGGGAAGTGTGAGGAGGTCGGCTTCGACGAGGTATTCGGTGAGGCGATCGATTGCCCTGGGGAGCCTGTTGGTTACCGAGCGAAGGCTTAAACCGATAAGTTCGGCAGTTTCAGCGTGGCTGTACTCCTGGAGGATGACACGGGTGAGAAGCTGCTGATCCATCGAGGAGAGTTTCCTGATGCAGCGTTCGATGTCGAGGACGAAGATAAGAGCATCTTCGAAGGTGCGGATGCGACGGCTGGCGACCCATCCGCGGTCGACGGATTCTCCGAGAACATTGGGCGAGCGCCCGACCTGGAGGGAGGCGTAGAGATAGCGCTGGAGCAGCTTCTCGGTGTGTTTTCGGTAGAAGGCCCATCTGACGGGAGCATCCTCGGGGATTTGGTCTTCCGTACTGGCCGGGGTTTGATGGTGGCGAATCCGGTTGGTTGCCGAGGCAAGAAGCGTGGGCTGGAGAGTTGCGGACGGGGCTTGAGCGGCCCAAAGGAAAGGAATCTGAAGAGCAGCGCTCACAGTGCACCTCCCGCGAGTGCTCCGCTGATCGACGGACTGGCGGATTGGGCCAGGAGTGCAGGATTGATTTCATCGGGTACGGTGAGACAATCGCCCGTCTGGACGGACTGGAGCGAAGACTGTACTGCGTAGACGGCGGCCAGGGTGGTCTTCCTGGGTCTGCCTCGCCTGGTGCTTTTCCGCGGTGCAGGGAACTCTTTGAAGCGATGGTCACACGGGGTGCAATAGACCCGTGTCTCAACCTGGGCTCGATACCATAGGCAACCGCAACCTTCGCAGACTTTCAAATGTATGCGCAACTCCATGACTTTCTCTCCAGTGGATTTTGTTCACCCGCGGTCTGCACCGCTTTGACAGCGGTTTGTATTGCACGGCGCAGGGCAATTGGGAATGAGGACCACCGCGCCGGGTTCTTTTGCCCGGCTGGGGGATGGTGGTATTCAGTCCCTGTCTGTTTGTCATGCTGATGGCGCACAGATCGTGGAAATTCAACGGCTGTTGGTAAGGCGATCTCGGGAAGCTGGAATAAATATTTATTCACCACATCGAGTGATTGGCCCGGCGCTTCCGCGCGAAGGGCGATTCTGATCCCGAAGACGTTTACCTACAGCATTTGAGAAAGTGAGATAAATCTAGGGCTCCGTGTCTCTGGAGTCAATCCGGTACAGAGAGATTCCAGTTTCGGTGGCTATTGAGATAAGGGGATCCTCATAAAAGCCCACATTCATGCCATTCTTTGTTTTCTGGCAGAAATGATTTACTGACCCTTCCCATTGCTGCCGGTGAAGTTTCCACATGACCATTTTCCAATTGCAAGAGCGTGTCCGTCTCGACCTGCTGCGCAGAATCGAGCGGGGGACACTCAGCGTGTCCTTGCTGGCGCGTCAGACGGGATTGGGGCAGCCGCATATTTCGAATTTTCTGCATGGAAATCGCGGGCTATCGATGAGGACATTGGACAAGATCATGAGAGCGATGCGGTTGGATGTCGCGGACCTATTGCCAGCGCAACGCGGCGAATCGGCGGTGCTGAAGACGGAGCAGGTTGCGGATGTGGTCTGGATTCCGTTGGTGCCGCATGTTGTTGCGATGCTGGACCCGTATATTCGCGCGAGCAGTACGCTGTCGATGTATCCCTTTGCAGGCGAATCGATGGCTGGACTTGAGGCTCGGTGTTCGAGTGCGCGAAAACAGTGGGATCGATTTGTAGCGGTGCGGATGTCTGTGGGGGATGCGCGTTTTATGGATCCGGTGGTGAGGACGGATGCGGTGGTTTTGCTGGACCGGCACTACACGTCGTTTCATCCGTATCGAGAGGACGAGGTGAATGTATATGGGGCGCGGGTGGGTAGCCAGCTTGTGGTACGGTATGCGCAGTTTCAGGGAGAACGGGTGGTGTTAAGGGCGCATCATGCGAAGGTGAAGGCGGAGGTGATGGAGGCGAAGCCGGGGGAGTCGGCGAATGATCTGCTGGTGGGACGGGTGGTGGTGGTGGTGAACAGGCAGTAGGGGTCAGGGATCAGGGATCAGAGATCAGAGATTCAGGGATCAGGGGTCAGAGATTCAGGGATCAGGGGTCAGGGGTCAGAGGTCAGAGATCACGGATCAGAAAGACGGAGGGAGCTCATTCGTTGGTGGGTTGTCGGCCTTATCCCTGATCGCTTGTCCCTGGAATCTCGTCTACGGTGCGCGCATTTGGTAGCATCGGCTTTGGAGGAACGCATGGAATCGGTTGGGAATGGTACGAGCGGCTATCGCGCTAAGGAAGATATTGCTCTGGACTTGCTGAAGTTTGTGGCTGGATCGACGGGATTTGGACGGGCTGCTGTGCCTTCGACGGGGTTCAGCGGGACGAGTGCGCCGAAGCCTGAGGAGCAGATCAACCAGTTGCTGGATCTGTACGGACGCTGCCTGACGGTGGTGAACGGCAAGGGCGGGAAGGCTTAGTGGACGAGGCTTCCAGGGGTGATGTTGGGGAATCCCACCCTAGGCGCGATGATACTGCGCCAATGATGGGGCACCCGCACTCTCAGGGGCGCGGACTGCGCGTGGCGGTGGCTGGGACTGGTGCGTTCGGGCGGAATCATCTGCGGGTGTACCAAGAGCTTGCGGATGAGGGTGTGACGCTGGCGGCGGCGATTGAGCCGGATGATGCCCGGGCGGCCGAGGTTGCCGAGAAGTACGATGTTCCCGTGTTCGCTTCCGTCGAGGACGCGCTGAGTGCCGATCTGGAGCTGGATGCGGCTTCGGTGGCGGTGCCTACGGTCTTTCACCATGCAGTTGCCAGTGAGTTGCTGGCGGCGGGGGTGGATTGCCTGGTGGAGAAGCCGCTGGCGGCTACGCTGGCAGAGGCGGATGAGCTGATTGGGCTGGCTGAAAAGCATAGGCGCATTCTTCAGGTGGGGCATCTGGAGCGGTTCAATCCGGCGGTGCTGGCGATTGAGCCGAAGCTAACGAGGCCGATGTTCTTTGAGGCGCATCGGCTGAGCGTCTTTACGCCACGGTCGCTGGATGTGGACGTGGTGCTGGACCTGATGATCCATGATCTGGACATTGTGCTGACGTTTGCGAAGTCTGCCGTGCGCGAGGTGCGGGCGGTGGGGCTGCCGGTGCTTTCGCCGAAGGTGGACATTGCGAATGTGCGGGTGGAGTTCGAGTCGGGGTGCGTGGCGAACTTTACGGCTTCGCGGGTTTCGACGGAGCGGGTGAGGAAGCTGCGGTTTTTTGAGCCGCGGCAGTATGTGTCGATTGATTATGCGCGGCGGGATGTGCTGGTGATTGCGATCGATCCGGAGTTTTCGATTGAAAAGGCGATGGCGATTGGGGAGGCGAGTGGGTTTCAGGAGGGGTTGCCGGGGCTTTCGTTTACCAAGCCTGGGGTGACTCCGGGAGAGCCGCTGAAGCTGGAGATCGCTTCGTTTCTGGATTCGGTGCGGACGCGGAAGGCTCCGCGGGTTACAGCGCGGCAGGGGCGCGAGGCGCTGGCACTGGCGTTGGAGATTCAACGGGGGATGGTGGAGCATGCGGCCAAGGCTGGGTTGGGGGATTTCTTTCGCGGATAAGGTGGTTGCGCGGGCTTCAGAATAAGCTTGAGAAAACGCTCCTGGCTCTGAAATCGCGATCTTTGTTGAGACGATCTTTGACGACTTGCAGCTGGGTGCAAGATTGTTGGTTTTGGGCCTTGCATTCCGAGGCCAGTTTTGGCTGGATCTTCTCCAGGGAATCGATCTCGTTCCGGA
>Ga0302319_10023373_pt1 | contig 11047 bp, 10 predicted proteins | sample Bog_T0_2_FD_203319 | JGI IMG/M metagenome (GOLD analysis project Ga0302319, IMG submission 203319) | Peat permafrost microbial communities from Stordalen Mire near Abisko, Sweden - Bog_T0_2 | ecosystem: Environmental > Terrestrial > Soil > Wetlands > Peat | place: Sweden: Abisko, Stordalen Mire...
GTCGGGTCCTCGCCGTAGTCGTCGTCACCGACCTCGGCGTCGGCCATGGCCCGGCGCATGGCACGCGTGGGCTGCGTGAGGGTGTCGCTGCGCAGATCGACCACATCGGGCACGCGGTCAGGCTAACGGCGCGCCGTTAACCTTCCGCGATGGCCACTCCCCCCTCCACGCCCGAGGGCGGTCCGACGTTGCCCGAGGGCGGTCCGACGTTGCCCGACGGCCGTCCGTTGCTGCCCGACGGCCACGCCAGCATCCACGAGCTGCTGGACGTCGAGATCCTCGAGGCCGGCCCCGAGCGCGTCGTCATGCGACTCCCGGTGGACTGGAAGGTGCACCAGCCCTACGGAATCCTCCACGGTGGCGTCTCGGCCCTCCTGGCTGAATCGGCCGCCAGCTTCGGTGCTGCGCTGGCGGCGGAGCCCGGTCGCAGCGTGGTCGGGATCGAGCTCAACGCCAGCCACCTCCGTTCGGTGCGGGATGGTCATCTGACCGCCGAAGCGACGCCGGTACGGGTCGGCCGCACCATTCAGGTGTGGCGGATCTCACTCACCGACGACGAGGGGCGGGCCATCTGCGAGGCCCGCTGCACTCTCTCGGTTCTCGGTGCTCCCGGAGGCGCCTCGGGCGCCGTGCACCCGCTGCCGACAGCCACCCCGTCGAAATAGTCACGCCTGCAGCCACCGGCGTACTATGTCGGTGTGACCCCGGTAGGAAATGGAGCACCGAGACCCTCCCTCGGCTTCATCCTCCCCGCCACCACGCAGGGAGAACTCCCTTCACAGGATGGTAGCACCCGGAGTACTACCGGAACCGCAGCGGAGGTGGCCGACCTGTGCCGCCGCGCAGAGGCGACAGGAGCGGACTCTTTGTGGGCGGTGGACCACCTCTACTGGCCACACCCCATTGCCGAGGCCTTCACGACGCTGGCCGTGGCCGCCGTGACGACCAGCCGGCCACTTTTGGGGACGTGTGTCCTGCAGCTGCCGCTCCGTCCGTCCTCCGTCGTGGCCAAGCAGGCCACCGCCCTCCAGCACCTCTCCGACGGTCGCTTCATTCTCGGGATGGGCGTGGGCATTCACGAGCATGAATACGTGCGGGCCGGCGTCGACTTCGGCCGTCGAGGCCAACTCATGGACGAAGGTGTGGCCGGGCTCCGCAAGGCCTGGGCCGGCCCCGACGCCGACGGCGCCGACTACGTACAGGAGCCGGCATCAGCGCCGATCCCGTTGTGGTTCGGAGGCGCCAGTGCGGCCGCCCGCAGACGGGCCGCCGCCGTCGGAGACGGCTGGGTGCCCCTCTTCCTCGCCCCCGAGGAGTACGGGAGCGCCCTGGCGGCCTTGCGGAGCGAGACGGCCGAGGCCGGCCGTGATCCCGAAGCCGTGCAGGCCGGTGTCGTCGTCTTTGCCTGTGTGGGAGACGACGACCAGGCGCCCGCCCGGGGCGCCCAGTGGCTCTCGGAGCTCTACCGCCTCCCGCCCAAGGCGTTCCACCGTCACCTGGTGGCGGGCTCGCCCGAGACGTGCGCTGCTGCGCTCGGCCGCTACGCCGACGCCGGGGCCCGTCATATCCTCGTCATGGTGGCGGGATCACCGGCCGTCGAGCATTTCGGGCAGCTGCGGGCGGCATTTGTCAGCGAAGATCACCAGGCCCTTGCAGGAGCGTCCGCATGAACCCCACAGACGTCGCCATCCTCGGCACCGGCATGTCCGACATGAGCCGTCGTGACCAGGAACCCGAAACCATGGCCTACGAGGTGGTCCACGAGGCCCTCGGGGACGCCGGCATTTCGGCCCACGAACTCGGTCTCGTCATTGTGGGGAACGCCATGGCAGGGCGCCTGAGCGACCAGGGGTGCGTCAAGGGGCAGACCTGGCTCAGCAAGGCCGGCCTCAGCGAGGTCGCCATCATCAACGTGGACAACTCGTGCGCCGGTGGCAGCTCCGCCCTGCACCTGGCCACGCTGGCCGCCACCGCCCAGGATCGCCCGATCCTGGCGCTCGGCGTCGAGAAGATGTGGACCGGCGACCGGGCCGGGACGATCGCCGGCATTGAGGACGGACTCCCCGCCGAGTACCGCCACGACCTGCACGACCGCCGCCACGAGGACGACAATCCGGCCGGCAGCATCCTCATGGGGCTCAACAACGGCTGGGCCCACCGGCTCATGGCCGACGTCGGCGCCACGGTGCGTCAGATCGCCGCTGCCGCGGTGAAGGCCTTCGAGCATGCGGCCCGCAATCCCCTGGCCCAGTTCCAGCGACGCGTCACCATTGAAGAGGTGCTCGCCTCGCCCCAGGTGGCCGGCGTGCTCACCCGCCTCATGTGCAGCTCGTTCACGGACGGCGCCGCCGCCGTCGTGCTGGGCGGCCCATCGGTCCCGGCTCCCGCCTCGTCGCCCCGTATCATCGGCTCGGTGGCACGCTCCGGCAACGGCTCAATCGACTATCACGACCGGCTGACGCAGGCCGCAGAGGCGGCGTGGGAGGCATTCGGCTTCGGCCCCGACGATGCCGACCTGCTCGAGCTGCACGACGCCACGGCCGCGGAGGAGCTCTTCGCCCTGGAGTCGCTCGGATTCTTCGCGCCGGGCGAGGCCGGGCCGGCTACCGAAGCCGGCGCCACCGGCATCGACTCCCCCGGTCTCGTGGTGAACTCCAGCGGCGGACTGGTCGGCCGCGGCCACCCTCTCGGGGCCACCGGGCTGGCGCAGGTGGTCGAGCTGGCCACGCAGTTCCGCGGTCGGGCCGGCGACCGCCAGGTCACCGGGGCGCGTCTCGGCGTGGCGGTGAACACCGGGGGCATCATCTACGGAGATGCGGGGTTCGTGGGCATCCACGCCGTGCGCTCCGGTTCTGCCGCGTGACGGGCATCAAAATCACGGGTTGGGGCATCGCGGTACCCGACAAGGTCGTCACCAACGACGACATGGCGGTCAACCTCGACACCAGCGACGCCTGGATCGTCGAGCGCACCGGCATCCGCGAACGCCACATCGGCGGGACGACCTCGGGCCTGGCCATTGAGGCCGCCGTGGCCGCCATGGCCAAAGCCGGGCGCACCGCCGAGGAGATCGACAACCTCCTGCTGGCCACCACCACGCCCGATGGCATCGTGCCCGGCACTGCGCCGAGCGTACAGAGCGGGATCGGCATGAAGGGCGGCGCGTTCGACCTCAACGCCGCCTGCTCGGGCTTCGTCTACGGCCTCGTCACCGCGGCCGGGCTGATCTCCATCGGCTCGGGCCCCATTTTGCTCATCGGCTCCGAGACCCTCTCGCGCATCACCGACATGGACGACCGCAAAATCGCCATCATCGTCGGTGACGGCGCTGGTGCTGTCGTCGTCGAGCCCGTCGACGGTCCCGGCAGCCTCATCAGCTGGAACCTGAACTCCGACGGATCGCTCAGGCATCTCCTCAAGTGCGAGCACGGTGGCACGCTGTACATGGACGGCAAAGAGGTGTTCCGCCGGGCGGTCCGGGTGGTCGTCGAGTCGGCCGAACGGGTGATGGCCGACGCCGGCCTGGGGCCGGACGACATTTCCCTGATGGTGCCGCACCAGGCCAACCTGCGCATCATTCAGGCCGCCTGCCAACGCCTCGGCATCCCCGAGGATCGCACCGCCGTCGTCATCGACCGTTACGGCAACACCTCTTCGGCCTCCATCCCACTGGCGCTGTACGACTCCATCGAGACCGGCCGCGTCCATGAAGGTGACCACCTGCTCCTCACGGGATTCGGCGGCGGCATGACCTGGGCCAGCGCCATCTTCCGCTGGAGCGCATGAGCGAGGACGGCGCCGGGGCGGATCCGACGCTGGTGATCCTGGCTGCCGGTCGGGCCCGCCGGTACGGCGGCTGCAAACCCTTGGCGCCGGTCGGCACGCACGGGGAGGCCGTCATCGACCTGGTCGCCTCCGATGCCGTGGCGGCAGGATTCGGCACCATCGTGTTGGTCCTGGGCCCGAGCACCGGCCCGGCCATCCGCTACCACGTCGAGCACACATGGCCCGAGGCCGTCGACGTGCGCTTCGCCACGCAGTCCGCACCCCTGGGCACGGTGCACGCCGTGCTCAGCGCGTCCGACCACGTCGGTGACACGCCCTACGGGGTGGGTAACGCCGACGACATTTACGGGCGTGCGGCCTGCGCACAGCTGGTGACCCACCTGCGGGCCCAGGCCGACGTCAACGCGCTCGTGGGCTACCGACTCGACGACGCCGTGGTCGGCACCTCACCGGTCACCCGCGGCATCTGCCGCATCGCCGAGGACGGCATGCTCCTGGGCGTCGACGAACGCCGCCAGGTCACCCGGACCCCCGACGGCGGCTTCGTCGCCGGCGACGGCAAGGAACCGACCCAGCTGTCGCCCGACTCCCGCGTCTCCATGAACCTGTGGGGCTTCACTCCGGCCTTCCACAAGACACTCCGGTCCGCCATGGATGCCGCAGTGGACGCCTCCGAGGAGTCCGAGGTCCTGCTGCCCGAGGTGGTCGCCGACTCCCTCACCTCCAGCTCGTTCAGCGTGCTCTCGGCCCAGGGCCGCTGCATCGGGGTCACGCACCCCGATGACCTCTCATTGGTGCAGGCCGAGCTCAATCGCCAAGTGGCGGCCGGAGAACGCCCAGCCAGCCTGTGGGCCTCCACGCGTCAACGCTGACGCTTCGCTCGGCGTAGCGCAGCCGAGCCATCCAAACGGCCTGCCCAACCCGGCCCCAGCCCGAGCCCCGAGCCCGGCCCAGCGCAATTTTCTGGATCTTCAGCGCCGGTCCGGCCCCTTACGGGCGTTACCCAGACATGGGGAAAGCGTCACGGAAAAAGGGGCCAGGCGCGACGCAACCCCGAGTAACCGTTCGGCCGAAGCCTCCCGTGCTCCTCGGGGCCACGTCAACGATGGGCCGCTGGCACCGTGCGGGGGTCGTGTCGGACAATCCCCGCCCGAGCCGGTCGCGGCGACTCCAGGGAAGTCACCGTGACACACCACGGACCATCTGTAGTCGGATCCTCCTGCCCACTCAGGTCACGCTCCCCTTGCGGGGCTCGCTCCCTTTCCTCGATCCCGCCTTGCAGCGTTCTCTCGGCTTCCCCCCGTTCCGCCTTGCGGCTTCCCTTCGGGCTTCCCTCGCTCCCACCTTGCGGTGCTCGCTTGAGGTTCGGCGGGCTCTCGTTTCCGAACTGGGGACACAGTGCGCCACCTCCAACACGAGGTCAATGGCGATTCGCGAAATCCCTATGTTCTCCCCATCTTTCTCTGTGTCATCCCCAACCGCGGCCTTGTCCATCCCCAGTTCTTCCCCATGATGAGCACGACCAGAACCCGCCGCCGGGGCCTCACCACCGGGCTGGGCGCGGCGGCCATCTTCGGGCTGGGCGCGGCAGTCATCTTCGGCTTCGGCGTTCTCGGCGCCGGCGGCGCGCGCACCATCCATGTCACGCCGGTGCAGTACCTCTCCACCGGCGCCCTCGGGGCCGCCGCCGGCGACAGCGCGGTGGGCCTGCAAACGCCGTACTTCGACCCGCCGGTGCTCCCGGACCCGTCGATGCCCGGCTTCACCATCAACTCGGGGGCCGATCAGCCCGATCCGTTCATGTTGCAGCAGGACGGCCGCTACTTCCTCTTCACGTCCCAGGACAAGGTGCCGCAGAACGTGCCGGTCCGCTCCGGCACGACCGTGGGCCAATGGGGTGCCCCCACCGACGCGCTGCCCGATCCGCCGGCGTGGGCCGAGCCCGGCGTCACGTGGGCCCCCGACGTGGCGCAGTTCGGCCACCACTTCTTGTTGTACTTCACCTCCCAGATGAAGGACGTCTCGCCCTCGACCATGTGCATCGGCGACGCCATCAGCACCTCGATCGCCGGCCCCTACCTCTCGTCAGCCGTCCCGTTCATCTGCCAGCAGTCGCTGGGCGGCTCCATCGATCCCCGCGTCTTCGACGACGCCGACGGGCAGCCCTACATGCTCTGGAAGTCGGACCAGAACGCCCGGTCGGACACCGTGGACACCCAGATCTACAGCCAGCCGCTGAGCGCCGACGGCCTCCATCTCTTGGGGCAGCCGACTGCGATCTTCGGCCCGGACGAATCCTGGCAGGGTCACATTGTGGAGGCGCCGCAACTCGTCCTGCTCCGCGGCGTCTACTTCCTCTTCTACTCCGGCGGCTGGTTCAACCAGCCCGGGTACTCCATCGGGGCGGCGCGCTGCACCGGACCGCTCGGACCGTGTCGCGACCAGTCGTCGACGCCGCTGCTCGGCTCCAACTCGCAGGGCCAGGGCCCGGGCGAGGAATCGGTCTTCGCCGACGCGGCGGGCCTGTGGCTGCTCTACACGCCCTTCAGCTCCACCCTGCCGCTGCCCGGACCGCCCCGGCCCGTCTCCATGGCCCACCTCGGCTTCGGGCCGTCCGGTCCCTACCTGGCCGCCCCGCTGGAGGTCTCGGGGCCGAGCTGATCGTATGCTCCGGCGCATGGAGCTCAGCCCCGAATGCGCCCGCGTGCTCGGCGCGCTCATCGAGAAGGGCCTGGCGACGCCGCAGCAGTACCCCCTCACCGTCAATGCACTGCAGGCGGCCTGCAACCAGACGTCGAACCGGGAGCCCGTGGTCAGCTACGACGAGACGACGGTCCTCATCGCTCTCGACGAGCTCAAGGACCGCAAGCTGGTGCGCTTCGTGCTGCCCTCGCACGGCCGCTCGGTCGTCCGCTACCGCCAGGTCCTCGACGAGGCCCTGGCCCTCGATGCACGCCAATGCGCCGTTCTGGCCGTGCTCCTGCTCCGCGGGCCCCAGACCATCGGCGAGCTGCGCATCAGGACCGAGCGCATGGCCACCTTCGACAGCCTCGAAGAGATCGACCACGAGCTGGACCTGCTCCACTCCCGGGAGGAGCCCCTGGCCCACAACATCGGGCGCCGGCCCGGGCAGAAGGAGGAGCGCTGGGCCACGACGCTCGTCCCCGCTCCGGGCCCGGGCGCGGGCCCGGACCCGGACCCACACCCCGATCAACCCCGTTCGACCACCTCATCAGATGAACTACGGGCCGAATTGGAGGAGCTCAGGGCCGAGGTGGCGGACCTGCGCCGCGACATCCAGGAGCTGCGGGACAGCCTCGGAGGCTGAGCGGGCTTACAGCGGCGTGACGTAGGCCCCCGAGATGCCGCCGTCGACGAGGAAGGTCGACGCCGTCATGAACGACGAGTCGTCCGAGGCCAGGAACGCCGCCGCCGCCGCGATCTCGGTCGCCTCACCGAAGCGGCCCATCGGAATGTGGACGAGGCGACGCGCCGCCCGCTCGGGGTCCTTGGCGAAGAGCTCCTGCAACAACGGCGTGTTCACCGGCCCGGGGCACAGCGCGTTGACCCGCACCCCCTGCCGGGCGAACTGCACGCCGAGCTCGCGCGACATGGCCAGCACGCCGCCCTTGGACGCCGTGTAGCTGACCTGGCTCGTGGCGGCACCCATGACGGCCACGAACGAGGCCGTGTTGATGATGGACCCCTTGCCCCGGGCCAGCAGGTGCGGCAGGGCGTGCTTGCAGCACAGGTAGACCGACGTGAGATTGACCCGCTGCACGCGGTCCCAGGCATCCAGGCCGGTCTCGAGGATGGAGTCGTCGTCGGGCGGGCTGATGCCGGCGTTGTTGCAGCAGATGTCGATGCCGCCGTAGCGGGCGGCCACCTCGGCGTACAGGGCTTCCACCTCGTCGGAGGAGGTGACGTCGGCCCGCACGAACATGCCGCCCACGGCGGCGGCCACCGCGCCGCCGGTCTCCTCGTCGAGGTCCACCACGGCGACCGAGGCGCCTTCGCTGGCGAAGCGCTCGCACATGGCGCGCCCGATGCCGCTGGCGCCGCCCGTGACCACGGCGACGCGATCCACCAAACGGCTGGCGTACGGGGTTGTCTCGCTCATTCGTCTCTCCTGTGGCCTATTCCGAGCTGATGAAGACGTTCTTCACGTCGCTGAACGCCTCGAGCGCGTCGGGCCCGAGCTCACGGCCGATGCCCGACTGCTTGGCACCGCCGAAGGGCGTCCAGTAGCGCACCGACGAGTGTGAGTTGACCGACAGGGTCCCGGTGTCGACGGCACGGGCCACGCGCAGCGCCCGTCCGACATCGCGCGTCCACAGCGATCCGGAGAGCCCGTAGGGCGTGTCGTTGGCCAGGCGGACCGCATCGGCCTCGTCCTCGAAGGGGATCACGACGACCACGGGCCCGAAGATCTCCTCGGTGGCGGCGCGGGCGCCGGGCTCGACCGGGGCCAGCACGGTGGGGGCGAACCAGTTGCCGGGACCGTCGGGGCAGCTGCCCCGGAAGGCCACCGGCGCGTCGTCAGGGACGAAGGAGGCCACGGTGGCCAGGTGATCCGGCGAGATGAGCGGGCCCATCTCCGTCTCCTCGAGCGTGGGGTCGCCCACCTTCACGCCGGCGACCGCCGGCTCGAGCAGTTCCATGAAGCGCTCGTAGGCGGACCGCTGCACCAGAATGCGCGAGCGGGCGCAGCAGTCCTGTCCCGCGTTGTCGAACACGCCGTACGGCGCCCGGGCCGCCGCCAGCTCGAGGTCGGCGTCGGCGAAGACGATGTTGGCGCTCTTGCCGCCGAGCTCGAGCGTGACGCGCTTGATCTGCTGGGCACAGCCGGCCATGACCGTGCGGCCCACCTCGGTGGAGCCGGTGAAGCACACCTTGCGCACGGCGGGGTGGTCGACGAAGCGCTGGCCCACCACGCTGCCCTTGCCGGGCAGGATCTGCAGCACGCCCTCGGGGAGACCGGCCTCGAGGGCCAGCTCGCCGATGCGCAGCGCGCTGAGCGGGGTCAGCTCGGCCGGCTTGAGCACCACGGTGTTGCCGGCGGCCAGGGCGGGCGCGAAGCCCCAGCCGGCGATCGCCATGGGGAAATTCCACGGCACAATGATCCCGACGACCCCCAGCGGCTCGTGGAAGGTGACGTCGAGGCCACCGGGCACGGGGATCTGGCGGCCGCTGTGGCGCTCGGGCGCGGCGGCGTAGAACTCGATGACGTCGCGCACGTTGCCCGCCTCCCAGCGGGCGTTCCCCAGCACGTGCCCGGCGTTGATCACCTCCAGCGCGGCGAGCTGGACGATGTCGGCATCGACGGCGGCGGCGAAGCGGCGCAGCAGGCGGGCCCGGTCCCCCGGCGCTACCGCACGCCACTCCTCGAAGGCGGCGGCGGCCTTGGCGATGGCGGCGTCGGTCTGCTCGGCGGTCAGGCTGTCGATGGTGGTGAGGACCTCACCGGTGGCGGGGTTGCGGACGTCCACGCCGTGATCTTTGCCGATGATCCCCCAACCGGCACATCCAATGACCTCCGGTGATGGGTACAGTGCCAGACCGTGCCCGAGACAGAGACCGTCCAGTTCAACCTGGCCAAGGCCTTCGACACGCTCGTCGAGACCCTGGCCGACCGGGAATGCATCGTGTGGCGCGACCGCCGCCTGAGCTACGCCGACCTGCAGGAGCGCTCCCGCCGCCTCGGCTCCTACCTGCACGGCCGCGGCCTGGGCGTGCACCGCGAGCGGGCCGACCTGCAGGGATGGGAGTCGGGACAGGATCACGTCGCCCTGGCGCTCTACAACGGCAACGAGTACCTCGAGGGCATGCTCGGCTCCTACCGGGCCCGCGTGGCCCCCTTCAACGTCAACTACCGCTACGTCGGCGAGGAGCTGCAGTACCTGCTCAACGACGCCAGGCCCAAGGCCATGATCCTGCATTCCTCCCTGGCCCCGACGCTGGCCGAGGTGCTGCCCACGCTGGACTCGCCCCCCGAGGTGCTGCTCCAGGTCGAGGACGAATCGGGTCACCCCCTCCTGCCCGGGGCGGTCTGGTACGAGGAGGCGCTGGCCGCATCCTCACCGGAAGGCCCACCGGTCGAGCCCTCCCCCGACGACCTGTACGTGCTCTACACCGGGGGCACGACGGGCATGCCCAAGGGCGTGCTGTGGCGCCAGCACGACATCTTCATGGCCGCCATGGGCGGGCGGCAGGTGGGCTCGTGGAAGATCGTCACCAGCTACGAGGGGCTGACCGAGCGGCTGGCCGACTGCTACCCGGTGCGCCTGATGATCCTGCCGCCGCTGATGCACGGGGCGGCGCAATGGGCCTGCTTCATGCTCATGGCGCAGGGGGCCACGCTCATCTTCCCCGACGACACGCGCCGGGTCGATCCTCCGGACGTGTGGGCCGTCGTCGAGCGCGAGAAGGCCAACTCCATGACGATCGTGGGTGATGCGGTGCTGCGCCCGCTGCTCCTGCAGCTCGACAAGCAGTCCTACGACCTCTCCGCCTTCTTCGCCGTGGGCAACGGTGGGGCTCCTCTGACGCCGGCGGTGCGGGCGATGGCGGTCGAGCGCATCCCGAACCTGGTCATCTCCGACTCGGCGGGTTCGTCGGAGACGGGCGCCCAGATGCACGTGACGTCCATGGACGACGTGGCGGTGGGATCGTTCCTGCCGGGGCCCGGGACACTGGTGGTCGACGAGACGTTGTCGCATGTGCTCGAGCCGGGACACGAGGGCAACGGGTGGCTGGCCCAGACCGGGAACGTGCCGCTCGGGTACCTGGGCGACCCCGACAAGACGGCCCGCACCTTCCCCGTGATCGACGGGCAGCGGTATTCGATACCCGGTGACCGGGCCCGGCACCGGGCCGACGGGCAGATCGAGCTGTTGGGGCGCGACTCGGTGACGGTGAACTCCGGTGGGGAGAAGATCTTCGTGGAGGAGGTCGAGCGGGCCATCGCCGGCCATCCTGCGGTCGCCGACGTGGTCGTGGTCGGGCGTCCTTCGGAGCGCTGGGGGCAAGAAGTGGTGGCCGTGGTGCAATTGGCCGAGGGCACTGCGGCGTCCACCACTCCCGAGTCGGTGGTCGAGGAGGCCTCGGCCCACATCGCCCGCTACAAGCTGCCCAAGGCCGTGGTGTTCGTGGACCTGATCCAGCGTTCGCCCTCGGGGAAGGCGGACTACCGCTGGGCCGCCGAGACGGTGATCAAGGCCGGCGATGACGCCGAGGCGGCGGCGGGAACGGGGTCCTAATC
>Ga0302319_10023376_pt1 | contig 11046 bp, 12 predicted proteins | sample Bog_T0_2_FD_203319 | JGI IMG/M metagenome (GOLD analysis project Ga0302319, IMG submission 203319) | Peat permafrost microbial communities from Stordalen Mire near Abisko, Sweden - Bog_T0_2 | ecosystem: Environmental > Terrestrial > Soil > Wetlands > Peat | place: Sweden: Abisko, Stordalen Mire...
GTGGCTTTTTCCCGTCGCCATCACTCTGCACAATGCGGAAGAGGCCATTTGGTTTCCAGCCTGGACGCAACAACCGGGTCGCTGGTTTGCTCCTGTGGCGCCAGGCGTCTTCCGTTTTACCGTGGCGGTCCTGACGATCCTGGCTTACCTGGTTACATGGCAGAGCGGCGTGTCCGGCAAACAGACGGTCTGGACCTACCTGGTATTCGGATGCATGGTCGTCACACTGGCCAACGCCTTTGTTCCGCACATCGCATTATCGATAGCCAGGCGCAGCTACATGCCGGGCGTTGCAACGGCGGTGGTTATTGTTCTACCGGCGCTTTTCGCGCTGGTGGTGCTGGCTCTCAAGGAGGGATACGTCTCCGGCTGGAAGGCAGTGGCATATTCACTCGGCGTGGCTGGCATCACGTTCCTTTCCATTCCGGCGCTGTTCAAGTTGGGGAAGATGTTGAAGTTCTGAACCCGGATTGCTCTATCCGGCAGATCATGCCGTTCGCCACGGACAAGACGGAAGGTCCTGCCCGTCCGATTCGCTTGGAGGCCAAAGGCTCGGGCCCTTTCACCCAGCCCTGCTGGTAGAATGGAACTTGCCGCATTGTGTGGCACCTCGCCACCGTGGCGTCCCCAACCCCATGGCCCCCTTCGATAGAAAGACGGGGTCGAACAAAAGAAGGAAAAACTCCCTGTGACCCAGACGATACGCAATATCGCCATCATTGCCCATGTTGACCACGGAAAGACCACGCTGGTAGACGCCATGCTGCGTCAATCGGGAACCTTCCGCGCCAATGAGCAGGTGGCCGAACGGGTAATGGATTCGAACGAACTGGAGCGGGAGCGCGGCATCACCATCCTGGCCAAGAACACGGCCATCGTCTTCGAAGGCGGCAAGATCAACATTGTGGATACGCCGGGCCACGCCGATTTTGGCGGTGAAGTGGAACGCGCACTCAAGATGGTAGACGGCGTAATGCTGCTGGTGGACGCTGCTGAAGGCCCCCTGCCGCAGACTCGCTACGTGCTGGCCAAGGCCCTCGAGGCCAAGCTGCTGCCCATCGTCGTCATCAACAAGATTGACCGCCCCGACGCGCGGCCGCAGGAAGTATTGAACGAGATCTATGACCTGTTCATCGATCTCGATGCGGACGAGTCGCAACTGGATTTTCCGGTTCTCTACGCAGTGGCCAAAGACGGCACGGCGACCCTCGATCCAGCCATTCCCGGCGTGAATCTGCAACCGCTGTTTGAGACGATCGTCTCCACCATTCCCGCTGCAACCGGCGACCCTGACGGGACTTTGCAGATCCTCGTCACCAATCTCGACTACTCCGAGTACTTCGGCCGCATCGCCATCTGCCGTGTCTTCCAGGGCACGCTGCACGCCGGCGACGACGTGACCATCTCCAAGCGCGATGGGTCGCTGCAGAAGACGCGCATCACCAAGCTGTTTACCTTCAGCGGCCTCAAACGCATCGAGACCACTGAGACAACAATGGGCGACATTGTCGCTGTAGCCGGAGTGGAAGGCATCACCATCGGCGAGACCATCACCAGCGTCGAAAACCCATCGCCCCTGCCGCTGATCATCATCGATGAGCCAACCATCGCCATCCAGTTCAGTGTCAACAACTCGCCGTTCGCCGGTCGCGAAGGCCAGTACGTCACCAGCCGCAATCTGCGCGAGCGCCTGGAGAAAGAACTGCTCACCAACGTCAGCATTCGCGTCGAAGACACTGGCTCGCCGGATAGCTTCAAAGTGCTGGGCCGCGGAGAGCTGCAGCTCGCCATTCTCATCGAGATGATGCGCCGCGAAAGCTTCGAGCTGATGGCGGGACGGCCGGAAATTGTAACCAAGATGGTGGACGGCGTGCGCATGGAGCCCGTGGAGCACCTCACCGTCGACGTGCCCGAAGCGCACACCGGCGTCGTGATTGAAAAACTGGGGCCGCGCAAAGGCGAGATGACCAAGATGCACAATCATGGTTCCGGCCGCGTGCGCATGGAGTTTCGCGTTCCCAGCCGCGGGCTCATCGGCCTGCGCAGTGAGATGCTCACCGAGACGCGCGGCACCATCGTAATGAACGCGCTCTTTGACGGTTACATGCCCTACCAGGGCGACATTCCGCAGCGGCCCACCGGCGCCTTGATCTCCGACCGCCATGGCGTAACCACAACCTATTCGCTGAATAGCTTGCAGGAGCGCGGCATTCTTTTTGCCGGAGCCGGCGTTGAGGTCTATGAGGGCATGATTGTCGGCGAGCACTCGCGCGACAACGACCTCGACGTGAACGTAGTCCGCGAAAAGAAGATGACCAACATGCGCGCTTCAAGTGCGGACGAGGCCATCCGCCTGGTGCCTGTCAAAGCGCTCAACCTGGAGCAGGCCATCGAGTTCATCGCCGAAGATGAGATGGTGGAAGTTACGCCCAAATCGCTGCGCCTGCGCAAGAAAATCTTGCAACAAAATCGCCGGCCCAAGCGGTGGGAAAAGGGTAGCGAATAATCGGACGGGCCATTTGTTAGCATGTCTACCAGATGGCCGGCACTGGTATTCTCACTTTTATCGGGTTTTTCCTCCGGACGGTTGTGAATCTCATCCGAAGAATCGGAACCAGCCATTGGCCGGTTTTTACGGCGATTGTCTCCAAATCAGAACGGCGCGAGCCCGGCATGGGATGTACCGTCATTGTTATTCACTACAAGTATCGGAACGCGGACATGCGCTGTGAGGGGACACCTAAAGAGCCGTTCATCTTTGAAAACTACGCGGAGGCCTATCTGCGCCGCTTTCCCGGCGACTCCGAGTTCCCCGTGCGCGTAAATCCCATCGATCTCTCGCACTCCATCTCTGCAAATCGAAAAATTGCTTTTACTCGCGTAAAGTAGCAGAGTGCCGGGTGCCCCGGATCTCGCCATTGAGACCTGAGAGTTCTGCGGCTGGAGTGCTGGCTACTCGTCGTCAATCCAATGTTCGCTGGGAAGCATTCGCTGGTGCAGGACTCGGCTAATGAAGATGCCGTCGCGGTCCGCCCGGTAGAGAATGACGTGCTTCCCATGCTCGATACGGCGGTATCCTGGCCGAATCCGATTGCACGAGCGGCCGAAGTGAGGTGCTTTGGCGGGCCGATTGAAGCAAGTCTCCAAGCTGTCGAGGTAGCGATGAGCCTGCTCCTGGCCCCAGGTGCCCACGGTGTAATCGGCAATATCGATTAAATCGAGCCGAGCCAGCTTCGACAGTCGATAGGCGGGCAATTATCACACCCTGCCCGTCACCCGAGCGCGGTCTCGAATGCGATGGCGAATCTCGCCGAAAACATCTCCATCGGCAATTCCGCATTGCTCGCCCGCCAAAACGGCAGAGCGTAAAGCGTCGAGCTTGGCCTTGTCTTCCTTTTCAACTTTTTCAAGCGCGCGCAGGCCCGCCCGGAGCACTTCGCTGGCGTTCGCGTAGTCGCCCCGCTTGATTCTTGCGTCGACAAACCTGTCCATTTGCGGTGTAAGGTTGATATTCCGAGTAGGCATTGTGCACCTCTATCCCATTATCGTAATGCGATTGGCAATAGTTGGCAAGATTGCGACTCTCCAGACTTGTTAGGAACCTCAGCCAAGCCGCCGCTTCGCTTCCAGCACGCGCTCCAGCGCTTCTTTCGCAGTTGCTCCTATTGCCGAAAGGTGCCCCATCTTTCTCCCCGCGCGCGGCGTGTGCTTCTCATATAAATGAAGTCGCACTCCGGGCACGGCCAGCGCCGCGGCAATATCCGGTTCACCTTTCAGCCAAACCTCACCCAGCAAATTGACAATCGCCGCCGGGCTGATCAGTGAAGTATCGCCCAGCGGAAGATTGCATACTGCACGCACATGTTGTTCGAACTGGCTAGTCACGCACCCGCGCTCGCTCTGGTGATAGCTATTGTGCGGACGGGGCGCCAGTTCGTTCACCAGCAGCTCTCCTTGGCGCGTGACGAACAGTTCCAAGCAAAGCAGCCCTTCCAAACCAAGCCGCGCAATCATCGCCGCAGCCAACTCCTCTGCCTTCGCTTCAAGCTCCGCGGGCACATCGGCGGGCAGCACACTCCAGGCCAGGATCTGATTCTCATGGTGATTGCGTGCGGCCGGATAACTGCGCACCTCGCCTGCGGGATTCCGCGCAGCCATCACGCTGATCTCATAGTCCAAATCCAGCGCCTGCTCCGCCACGGCAGGCTCACCGCCAAGACTCTCCCACGCAGCAGCAATACTCGCTTCAGTCGCCGGCCTGTCCAGCCCAATCCGCGCCTGCCCGCGCCCATCGTACCCACCGCGCCCAATCTTTAAAAACACGCGCCCACCCAGCGCCGCAACTGCTTCCTGCAGCTCTGATTCGGTCTGCACCACGCGAAACGCCCCAACGGGAAAACCCGCGTCTGCAAGCCATGCCTTCTGCAGTGTTTTGTCCTGGATGATGCGGATGGCTTCGACGCCGGGGCGCAGCGGTGCAATCCTGGCCACCTCGGAAAGAGCGTCCACGCCAATCTGCTCAATCTCCAAAGTGACGACGTCCGCACAGGTCGCCAGCATGCGCGCCGCTCTTCGATCGTCCCATCGGCCCACAATAGTGTGGTCCGCCACAAAGCTCGCCGGACAAGCCGGTTCGGGGTCCATCACGCGTACGCGGTAACCCATGGTGCGCGCGGCCATCGCCGTCATACGCCCCAATTGCCCCCCGCCCAGAATCGCCAGCAGCCCACCAGGCCGCACAATCGAAGCCCTTTTGTCGAACGCATCTTCTGGGTTGCCGCTCACCCGGGCAGCTCCTGTTCGAGCACTTCCTGCGTTCGCGCCGCGCGCCATGCAGCCAGCCGTTCGTAGAGAGCGGCGTCGGTCGCAGCCAGAATCTCCGCCGCCAGCAGCGCCGCGTTTGCCGCGCCGGCCTTGCCAATAGCCAGCGTGCCCACTGGAACGCCCTTTGGCATCTGCACAATCGAAAGCAGAGCGTCCAGCCCGTTCAATTGCGTGGCCGCCACTGGCACGCCCAACACCGGAACCAGCGTCTTCGCCGCAAGCATTCCCGGCAAGTGCGCCGCACCGCCCGCTCCCGCTATGATCACGCGAAGCCCTCGCTCCCGCGCCGTTTCCGCGTATTCAAAAAGCCCATCGGGTGTGCGATGCGCGCTCACCACCCGCGCTTCATGCGGAATTTCAAGCTCCCGCAAAATCTCCACCGCAGCAGAGAGCACCTCGTAGTCGCTCTTGCTGCCCATTACCACGCCCACCAGCGGCCCTTCACTCATACGGCTGATTATACGAGGGTTCAGGAGAAGGCTGATCAGGCAGGAAAGCATGCAGCCTCGTGGGGCAGTCAACCACTTCTACCTTCAATGCCGGTGCCATGCCTCCACAGCCACCTCAACCACCGCGAACACCACACTCACAGCCGCAAGAAAACCCTTCGCACGCTGCCAGTTCTGCTCATGCCGCTCCATGCGCCGCTCCAGGTTGCCAATCCGCCCCCCGTTGCCGTCGCCCATCAGGTTGGTGATCTGCGTCTTCAGCACGCTCAAATCGCTCAGCACCTGCACTTCGAACTCATTCATCATCCGCATTCGCCAAACCCCATCCCCCATTTGACCCCTGGGAAAATCACCCCTCACGACCCCAACGGCAAGTTAATGAACAATCCCGTTGAAAACTCCGAATAGTTTGGCGGTGTCGCACCATCATAGATCCGGATAAAAAAACGGTCGTTGGCGGTCTCGCGAGAGAAAGTTATATTCGGCAAGTTGCCACGCGCCACCAGGTCCGGGTCCTCTCCTGGCATGAACCCAAAATCTCTTCTCCGTATCTCAAATCCGCCACCTGTCGGCGCATTGACTCCAGCGTTGATTGTCACAACGCTGCCATTCACTGTGGTCACTGTAAGACTGGTAAGATTCCCCGGAAAGGTGGGAGCGACCACTGCCGGTAGCCCGGCATCGACCGGCACTGTCGTGCTGGTTTTGATGGCCAGATCGTCTGCCCAATCGTTGGCAAACGCAATAACATAGTCCACCAGGTCGGGGTAACTGGCGCGATAACTAACTTTTACCGTTCGCACCACCACCTGTTCGTTCAGATTAGCCGAAGGTGCGTTCAACTGCAACGCATCGCCCGGCCAAACGTCGCTGGTAAAGCTCATCCTATTCCCACTATAGGTTCCGCCCCATAATGCGCTTACTCCCGCCGCCGCCTGCTCAATCGCCATCGCTGCATTCAGGCAATCCGCGGAACTCCGCGCCGGAGGATTCGTCACCGACCCGATCCACGTGGCCACAGCGGGCGATCCGGCCTGCGCCAGCGACTGCTGGCTGGCCGCGTTGACGGCGCGCCCCACCGCCCTACCCACCGTTCGGTAGCTTACTGCGATCTGCTCGCCAGCCACCGGTATCGAACCGCCATAAAACACAACCTTTCCAGTGCGCTCCAAGTGGCACTCGGCAGACTCGGCCAGTGTTCCCACCCTCCGCGTATACGAGCCACCACTCGGAGGCGTGCTCACCACCCAACCCGATCCCAGATTGGTCAGGTTCATTGTGCGCACGGTTCCAATCAGGTTGATACTGCTTGCAGCCACCACCACGCACGCAGGGGGCAAGCTGGCAATCCCGCCGTCATACAACGTCACCGGCATCCCGGCTACTCCGTTCACAAACTCCTGAATCTCCAGTTGCACCTCAGCCCGACTTATGTTCGTCTGCCCACCCAGAGTAATCGCTCCACTATCTCCATACGAACGGTAGATCGCCAGTGCGCGCTCATTCTCCGCACAATGCACCCTCGCCCGCAGCGTGTATTGGTTGGCCGCATTCACCGCATAGACAGTTCCCGAAGGGACACCCTGAATCATAGGCTGAACGGTAACTGCCCCTGTTCCCTGTTGCGCCGTCACCTGAAATCCCGCAACGCATGCCGACTGCGTTTCCACGCCAACAAAGAAGCCGGCAAGAATCCCAGTGCTGCCCGGCGACAGCATAACCCCCACTGCTTCAAGTAACAGTGTCCCGCCCATCTCCACCTGGTCAAGCCATGCCAGCAGTGTCTCGCCATCCACCCCGTTGCCGCCGTTCATCACCAGGCCGCATGTACCCAGTTTGAGATATGCATTGCCCCCTGGATTGGTCCACACTTGCAGGTTGAGCGCACTCTCGCTAAAGTGCTCGCTTATGATGGTGGACTTGGAGGCAGCAGGAAAGAAGGCATCCTCGGCCAGATAGAACGTCGATGTAACTCCGTCACCCAGAAAATACTCAGTTACATAGGCAACCGGTTCGTGTTCGCCGCAAACTGTTACATCATTGGCCAGGGCGCGCTTGATACTGGCCGTGAATCCCAGGTTCGAAAGGTTCAGGCTCCCGTCGGTCTCATTCAAGTTATGAACTGCACCCGGCACAGCCGAGACCGTCAGCGCCCCACCGACGGCGCGATACGCGGCCCGCGCCAGATTTGCCACTTGTCCGGCGCTCTTGCTCCACGTTGCGCCCGGATCCGGAACGAAGTTGCTTACAGGCGCACTCAGTAAATGCCCCCCGGTTGAAAGCGCTGTCGACCCGGAGTGAGTTACCAGGGTAGCCATCAGCGCTCCAGCTGACTCACCCGCTGCGCCCGCGCTCGGTGGCATCAATAGCTGGTCTAGAAGTAATTCATCGCTCACAGCCTGGATCGCAATCCTGTAGCGCGGACCCTCGAGAGCCAGCCCGGCGTATTCCAGCAGCGGGCTCACTGCGATGTATCCTGTGAAGTAAGACATACCATCGTCACCGGTTACAGCCAGCGCCTGGTTGCGAGTCGGTGCCGCCAGGCTGCCGTTACTCGGCAGACTCAGCCATAGCTGGCAAATAGAGGGCTCATTCAGCTTCCGCTCGATCGTAAGTGGCTGCACTGCATCGAGCGCAACCGTGTAGTCCTGCCCTTGGATCGCAATTCTCATCGTAACTCGCTAACTCGCTTGCTCGCGCTCTTGATAACCTGCTCACACCAGCGCGTTGGCCGCAGGCAGAAAGCTTCGATAACAGACAACATGTTCCCCATCCAGCGGGTCGATTACCGGCAACGCCAGAAACTGTCCCTTCAGCAACACCCGCGCGTGGCCGCCCTGATGCTTTCCGTCCAACGGAATCACCGTCTCTTCCGCGCCGGCCATGGTCTGTAGCCGCGGATAGTGGAAGAAGATTCTCTCCCCTTGGCTTCCTTGCACAACAAATAGCGCAGACCACTCCTGATAGAAACTCCCACCTTCACGATCCACAAACCCGGTGACCGCCTGTACTTTCGCTCCTGCCGCCGGCGCCCCACCTGGCAGCGGATCCAGGAGCGTAAGTCCACCGGGTGTCACTTGGGACACCATCCCTACGTTGAAGGTCACGCGTCGGATATAGTCCACATCCGTTAGAGCCTGCCGCACATACGCACCCGAAATCGGTGTGCCCACAAAGCCCGTCTGCCCCGTGTAATCCCCGTCCACCGCGACAATCGAACCCGCGGTGAACTTTGCCGCGTCGGCGGCTGCCAACAAAATGGAGAGAGCCGTCGACCCACTTTGCGGAGTCACCGCTGGTGAAGCCTGCGCCCCAACTGCAGCCGCAACCACCCCACTTGTCGGAGCCAGCGCGTTCATGTGCTGCGATCCCGTTGCGAGCGCCATAGTCAGCTTTGTCCAGCTCAGAAACTGGAAGCTTACTTGTGCCTCCAGCGTTTCGCGCACCTGCTCCAGTGCTCCGGCCGGAATGCCCGCCAGCACCGATGAGGTTTTGCTCCCCGGTTTGCGCGTAAACCCTTGAATCCACCCCAGGCAGATCCACGGTGCCGGTGGCGTGTTCAGGTTGAATCCGCCCTGTTCCGCCGGATCGAAGAGCACCGGCATCTGCGCGGCTCGATTCACAGGCGCAAAATAACCTCGCACCCGCCTTGCGACCGGCGCGGGAGCCGAAAACCAATTCGTCGCCATCTACTCCCCCTGCTCCTGATAGCTGTAAACCATTACCTTCGCCGATCTGCTTAGTCGGTCTCGCTGCACCACCACAGGTCCAAGCCCAGGCTCGTCCCAAAATACCTGGGTCAACATCACTGCCGGCGGTGTCGCCGTGTAATTGAGCTTCGGCGTGAAGAAAGGCTCAAGCATTGTGACTAACTCCTCATCCATCCCGCTCAACGATCTGCCGCGATCCAATCCGCCAAAACTCTGCGTTCCGCAGGTCTGATAAACAATCTCGCACTCCTCCGCGGCCATCGTCGATCCAAGATCCAAATCGATACCCAGTCCAAGCCAACGCAGCACAAACACGTCATTGGGAAGCTGGCTGAACGGGGCCTCCGCCTCCTCCACCAGGATTCCAGGGCGCACTGCCCCACGTACCAGAACAGTTCGCTCCGGATTGATCGTGGTCAGGCGCGTTCGCAGCGCCATATAGAACGAGTCTTTCGCATTTTGCATGGAGATAAGCTCCGAGAGTTATCGGTTGGTCGTCGTCATTGAAGTGTTGTGAGCATTAACTAGCTATGAAAGGCTCCGTCGACCGGCCAGCCGTGCGAGGTTAGCTGAGCACTGCAAATGTGCACCGTCAATTAAGATCCGACAACCGACAGCCGATCCCTGGCAACGACCTTACACCGCCTGCTGGCGTGCTTCCCGTAGCAGCAACCGGTAGAGGTACACCTGCCCGAAAGCTTCGTTTGATGCGATTGACTCAATCAGGTAATCCTGCCCGCTTACTGTCACCGTCAATGTCATCGCAAACAGAGATTGCGCCGAAGCCAGGTCCAACGCCGCCACCTGCTGTTGCACGCTGGTTGCTGAAACAAATAACTCCCACCTCGACTCCCCGCCCTCCTGCCATGTTGGTCGCAGCTTCCGCATCACCACGGGACTTACAACCACATCGGCGAACGCTGTCGCCACCAGCCCCAGCTCGGACATGTTGGTATCCGTGTTCGTGCCCGTCACCCGCAAAAGGGCCGTCGTCCCTGTCATGCTTCGCAGCAGGGCATCGGCCAGCATCTGCGGCGCTCCCACAGGGTTCCGCGGCGCCGTGTCGCTCATCGCTCACCCCAGCCTGTTCGCAATGTAAGGACGCAGCCATGCCTGCACTGTTTCGTCCACCAGCGAACTCGAGAAATACTGCATCTGCATCGTGTCGATCTTGGTCTTGCTCGCGTTTAGCGCCGGCGTCGACTGCGCGTTCCGCACAATCTGCGCGCACGCCGTCTTCACGTCATCGCCAATCGTCGCCAATCCTGCCGTGTAAGTCACCATCACCTCGTTATACGGCAGTCCCAGTACATTCCAGGGCAGCGTCAGCTCCCCCGTGTTTGGATCGAAGTCCGCGGAGTTTGGATCGATCCCGGTCCACTGGCCCGGCAGCGAGAACGCCCACACAATCCCGAACAGAGGCTCGTTGAGAGTCTCTCCCCGTCGCGGTTTCGCGTAACGGCCTTCAATACTGACAATCGGAGTTATCGCCGTCCCCAGCGGCGCCAGCGGCAAATAACTCAGCAATACCGTCTGCGATCCGCTGGTCAGCCTCAAACGTTCCGTGTACCGGATCACGTTCAGGTCCGGCCGCCTGCAGTAGCTGTTAATCAGTGCCGTGGCAGCCGTTATCCAGTCCGCCGTCGTTCCAGCCGGCAATCCATAGTTCGGGTAATCCGCTGGCTGCAGATATGCCATACCCCACCCTTCCCTCTGTTAGTCACCATCCAGGCGAGCAGGAACTCTCTTGATATATCCCGCTCGCCCGTCTATCGCCGTCCAGTTTGGCCCAGTTAGCTAGCCGGCTCGCTCGCATGCTAACTCGCTGACCCGCTCCCTATCGATCTACCAGCACCTGGTAGTGCGCATAGTTCGCACCCTTCACCACTGGAGCGCCGAACTTGACCGCTACGTACTGGTAACTCAACGAACCCGGCAACCCAAGCTGGAAGATGCGCGGAGTCGGATCGCCCAGCCAGTGATACTCGATCAGATCTTCGGTCACGATGTAAGCCGGAAGCACCGCTGATCCTGACCCCGGCGTACCTGTGTAACTCAGGCTC
>Ga0302319_10023377_pt1 | contig 11046 bp, 9 predicted proteins | sample Bog_T0_2_FD_203319 | JGI IMG/M metagenome (GOLD analysis project Ga0302319, IMG submission 203319) | Peat permafrost microbial communities from Stordalen Mire near Abisko, Sweden - Bog_T0_2 | ecosystem: Environmental > Terrestrial > Soil > Wetlands > Peat | place: Sweden: Abisko, Stordalen Mire...
TGCGCCCCTTCATGACATCGGCGATGCGGCCCTGATTGATCTGAAAGTACGACGCGATCCGCGCGTAGTTGAAATTCAGGCCACGGGCCAGTTTGATGACCGGAACCATGTCCGGCGTGACCTTGCGGTCCTGCATAGAGGCAATCCCCAATTGCCCCTTGAAACGGGGGCCGGGAGATGCGATTCTGACGCTGTTGAGGCTGTTAGAACCGGCGCTCCCAGCATACCCGCCCAGCGGGTTAGGGCTTGTCCGCTGACACCAGGGGCCGCAGGCAAATCGGGGTAGGACTCGATCTGTTTTGCGGCCCTTTCTGTTAAGGCCGGCCAGCACGGTGTTCGTGGCGTTGCCCGGCTAGTGCTATCCGCATGGACGCTCCGATCTGCGCAGGACGGGAATCGCCGCGCCGCCATTATTGTGGAATCTCGCGCGGCCTTCGGTCAACAAGATTCGTTCTCCCCGCCGAAAAAGCTTTCTTCATCCCCTGTTCGAGAATATATTGAGCCGTCGCGGTAAGAACACCGCCCGGAGGAATACGTAATGGAAGCGCGGCAGAGAAGCCCAAGCTACCCAAGCACGCCACTTGAAGAAGCTATTGAATTGGTTCGAAAAATTCACAATGTCGAGCGGACGAACTCGGTTGACCGCGAGGTCGCTGTCAAAGCCATGGGATACAGTGGAATTTCCGGACGGTCGGCAACCGTTCTGTCAAACCTGATTCAGTTTGGCCTTGTGGAAAAGACCGGCAAAAACGAGGTTCGCGTCACGCGACGGGCAATCGACATCATTTATCCCGATACCGAGGAATCGAAGGCTGAAGCGCTGCGTGCGGCTGCGCGTGAGCCGGAACTGTTTCAAGCCATCACGGAGCGTTTCACTGACGGACTGCCATCCGAGACGGCGTTGCAAGCCTACCTGATTCGGCAGGGCTTTACGCATGCGGCTGTCTCACCGGCGACGCGCGCCTATTTGGAAACTTATCTCTTTTTGGAGAATGCGATCGGAAGCGAAGGTTATTCAGTCCCGCGCGAGCCTGTGGTTGAATCTCAATCAAATCAACCGATTGGGAGATCGTCGATGATGAACGCTCCGATGCAAACGCCCCAGCGGATTGATAACCCGGCTGGGCTGACGAGTAAGGCAGCCCAGATGGCAGAAGGATATGATGTGCGAATTTGGCAGAAAACGATCTACCTGGCCGGCACGGTTCGCACTCGCGTTGAGGCCGACGAGTTGGTTGCGACCATCAATGCGCTGAAGGTGATGCTTCCTGATCCGGTGCCAGTGCCTGCGCCCTCTCCGATCGGGGATGACGCCGGCGCCACTTAGTGGGTCCGCTGCCAGTAGCCGCACCACCGGGGTTACGGTGTCACGTTGCGGTTGCGGGCGGTTGCGTTGACAGTGCTCAAAACTTCGACGACAGCGACACATCGCTAAGTTCCCGCTTTTTCAATGTCTTCGCTTCCCTACAATGAATGGAGCGATCGCGACGGGCCGATGCGGCACAACACCAGTCTCATCCGCCATTTCCAAAGCCCGCGCATTATCATTTCTGAAAATCATAAATCATGCTATTCTACCCTCATCGCCCAACCCGTTCCCCAGACGCCCTCATGGCCGAGCCCAGCAACCCCTCCCGCCCCGCCGAACCACCCCCGCGTCTCCGTCGCCTTCTCCGCCGCGCCGCCGCGGAGCGCCAGTTGCGCATCCTGGAGCGGCTGACGGCAGGCGCCTCGGTCGCTCAGGTTGCGCTTGCCGAAGATCTCACCGCCCGCCGCGTCCGGCAGATCGTCGCGGAGGCGCTGGCCAAGCGTGAGGTCGAGCCGCCAGCCGACTTCGTTCCGTTGCAGATCGGCCGGCTGAACGACGCGATGACGGTCGCCCACGCGAAGATGATGGCGGGCGACCTGCAGGCGTTGGACAGCGTGGTCAAGATCGTCGGCGAACTCGATCGCTATCACGGCTTCGGCCAGACGGAGACCGCGCCGTCGCCCGCGTCGCCGGGCGCCATCGGCGCCCCGGGGCGCCGCCCTCGGCAGTTGGCCCAGCCGGCGGCTCAAGAAGCGGGGGCGGAAATTTTCCGCCCCGCAACCCGCTGATAAAACTCAAAACGCGCCGGGAAATGGCGCCGTGGCCGGCGCCCCAATTTCAAGCGCATGCGCCTCACGCCGCCGCCGCCTTCCGATAAGCCTCCGCCGCCGCAGTCAGCCGCCGCGTCGCGCGCTTCAGCGCCGAGAACGGCGCGGCGCCGTCGATGGCCGCTTCTCCCGCCTCGCCGCCGGCGGCAAGCTCGCCGTTCAACCACCGCAGCGCCGCCGCCACTTCGACGCGCGCCTGGTCGGCTTCGGCCGGGTCGGCGGCCCTGAGCGCGATGCGCGCCGCCGAGAGCTGCGCGACGCCGCCGTGGGCGGCGATCAGCATCGCCGCCAGTTCCTCGAGCCCGCGCTGGGCGGCCTCCGGCTCGCCGCCCATCCGCGCCGCCGAATCGGACAGCGCGGCGATCGCCTCGATCAGCGCCTTGCGCTCGAGCCGATAGTCTTGCCCCGTGGCGTCCGGGCGCAGCGCCACGGCCGCGAAGGCGTCGATCTGTTTCAGCAGCCGGCTCGCCAGCCGCGGCGCCTCGGCGAATTCCCAGCGCGGCCAGAGGTGGCTGAAGAGATGGGCGATTGCGGCGCCGACCAGCGTGTCGGCGAGGCGGGCGATCGCCGGCGCCGCTTCGGCCGGGTTGACGAGATGCAGCGAGACGAGGGCCATCACCGAGGCGCCGACCGAGGCGAGGCGGTAGTTGGAGCGCACGAAGCCGTGGGTCAGCGCCAGCGCCAGGCCCTGAACCAGCACCAGCGCGCCGATCGGCAGAGTGGCGACGCCGACCGAGGCGACGACGCAGCCGACGAGCGTGCCGACGATGCGGTCGTCGCGCCGCTGGCGCGTCCAGCCGTAGCTCGCGCGCATGATGACGGCGATCGTCAGCAGCACCCAATTGCCGTGCCCGGCGCCGCCGCCGAAGGTCTGCGCCACCAGGGCGCCGGCGACCATCGCCGCGGTCAGCCGCACGGCGAAGCGCAGCACCGGCGATCCCGGTCGAAACTGCTGGGCGAGCTGGCGCGGATCGTAGTTGCGGCGCGGCGCGAACGCCGAGAGGTCGACTTCGCCGATCGCCGCCGCCGCCGCAGCGTCGTCGGTGATCGCGTGTTCGAGCCGGTCGATATGGCGGCGCGCGTCGAGCAGGCGCGCGACCGTCGCCTCGGCCGCCGCGCGCTGCTCCGGCCCGAGCTCGTCGCTCATGGCGAGCCGCGCCGCTTCGCGCCGCATCGCGTCGGTCGCCACCGCGTGGCCGGGCGGCAGCCGCGGCCTGGCGCTGGTCAGGAGTTCGATGCTCAGGTGCTGCAGGTCGAGCGCGGCGGCGCGCAACGCGACGCCGATTCGCGCCGTCAGCGTCTGCGCCCCCGGCCAGTCGCGTAAGGCGGGCAGGTCGCATTGCGCGGCCACCACCGCGTCGAACGAATCGAGCAGCACGCCGATCGTCGCGGCGAGCCGCACCCGCTCCGGCGTCGCGCGCGGCCGCTCGAGCAGCAGCGCGCGCGCCGCCTGCAGCTGGTCGGCGAGCGCCGCCTGCTGGCGGATCGCCGCGCCGTAGACTTCCTGCACGTCGACCGAAGGATCGGTGAAACGGGCGATTGCCCGCAAATAGGCGGCATGCTCGCGGATCGACTCGCTCGCCATCAAGCGCCGGTCGTTGCGACTGACCAGCCTTGTGGCGACGATCGCCAAGACAATGTAAGCGGTGCCGCCGGCGATCAGCAAGAGCTCTTCCTGAATGGCGCGCGCCGGCCCGGCGGGCGGCAGGCCGAGCGCGAACACCATCGGCACCAGCAGCTGCGCGCTCAGCGCCAGCGCCCAGCGGCCGTAGCCGGTGACCATGCCGGCGGCGAAAGCGACGAGACCGATGACGATCACAAGCGCCGTCGGCGACGGGCTGGCGAGCAGGGTGAACGCTGTGGAGACGACCGCGAGGCCGAAGCCGGTCAGCAGCGTGCGCGCCTTGACCCGCCACGGCGCAGGGAAATCGCTGATGCTGGCCGAGATGGCGCCGAGCGTCGCCGGCTGCCCGGCGGCGAAGCCGAACAAAGCCGAGGCGATCGCCGACACCGCCATCACGGCGAGGGCGACGCTCAGCCCATTGAGGACGTGCTGGCCGACGAACAGCTTCAGCAACGTCGGCGAGCGCAGCCAGTTACGCATGGCCGCGCGCGCCGTCGCCGGCGCCCGGGTTCACGCCTTGACGAACGGGCATCCGCCTTTGTCGAGAGGCCGCCACGCGTCCTCCGGTTTGATCGTTGCGACCAGCTTGAAATAATCCCAGTCGCCCTTCGATTCGGCAAGCGTCTTGGACGTCATCAGATAAACCGGGTGCAGCTTGCGACCGTCGATGCGGATCGAGCCTTTGCCGAACAGCGGATCGTCGGTGGGGATCGCTTTCATCGCATCGATGAGCTTGACGCCATCGTCGGCGGTCTTCGTCTCGGCCATCGCCTTCATCAGGTGCAGTGTCGCCGCGTACATGCCGGCGTGCATGTCGTTGGGCTTCATCTTCGAAGGATGCGCCGCCTGAAAGCGATCGGCGAAGGCGCGCGTGTCGTCGGTGAAGTCCCAGTAGAACGGCGTGCAGATCGACGCGTTCTGGACCGCGTCGAGCCCCAGTGAAGGGATGTTGGTGACGTTGAGGATCAAACCGGCGAGACGCTGTTTGGCGGTGAGGCCGAATTCGTGGGCCTGCTTGATCGTGTTGCTGAGGTCGCCGCCGGCGTTGGCGAGGCCGATGACATCGGCGCCCGACGCCTGCGCCTGCAACAGGAACGACGAGAAGTCGGCGGTGTTGAGCGGATGGCGCGCCGCGCCGAGCACTTGACCGCCCGCCGTCGTGACCGCCGCCGCGCAATTCGCCTCGAGGTCCTTGCCGAAGGCGTAGTCGGCGGTGATGAAGAACCAGCTCTTGCCGCCCTGCTCGGTCATCGCTTTGCCGATGCTGTGGCCGACCTCGTAGGTGTCGTAAGTCCAATGAACGAAGTTCTTCGAGCATTTGGGTCCGGTCATCACCGAGGAGCCGGCGCCGGAGCCGATCACCGCCTTGTTCTTTTCCGTCGCGATCGTCAGCACCGCGAGCGCTACGGCGGAATTCGGCACGTCCATGATCACGTCTACGGAGTCATTGTCGAACCATTTGCGCGCGATGTCGGCTCCGACGTCGGGCTTGTTCTGGTGATCGGCGGAGACGATCTCGACCGGCACGCCGAGCTTGGCGGAATAATCGGCGACCGCGAGCTTGGCGGCGATCACCGAACCGACGCCCTGGTAGTCGGCGTAGACGCTCGACATGTCGTTCATCACGCCGATCTTGAGCGGGCGCGCGCCCTCGGCGGCGGCGAGTCGCGGCGCGAGCGCACTCGCTGCGGCGCCGATCAGAAGCTGTCTGCGGTTCATATGACGTCCTCCCTCCCGTATTGGCGCGTTCGGCGTTCAGCCGCTCCGCGCAGGTTTCATGTCGCGAGCTCGCTGAGCCGCGCCAACGCGGCGACCAGTTGCTCGCGGCCTTCGCGGCTGATGAGCCGTTCGACTTCCTTTTCCTGCTCGGCCTGCACGCGGCGCGCCCGCGCGACCAGAGCCGCGCCGGCCGCGGTCAGCGCCAAGGCGCGCGAGCGGCGGTCGACGGGCGTGCGCAGCCGCTCGGCGAGGCCGCGGCGCTCGAGTTCGTCCATCATCGCGACAAAATTCGGCCGCTGGATGCCGAGCGCGCCGGCGATCTCCGATTGCTTGCGGCCGGGATTGGCGCCAATGACCACCAAGGCCGAATATTGCGCCGGTGACAGCTCGAGCGCGGCGAAGCGGCGGTTGAAATCCTCGAACACCGCGAGCTGGGCGCGCCGCAGCGGATAGCCGACGATCGAAGTCAGCGCCGAGAGGTCGAGCGGCTGGGCGCCGTCGGTCGAACGCGCCGCGCCCGGTTGCGCCTTGGTCTTCTTAGCCGCCATGTCTGGCCTCGTTCGAACCCAATAGCCGCGCCGCCACCAGCGGCGGGATCGGCCGCGATTTGAGCCGGGCGGGATCGTGCGGGTGGCGGCCGACCCACACCCGCGTCTCCCATGCTTCGATCGCCAGTTGTTCGCCTTCAGGCGTGGGCTTGAACGCTTTATGCTCGATGTCGAAGCTCGAATTACGGATCGCGGCGACGTGGGTCTCGATGACGATGTCGTCGCCGAACCCGGACGGAACGATGAACCGCGCGCGCGCATCGACCATCGGATAGCCGAGGATGTCGAATTCGCGCAGCAGGTCGCGCTTCTTCCATCCCGCCGCTTCGAAGAGATGGTGCGTCGCAGTGTCGAACATCGCGAAATAGCGCGGGTAATAGACGATGCCGGCCGGGTCGCAATCGGCCCATTCTATCTGCACGGCGTGACGGTTGACCAGCATCGGCGTCCCTCTAGCGCGGCGGGAGGCGCAACGCGCCGTCGATGCGGATCGTCTCGCCGTTGAGATAGGGGTTCTCGACGATGAAGGCGGCGAGCGCTGCGTATTCGGCCGGGTTGCCGAGCCGCGCCGGATAAGGCACCGAGCGGCCGAGCGACTCCTGCGCTTCCTGCGGCAGGCCGAGCAGCATCGGCGTCAGGAACAGGCCGGGCGCGATGGCGTTGACCCGCACGCCGAACTGCGCCAGTTCGCGCGCGATCGGCAGCGTCATCGCGACGACGCCGCCCTTCGAGGCCGAATAGGCGGCCTGGCCGACCTGGCCTTCGTAGGCGGCGACCGAGGCGGTGTTGACGATCGCCCCGCGCTCGCCGCCCTCGAGCGGCTCGAGCCGGCTCGCCGCCGCGGCGAACAGCCGGATCATGTTGAACGTGCCGATCAGGTTGACGCGGATCACCGTCTCGAAATCGCCGAGCGGCTGCGGCCCGTCGCGGCCGACCACGCGTTTGGCGACGCCGACGCCGGCGCAATTGACCAGGATGCGCGCCGACCCATGCGCCGCCGTCGCCTTGGCGAGGGCGGATTCGGCCGCGGCGGGATCGGCGACGTCGCCGGCGAGCGCGAGGCCGCCGATCGCCTTGGCGACCGCTTCCGCCGCCTCGGCGTTGCGGTCGAAGACCGCGACGCGGGCGCCCTTGGCGGCGAAAGCCTCGGCCGTCGCCTTGCCCAATCCGGAGCCGCCGCCGGTGACGATCGCCGCCGCGCCCGCCAATTTCATCGCGCTTCCCCCTTCTTTCAGCTCGCCGTCGCCGGATTCTCGACGATCATCGCGATGCCCTGTCCGCCGCCGATACAGGCCGAGGCGATTCCGTAGCGCAAGCCCTCGCGCCGCAATTGCCGCGCGACGGTCAGCGCCAGACGCACGCCGGTCGCGCCTAGCGGATGGCCGATGGCGATCGCGCCGCCGCAGACGTTAAGTTTGTTCTCGTCGAGCCCGAGTTCGCGCACGCAGGCGATCGCCTGGGCGCCGAAGGCTTCGTTGATCTCGAACCGGTCGATGTCGGAAATCGCCAGACCGGTGCGCGCGCAGACGGCGCGGATCGCCGGCGCCGGGCCGATGCCCATGATCTCGGGCGGCACACCGACGGCGGCGCAGGCGACGACGCGCGCCAGCGGCGTCCTGCCCTCGGCGGCGAGCCGTTTGCCCGAGGCGACCACCACCGCCGCCGCGCCGTCGACCACCGCCGACGAATTGCCGCCGGTCTGCACGCCGCCGAAGGCGGGGCGGATCTTGGCCAGCGTTTCGACCGGCGACGGCCGCACGTGACTGTCCGCGCCGACGACCTCGCCCTTCTTTTTCAGCTTGATCTGGCGCGGCTTGTAGCCTTGCCGAGCAAAGGTCTCGTCGACGACCGCGACGATCTCGTCGTCGAAACAGCCGGCGGCGCACGCCGTCAGCGCCCGCTCGAACGAGCGCGCGGCGAAGCGGTCGACCTCTTCGCGCGTGATCTGATAGCGCCGGGCGAGGTTCTCCGCGGTGTCGCCCATCGATGCGTCGCAGGACGGGTCGAACAAGGCCTCCCACAGGAAGTCCTTGAACTCGACCTGACCCATGCGGAAGCCGCCGCGATGCGTATAGGAAGCGACCGGATTGCGGCTCATCGATTCGGCGCCGACGCACAACGCCGCTTCGGCGCGACCAAGCGACACCGCGTCGGCGGCCTGGGCGACGACCTCGATGCCGGTGCCGCAGACGCGCTGGACGAGCAAGGCAGGCGCCTCGATCGGCGCGCCGCAATAGAGGCCGATGTGGCGCGGCAACATGTAGGCGTCGAAGCTCGCCTGCGCCATCGAGCCGCAGATCACCGCGTCGATCCGCTCGGCGGGGAACTCGGCGCGTGCAAGCGCCGCCCGGCCGGCCTTGACGCCGAGATCGATCGGCGAAACGAGCGACAGCGCGCCGTTGTAGTCGACGAAGGGCGTGCGTGCGCCCTCGACGATGAAGGCGTCGTCGAACACGCTCGCCAGCGCGCCGCGGACTTCGCTCATGCGTCGGCGCCTTCGGGCTTGGCGCGGCCGCGAGCGGCCCGCTCCGGCCGCGTCTTGACGGCGCGCTTGTCGAGAAAGGCGCGCACCCGCGTCTTCGCTTCGCCGTCGCTCTGGGCGGCGGCGGCCATCAGCGATTCCATCAGGTAGCCGACGCGCGGATCGCTGTCGGCGATGCGCGGCAGCGCCTGGATCACGGCGAAGTTGCTGAGCGGCGCGTTGCCGGCGATCGCCCCGGCGAGCGCGAGCGCCTTGGCGAAGCCTTCGCCTTCGCCGACCAGGTATTGAGCGAAACCCACCTGCGCGCCTTCTTCCGCCCGATAGACGCGGCCGGTCAGCATCATGTCGGCCATGCGCGCGACGCCGATCAGCCGCGGCAACCGCACCGAGCCGCCGCCGCCGACGAAAATGCCGCGCTGGCCTTCCGGCAGCGCGTAATAGGCGGAAGGTTCCGAGACGCGGATATGGGCGGCGGCGGCGAGTTCGAGCCCGCCGCCGATCACTGCTCCTCTGAGCACGGCGACGACCGGAACCGGGCCAAACTCGATCTTCTCGAAGCAATGGTGCCAGACGCGCGAGTGGTTGATCGCCGCGGCCATGTCGCGGTCGCCGATTCCGTTCAGATCGAGGCCGGCGGAGAAATTGGGGCCGATGCCGTGCAGCACCATGGCGCGCACGCCGTCGGGAATGTCGGAGACAATGCGATCGAGCGCGTCGATCGTCGCGTCGTCGATGGCGTTGCGCTTATGAGGGCGATCGACGCCGATCGTCAGAACCGCGCCCAGCCGCTCGACGACCAGAGACTCGGACGCGCGCGTTTTCGCTTCCGCCTTGGATTTGACCACGCCCGTCCTCCCCGCGCCGTGGAGCGCGAAGATAGTTATATGGAATAACGATTATCGGCGTCAAGCGGGCGCTTGGGCGCCTAAGCCGCTCGGGGCTTGCGCTGGGTCCGCTGCGGCCTCGGCGGCGCCGCTTTCTCGTCGAACAACTCGGCGAGCTTCTCGGTCATCGCGCCGCCGAGCTCCTCGGCGTCGACGATCGTCACCGCGCGGCGATAGTAGCGGGTGACGTCGTGGCCGATGCCGATTGCGATCAGCTCGATCGGCGAGCGGGTCTCGATCTCTTCGATCACGTAGCGCAGATGGCGCTCGAGGTAATTGCCGGCGTTGACAGACAGGGTCGAATCGTCGACCGGCGCGCCGTCGGAGATCATCATCAGGATGCGCCGCTGTTCGGTGCGGCCGAGCAGGCGCTTATAGGCCCAGTCGAGCGCCTCGCCGTCGATGTTCTCCTTCAGCAGGCCCTCGCGCATCATCAGGCCGAGGTTTTTGCGCGCCCGCCGCCATGGCGCGTCGGCGGCCTTGTAGACGAGGTGGCGCAGGTCGTTGAGCCGGCCGGGGTTGGCCGGTTTGCCCGCCTGCAGCCAGGCTTCGCGCGCCTGGCCGCCCTTCCAGGCGCGGGTCGTGAAGCCGAGGATCTCGACCTTGACCCCGCAGCGTTCGAGCGTGCGGGCGAGGATGTCGGCGCAGGTCGCTGCGACGGTGATCGGCCGGCCGCGCATCGAGCCGGAATTGTCGATCAGCATCGTCACCACCGTGTCGCGGAAGTCCATCTCCTTCTCGCGCTTGAACGACAGCGGCTGCTGCGGGTCGATGACGACGCGCGACAGGCGGGCAGCGTCGAGGACGCCTTCCTCGAGATCGAACTCCCACGACCGGTTCTGCTGCGCCATCAGCCGCCGCTGCAGCCGGTTGGCGAGCCGGCCGACGACGCTGCTGAGGTTCTGCAACTGCTTGTCGAGATAGTCGCGCAGCCGCTGCAATTCCTCCGGCTCGCACAGGTCCTCGGCGTTGACGATCTCGTCGAACTTGGTGGTATAGGCCTTGTAGTCCGGTCCGCGCCGGTCGCCGGTCGGCTGCGGCGGGCGGTTTTCCGCCGCCTCCTCCGATTCGCCGGCCGAGGCCTCGTCGGGAAAATCGGCCGAGGGGGCTTCGTCGGCTTCAGTCGCGCCCTCCTCGAGTTCGTCGGTGGTGTCCTCCGCCGCCTCCTTCTCCTGGGCGTCGGCCGATTCCTCGCGCTCGCCTTCGCCATCGGCGTCTTCGGCGCGTTCGGGCGGCGTGTCCTCTTCGGGCGATTCCGAGTCGTCGTCTTCGTCGGCCTCGGAGGCGCTCGGCAGGTCGAGCGACTCCAGCAGCCGATGCAGCGAGCGGGCGAAGGCGCGCTGGTCGTGGATCGACGCGCCGAGCCCGTCGAGCTCGGCGGCGGCCTTGCCTTCAATCACCGGGCGCCACAGCTCCACCACCCGCGCCGCGCCGCTCGGCGGCTTCAGGCCGGTCAGGCGTTCGCGCACCAGCATCGCCACCGCGTCTTCGAGCGGCGCCTCGTCGCGCTCGCGCGCTTCGGAATAGGGGGCGCGATGATAGCGGTCGTCGAGCATCGCGGTCAGGTTGGCGGCGACGCCCTCCATCCGCCGCGCGCCGATCGCCTCGACCCGCGCCTGCTCGGCGGCGTCAAACAGCGCGCGCGCCGCCGGA
>Ga0302319_10023378_pt1 | contig 11046 bp, 6 predicted proteins | sample Bog_T0_2_FD_203319 | JGI IMG/M metagenome (GOLD analysis project Ga0302319, IMG submission 203319) | Peat permafrost microbial communities from Stordalen Mire near Abisko, Sweden - Bog_T0_2 | ecosystem: Environmental > Terrestrial > Soil > Wetlands > Peat | place: Sweden: Abisko, Stordalen Mire...
AGCCGCCTTGCGCCTGGATTTGCCCGGCTCTTTCTCCTCGCTCTCGTGGCAGTGGCGTCCGCCTTCGCCCAGCAGTCCGAGACCATCCAATCAATTCGCGTGATTGGCAACCGACGGATCCCCAAGGAAACGGTGCTTGCCCGCCTTTTCACTCACGAAGGCGACGCATACGATCCCATCTCCATTGAGCGCGACTTTAACTCGCTCTGGAACACGGGGTATTTCGAGAACCTGCGCATCGAGCGGGAAGACACTGAGAAGGGAATCATCCTCGACATCTTCGTCAAGGAAAAGCCCACCATTCGCGAGATCAATTACCATGGGCTCAATGCGGTGTCGAACTCCGACGTCCTCGACCGTCTCAAGAAGGAAAAGGTCGGCCTGACCCCGGAAAGCCAATACGATCCGGCCAGGATCCTCCGCGCCACGGCCGTTATTAAGCAGCTTCTGTCCGAGCACGGCCATCAGTTCGCCACCGTCAAGCTCGACGTAAAGGACATACCTCCCGCCTCAGTCCAGGTGAACTTCAACATCAAGGAAGGCCCCACAGTCAAAGTGGGCCAGATTAAGTTCGTCGGCAATCAGCACATCAACAGTCTTGAGCTGCGCCGCGCGATGAAGAACCTCAAGCCGATTGGAATCCCCTACTCCGTCATCTTTGAGGACCTCTTTGCGCAGACCTTCGATGCCTCCAAGCTCGAGGAGGACACTGAGCGCGTCCGCCAGGCCTACCGCGACAAGGGCTACTACAACACCGCCATTGAAGAGCCCCGCACCCAGGTTCGTGATGAAGGTGGCCTCAATTGGTTCACCTTCCGTCCCAACAAGGGCAAGCGCATCGACATCCTCATGCCCGTTGAAGAAGGCGACCGCTATCGCCTCGGCAGCATCACCTTCTCGGGCAACACGCACCTGAGCAATTCCAAGGCCCTCCGCGCTCAGTTCGCCGTGAAGGACGGAGACTGGTTTAATGCCACTCTCATGGCCAAGGGCCTCGAAAGCCTGAAGAAGGTCTACGGCCAGTTGGGCTACATCAACTTCGGTGCCATTCCCAAGCCCAGGTTCGACGACCAGAAGAAGACCGTCTCGCTCGACATCGACATTGATGAGGGCAAGCCCTTCTACGTCTCCCGCATCGAGTTCCAGGGCAACACCATCACCCGTGACAAGGTCATTCGCCGCGAACTCATGCTCGACGAAGGTTCGGTCTACAATTCACAGCTATGGGAGTACAGCCTCCTCCGCCTCAATCAGCTTGAGTACTTCGAGCCTCTTAAGGTCGACCAGGACTCCGAGGCCCATCAGGATGCCGAGGCCGGCACCGTCGAGCTCCTCCTCAAAGTGAAGGAGAAGGGCAAGAACTCGATCGGTTTGAACGGTGGCGTCAGCGGTCTCTCCGGCGCATTTCTGGGCGCGAACTACCAGACCAACAACTTCCTCGGTCTCGGTGAGACGCTCAGCGTCCAGGCCAATCTCGGCAACGTTGCAAAGACGTTCCTCTTCGGGTTCACACAACCCTACGTCCGCAACAGGCCGCTCAATATCGGCTTCCAGGTCTTCAACTCCAAACAGGACTTCAATGCCGCCAAGAACTACCAGGCAACCACCGGGCAGTCCGTCAATCTGACTGCGGCGCAATCGTCACTCACGCAGAACTACAATCAGGCCTCCAAAGGTTTCAACTTCTCCGTCAACTATCCTCTCCCGCGCCGTGCATTCCAGCGCGTTGGCATGACCTACTCGCTCAATAAGTCCAACATCACTGCATTCAGTCAGGCCTCGTCGACGTTCTTCGAGACCATCAGCTTCCGCTCCGGCATCCAGGGCAGCAACCCCCTGGCGGGCATCGTCACCAGTTCAGCATCCTTCAGCTACACCTACAACACCATCAACAACCCCCTCCGCCCCCGCGATGGCAAAGAGTACTCAGCCGTGTTCCAGGTTGCTGGGATTGGCGGCAACGTGCGCTACATAACTCCTCTGTTCGCATACAAGAGCTTCCGCTCCATGCACTACCTGATCCCCTCCAAGTCCGGCCGCAACGTTCTCGGCCTTCGCGCCCAGATCGGCTATGTGCGCGGATTCGGCGGCGACGTCGCACCCCCCAACAATCGCTACTTCTCCGGCGGCGAAGGTGAACTGCGAGGATTCGATATCCGCGGCGCAACTCCCTACGGTTACATCCCCAGTCGCGTCCCCTTCCAGCTCACCAACCCCGACGGCACGTGCGTCCCGCGCGATCCCACCAATCCGCAGTTGAACCAATGCGTCCAGGTTTTCCTGCCTGTATATGGCGTTGTCTCAATCGGTGGAGACACCAATCTTACTGCCAATGCCGAGTACCGCATCCCCATCGCCGGCCCGGTGATGTTCTCGTTCTTTGACGATTTCGGCATCGACACAGCGCTCGACCACGGCCAGCTTAAGCAGAGCCCGCAGGGTTTCGCCACTCTCACAGCTCCACTTTACGGCTGCCCTGTCTACAATAACGGCGCCTGCCAAGGCGGCATCCCCGGCGCTGAGGTCGGCTTCAAGAGAGACATTCGCCCCATCTCCGGCACCAACTTCGTGCCGCGCATGTCAACCGGAGCTGAACTCTCTGTGATCATGCCGGTCATCAACGCCCCCTTCCGCCTCTACTATGCTTACAATCCTCTCCGCCTCTACGAGCGGCCCTACTGCAACGATGTGAACCTCGGCCAGAACAAGCAGAGTTGCTCGGCCGAGCTCATCACTCGCGACCTTTTTCCGCCCGGAGGCGCAGGCGACTACACCTATCAGGAAGCCATCCAGGCCTACGGTTCGCAGTACCTCTTCCGCGAGCCCCGCAAGACCTTCCGCCTCACCGTCTCCACGACCTTCTAGACGCGGGCAAGCCCAACAGCTCACCCTCAAACCATCTGCCGCTACGCTGAGAGTTCACGAATCCATGGTTGACGAATCATTGGTTTGACGCTCCCACTCCGCCCCCCTATAATCCAGCTAGTTCCTGCTGAAGTCTCCAGTAACGTCTCTCATCGAGCCGCTGCCCTTTCAGGCGCGGATACCGTCCAATCAGGGAGAGAAGGCGTTAGGTTTGCTCAGGGGACACACGCGCGGCCTGTTCATCCGGAGCCGCCGTCGAAACAGGAATATCCGAAGGAGTTTTTCAACACAATGAAGCGTTCGCTTGTTTGTCTTCTCATGCTGGCCTCAGGCCTTGCCTTGAGCGCCGCTGCCCAAACACCGGCCTCCACCGCCGCAGCCCCCACCCCCCCAAACGCAAGAGTTGCCGTCATTGTCTTCTCGACCGCCGTAGGCCAGACCAACGAGTTCCAGCGCGACTACGCCGACCTGCAGAAGAAGTATGAGCCCAAGGGCTCCCAGCTCAATACCATGAAGGCTGAGATCGACTCCCTTGAGAAGCAGCTCCAGGCCACGGCCGATAAGCTCAGCGACTCAGAGCGCGCCAGCAAGGCCAAGGCGCTCGACGACAAGAAGAAGCAGGCCCAGCGCCTCGCTGAGGACGCCCAGAAGGATTATGCCGACGAGATGAACGACACGTTCAACAAGGTCGCCACCAAGGTTCTCGACGTGTTGAATACCTTCGCCACCCAGCAGGGCTACACGCTAATCATCGACGGCAGCGGCAGCCAGCAGCAGGCCCCCGTCGTTCTCTACGCCAGCCCCTCCACGGACATCACCAAGGCGATCATCGACGCCTATAACGTCAAGTCGGGCGTTCCAGCGCCGCCGCCACAGCCTCCGGCCAACCCTGCGCCAACTCGGACGGGACCCCCCAAGCCGGCTGCTCCCGCCGCTCACTAAGGCTCGATTTCTTCAGCTGACGAAGCAACCAAGAGGCCCCGTCATTGGGGCCTCTTTCGGTTTCAGCTCATCCCGCCCCTTTTCTTCCCTGCTCCGTCGCGATATCGGCTCGAACCCTTTTGTCTTGCGATTGACTCCTTCGTCACGGCACACTGGATAGCACCATGGATCCGCAACTGAGCACGGAGATCTCGGCTGGCTTAGGGGCTGCTGCCGGGCTCGCCCTTGCCGCCGGCGGCTGCGCTTACGCTGCTCTCTGGCCTGCCTCGCGGATCTTCGGCAAATCCTTCATTGCGCCCCGTCTTCCAGGCGAACTCGCCCTCACCTTCGACGATGGACCCAATCCTGCCTGGACACCCCGTTTGCTCGATGTCCTGGCCAACTACGGCGTTCACGCCACATTCTTCCTCGTTGGCAGCCATGCCCGCTCTGAGCCTGCGCTTGTCCGCCGCATCGTTGCCGCCGGCCATCTCATCGGCAACCACTCCTGGAGCCATCCCAATCTCGCTCTTACGCTGACCAGCCGCATTGAAGAGGAACTCATTCGCACTTGCCGCGCGCTCGAGCAAATCACTGGCAAGCCCCTCCGATTCTTTCGCCCGCCATTCGGCGCAAGGAGGCCCATCGTGCTCCAGACCGCACGCGACCTCGGCATGATACCCGTCCTCTGGAATGTTATGACCTCCGATTGGAGCGATCCATCCGCCGAATCGATTGCCCGGCATCTCATCCGTTCCATCGATCGCGCAGAGCGTGCCGGATCAGCAGCCAACGTCGTCCTTCACGACGGCAGCCACCTCGATCGCGCTGCCTGGCGCGCGCCTTCGGTCAATGCAGTGAGCCAGCTCGCCAAGCGCTACAAGTTCACCCACCGCTTTGTCACGCTCGACGAGTGGAGCGACTGCCCATCCGCGAAGCCTTAGCTGGCGTTCATCTCTTCGAATGCCCCGTGTGCGGCCGCGATCGTCGCGGTGATCTCCTGCTCCCCGTGCGCCGTCCCTAGAAACGCCGCTTCGAACTGAGACGGCGGCAGCCAGACGCCGCAGTCGAGCATGGCCCGATGGAAGCGACCGAACGCAGCCGTGTCTGACCGCGCTGCCTCTTCGTAATTCCTAACCGGCCCTCCCGTGAAAAACCACGTCCACATCGATCCAACCCGATTGAGCGTCAGCGGCACTCCAGCCCTCTGTGCTTCTTCCTTCACGCCTTCGGCCACCGCCTTCGCAGTTGCCTCGAGCCGCGGATAGATCGCCGCCGCGTGCTCTTGCAAATACCCGACTGTAGCAATCCCCGCCGCCATTGCCAAAGGATTCCCGCTCAGCGTTCCCGCCTGGTACACAGGCCCCAGTGGCGCAAGCAGATCCATAAACCGCTGCTTCCCGCCGAAAACGCCCACCGGCAGCCCGCCACCGACAATCTTGCCCAATGTCACCAGGTCCGGATCTAACCGATAGAGTTCCACCGCCCCGCCCAACGCCACGCGGAATCCCGTCATCACCTCATCCACGATCATCAGCGTACCCTCTCGAGCCGTCAGAGCTCGCAGCCCGGCCAGATATCCCTCGCCCGGCGCAATGCACCCCGCATTCCCTACGACCGCTTCCAGGATCACCGCCGCGACCTCGTCCGGGTGTGCCGCGAACGCTCGCTCAACCGCTTCCAGATCGTTGTAGGGGAGTGCCAGCGTCAGCGCCGCAGTCTCTTCCGGTACTCCCGCCGACCCGGGAATCCCAAACGTCGCGACCCCTGAACCCGCCTTCACCAGCAGCCCGTCCGAATGCCCGTGGTAGCAGCCCTCGAACTTAATAATGATCTTGCGCCCCGTGGCCGCCCGCGCCAGCCGGATCGCCGACATGGTCGCCTCCGTCCCCGAGCTCACAAAGCGCATCTTCTCGATTGCCGGATAGCAGGCGACGATTCGCTCCGCCAGATCCCCCTCTGCCGCCGTCGAAGCTCCAAAGCTGGCTGAGTTGTGCGCCGCCCGTTCAATCGCCTCCACCACAGGTGGAAACGCGTGCCCCAGGATCATCGGCCCCCACGAGCCGACGAAGTCGATATAACGGTTGCCATCAGCGTCCCATACCCACGGACCTTCAGCACCCTCCACAAACGGAGGCGCGCCACCCACCGCCGCGAACGCCCGCACCGGCGAGTTTACCCCGCCCGGAAAATACCGCTCTGCTCGCTCTTGAAGCTGCTTCGACTTCGCTCCCGATCGTGCTGTAATCTCTTCGCTCATCCTGACGCCAGTATAGAATCCCGCCCTCTCTATCCCTGGTCACCTTCAACCCCGGCCGCCACGCTTGCATCGTCCCCGCTCTCACCCGCATCCTTCTTGGTAGTGAACCCCGTTTCCCAACTCGGCCCTGACCAGCTCGGCGATCGCCTCCTCGTCGTCTACGACGGCTACTGCGGCCTCTGCAACGCCTCCATCCGCTGGCTCATCCGCCGCGACCGAAAAGACCGCTTGCGCTTCGCGCCTTTCAGCGATCCCGCCCTCGAGGCTCTTCTCCCTGCAAACCCCCAACCGTCTGACTCCTCCGGTGCCCCTGGCTCCATCCTCGTAGTCCGCCTGCCGTTCTCCGCAAGTCCCCAGGTTCTCGTCCGCTCTCGAGCCGTCCTTGCCGCCCTCCGCGAACTACCCAAGCCCTGGCCCGCCGTCGCCGTTCTCCTCGGCCTTGTTCCTGCCTTCCTCGCCGATCCCTTCTACCGCCTTGTTTCTCGCTGCCGCTACCGCATCTGGGGCCGCTTTGAGGTTTGCCCCCTCCCTACACCCGATCTCCAGAGCCATTTCCTGTCCAGCACAGAAGCTCCTCCCAAATCCTGCTAGAATCGTGCTTTCCGGCCCATCCGGCTCCGGCCACTCCACTCGCAGAAGGCCCGCATCGTGCCCAATCCAGCCAAATCGCCTGCGCCGATAACTAAATCCCTGACTTACGCCGACGCTGGCGTCGACATCTCCTCCGGCGACCGAGCCAAAGAACGCATCAAGTACCTGGCCCAGAAAACTTTCAACCGCAATGTGCTCGGCGGCATGGGCGGCTTCGGCGCTCTTTTCCGGCTCGATCTCCAGCGCTTCAAGAACCCCGTTCTCGTCAGCTCGGCAGACGGCGTCGGCACCAAGCTCAAAATTGCCTTCGAGCTCGGCCTTCACCACACTGTCGGTGCCGACCTCGTCAACCACTGCGTCAACGACATCGCCGTCCAGGGCGCGACCCCGCTTTTCTTCCTCGACTACTTCGCCAGCGGCCGCCTCGACCCCGAAGTCACTGAGAGCGTCATCACCGGCATGGCCGAGGCCTGCCGCTCCAACGCCCTGGCCCTCGTCGGTGGCGAAACCGCCCAGATGCCCGGCTTCTACGCCGACGGTGAATACGACCTCGCCGGGTTCATAGTCGGCGCTGTCGATCGCGACAAGATGATCACCGGCGACGCCATCAAGCCCGGCGATGTCCTCATCGGCATGCCCTCCACCGGCCTCCACACCAACGGCTATTCGCTTGCCCGCAAGCTCCTCTTTGAGGTCGGCGGCTACAAGCCCACGCAATACGTCACCGCCATCAAAGAGAAGGCCGGCGCTGCCCTCATGAAGACCCACCGCAGCTACCTCCACGTGATTCAGAAGCTCACCGCGGCTGGCGTCACGGTTGGCATGGCCCACATCACCGGCGGCGGCATCACGGAGAACCTGCCCCGCATTCTGCCCAAGAACTGTGCCGCGCAAATCGAGCTCGGTTCCTGGCCCGTGCTGCCCATCTTCGACCACCTGCAAGCCCTCGGCCAGGTCTCCGAGCCAGAGATGCTGCGCACCTTCAACATGGGAATCGGCCTGATCGCTGCCATCCCTGCCGCCAAGTTCGCCCGCGCCAAGAACCTGCTCGACCGCGCCGAAGAAAAGTTCTACGTCGTTGGCCGCGTCGTCAAAGGCGAACACAAACGCGTGCAATACACCTGAGCCCAGTTCCGCCGGTCTCTTGACCCGCGCTTGCCGGCTCGCTGACCCGCTATCTCGCTGACTCGCTACACCTCATGTCCGCTCACCAATCAGCTCCGCATACCACTCGCCTTGGCATCCTCCTCTCCGGCCGCGGCTCCAACTTCCTCGCCATCGCCGAGTCCATCCGATCCGGTCGCCTCCCCGGCATCGAAATTGCTATCGTCATTTCCAACGTCCCCGGCGCACCAGGAATCGCCGCCGCTGAACACCTCGGCTTGCCCATCGCCGTCCTTGAATCCCGAGGCCGTTCCCGCGAAGCCCACGACGCCGATCTCATCGCCTGCCTCCACTCGCATCAGGTCGACCTCGTCTGCCTCGCCGGCTATATGCGCCTGCTCTCGCCCGCCTTCATCGTCGCCTTCCCCAACCGCATCCTCAACATCCACCCCTCGCTTCTGCCCGCCTTTCCTGGTCTCGATGCCCAGCAGCAGGCCTTCGACTACGGAGTCAAGGTCGCGGGCTGCACCGTCCACTTCGTCGATGAGCACCTCGACCACGGCGCCATCATCCTCCAGCGCGCCATCCCCGTACTCGACTCCGACGACTCCCACTCCCTCGCCGCCCGCATTCTCGCCGAAGAGCACATCGCCTACACCGAGGCCATATCCCGCGTTGTCAGCGGAGAGTATGAGATCCGCGGCCGACGCTACATCCCCCGTGAGTCTTAGAGCGGTTTCGGATCTTCATTAGATTTCCGTGACCCATCCATTCCGCGGTTTTTCGAGGAAGAACTGCTGAATGGGTGTGAGACCAATAAGGCTCAGTTGGTCCGCCGGGCTTTCAGCTTCCGCAATGTCCCCTTTTCAACCTCAAATCCTCCTGTCAAGTTCCGTCTGCGCCGTCGCGCCCTCAAACTCCTGATTCCATGCACCCTGGCGTGTTCTGTCCGTTTGCGTAATATTCCCTCCGATTTCCCTACTCTTGGGAAGAAAACCCCTTCGACGATTGCACCGTGGCGTCGAGTGCCCTACCGCGGGAGGAATCCTTCTCCGCAGCCCGTTGCGCCTGCAGTCCTCTGAGCGGCATGAGCCCCTTGGGCTCACTCATCGCGAATCAACCCCTGCGGCGCGGGCCGCTCAACCAGTTCCAAAGGAGCATCTCAATGAACCTGATCTCAAACATCTGGAATCATCCACGCACCTCCGCAGCCGGGCTGCTCATCGCCGCTGTCACCATTGCCGGCGTACTCTCTCAGCAGGGCATCACTCTCGGCGCCGCCGGCACCGGAACTGTAATCTCTCTTGTCAGCGCCCTGGCTACCGCCCTCCTTGGCCTCTTGGCCAAGGACCCTGCTCCAAGCCCAACCTCGGGCACCTCTGCCAAACTCGGCGTTCTCATGCTTTGCGCCGTCCTCATCGCGGGCACCATGCCGCTTGCTGGCTGCTCGGGCATAACCGTCGCCCAGGATATTGTCAACTGGACCCCGGCGCTTCAAACCGCCGTCGGCGTCGTCGACACAACCGCCTCCGTGCTTGCGCCTGCCGACGCGCCCATCTTCCAGGCCGCCACCGCCAGCTTCGATGCAGCCACCAATCTGCTCGTCGCTCAATGCAAAGCCTACCTGGCCAATCCCTCCGCAAGCCTGCTTGCCCAGTTGCAAAGCCAGATAGTCACTTTTCAGCAACAGGTGAACGCCGCGCTTCTCCAGTCCGCTCGAATCGTCAACCCCAACAGCCAAACGCACGCGCTTGCCGCAATCAATGGCGTCGCCACCATCATCAACGCCATCTTTGCCCTCATCGAGTCCATCTCGAGCAAAGCCACCGCGGCTCAAATGGCATCGCAGGCCAGCATCAAAATCTCTCAGGTGCAGCCGTATCTTGACGAAGGCCAGGCAGCCCGCCTCGTTGCCGAGCACTATAGCGAGCCGGCCTTTCTCGCCCGCATCCAGGTTGCCCAGGCGCAGGCAGCAGCAACCCAGGCAGGCTTCTAAACCTTCCCGGAATCATCACCAAGCACACGACAGGCGGCCTTTTAAAGCCGCCTGTCCATTCCGTCCTGCCTTCTGTGCCCTGCCCAGCTCTCCCGCCTTCACGCCCAGCTGAATCCGCTGCTCTTCAGCGGCAGCGTCCGAATCCGCTTCCCTGTCGCCGCAAAGATCGCGTTCGTCACCGCCGGCAGCGTCGGCGGAAGCGTCGGTTCGCCCAACCCAGTCGGCGAGTATTCGGTCTTGAGCCAAATAACTTCGATCTCCGGCACCTGCCGCATCCGCATCAGCGGGTGGTTTTGGAAGTTCGACTGTTGGATCTGTCCATCCACCAGCGTGATCTCCTGTGCCAGGTGTCCCATGCCTTCCATAATGCCCCCCTGCACAAGGTTCTCTGCCGCCCCCGGGTTGATGATCTGGCTGCCGATATCCGTCACCGCCCACACTTTGTGCACAGTAACCTTGCCAGTCGTGTCCACGCTTACGTCTGCAACTTCTGCCACATAGCCCAGATGGCAGAACCACGCGGCAATCCCCATCCCGCGCCCCGGCGTCTTCTTCCGGTTTGCCCACCCGGACTTGTCTGCAGCCATCTGCAGCACGCCTTTAAACCGCTCTGGAATCAGCGCGCCCGGTCCCACCGGCTCGTGGTCGCCCACAGCATCTTCGCCGTCTGACTTCCAGGGCGCCTTTTTGTTGCTTAGCAGCTCAAGCTGAAACTCGACCGGATCGCGTCCGGCCGCATGAGCCATCTCGTCCAGGAACGACTGCGCAACCCAGCAGTAGGCGTTGTCGCCCGGCGCACGCAATGCTCCGGTGCGCAGCATAAGCGGCTGCGCAGAGGTAAACAGCGCATAAACCGGTGGAAAGCCGGCCGGAAACGCATCCCGTCCAATACCGCCGCCGGAAGTCGAGTGCTTCGCATCCCCGTAGGTGACAAAATGTTGTCGCCACGCGGTCAGCTTGCCCTGTGCATCCACTCCGCCCTTCAGTCCGAAGGTTCCGCCCGGACGGAAGGGATCGTGGGTAATGTCATCTTCGCGCGACCACAGCAGCTTCACCGGCGCATCTACGCGCTTGGCAATCCATGCAGCCTCCACCAGCCAGTCGTTCTGCAGCCGCCTGCCAAAGCTGCCCCCAGACCGCACCATGTGTGTCGTGATGTCGCTCTCCTGGATTTCCAGCGTTTTGGCCACCAGTCCGCGGCCGTCGCCTGGCAGTGTGCTGGTCGACCACATCTCCAGCTTGCCGTCCTTCCAGTGCGCCGTTGCGCCTTGGGGCTCCATCGTCACGTGCGCAATGAACGGATACTCGT
>Ga0302319_10023381_pt1 | contig 11045 bp, 10 predicted proteins | sample Bog_T0_2_FD_203319 | JGI IMG/M metagenome (GOLD analysis project Ga0302319, IMG submission 203319) | Peat permafrost microbial communities from Stordalen Mire near Abisko, Sweden - Bog_T0_2 | ecosystem: Environmental > Terrestrial > Soil > Wetlands > Peat | place: Sweden: Abisko, Stordalen Mire...
TCTGAACGAGCCCTAAAATCTAAGAAAATTGAAGCAGAACTCCGAAATTGGGGTTGAATCGCAAGGCATCAAAAAGGCCGCCCAGGCCCGCGCCACGGAAGGCCTCAATTTGAAAAAAGAAGAGTTCGAATTTAAGAAAATGGTCTTCCACGGCAAGCAGGAAGCACAAGAAAGGCGAAACACTCCGTCGCAAACGCCTTCGCCGGCGGAAGTGGCGCCTGATGCTGACTCAACTGGCCAGCAAATGGCCGCTTAAACGGCTCGAACATTTCTTGCAGGTCATCCTGTGCACTCGAACTGTGTCCACCCCGTCGAACGTCGCCTTACCGTCAGGCGGAATTGGGAAAGCGTACAACGTGAGCATTCTCTAAATGTGGGTGCTTCGGAGCTCTCTTGTGGGAACAGGCGACACGTTGCGGGATTTCGCGCATGGATTTTTGCGATATGCTTCGAGAAATGGCGCTTTTTGAATGAAATGCGCTGGCGGCAGAATTGCACATCATTCAAGAAGCGGGCGAAAGGAGTTTGGCGATGAAATATAGGTCGTTGGTGATCTCAAGACAGTATGGAAGCGGTGGCGCGCGAATCGCAGCAATCGTGGCGCAACGGTTAGGCTGGCGGTTGCTGGATGGCCAGATCATTGATGCGGTGGCCAAGGCGATGCGCACCGATGCGGCGTCCATCCGCACGCTTGACGAACGCGTGGCCACTTGGTTTCATCGGCTGAATCGCGATGCGCTGAAGTGCGCTGCGCTGATGGGGGGTACGCCTTGCGACGATGAAGATTTCTTAGATGCGGATATGGTGGCGGCGTTTACTAAGAACGTGATTGAACAAGCGGCCGACGCCGGCAATTGTGTGATTGTGGGGCGCGGGGCACAATGTGTTTTGGACGGCCACGCGGACGTATTCCGGGTCTTTGTCTATGCCCCGGTTGAGCAGCGGTTGCACTCCGTTTGTCAGCGAACCGGCAAGAACATCACCGAGAGACAATTGTGTGAGGTAGACGCGGAGCGGGTGCGCTATATCAGCAGCTACTTTGGCCGGCGCAGACAGGATTTGGATTTGTACGATTTGATGGTCTCGTCACGGAATGGCGACGAGATTGCAGCGTCCACCGTTCTGGCGGCCATGGGTTGCGAAGTCGGAGTGATGTCGCAGCAAGGCTAGTTTGGCTCACGGCAAACCGCTGCCCATTGTAAATGTGGGATATCGGTCTACAAATTATTGGGTTGTCGGTGCGGGAGACTCACGCGTCCTGGTGGATTTGGGCTGGCCGGGAACAATGGGGATGATGCGCGCCAATCTTGAACGCATGGGCGTTCCGCTGAAGGAAATACGCTATGGTGTTGCGACTCACTATCATATTGACCATGCGGGGCTTGCGCAGGAATTCAAGGAAGCCGGCGTCCCACTACTTGTGCTCGAGACGCAAGTGAGTGCCATTCCGCGGATGAAGACTTGGGTGAAACCCGCGGATCAGTATCGAGACATCGCCACGCATGACAATGTTGTGATTTCCTTTGCGCAAAGCCGGGCGTTGCTGGCGACCCTCGGGATTGCTGGCGAAATCCTGCCGACACCCGGCCACTCGGACGACAGTGTCTCGCTGCTGCTTGACGACGGTTCAGTGTTCACAGGTGATCTGACGCATCCGGCCCTTTCGGGAGAGGAAGATCACGTGAGTGCGTCGAGTTGGAAGCTGCTTGAGGAACGCGGCGCGCGCAAGGTTTATGCGGGACATGGACCTGTGCGCGCCATCCGTGTCAAGGGTTCACTTCAAGAATGATGGAACCCCTACCGGCACTCTTGTGATATTCGCGATGAGCTTGCTGAATGTCGGAGAGCTTGAAGACTCCCTTGATGGGCACGTTAATTTTGCCTGCTTTGAGCCACTCGAACAGCAGGGTGAGGTCGGGTCCGAAATATTCGGACGTCCGTGTAATGCCAAAAAACTTCGTCCGTTTATGATGCCAGAACAATAGATTCTTTGAAAGGAATTGAAGCATGGGTAGAACCACGGAAGAGGGGGGCGCCTTCGTCAAGCCGCGCAGATTGAAGCCATAAACAATGACGATGCCGCCCTCTTTCAGAATTGAGTACGACTCATCGAAGCTTGGATAGCCTAGCGGATCGAAGACCGCATCCAGGCCTCCAATTTGTTGCATGGCGCTGATCCAATTTTTATCGGCATAGCTGAAGGGTGTAGCGCCTAACTTGCGGAGTTCTTCGTGTTTGGATTGGGATGCGGTACCGAACACTTCGGCTCCTAGCAGTTTGCCGAGAGCCAAGAGCGCGCTGCCCACTCCGCCGCTAAGGCCATGAACGAATATTTTTTGACCGGACTGAACGTTAGCGGCGCGGTTTAGCATTTCGTAGGCTGTCATCCAATCGAGGATGAGCGCGACACCCTGTTTGGGGTCGGCACCTTCGGGCACGGGAACCAGAAAGCGCTCGGGCAAATTGATGAGTTCGGCTTGTCCGTCATATTTGGAAAGGCAGGCCACGCGGTCGCCCACATGGAATTTGGAACAGCCGTTGCCGTTTACTCGAACTTTGCCAACCACGCTATAACCGGGCGTGAGAGGGGCTTTTTTTTGGAACGGATAAAGACCGCGACGCATGTTGACGTCGGAACCGGCAACTATGGAATATTCAACGGCGACCTGAACTTGGCCGGATGCCGGGTCTGCGATGTCGCTTTCAACGATGGCGAGTTTGCTTTCGTCGCCGAACTCGGTAATGAGGACTTTTTTGATCTTGGGCATTGAGTGACCGTCTGACGATACTACAATGCCTGCTGCTAGTGTTCGATGGTAGGCTTCCTGGGGGCGCGCGGATTGTTCTTCTTCAGAAGAAAAGACAGCAGGAACATAATTCCGGTGGCGATACCGAGCAGCCAGAAAGTGTCGATGTAAGACAGCGCGGAGGCTTGATGTTCGACCACTCCGTTGAGCATGCCATAAGCCTGCAACTGCGGTTGCGCCACGCCGGCGTGTTGCAGCCGGTTTTCGAGCACGGAGACGGAACTGCGAAATAAGGAGTTGGTTTGGCCGGAACGGCTGGAAAGCATCACTTGATGAAACTGTGCGCGGCGAGCGAGCACGGTGGTCACGGCGGAAGTGCCAACACTGGCTCCCATGTTCCGCACAAAGTTTACGAGGCCCGCCACGGAGTTGCTTTTCTCTTGCGGGATGCCAATATATGCCACCATAGTAGCGGGAATGAAGATGAAGCCCATGGGTACGTATTGAGCAATGCGCAGCCAAGTGGCCGAGGCGAAGCTCACTTCGAGATCGATGCGGCGGGTGGAGTAGAACATGGCAATGGTCAGCATGCCCCAGCCGAACGCCATCAGGTAGCGTGCTTGGATGCGGCCGGTGAGTTGTCCAACAATGGGCAGTTCTACTAAGAGGAGAATGGCCGCTGCCGATAGCACCATGCCCGCCGTTTCAGCCGTGTAGCCCATCAGGCTTTGCAGAAACTGCGGCATGAGTACGGTGGTGGAGAATGACGCCGCGCCCACCATGAACATCATGAGACTGGCCGTGGCGAAGTTAACGTTTTTGAAGAGTCGTACGTCAAGGATAGGTTCCTTCACCATCAACTCCCAAACGATGAGGCCGCAAAGGCAGACGATCGAGATCACTGTAAGAGCGATGATGAAGTTGGAGCCAAACCAATCGTCCTCTTGACCTTTATCAAGGACGATTTGCAAAAAGGCGACGCCTACCGCAAGCAGGCCGAAGCCGAAATAATCGATCTTGCTTTCCTTGAATTGAATGCGTTTAAGAAATGGCGGATCTTCGACATAGGTGAGCACCAAGAAGATGGCCAGAATGCCAATGGGGAGATTCATCAGGAAGATCCAGCGCCAACTGACGTTGTCGGTGATCCAGCCGCCGAGCGTGGGACCGATGGCGGGGGCAACCACCGCTGTGAATCCATAAAGAGAGAAGGCAAGACCACGCTGTTCGGGCGGAAAGGTATCGGCCAATATGGCTTGCGCCATAGGTTGCAGTCCGCCACCGCCTACGCCTTGAATGACGCGCGAGGCGAGGAGGATGCCTAGCGTGGGAGCGATACCGCAGAGCAGGGAACTGGCGGTGAACAGAGTAATGCAGATGAGGAAGAAGCGTTTACGCCCGAAAAGGGATACGAGCCAGCCGGAGATGGGAAGAACGATCGCGTTTGAAACAAGATAAGAGGTGAGCACCCACGTGCTCTCTTCGCTGCTAGCGCTTAGGTTGCCGGCAATGTGTGGAAGCGCGACGTTCGCGATGCTGGTATCGAGTACTTCCATGAACGCGGCCAGCGATACGACGAAGGCGATCAGCCAAGGGTTTGCTTTCGGCTTCCAGATGGCTTGCGGCGTATCAATGGCGGCTGTCGTACTCACTGGATTTTTACGGTGACTCGAATGTTTCTCTCATCGGCGGGAGGTTTGTCTTTCTCCCACGGTCGTCGCTCCACTAAATGAATGGTGACTGAGCCAGGACAGAGTCCTTTGACAAGAAACCTTTGCTCGACACTGGCGCCGACAAATTTTGGAACGTTGGGGTCGGGCGCGGGCGGAGTTGCCTGCTTAGCAAAGTTAGCGGAGATCGATTCTTTATCGCCCAGTAGTTCGAATGTCCAACCATAGCCTTCGGATGGGAGGCTCTTGAGGAGCAGCGCGTATGTCTCGCCGGGTTTGAGGTTGATCAGCGTATCAACGGTTTTGTGCGATTTGTGATGGAAGGCGGAGATGGCGGAAGAGTTGACCTGCGCGGCGGCTGGCGCCTGATAAAAAACGGCGAGCGTAAGTAAAAGGACTAGTAATGAATTTCGCGTAAAACACATGGGCTGAACTGTCGTGCTCGAACTAATTATATGGCGGGGAGGCGGAGGCGCGATGCTGTGAATACTATTGATAGCCGTTGATTTTTCTGAACTCCGCTACTACTGTAACTTATTCGTTCAATCGAAAACCTCAAACCCTACTGTGTGTAGTCTAATGATGTTACTTGCAGTTAGGGAAACTTTCCCAGGCCATACGGCCTGTCCAGCCCAGTTCATGCAGGCCATCCAATGAAGACCAATATGCATCGGCCATCCACTCTTTCACCAGGCTGAATTCCGCGTGCAACTTGCCGCCTTGCGCAGCAGTGGTGAGCAACTCATCCTGCTGCGACGCACTCAATTGTTCAAAGGGACGTTGCTGAAGATGTTCGGCCTCATGATCGAATGCGGCCAACGATGCTAATAACTCGCTCTTGTTTTTGTCAGACTCAATAGGCAAAACGAAATCGATCAGACGATTGCATAACGCTCCGGCGGTTCCCGGAATGATGCGCTCGCCGAGGGCAACCAGGGTTGCGTTCTGCTTAGCACTGAGGAAGCTAGGAGACCAGTCGGGTGTCGCGGCGGGCAAATACGGGATCAAGCCCAAAGCAGAACTATTCTGCAAAACGGCGACTATCCAGTCGCGTCGACTAACTTGCAATTTCTCAGCAGGCATCGAAATAGCAATATATCATCGGTTGTATGGCTGAAACGAAATACGACGCAATCATAGTGGGCTCCGGCGCTTCGGGAGGTTGGGCCGCGAAGGTCTTGTCCGAAAGCGGTGCCCATGTGCTTGTGCTCGATTGCGGACGTGCCCAGAGCGATGAGAACTTCACTGAACATATTCCGGTTCATCGCTTGCCATATCGGAATCTGAAATTCCGTGAGGCCGTTTCGCCCATCATCCGGCAAACCAGGCCGGTCCAAGGACAGTGTTACGCCTGTACCGAATGGAATTACGAGTGGTTCGCCAATGATCACGACGAGCCGTATACAACTGCCGAGAACATGCCATACAGCTACCTTGGCCGGATCCGCATGGTAGGCGGCCGAACCAATGTCTGGGGTAGGCAGTGCTATCGCATGAGCGACCTCGATTTTAAGGCGGCTTCGCACGATGGCTTTGGAGAAGACTGGCCCATTAGCTATAAAGAGGTTGCGCCTTATTACGACAAAGTGGAGCGTTACGTCGGGATCACGGGGATGCTGGAAGGTCACGACTTGCTACCCGACGGTCAATTCATGCCGCCGATGGGCATGAGTTGCACGGAATGGGGCATGCGCGCTACAGTGAAACAGAAGTTCGGGCGCACGCTCACCTTGGGCCGAGCGGCGAACCTGACGGGCCCGCTAAACGGTCGGCAAGCATGTCATTATTGCGGACCCTGCGAGCGCGGTTGCGTTACGCATTCGTATTTCAACTCCGTGTTTACTACATTGAAAGATGCGCTGGCCACGGGCAAGTGCGACTTGATTACGGATGCCATGGCGTACAAGGTGCTCATGGATGCAAGCAATAACCGGGCGAACGGCATCCTTTATATAGATCGTCAAACAAAACAACCGAAAGAAGTCCGCGCTCGGGTTGTCATTCTGGCGGCGGCTGCGTTGGAGTCAACACGGATCTTACTCAATTCGGCGACGACCGGTTACTCCAACGGTTTGGCGAACTCCAGTGGAGCGCTTGGCCACTACTACACCGACAGCCTGAAGGGCGGCGGCGCCGAAGCCACCGTTCCTGAACCGGTTAGGAACTTCTCTATGGACGGGCCGAACCGTCCTAATGGCATCTATCTGATTCGCTTCCGCAATGTGCCAGGCAGTCCGAAGATGAAAAACTTTATGCGAGGGTACGGGATGCAAGGCGGTAGCGGCAGCGGATTTAATGCTGCGGCGCCAGGATTTGGAGAAGCCTACAAGAAGGCGGCGAAAGAGCCAATCGAAACGTTCCGCTTTCTTGGCTATGGCGAGCCTCTTCCCCGTTTTGAAAACTATGTGGAACTCGATCCGCAAGTTCGCGACGTATTCGGCATTCCCGTATTGCGCATGCACATCGCCTGGGGCGATAACGAACGGAACTTGGTAAAGGATGCCGGCGAGCAAGCGGCTGAGATGCTCGAAGCGGCGGGTATGAAGAACATCAAAGTGCACTCCGATGTCCATTTGCCGGGTGATGCCAACCACGATGTTGGGACGGCCCGCATGGGCAGCGATCCGAAAAAATCTGTGTTGAATCAATTTCAACAGACGCATGACATCAAGAACTTGTTCGTTATGGATGGAGCGTGCTTCAATTCGCCGGGCTGCCAAAATCCGACGCTTACCATCATGGCGCTCACGGTTCGCTCTTGCGAGTATCTGACGGACGCTATGCGCAAGAACGAAATCTAGAGAATCAATGAGTCATTGCGTAAACGATATTGTTTATGCCAATACGAATACCCAGCGCTGAATACTTCTCTGGATAGTCGGGCGAATCCGCCCACTCCCACGAGTCGCCTATGTCGGAATTGAAAGAGATGGCCACCAGCAGTCGGTGCTTGTCATCATAAATGCCGCGCCAGCGCGCCACGTAGCCGTCTTTTTTATGGCCCTCGGCTAAGTGTTCGTACCCGACGATTTGATACCGCTCGTCTAAATCGTAGACAGTGTGAAACACGGCATCATCATCTGGAATGTCCACGATGTTTCGGTCTGGGAAGACTCTGTGCATACTTTCTTGGAAGACCTCCCACTCCTGGGTACCATGAAAATCGTCGGCCATGAAAAAGCCGCCGCGCAATAGATAATCGCGCAACTTTTTGGCCTGGTCATTGGTGATTCCCCATTCGCCCACTTGCACGGCGTAAAGCCAGGGCCAGTTGTAAACATCGTCGCCGTCGTCGAGATTCACGGCCTGTTCCACGCTACGAACGTGGATGCGGGTGAGACGGCGGACCGCCATGGAGAAATGCCGGTCGGCGCGCGGGAAGTCTTGCGACCACAAAGCGACACCGGTATGCCAATCGAGTTCGCGGCCTTGATAGCCGTCGTTCCAGCCGCCCGGATACATGAGGCGCGCAAAAGCCCATTCCGTCTTTTCCTGGTAATCCGGCGGGAGGGGAATGGTTCCTTGGCGGTACTCAATGCCCGGATATTCGCGAAAAGGGCGGGGAAGCGCCCGATCCAACGCGAAGGCTGCGCCGACACAAAGAACTGTGCAGATGACGATTGCTCGCACTTTGCCCGATCTCATCGACGACCTCGATCTGAGGATAGCAACACAAAGACGAGATCGCGATTCGTGGCGACCGCCAGCGTTATTGATTCATGACGAAAGAAAAGACCTTATCGCCCGCCCCCACAACCACATATTGCAGGCCGTCGAGTTCGTAAGTGATGGCGCCATTCGATACAGCTTTGCCAAGGTTGGTATGCCATAGAGGCTCGCCTGTCGTGGCATTGAGCGCGATGAAGTTATTGCTCGGATCACCAGCAAAGACGAGGTTGCCGGCGGTGCTTAGAAGGCCGCCACGAATGCCGGGCGTCTCCCATTTATGACTCCAGCGAACTTTACCGGTGCGGTAGTCCAGCGCTTCGAGCATCGACTCCGACCAGCCGCCCTGATCGTTGCCGCCCCATCCTTCGGGTTTGTCGTCGGTATCGAAGATGTAGTAAATACTAAAGGCCCGCGTGGCGTTAATGTAAAACAAGCCTGTAGCCGGACTGAACGTGGGCGGCATCCAATTAGCAGCGCCTCCCTGATTTGGGGAGACCAGCGCACCGGCAATCTGCGGTTCCTTCGCCGGATTTGGAATAGGCTGACCCTTGGCATCGACGCCTTTAGCCCAATTCGTTTTTACAAATTGAGAACTGACATAATTCTTTCCAGTTTCGCGGTCGAGCACAAAGAACCATCCATTGCGGCTCGCCTGCGCTACTAGTTTGCGCTTTTTGCCGTCGATCTCACCGTCAAAGAGAACCGGCGTTTGAATGGCATCCCAATCGTGCGTATCATGCGGAGAAGGCTGGAAATACCAAGCCATTTTGCCGGTATCAGCGTTGAGGGCCACAATCGACTCGGTGAAGAGATTAGCACCCTCTCGTCCTTTGGCCGCAATGACTGGCTGCGGATTACCGGTGCCAACGAAAAGCATGTTCAAATCCGGGTCGTACGTCGAAGAGAGCCACGTCATGCCGCCGCCATGTTCCATCGCTTCCACGCTTGGCCACGTTTCCGAGCCCGGCTCGCCAGGTTTCGGAACCACAGACCAGTGCCATTGCAGAGCGCCTGTTTCAGGATCGCGTGCTTCCAGATAGCCGGGGCGGTCCAGATCGTCACCACTGACACCGGTAATGATGTGATTCTTGATCACGATGGGCGCGACGGAGGCGTAGTACATCTGGTCAATGTCGCAGATGGCTTGATTCCAGCGTTTTTTGCCATCGCTTAAGTTCAGCGAGACCAGATTGCAATCGGGGGTTTCAAAGTAGAGTGAATTGCCCGAAATACCGACACCCCGGTTGCCCAGGTGGATTCCGCCTTTAGAGGCCCAGGTGTAAGTCCAGAGTTCATGGCCCGTGCGTGCATCAATGGCCCAGACTTTGTCGGGCACCGTGAAGTACATAATCCCATTCACTACCAGCGGGGTTGCCGAGACGCGCCCGCCGGAAGAATCGCCGCTGCTGGAGAGCTGATACATCCAGGCAAGGCTCAACGATTTCACGTTCTGATCATTGATCTTGTTGAGGGTGCTGAAACGGCGGCCAGAGTAGTCGCCGTTATAAGTTGGCCAGGAGTTAATCGGCGGATGCAAAAGCACGGAAGGGTCAAGACCAGAGTCCGCGGCGGCGCTGGCCGCGGGAGCAAGTGGAAGCAGAGCCATCAAGACTGCGGAAAACAACTTCATTTAAATGTCTCCAGATAAGCTACGACGTCGTGAATGTCTTTGTCGGTGTATTCGTCAAGAAGCGCGACGTGGCCGGCATAAGGATCGTGCTTTTCGACTTTGACACCAGGTCCACGATGAAAGGTGCGATATTGGCCGGAGTCGTCGTGAAGGGACACATCGAAGTCGTCGATTTCGTCCAGGACGCCGGTGACGCTCTCGCCGGAAGGACTCGTGACCGTAACAGTGACGGGCTTGCGGGCGTTGGTGGAACTCCGGCGGCCAAAAGCGGCGGTTTGGGGGAAGACCACTTTCAATTGCAGAACAGGGGGATCGTATTTGCTGGCGATGTGCGCTAAATCGCCAGTTGTGGAATGGCACTGACTGCACCTTCCTTGCCCGTTGAAGAAGGCTTTTCCTTCCCTGGGGTCTCCAACCAAAATATCGAGTACCTTGTTGTAAGGTCCAGTTCGCAAGGTATTGCCCACTTGCTGGTGCAGGAAGTGAGAGAGGTCAACAATCTGATCCTGCGTGAGTGCGCTGGATTTTCCCTCTGGATGGCCTTTTGCAAGATAAGGTCCGACAGTGCTGCCATAGCGGTCATGAAGAACAACCAACGACCGCACCAAGTCTGCGCCTCTTTCGCCGCCGCGTGCTTTAGTTCCATGGCAGGTGATGCATTGCGCAATGTAGATGGTTCTGCCGCGCGCAGCCGCATCGTCGTCAACGATTTGTTTGTCATTGGCGCCCGCCTGGTCAATCAAGCTTCGCGGCCGCACAGTTTTGGTTTGGGCGGTGGGCGTGCCGCCCTTGCCTGGATAGAAACTTGCGGCTAGATAGTCGACGACTTGAGCGAATTCCTCATCAGAACCCTTGGCGCCGCGGCTGATCATATTTGAAACGATGCCGCCCCACTGTTCGCGAGTCATGGCACGTCCGATAACGATTTGAGCGGGATGGCACGACGAGCAGATGCGTTGCACAGTCTCGCGGTTCGGTCCTTCGGGTAGTTGCGGGCCCGGCGCTTGTCCGAAAGCACACCAAGTGGTGAGGCCCAGAAGCAACAGGGTACAGGTGCGGGTAGAAGTCATTGAATATCCTTACGTTATCAGTAGGAGCCGGACGAACTTGATTTACGCTAATTTCCAGCCAGCGTCAAGGCGTAAAGCGTGTCGCCTGCGCCGGCGATGATGTATTGCTTACCGTCTAACACATAGGTTGAGGGCCCATTGCTCAGAGGCGTTGTCAATCTCTGGTGCCAAAGAATATTGCCGCTGGCAGGATCAAAGGCGACCAGTTGTCCGGAGTCGCCTGTAAACAAAAGGTGACCGGCCGTGGTTAAGATTCCGC
>Ga0302319_10023384_pt1 | contig 11044 bp, 9 predicted proteins | sample Bog_T0_2_FD_203319 | JGI IMG/M metagenome (GOLD analysis project Ga0302319, IMG submission 203319) | Peat permafrost microbial communities from Stordalen Mire near Abisko, Sweden - Bog_T0_2 | ecosystem: Environmental > Terrestrial > Soil > Wetlands > Peat | place: Sweden: Abisko, Stordalen Mire...
CAGACACTCGATACAACGGCCGGGGTTCTGCGTCTTAAGCCGGCTGCGAAAGCAACAAGAGGCCTAAAGAACAGCCGCGAAACGCCGATAAAGGGAATGTGCCTGAAGCTGCCGCTGCAACGATCGGCCGGCAAGGCTCATGACAGGAGCCACACAAGCTTGGACCAAGGACGCGCCCTGAGAGGCAGTGAGGTGCGGAAGAGGAGTCACAGAGAAACAGCAATGTTCGCAAACCCGTTCGGATACATTACCGTCATCGCCGTGCAGCAAGTGCTCATGGTCGGCCTGGCCTGGTACATCATGCATCTCCTTGATAGCGCACGGCGCGAGCGGCGCCGGCAGTGCTCCAAGCTGCTCTTTTCCAATATTGCCGCCAGTTGCGATCTGGCCGCCTTGTCCGCACGTCTGTCTAAGATTGGCGGCCCACATCTGGATGCGGCGATTCGTCCAGCCAAAGTGCGCATCCGGCAGGAAGAACGGGTCTAGGGCCCAACCGGGCGACCGCCCACGTTCCGACTTCCTCGCCAGGATTCCCTCCTGAAGGTCCCTCTCCGCTGGCTACCGCGACCACACGGGAGTTCTGTACCACTCCCTACGGGTAGGTTTCCCGAGGCATTAGCGCAGCCACGAGACAACGCGAACCGTATAATTGGAGGGTCCTCCCGAAGAGAGGTTCTCATGTCTCAGGCCGTCGACCGGTTCGTCAAACAAGACGAGGAGCGATTCCTCGAAGAGCTGAAAGAACTCATCCGGATTCCTGGCATTTCGAAGTGCGGACAAGCCCGTTCCACGCCCGAGTGAGTCAGGTATCGCAAGAATCCGTGTCTTCCTACCCGCCGCAGTCGCAATCCGAAGAGGTTTTTCGCAGCGCCGGCGTGGCGAGCGCGGCCGTGCTCACCTCGCGCGTCAGCGGCTTGGTACGCGAGGGGACGATGGCGCGTCTGTTCGGCGCCAGTTCCGCCTATGACGCCTTTCTGATCGGGTTCCGAATCCCGAATTTGGCTCGGGATCTGTTTGCCGAGGGAGCGCTCTCGGCGGCGTTTGTGCCGATCTTCGTCGAGTACCTTCACAACAGGGACAAGAAGGAAGCCGCGCATCTGGCCAATCTTGTGGCCACAGCGATCATCCTGGGCATCGGCGGACTGTGCGCGCTTGGGATGCTCCTTAGCCCCTGGCTGGTGAGGATCCTCACCAGCGGCTGGGTCCACGCGGCGCCGCAGAAGTACGCGCAGGCCGTCACGCTGACCCAGATCATGCTCCCGTTTCTGCTGCTGGTCGCTCTGGCCGCGCAGGCCATGGGCATCCTCAACGCGCTGAATCAATTCGCGGTCCCGGCCTTTTCGTCGGCGGTGTTCAACGTCGGCAGTGTGCTCAGCGGCGTTGTCCTGGGATTCTGGATGGGGCCGCGGATCGGCCTGTCTCCGATCGACGGTATGGCCATCGGCGTTGTGATCGGCGGCGCGCTGCAACTACTGTGGCAGGCGCCCAGCCTGTGGAAAGAGGGCATCCGGTTCCGGTTTGCTTTCGACTTCCACGACCCCGGCCTGCGCCGCATTCTGGCGCTCATGGGGCCCGGGATTATCGGGAATGCTTCGGTGCAGATCAATGTCGTGGTTACCACAATCCTGGCTACGACAATCCACGATCCGATCCGCGGCCTCGATGGACCCGTCGCGTGGCTCGGATACGCATTCCGCTTCATGCAATTGCCGCTCGGTCTCTTCGGCGTAGCCATCGCGACGGCCACGTTGCCGGCCATCGGAAGAAGCGCGGCCTCGGGCGACACGGGTGAATTCCGCGAAACCCTGGCTCGCAGCCTGGGGTTGACTTTCCTGCTGACCGTCCCGTCCTCGGTGGGACTGATCCTCCTGGGACGCTCGATGATCGGGCTGATCTATGAAGGAGTGAATTTCAAGGCGTACGACACCAGCCAGACGACACTCGCGCTGAGTTATTACGCACTCGGACTGGCGGGTTACTCGGCGATTAAGATCCTCAGCCCGGCTTTTTACGCGCTCGGGGATGCACGCACGCCGATGTACACGAGTCTCGCCTCGATCGCCGTCAACGCCGGGCTGTGCTGGCTTTTCGCCTTCCGTTGGGAAATGGGCCAGGCCGGGTTGGCGCTGGCGACCGCCTGCGTGGCGAATGTCAGTTTCCTCGCGCTCTTCCTGTTAATGCGCAGCCGCATCGGCGGAGTCTATGGACGCAGGTTGCGGGGCGTCGTGTGGAAAGTGAGCGTCGCCTCCGCGGCAATGGCGCTGACCGTTTGGACGCTCAGCAGAGGGTTCCATGCACTGTTTGAACGGGTGGGCGTGGCCCGCCTGTGCGATATCGGAATCGCCGTCCCGGCCGGCGCGGCTGTCATCTATGTGCTCTGCCGGCTGATGCGTGTGGAAGAACTCGCGATGGCTACCCGCGCACTGGGAGAACCGATTCTGCGTCGGTTCCCCGCCTTGGCTGCTAAACTTGGGGTGTAATGCACCCTGACGTGGGAAAGGCCCTGCATTTGCAGGAACTGGACCGGACAATCTCCGATCTCCGAAGGGAAATTGCCTCGTTTCCCAAACACATCGCAGAAATCGAGAAGGCCCTAGGCAGCCATTTGAAAAAGCTGGAGGTCGGCAAAGGCGTACTCGCAGCCAATCAGCACAACCGAAAGAAGCTGGAAGGTGAGGCCAAAGATCACCAACAGAAAATCAGCAAGTTGAAAGATCAGGCGCTCGGGGCAAAAACCAACGAGCAGTACCGTGCCTTTCAGAAGGAGATCGAGTACTGCGAGACTGAGATTCGCAAATGCGACGATCGCGGGCTGCAGTTGATGGAGGAAGCCGACGCTCTCTCTAAGAACGTCAGTGCCGACGAGTCGGCGCTGGCCGAAGAGAAGCGCAGCGTTGAGGGGCGGAAAAAAGAGGTCGCCGTTCAGGCAGATCGTGCCAAAGCGGAACTCGGCCGCCTCGTCGCCGAGAGGGCCGCGCTGGCGACATCCATCTCTAAGCCGCTGCTGGCGACCTATGAGCGGCTCCATAAGCGAATGCACGACGGCCGGGTAGTGGCGAAGGTGGCGGATAGCACCTGTATGGGCTGCAACATTACGATTCGCCCTCAATACCTGGCTGACTTGAAGCTCGGCTCTGAGATTCTAGCCTGCGAGAATTGCCGCCGGATCCTGTTTATCGACGCTCCGCCCGTGGATGTCGAAGCGCAGATGAACGGCTGAAGCGGCACTTGAACGATCAGTCGCCGGTCACGTAGCGGCCGTCAAGCCGGAGATTGAATGCCTGCGCGTCCGAATCCAGCGCGGCCGAGGGAATGGTGTCTTTCCCGGGATTGCCGGGCGACGCAGCGATGGTGTCCGGTTTTGTTGTTGCCGGATCGTCCTCCACGGCAGGCTCAAGAGGTGTATCTTCCACCGTCGCGCACCCTGGAGCCGCGGCCGGGTCAGGGTCGGCGATGGATTCCGGCGCGGCCTCAGTCAGCGCCGCTCCGCGCAGCCGCTCCAGTGCCTTCTTCGCTGACTGGCGCACGCCCTCACTTGGATCCGTCAGCAAGCCTTCGAGGAGCGCCGTAAACTCCGGGTCTTTCACCCTTCCAATCACCCAAGCGGCAGTTTGGCGATACGCAGGACGAGAATCTTGCGTTAGCTGGCGGATGCGCCAGTCGACGCTTTGATCGCCCAGCATGTGCAGACCGATGATCACGTTGCCCTGCACCCGGTTGTTCTCATCCTGGAGACACTTGCGGAGCGTCCGCGCGGCGAGCGCTGAGTTCACGCCCCAAAGAGCCTCGACCACGTTGGCTCGAATCCTGGGATCCGGCGAGGAGAGGTGGCGCTCGACCCACTCGCGGCTTTGCAGCCGTCTTCCTACCAGCAATGCAGCCTTCGAGGCCACCCGCTGCTCCGCGTAGCCCGTCAAGTGACCGATGATCATGAGCAAGCGCGGCCCGGGCGAGATCTCGTCCAGGACATCCAGGATCCGTAGGATGAAGCTCGTTTTGAGGTGGCAATCGTCTGACCCTCGCCCGGGCATTAAACGGGCCAGCTTTACATCCAGAAGCGAGTCTTCGCGGACATATTTCGCGCAGAACTCCTTCAATTCCGTATCGCTGAACGAGTGCGAACGAATGAGTTCCAGCAGAAACACTGGCGCGTCAAATAGGCGCAGACTCCGTCTCCTGTGGCCGGGAGACCCGCCTTCGAGTCCGAGCCGCGCGATGCCTGCGGTGAAGAACAGGTGCGGATCCTTCTCTGCCAGCCCCTGCAGCATCTCCGGCGCGCTATCGGACAGCCCGAACCGATCCAGAACCTCGGCCAGGGCGCGTTCCATAGTGGGCAGATCCAGCTCCCGTTCAGCCGATTCTCCATCCATGGCGGGATTCGCCGCCACGGGGTCCGCGAAGGTCCGCGCCGCCGTCATACGTTCGCTGTAAGAAGGGCACAACACTCGGGACTACCTCCTCCAATTGGCAGGCGCGATCCGTCCGGCCGGCATGCGCTGCTACCAGGACATATCGGCGGGAAGGAAGAAAATTTGAACCCCCGGGGTCGGCCCCGGCTGGGCCCCGACGTCCGGACCTCCGGCGGCGCTGAACCCAGGCCGATCCCCTCCGACGAAGTTCCGTAACACTGAACGCGGCGCTGGAATTCCTCCGGCGGTAAGCGCCACACCTGGCCCCAACCGTCCGCCATGATGGACTGAAACAAGGCGCCCCGCACCAGTATTCCCGCTGGGATGCCCTCTGGCTCAGGCTGTAATCCCATTGTGATAGTCTCTATGTTTTAGCGGACTGCATAGTCCCGTTTTGAGCGTTCGAGAAGATCCTGGGGAGCGATACACGTGAAGGTTTACGAAAGCACCGAAGTCCGAAACGTGGCCCTCGTCGGCCACGGGAACAGCGGGAAGACGTCGTTGGCGGCGGGCATGCTTTACGCCAGCGGCGTGACCAACCGCCTGACCCGGGTGGACGAGGGCAACACCACCACCGACTACGACGACGAAGAAATCAGCCGGAAGATCACGATCTCCACGGCCCTTGTCGCGGCCGAGTGGAAGAAGATGAAGCTGAATCTGCTCGATACGCCCGGCTTCAACCTCTTCATGTACGACACGAAGATGGCGATGGCGGCGGCCGATGCGGTTCTCGTGATGATAGACGGCGTTTCCGGCGTCGAGGTGCAGACCGAGCGAGTCTGGCAGTTTGCGGAAGAATTCAACCTGCCGCGCGCCTTCTTTGTCAATAAACTGGATCGCGAACGCAGCGATTTCGACCGGTCCGTGAACAGTATCCAGGAGTCCTTCGGGCGGCACGCGGTCCCGGTGGCAATCCCGATCGGAGCCGAGAAGGAGTTCAAGGGCGTAGTGGATATCATCCACATGAAGGCTTACGCCTACACGCCCGACGGCGACGGAAAAGGCCGGGAGATTCCTGTTCCCGACGACTTGGCCGACCGCGCGCTGTCTTTGCACGAAGCGCTCATCGAGAGCATCGCTGAAGGCAGAGACGAACTGATGGAAGAGTTCTTCGAGACCGGTACGCTGCCGGCCGAGAAGATCTACGCCGGGCTGCACGAACTGCTCAAGGAAGACAAGCTCTTCCCGATCCTTTGCGGCTCGGCTCTGCGCAACATCGGCACTGATCTCGTGATGGATTTCCTGCTCGAGTTCGCTCCGAATCCGACCGAGCACCCGGCGTTGAAAGCGATGACGGGCAACGAAGTCGTCGAGCGTCCGATCACCGACAAAGAGCACGTCACGGCCTACGTTTTTAAGACGGTGGCCGACCCCTTCGCCGGGCGGCTTTCGTTCTTCAAGGTCTGTTCCGGCGTGTTGAAGAACGATGCCTCGCTGATCTCAATTCGTTCCGGCAGCCTGGAACGGCTGGCGCATTTGAGTGTCCCTCAGGGCAAGCAGCAGCTCCCCGTGAACGAACTGCACGCGGGCGACATCGGAATCGTCGCCAAGTTGAAGGACGTGCTCACCGGCGACACGTTATGCGAGAAGGGCGACACCATCTCATTCCCCAAGGTGAGTGTCCCCGAGCCGTCGATTGCCTATGCCATCGGCGCCAAGAGCCGCAACGACGAAGACCGCATGGGCAACGCCCTGCAGCGAATCCTGGAAGAAGATCCGGGGCTGCGTTTCTACCGCGATCCGCAGACCAAGGACTTCCTGCTCGGCGGCAGCGGCGGGCAACATGTCGAGATCGTCGTCAGCCGGTTGAAGCGGCGCTACAACGTCGATGTCGAGTTGCGCGCACCGAAGATCCCCTATCGCGAGACCATTCGCGGTCACGCTGACGTGCATGGCCGGCATAAGAAACAAACCGGCGGTCACGGACAGTTCGGCGACATCAAGGTCAAGGTGGACCCGCTGGAACGGGGCGAAGGATTCAAATTCGTCAACAGCGTCTTCGGCGGCGCGGTCCCGAAGAACTTCATCCCCGCCGTCGAGAAGGGCTTCGTCGAGGCCGCCGCGCGTGGCTACCTCGCCGGGTACCCCATGGTCGACTTCAAGGTGACGTTGTACGACGGGCAGTACCACGACGTCGACTCGTCGGAAATGTCGTTCAAGATGGCTGCCCGCAAAGCCTTCAAGCTCGCCATGGAGGAGGGCAAGGCGACCCTCCTGGAACCGATCATGAAAGTCGAGGTCGTCGGCCCCGTGGAATACGCGGGCGACCTGATGGGCGACATGAATGGCCGCCGCGGCCGGATCAGCGGCATGGACTCCAAGGGTGGCACGCAGATCGTGCACGCGATGGTGCCGATGTCCGAAATGCTCACCTACCAGAACGATCTGACATCCATGACGCAAGGCCGGGCCTCGTTCTCCATGGAGTTCAGCCATTACGATTTCGTGCCGGCGTTGCAGGCCGACAAAATCATTTCCGCCGCGAAGGCTCTTATGACGGGCGAAGAAGAGGAAGAGGAATAGCTCTCCGCCCGGTACACTCATAGACGGAAAGCCCGGAGCCGCGCAATGCAGTTCCGGGCTTTTCCATTCCCGCCCGCCCGGAGGCCGGTTAATCCGCTTGAACTCTTCCCGGACTTTCAATAGGATTGCGGCGGGTGGAAAAATGCACGTGCTGTATTGCTGGCGTTGCCGCCGGGAGATTCCGATGCTGTCGGAGGAAGAGTTCCAGTTTGTGATGTCCTTCCTCGCCGCCGAGTCCGGCGTGCCCTTCGGCGAGCGGCAGAACAATGCCCTGGCCGCATACCGCCAAATCACGGGCGATTACGAGGCGCAATTCCCGGTTCTGTACCACCACAGGCTGGCATTGTATGGCCCACCGTGCCACTTCTGCCACAAGCCTTTGCGCACTCCTCAGGCCAAGCTGTGCGGAAGCTGCATGCGGCACACGCCCGTGCCGGCGCGGCGCGTGAACTGAGATGCGGGCAGGTCGGCTTTCTTGACTGCGGCAAATCGGGAGATTCATACGGGATCGCGTTCAACTGGTATCGAAGCCCTCCCAATTCAGGAGTGTTTGCCTGATGCCACTGCGCCCCAAAATCATCGCGCGCAGTTGCGATCCGAAGGCCAAAAGAGCAACGGAGTTGCTCTTTTTCAGACCTAAGTAACTGATTCCAAAGGAACGAAAGCAGAGAAAACGGCCACTCGATGCGCTCTTGCCCTCACGGGGCCCGGGATGCATCGTCAGAAATCAGACCGGAGTCTGGAGCCGCACCCCGCATTTTTGCCGTTGGACCTCAAGTTTGGTATCAAGACTCAGTGGGCGGCGGAACCCGCGGCGCGAAGATCGATATCGACGTGGTCGTTGACGCGCAGGAACAGGAGGCTCGGATTCTTCAGCCCCCATTGGATGTAAGGCACGGTGAATTTAGCCGTCGCGACGAGGTGGCCGGAGCTCGCGTCGACTGTCACGGGCAATGTCAGCTCGTGGTCTACGTTCATCAGTTTGAACTTGCCATGCACTTTCACGTTCGAGACGCCCTGGGGAGCTATTGCGCCTTCTACGCGCTCCGGACTGAACACGATCTCCGCATATTTCCTGCTCTCGATAATACTCGAGTGCATGCGCTTGTCGCGGGCCTCGCTGCCGCTTTCCCCGCTCGCGGCGTTGACGATCAGCGCGCCGCTCGCCGAGCCCGTGGCCGGGTCGAACCGGATCGTGCCACTCTTCAATTGAAATGTGCCATGGACGGTGTGCAACGCCGTGTCGAGCGTCCAGTGCACGCTGGTCTGTGACGGTTCGAAGTTCCACGCCATTTCGGCGGCCGTCAACGGCGCAGCCGCCAAAGCCAGTAACGCGACGAGCAAATGCGGCCCTCGGCGCGAACAGAAGTTGTCGATCACGTTCATCCGAATCTCCCTCGGTAAATCAAGTGCAATCCACCCGGAAGCCCATCAGGCGCAGGTGAGCAGGCCCCAGCCCAAAGCCAGGAAGTGGGCGGCGAATTCGGCGGGCCGCAATGCGCCGACGTGCATCGCCACCATGCCGGAGAATGTGCCCTGCCGGGCCGAAAGCGCATGGAGTGCGCGCCGGCGGAGCCACGCGCGCTGATCCATCATCAACAGCAAGTCGGCCATGAGCGCCGGCCGCCTGCGCAGCCGGCCGTGTTCCTCCGCGTAGGCCGCCAGGCTCCCGGCCTCGCCCCGGGCGTCCAGCTCGGGATCGAGGCAGCGCGCCAGCGCGCTCGCCTGGTGGAACGTCAGGCACAATCCTTCCCCGGTGATTGCATCCACGGAGCCCGAGGCATCGCCCACCAGAGCAACTCGGTTCGTGCAGACCCTCTTCAACTGGCGCGAAGCGGTCACCGCGCCCCGCTCCAGGCTCGACGCCTCGGCGTCGCGCAAGCGCCCGGCAAGTTCCGGGAACATCGGCAGCGCCTGATCGAGCCGCAGTTGCGGATTGCGCGAGATCAGAGCGACGCAAACTTCTTCCGGCCCAACCGGCGTCACGTAGATCTGGCACGCCTCGGTCTGCTTCTCTTCTCCCCAGTAAAGCTCCATGAATTCGCTCCACGGGGCGATCCGGTAATGCCGGCGGAAGCCATAGCGGTGTTCATCGCGGTGGCAGACGTCGAGCCCTGCCCAACGGCGTACGGACGATTGCCCGCCGTCCGCGCCCACGGTCCAGCGCGAACGGATGACCCGGCCCTCACATTCCACGCCGTGTGCGGTCAGACCCGTGACGCGCGCGCCCCAAAGCAGCGACACTCCGCGCCGCGCCGCTTCCGCGCTGAGCAGTTCGTGCAGCACCGTGCGCCTCACGCCGAGCCCCTGCCCGAAGGGAAAACGCGCATCGGCCGTGACTCCGCAACCCAGGAAGCGAATGCCCTCGAAAGCCCGGCCGCACTCCGCGGGCACGCTCACGCCGAGCGCGCTCAACGCCTGGACAGAGTCGGGCATGAGACCTTCGCCGCAGGCCTTGTCGATGCCCGGCCCCCAGGCATCCGCCACCGCGACAGAGAAGCCCTGTCCAGCGGCGGCGATGGCCGTGGCCAGCCCCGCGGGTCCTCCGCCGACCACAAACAGATCGAAATCGACGCTCATGCGAATCTCCTCAATCGTTCTTCAAGCCCGGAGTCGAGTGCCCCGGTTCATCCGTGCGAGGTCTGCCGCAACCGTTCGCTACACGTTGTGGATCACGCGCTTTGCCAGTCCCAGCGCCTCGGTCCAGAACGACGGGGAGTTGTGCATCAGGTCCACCACCTCGGTGATCGCCGCCACGAACTCGTCGAGTTGCCCCTCACTCGCCACCAGCGGCGGCGCGACCTTCAGCACCATGAAGTTGTTGCCGCAGATCTGCGTGAGCATCTGCTTGTCGCGGAACAGGCGCATCACCACAATCTGGCCGAACATGCCCTTGTGGATCGCCATGAAGGCTTCAAAGGGCAGGCGCAACGCGAGGCTCCGGGGCGCCCGGAACTCGATGCCGTTCAGCAGCCCCAGGCCCCGCACCTCTTTCACCATCTCGTAGCCGGCCAGGGAACTGCTCAATCGCTCCCGCAAGTACTCGCCCAGACTGGCCGACCGCGCTCCGAGCCCCTCCCTGTCCAGTACATCCAGGGTCGCGAGCGCAGCCCGCATCGAAAGGCTGTTTTCGCTGAATGTGGAAGTGTGCACGATCGAGCGCTTGAAAGAGCCGTAAGTCGACGCATATATCTCGTCGGTCATCAATACCGCTCCGACCGGCATCAAGCCGCCGCTCAGCGCCTTGGCCATGATGATCATGTCGGGCGAGACCCCGAAATGCTGCCCCGCGAGGAACGACCCCGTGCGGTGCATGCCCGTCTGAACTTCATCCAGCACGAATAGCGTTCCGTAGCGGCGGCAGAGCTGCTGGACTGTTTTGAAATACTCCGCGCCGGGTAAGCGGATGCCGGCCTCGGCCTGCACTGGCTCCACGATGAAAGCGGCGAACTTCCTGGTGGCCAGTTGCTTCTCCAGCGCCTCGATATCGCCGAAAGGCACGGCCACGGTATCTGCCAGCATCGGGCCGAAGCCTTCGCGCCAGAACGGATCGCCCATCAGCGACAGCGCGCCGCAAGTCAAGCCATGGAATGCGCCATCGGCGTACAACAACCCGGAGCGCTTCGTGTGCGCCCGCGAAAACTTGATGGCCGCCTCAACGCCCTCACTGCCGGAGCTGGGGAAGAAGACTTTCCTTACATCGCCGCCGGCGCGGCGGCAAAGGCTCTGCGCAAGCTCACCGGCCAGTTCCGGCACGTGGCTCTGCAGCATGGCCGGACCTTTGCGGTCCAATTCGTCCTTGATCGCCTCGATCACCGCCGGATGATTGTGTCCCACATTGTGGACACAGTATCCGGACAGGAAGTCCAGAATGCGTCCACCCTCCTCAAGGAACAATTCCGCGCCGATGCACCGGCTGTAGCGGACATTCATTTGCAAGACATTCAGGAGCTTGACCCATTGTGGGTTGACGCGCTCCTCATAAAGCGCATTGCCGACGCGAGCACCAGCAGTTAGTTGCAATCCGTTAATCCCTTCTGATTAAAACCCGTACACAGTTGAATGAAGGACGATGCAGGTCCGCCCCCGGTTTCGGCGGATCCATCCGG
>Ga0302319_10023385_pt1 | contig 11044 bp, 10 predicted proteins | sample Bog_T0_2_FD_203319 | JGI IMG/M metagenome (GOLD analysis project Ga0302319, IMG submission 203319) | Peat permafrost microbial communities from Stordalen Mire near Abisko, Sweden - Bog_T0_2 | ecosystem: Environmental > Terrestrial > Soil > Wetlands > Peat | place: Sweden: Abisko, Stordalen Mire...
GTGACCTTCGAAACTCTCGGCATCAACGGCGCTTTGGCGAGCAAACTTCTCGACGCGGACGAACACATCTGGGCCTCCGAAGTGGCCGAGCGCGCACCGGCCCTGGTCGTCCTGGCGTACGGCACGAATGAGGCCAACAGCCATCTGTGGACCGCCGAACAGTACCGCGCGGATCTGTCGGAAATCATCGCGCGCATCCGAAGGGCCGCGCCTGGCGCCTCGATCCTGATGGTGGGTCCGCCGGATTGCGGCAAGACGCGATCGCTGCTTCACCTCTCCGAAGTGATCGATATTCAGCGGGAACTCGCCGGCAGGCTGGGCGTCGCGTTCTGGGACTGGCGCATGCACATGGGCGGGGAGAGGATCGTCAGCCAGTGGGTGCTGGCGGGGCTGGGTCAGGCCGACTATGTTCATCTCACCGGCGAAGGCTATCGTCTGATCGGAAATCTGTTGTTCACGCAACTGGAGAAGGCACACTCGGAGGTTCATCATGAATGAAGATACGCAGGAAAAGCTCGTGGCCATCGTGCGCGGCATTTCGGGAAAAGGAACGACTCCGGACCCCGACGAATCGCTGTTCGACGCCGGATACATCGATTCGTTCGCGCTCGTGGACATGGTTGCCGAGATCGAACGCGAGTTCGGCATTAAGATTCCGGACGCCGAACTGAATCCACGGCGCTTCAATTCGCTGACCCGCATCGGAGAGTATCTCGACTCGCGTGGCGTGTGATGGCGACCATCCTCTCTTTCGGGCGCTACCTGCCCGATCGCGTCCTCGACAATGCCGATCTGGCCCAAAAGCTCGGCTGCGACGCCGCCTGGATTTTCGAATCGAGCGGCATCGAACAGCGGTGCATTGCTGGCGAAGGCGAAACTATCGCCGTTCTCGCGGAGTGCGCCTCGCGCCATTGTCTGGAACGCGCGCGAGTGGATGCGGCGCAGATCGGTCTGGTGATCCTGTCGAGCGGAACGGCGGAGCGGCGATTTCCAGGACCCGCCGCTGAGCTCGCGCACCGGCTCGGCCTGGCTGGCGTACCCGCTCTCGATATCCCTGTAGCGAGCGCGGGATCGCTGTTCGGCATGGCTCTGGCCGCGCAGCTTGCGCCGGCGTACGGGACGGTTCTAGTCGCCGCAGCGGAGAAAATGTCGGGACCGGCATCATCCGAGCCGCTGGACCGGAACGTCGCCATTCTCTTCGGCGATGGCGCGGGCGCGTGCCTGATCGGCAATGCAGGCGAAGGACTGGCCATCGTCGATGCCGTTCTGCATTCCGACGGCGCGTATACGGAGAATCTCCGGCTGGAACATACCGGACCGGTAAGGATGGACGGGCGAACCGTGATCCTGCAGGCCGCCCGCAGAATTCCCGCCGCCATCGGCGAAGTCCTGGCGCGTCAGAGCGTGGACGCGTCGGCGGTAGGCGCTTTTCTCCTGCATCAGGCGAACCGAAATCTGACGGAGCGGGTCGCGAAGGCGCTGGGCGTCCCGGCCTCTCGCTTCTTTTCGAATATCCAGCGATACGGCAATACCTCTTCAGCCTCGCTCCTGATCGCGGCGTCGGAATGGTGGGAACAAACGGCGCCGGCGAGAAGCGCCGCGCCGATCACGACGGCGGCGTCCGCAGCCGGAGATCTGGTCTGTTTCGCGGCCTTCGGGGCCGGTTTTCACTGGGGAGCGCTGCTGGCGCGCAAAATGACCTGAGAAAAAAGTACCAGACCGCCCACTACTATTCCCGAACAACTTGACAAACACTTGTTGTACTATGTCAAGGAAGGTCTTAGTGCCTTAAGGCTTGTGCCTTAAAGGGAAGGAGCAGCAACGTGCCCGTAACCGGCATTGGCGAAGAACTTAAGCGGGAACGGCTACGCCAGGGTCTCACCCTGGACGAAATCGTTCAGCGCACGCGGATCTCGCCCCGATCACTCGAAGCGATTGAAGCGGACGCGTTCGATCGTTTGCCCGGCATTGTGTTTGCGCGGGGTTTTGTCCGCCTTTACGCCGTTGATCTGAAACTCGATCCGGAAGGCCTGGTGGCGCGGCTGCCGCGCGTGGATATCGACGCCGCACCATTGCCGAATCCACCGGAGCGGCCGGGCCGCACGCAATGGGACCCGAGACTGACCGCGGCTCTGGCGTCTGTACTTTGGCTCGTCACGGCCACGGGCGCGGGATTAGGGGGCTGGTATTATTTCAATCACTTTGGAAGGCACTACATCACAACGGTGTCGGCCGCGCCGCCGCCAAAGACCGCGGTTCCGTTACAACGTCCCGCCCCGAGTCCCGTTCTGATCGCATCCGCGCCCACCCGCGAAGACCGGCCGGCGTCCGATGAGGTCGCGTCGAACGCTGCCGAAACGCCCGCACCGGCAGGGTTCGACAACAGCCGTCCGGTGCAGGTGATCCTGACCGCGCGCGAAGCCGCGTGGGTTCAGATCAGCGCCGATGGCCGCCAGGCGTTCGTGGGCACGCTCCATCCGAACGACCAACGAGCGATCGCCGCCGACGCCGAAGTGAAGATCGTGACAGGCAACGCCGGCGGTCTGGAGATTTCCCTGAATGGCAAACCGCTCGATCCGATTGGACCGAGGGGAAAGATTCGCAGGGTTATGTTGACGGCGGAAGGTCCGCAGTTGGTGCAGCAAAGTCCGACCGCTTCTTCTCCGCTTTAGCCTGGCGGCGCGCCAGCATCGCGCTTCTCTTCTCGGCAAACAAAGCGCGCCGGCGCCGGCGATCCGCCGTAAGTAATTCCAGGCGGCGGCGGTGCTTGATGTTCGTGTCCACCTTGCGCCAGAACCGGGCGAAATAGGCCACTGCGGACCACATGGAGAAGAAGACCACCACATAAAGGGACGCATTGGCCAGCGGCGCTACCTGCGCATGGCGGATGCTGACCATCAGCAGCGAGATGGAAACCACCTGGGAAACAGTCTTCGTCTTGCCCAACTCGCTGGCGCTGATGGTAAACCCCTCGGAGGCCGCGATACTGCGCAGACCGGAAACCGCAAATTCGCGGCCCACCAGCAGGACCACCAGCCATGCGGGCACCACCCGTTCCTGCACCAGCGCGATCAGCGCCGCGGAAACCAACAGCTTATCCGCGATCGGATCGAGAAGCGTACCGATCGTCGTCACCTGCTGCCAGCGCCGGGCCAGATATCCATCCATCAGATCCGTGGCGGCGGCAACCCAGAAAATCATCAGCGCGATCAGATCGTTGGTGACCGCCGTGCCGTTGAAATGCACCAGGATGCGCTCGTTGACCAGCACCGCGACCAGCAGTGGCACGAAGAAAATCCGCGCGATGGTCAGGCTGTTGGGAATGTTCATCTGTGATATGCTCTACCGTGGGTATTCTCCCGATCCCAGGCCGACTGTGGAAATCGTATCGGATTTCGCAGCAAAAAGCCAGCGCGCAACGGAATAATTGCAATTTCGTGAGATCCGTGCTAAATCATTCATGCCAACAGGCTTAGCCAGATTGCTGCAATGCGGTTCAATGCCGAAGAACCTCTTGAAGAACAAGCACTTGCAGGCAGCCTGAGCTACTTCTTCACAGAATTTTCCACAGAGGGTGTGGAACTCTCCCCAGTGTTTTCGAGGAGATATCTCTTCAACACTCGGCGGAGGGACTCGGGAGCTTGCACCTGGACCCGGCATGCATCTCCATCATAATCCTTTGCGAGAACTTTTCCGCGCTCATGGAGCAGCGCGAGTGCGGCGCCATCCTCCAAAGGAACGCGAAAGACCGCCGTCACGATCATATCGAACGCCAGCACTTCGTCGATCCGCGCAAACAAACCGGGGATGCCCTCACCCGTCAGGCCGCTCACCAGAACGGCGGGAACAGGCGTCCCTCCGGCAACCCGCGGACAAAGGAGACCGTCGCCCGTCCGCGCGGGTTCGCGCTCGGTGCCCGCGTCGTTGAGTAGCCGCGCCGCGAGCACCCCGGCGTCGTATTCGGAGGGCGTCAGGCGATCGCACTTGTTCAGCACCAGAATCTGCGGCGTGCCGGAAGCGCCGATCTCGGCCAGAATGCGGATGACTTCGGCGACATGCACCGTCGCGTCGTTCGACGAGACATCGACGATGTGAAGGATCAGGGCCGCTTCGGCGACTTCTTCGAGCGTCGCGCGAAAAGCCTGCACCAGCGTGGTGGGCAAGTTGCGGATGAAGCCGACGGTATCGCTCAGGAGAATGCGGCGTCGCGAGGGCAGCGTGATGGAGCGGACGGTCGGGTCGAGCGTGGCGAACATTTTCGCGTCCGCCAGAACGTCCGCCGATGTCAGCCGGTTGAACAATGTCGATTTTCCGGCATTCGTATAGCCCGCCAGCGATACGGTCGGGACCGGCACGGAGTCGCGTTTGCGGCGGTGGAGCGCGCGGCCTCTCCTCACGCGCTCCAGATCCCGTTCCAGTTTGGCGATGCGCACGCCGATGCGCCTGCGATCGGTCTCGAGTTTCGTCTCACCCGGACCGCGCGTGCCGATGCCGCCGCCGAGCCGCGACAGCGACGCGCCCTGTCCCGTCAGCCGGGGCAGCAGGTATTTCAGCTGCGCCAGCTCCACCTGGAGGCGGCCTTCGGCAGTGCGAGCGCGGCTCGCGAAGATGTCGAGGATGAGCTGCGTCCGGTCGATGACCCTGGTATTGGCGCCGCCTTCACCGATCGCACGCTCGAGGTTGCGTTGCTGGGTGGGCGTCAGATCGTTATCGACGATGACGACATCCGCCTCCAGCGCCGCCGCGAGCTGTTTCAGTTCTTCGACCTTGCCCCGGCCGAAAAGCGTGGCGGCCTCCACCTCAGGACGAACCTGAAAGATCTCGCCCGCCACGACGGCGCCGGCGCTAAAGGCAAGCTCCTTCAGTTCCGCGAACGATTCTCCGGCCGAAGCGGACGCCGCGCCCCTGCGGCGTTCAAAACCGGCGAGCAGAGCCCGTTCGGAGGCCGTGGCGGGCGAGATCTTATCCTTCAGAAGATCCGGAAGATCCGGCCGCGGAAAGGGTCGCGGGCGAGGCGTTGTGAGCCGCGGGCACGCTGTGGTGCACGCTGCGCACAATCACGACCGTCGAAATCGCGTGCTTAAAGATCAGCTGCTCCTGATTGTTGGTTTCGAGCACAAGAGAGTACTTGTCAAAACTCTTGATACGGCCTGTGAGTTTTACTCCGCTCAGGAGATAGATTGTCACCACTCCCTTTTCTTTGCGCGCATTGTTGAGAAAACTGTCCTGAATATTTTGCGCTGGTTTGTCCATCTTGCAGAATCCTGGCCCGAAAAATTAAAGTCGTGCAGGGCGGGCCGTCATCGCATTGTATCAGGAACGGGTGCGTGCCGTGCCGCCTTACCAGGTCGTTTTCTCGCGGTGTGCGCGATGATGGTCGTAACCAAATGAGTACACCCGGACGCACCACCGGATATGGATCGTTGCTCGCCAGCGGGCGCTTCGAAGGTTTTCTCTGGGCGCAGTTTCTGGGCGCGTTCAACGACAACGTTTATAAGATGATCGTGTCGTTCACCGCAGTACGCATCGCGGTGGACAGCGCGGCCGGCGGACGCTACCTGGCGATCGCCGGGGCGGTCTTCATTTTTCCCTTTATTCTGTTTTCCGGCTACGCCGGACAACTGGCCGACCGTTACTCGAAGACGCGCGTGCTCCAGGTCACCAAGTCGCTCGAAGTCCTCACCATGATCATGGGGATCGCGGCGCTTCTGGCCGGGAGCCTGAACCTGCTGCTGGTCGTGCTCTTTCTGCTCGCCACTCAGGCAACCTTTTTCAGTCCCGCGAAATACGGCATTCTGCCGGAGGCCGTGGGGCAGGAGCAGATCTCGCGCGCCAACGGGCTGCTCGAGCTGACCACTTTTGTCGCCATCGTCGTCGGCACCAGTTTCGGATCGGCGCTGTTCGAACACTGGAAGAAGGCCCCCCTGCGCATGGGCGTGGTCATGCTGGGAATCGCCATCGCCGGCACTCTGTTCAGCCTTCACATTCCGAAGGTTCCCGCTGCAGGCAGGCGCGGACCGTTCGACTGGAATCCGTTCGGCGAAATCCTGGCGGGCGTGCGCCAGCTGCGCGGCCGCCGCCCTTTGGCTCTGACGATGCTCGGCATCTCCTGGTTCTGGTTTATCGGCGCGCTGTTCCAGCTGGCGCTGGTGCTCGAAGGGAGTGAAATCCTGCATGTGGCGGAGACGCGCGCGGGACTGCTGTTTACGGCTCTGGCGATCGGGATCGGACTGGGCAGCGTGGCCGCGGGCCGTATTTCGGGCGACCACATCGAACTCGGCCTGGTGCCGGCGGGATCGGCCATCATGGGCGTGTTCACGCTGGCCGCGGCCTCCACCACGAACTACTTCGTCGCGCTCGGGGCACTCGTTGTCATTGGCTGCGGCGGCGGTTTTATGGCCGTTCCCCTGAACGCGTTCCTGCAGGAGGAGCCGGCGGCGGACGAGAAAGGCCGCATGATCGCGACCAACAATCTGATGAACAGTCTCGCGATGATGGTCGCCTACGGAATGTTATTTGCGATGCACGATCTGCTGCACTGGAATCCGCGCGTCATTTTCACCGCGCTGGGCCTGGCAACGCTGGCGGGCGCGGTGGTGGTTACCCGCCTGATGCCCGCGGTGGTGGTACGGTTCATCCTGTTTATCGCGGCCAACGTGTTGTTCCGGATCACGGTGACGGGCGAGGAAAATATTCCCGAATCCGGCGCGGCGCTGGTGGTGGTGAATCATGTTTCGTACGCCGATGCGGTGCTGGCAGGCTATGCAACGCGGCGGTTGATTCGTTTTCTGATGTGGAAGCCGATCTACGACGCACCCATCGCAAGGCCCGTATTCGACGTCCTGAAGGCGATACCGATCGATCAGGCATCGCCGAAAACGACGGTGCGTGCGCTCAGAACCGCCCACGACGAGCTGCTGAAGGGGAACCTTGTCGCCATCTTTCCCGAAGGCCGTATTACGCGCGATGGCGAGGTCGGGCCGTTTGAGCGCGGCTACGAACGAGTGATTCGGGGAATCGATTGCCCGATCGTTCCAATCCACATCCAGGGGCTGTTCGGGCATCCGCTGAGCTGCAAGGGCGGCGACCCGTTCCGCAGCTGGGAACGGTGGTTCCGTCCGCGGGTGACGGTTCGCGTGGGCAAACCGGTCAGCCGCGACACGAGTCCCGACGAGTTGCGCCGGATCGTGATCGCAGTGGGGCAGGCGATCCTGTCGCCTGCCGGTGATCCGCAACCGCAGCCACAAGCCAAACTCGTTTAGACGGCCGTTTTGGCTGCGCTGCCGGTCGCGATGGCCGGATTGTGGCGCACGGGGCGCGAGGGAACCGCGAGTTTGGATTCGGAGCGAATGCCGCCGCCGGCGCGGCTGGCTTCGCGGTCGGCTTCGATTTGTTCGGGCGTGCGCAGATCGGGTTCGGAGGTTTTGACGTTGGCGCGAGCGCGGGCCACCTGGCGTTTATGCCGTTTTGCGAGTCGTTTATCCATACTTTTAAACTAACACTCCATGAATCGATTACGGCGACGGATAAGACGAGGACCAAAATGGTACGCGGTCCGGGATATAAGACTTCGCGGCGGCAGGGGCTGGATTATCAGGCCAGTCTTTATCCTGCCGCCGGTGAATCGGGCGGTATCTGATCTTAGGCTTTTTGACCAGGGTCGTCGCGGTTAGTGTTGTACAAATTGCCCGCACCCAGAGCGCTGATTTCGATTCTCACGCGCACACGCGCTTGTGTTCCGCCCTCCTTCAGTTGCAAGCCCGTTTTCCCGTTTTCCCGGCTCAGGCGCTATCGGAATGGACTAGAATTGAAGGCAGGATCATCCGCACATGGCTCTCGTGATCGACGAAACCTTCCTTCCGGCGACCCTGACCGCTTCTCCCATGACCGACGAGGAGTTTGTGGAGTTTTGTGCGCAGTATCCCGACTACATGGTCGAAGTGTCCGCCGAAGGGGACATCCTTATCATGCCGCCCAGCGACTTTCTGACTTCGGCTCAGATCGGCGAAATCTTCGGCCAGCTCCGCGATTGGTCGCGCGCCGGAAACCGTGGCTGGATAACCGAATCGTCCGGTGGTTTTGTTCTGCCGAACGGCGCGCGTCGCGCTCCGGACGTCGCGTGGTTTCCCGCCGGCAAGCCGGGCATTCCCGATCGCAAACGCAGACCGCGTTTCCCGCGCTTCGCCCCCGATTTCGTCGTGGAACTCCGCTCGCCGGGCGACCGGCTTTCCCGTGTGCGCCCGAAAATGCGCGAATGGGTGGACAATGGCGCGGCACTCGCCTGGCTGATAGACCCCGAGCGGCGCGTCGTTGAGATCTACAGGCCGAACCGCGAACCGGAAATTCTGGCAGACGCGGAGTCCGTCGCCGGCGAGGGGCCGGTGGATGGTTTCGTGCTCGACCTGCGCCCCGTCTGGGATCCCGCGATGCCGGAGTCCCGCGCATAGCCACGATACCGCCGGCACCTCCCTCCGCTCACCACTTCCCGGCAACCGGCACGTCTTTCGAGACCCCTCCAAAACGTAGAACATTCCCTCGTTACCGCGCACCACAGCGGCCGAAAGCGATGCCCTGGCCCACGCCGCCCGTTCCTCGAAATCGGTCTTTGGCCACGGCACGATATGCTTCGCGAACCACTTACCGCGCACTGCCCCGCGGCCCACGCCAGTCGGCGACTTTTCCTCCGGGGCATCCTACGGGAGCGCGACCAGAAGGCCGGGATCGCTGCCGGGACCCGCGTCACCTCGCGCATGCAACAGGCGCCCGGCGAGGCTTATGGTGGAGAAGAGATGAGTGTCGGCACGTTACCTTCGATCGGGGAGTACCTGAACACCAGCTACCGCCCCCGACTGCGATTTCATTGACGGCCAGGTTGTGGAGAGAAATGTGGGGAAACGAAGGCACGGCTATGCGCAGGCGGAGATTACCGTCTGGTTCGGCCAGCGCAAGAGCACACTGCGCCTTCAGCCAATAACGGAACTTCGCCTTCGTGTCGCGGCCGGGCGGGTTCGAATACCCCACGTTCTGGTAGCCGAAATTCCCATCCCCCGACGAAGAGGTATTCACTACGACGCCGTATCTGTGCATCGAAGTCATGTCGCCCGTTGCTGCGTCGCGCCCCGGGCGGGGCGCGTGGATTGAGACCGCACGTGCCGCAATAGTTCGGACCTTCCGTGTCCGTCGCGCCCCGCTGGAGGCGCTCCGGCCACTCGGTGGAGAAGTAGCGTTCGGGTGTCGGCGTGGTCGCGTGGCGAGCGGCCGCGCCCTGCGTGCGGCCACTCAGTGAGTGGCGGGCAGTCCAACGACGATGAGAACCGCGTAGTCCTGCTTGCGGCAGCCGTTCACGACGGGCATGGCCGCCCCTGGATTCACCGGAAATCCCGTGGTCCGAACGTTCGCGGGCGAGCACGAGTTGTTCGCCGTCGCCGGCGTGTAGCGTGCGGAGCGGCATCCGAGATGGGTGACATCATAGAGGGTCGCGCCGTCGGCGAGTTCCCACCGCTGATTGCCGTCCTTGTCCCTGGGCTGAATTGTCAGCACGGTCGTCACCTTGCGGTCGCCCGTGACGAGGTATTTCCCAGGGGGCAGCGGAAAGGTCGGCTTCTCCATGATCAGGCCGTGTTCCTCGAGCCACCAGTCCGCAGCGTCGAATTTCCACTGTGACGGCGCCACGCCGCCGGCCGCCTTCAATTGATCGTAGCGGTCCAGCTTGCAACCGCGCGGGCCCGGGTCCTGGCTCCAGAGGCCCCATGATTGCGCGCCGTTGCCGGAGGTGGCCCCGGGGTCTCCCAGCGCCGCGATGTACTGCGGCTCGATGCGCCTGAACTTCGAGAGGTCTGCGCCTGACGCGTGAACCGGCTGCTGCAGGCCGGCCGCCAACACGAGGGATCCCATGGACAGGAGCCAGCGGCTCACGGACGGCACGAGGTAGCGGACATTCATGCGATTGCTCCGGTTGGACGACCTGATGACATCCTACACCAACGCGTGCCCCGGAGCTGGCCACCTCGTGGTGGACCTCGACCTCGGCACGGCCTCAGGACTCCTCGCGTCACGGTGCCGCACCAACGCCTCCTTTGTGCCCAGGCTCTTGTCGATAGGTCCTTCTATGTCGGCCATCTTTGAGATACCGCGGGCGGATAACGCGCGACTAATTACCGATAAACGCTCATCAGGCCAGGAACAATCACCCCTGAGAAGTCACCGCATTCGGCCACTGGTTTTGATTACATAAACGAAAGCTCTTCGGCGTCCATTTGGTAAAAGAGCCCCAGGCCAGGTCCTACAGTGTGATAACGACCTTGCCTGTCTGCTGGTTGCTTTCAAGGTACCTGTACGCTTCCACTGTTTGATCGAAGGGGAACGTCCGGGCAATCTTCGGTTTAAAGGATCCATCCGTCAATCGATCGTAAATGTACTTCTTCATGGTTTCCCACTCCGGGGTGCCTCGCAGTTCACCGAAGGTGTAGCCGAACATGCCGATCCTGCGGCCGAAGGCAGCCAGGGGAAAGGGCGTGGGCTTGCCGGAGAGCATGCCATACAGGAAGATGGTGCCACCGTTGGCCGTGGCCTGCGCGAGCGTATTGATATAGTCGCCGCCCACCGGATCGAAGACGATACGGGCACCCTTGCCGCCGGTGATCGACTGAACCCGGGCTATCAGGTCCTCTTCCTCCGTGACGATCACATGGTCGGCGCCCAGGTCGATGAGTTGATCCTTCTTGGCGGAGCCGCGGGTGGTCGCAATGGAGATGCCGCCCTGTGCCTTGACGATCTGGATAGCCGCGAGCCCAACGGACGAGCTGGCAGCTGTGACGATGACGAAGTCGCCGGCAGCCACTTTGCCGAAAGGCACCAGCGCACCGTAGGCGGTACAGTACTGCATCCAGACAGCAGCGCCCTCCACTGCGGAGAAGGACTCCGGAACGGCCGCGAGAACGCTGGCGGGCACCACAGCTTCTTCCGCAAGCACAGGGTACTGGCTCATCGAAAAACCCGGAATGGTGCCGAAGCGCTTGCCGATGGGGGTAGTGTCGACCTCCGG
>Ga0302319_10023386_pt1 | contig 11044 bp, 11 predicted proteins | sample Bog_T0_2_FD_203319 | JGI IMG/M metagenome (GOLD analysis project Ga0302319, IMG submission 203319) | Peat permafrost microbial communities from Stordalen Mire near Abisko, Sweden - Bog_T0_2 | ecosystem: Environmental > Terrestrial > Soil > Wetlands > Peat | place: Sweden: Abisko, Stordalen Mire...
ATTCTTCAACCTTTGACACGAAGCAGGATTCTTCAGCTCTTGACGCGAAGGAGGATTGTTCAAACTTTGACGCGAAGCAGGATTCTTTAGCGCTTGACGCGAAGGGGGATTCTTCAACCTTTGACACGAAGCAGGATTCTTCGGCTCTTGACGCGAAGGAGGATTCTTCAGCGCCTCCCTTTCCATCTCCTGGAGGCAGCGGGAAGCGAAGGGGGAAGCTTTCAGCGGAGGAGTTGGACCTGGAGCATCGCGTACTGGCGCGGCTGGCATCAGGCGAAGCGGTGAAGGTGTCTACGCTGCGGACGGCGACGGCGGCTACGCTGCCGGTGCTGGCTGGGCTGACTCGGAAGAAATGGATTGCGCGGGAGACGACTGCGGCGGAACGGGATGCGCGGCGAACGGAGCGGTTCGCGGTGCTGATTTCTGAGGCGCGGCTGCCGGCATTGACCGAGAAGCAGCAGGCGATTCTGGCGGAGTTGGCGGCTTGCGGCGGGGAACTGCCTCTGTCTGAATTGCGGAGGAAGGAGCTTCCAACACCCCGGCGACAAGGACCCGTTGGTGGAAGCCCCAGGCTGCCTTCTTCAACGCTGCAAACGCTGGTGCGGCGGGGATTGGTGCGGATTGAGGAGCGGGCGGCGGCGTTTCGCATGGGCGGGCTGCAGCCGGTGGCCGAGCCGTTCAAGCTGAATGAGCCGCAGACGGAAGCGCTGGCTGGCCTGGCGCCCGCGCTGGGAGGATTCAAGCCGTTTCTGCTGCATGGCGTGACGGGGTCGGGGAAGACGGCTGTGTATCTTGCTGCCATGCAACGGGCGCTGGACTGCGGGCTCGCGTCGATTCTGCTGGTACCGGAGATTGGGCTCACACCGCAATCTGTGGGATTGCTGGATGCGGCGTTTGGAGCGCGGGTGGCCCTGCTGCACTCGGCGCTGACGCCGGAGGAGCGGAGCGAGCAGTGGCGACGGATTCGCAGTGGTGATGCGCCGATTGTGGTGGGGACGCGGTCGGCTATTTTTGCGCCCGCGCCGAACCTGGGATTGATTCTTGTGGATGAGGAGCACGACCAGAGTTACAAGCAGGAGGAGACGCCGCGGTACAACGCGAGGGACGTTGCGGTGATGCGGGCGAAACTTGAGGGGGCAGTGGTGGTGCTGGGATCGGCCACGCCAAGCCTGGAGAGCTGGCAGAACACCATTGCGCAAAACGGTGGGAGCAGCAAGTACGCGCGGATTGAGATGCGCGAGCGGGTGATGAATCGGCCGCTGCCCGAGGTGGAACTGATTGACATGCGGCAGGAGTTCAAGGAAACGGCGAAGGACGATCTTTTTTCGCGAGCGCTGATTGAACAGACTCACCAGGCGCTGGACCGCGGGGAGCAGGCGCTGATCCTGCTGAACAGGCGCGGGTATTCGTTCGCGGTGATTTGCAGGGCGTGCGGGGAGAAGCTGGAGTGCCAGAACTGCGCAATCTCGCTAACGCACCACAAGCCGACGATTGACGAGGCGGGCATTGCGCGGGCGGGGCAGCGGTTGGAGTGCCACTATTGCGGGTTCAGGAGGACGGTTCCGGCACGGTGTCCGAAGTGCGACAGCGAGCATCTTTACTACCTGGGTGCGGGGTCGCAACAGGGGGAAGAGCGGCTGGGGGAGATATTTCCGACGGCGCGGATTGGGCGGATGGATCGCGATACGGTGCGCGGGCGCTACGACCTGGAACGGCTGCTGGCGCGTCTGCATTCGGGCGAGATCAATTTGCTGGTGGGGACGCAGATGATTGCGAAGGGGCACGATATTCATGGCATTACACTGGTGGGCGTGGTGGGCTGTGACCATGCGCTCTCGATGCCCGACTTTCGCGCGGCGGAACGGGTGTTTCAACTGATGACGCAGGTTTCAGGGCGGGCGGGGCGCGGAGATTTGCCGGGGCGCGTGGTGGTGCAGACGTACTACCCGGACCACTATGCGATTGTGGCGGCGAGCAAGCATGACTATGCGAGCTTTGTGGAGCGGGAACTGAAATACCGGCGCTGGATGCACTATCCGCCGTTTGGCGTGCTGGCGAATGTGCTGGTGCAGTCGGCAAAACTGGAAGAGGCGGCGAAGTGGTCTTTGGAGTTGGGGAAGTGGCTCGAGAAGATTGCGCCGGAGGGGGTGCGGGTGCTGGGGCCGTGTACCGCGCCCATTGCACGCATCAAGGGGACGTACCGGTTTCACATGATTTTGAAGGCGAGTTCGCGCAAGGCGCTGAATGCGGCGCTGCGGGGTATGCTGGCGCATGCGGACGATGCTGGGGTGCCGAGGCGGAATTTGATTGTGGATGTGGATGCGCTACGGCTGATGTAGCACCTGCGGTGCGGCAGACCACCTGCGGTGGGGCAGACGGCACCTGCGGTGCGGCAGACGCTCGCTATTCGCTCGCAAGGACTTTCCCTGTTTCCCGCCCTTCGCCGGAGACCTGAAGGATGGGTAACGACTGCTGATGAGCATTTGAAAGTTTCGCACGCAACGTTGGCTGCGGTGAATTTGGAACTCGAATGCCATAGATTGACAAACCCTGTTATTCGGTTCAGCATCGAGAACAGGAGCTTTCGCCCATGAATGTTTCGCTGACCCCCGAACTGGATCAATTCGTTGCCGGCAAAGTGGAATCCGGCCGCTACAACTCCGCCAGCGAAGTTGTCCGTGAAGCTTTGCGCCTGCTTGAAGAGCACGACCGGGCGCGGAATGCGCAGATTGCCGTTTTCAACCGGGAACTCGGTGCAAGGCTCGCATCGCTTGACCGGGGAGAGCGCGCCGAGCCCGGCGCGGTACGGAAACGGCTCGAGAAGAAGTCCAGGGAGCGGCGAAAGCTCAGCGCATGAGAGATTACGTTCTCAGCACAGGGGCCGAGCTCGACCTGGGGGAGATTTGGGAATACATCGCGCAAGACAACATCGACGCCGCAGACAGATGGATCGGCAAGCTATTTGACGCCTTCACTGCGCTTGCTCGAACCCCCGGGATGGGACACAGGAGAGAAGACCTTACGGAATACCCCGTCCTCTTCTGGCCGGTGGGCGCGTACCTCATTATCTATCGCATCCAAGACGAGCTCATCGAAATTGTGGCCGTGACTCAGGGGGCGCGGGATATTCCCTCGTTCCTGCGTCAACACACCCAATAGGGAAATGGGCCGGAAGAACACGGATCTGGCACCGGTCCGCTGCACTGCAGCGCTTTCAGCTCTTGGGCGCTTCGCCGTTGTCAAGCGTATGCAACTCCTTGCCCGGCTTGAAGCGGACTGCCTTGCCGGGAGTGATGCTGACTTCGGTACCGGTGCGGGGATTGCGGCCGATGCCGGTTTTGCGGGCGCGGACGCTGAAGACGCCGAATCCGCGCAATTCGATGCGCTCGCCTGCGGAGAGAGCCTGCTTCAGGCCCTCGAAGACCGTATCCACCGCGGCCTCAGCCTTGGTGCGGGGCAGGCCCGTGCGCTCGATAACATGATGGACGATGTCCTGCTTAATCAAAGGGGTACCCTCATTGGCCCGACTGGAATGACTGTACTACGACCTGCGGATTCATGCTACAGATTTTGAGGCAATTATGGAACAGGGGAATCAAAAGGCTCCGGATTTCTCTGAGGAAAAGCGGGCATGTTTGAATTTAAAAGCGCGCTCCCGGGCAGCCGGGACCAAATCCTCTTATCCTCATTGTCATTATGTGGTTGCCTTTCGTAAGATGAAGTGTTCAAGCTGGAACTGCACCAGGGTAATTTGTCCGGAGCGCGCGGTTCCGGATTCAGGAGAGGCATGTCGATTCAGAGTGACCGTTGGATTCGGGAACAGGCCATCAACCACAGGATGATTGAACCTTTCAGCGAGAAGCAGGTTCGTGATGGGGTGATCTCGTACGGACTTTCGTCGTATGGCTATGATCTCAGAGTTTCCGACGAATTCAAGATATTTACCAATGTGAATAGTGCCATCATCGATCCCAAGGCATTTGACGAGCGTTCATTTGTTTCGGTGCAAGCGCCTTCAGTGATTGTGCCGCCGAATTCGTTTGCTTTGGCTCGTTCCATCGAATACTTTCGTATCCCCAGAGATGTACTGACGATCTGCGTTGGGAAGTCGACCTATGCGCGTTGCGGAATCATTGTGAACGTGACGCCATTCGAGCCGGAGTGGGAGGGATTTGTCACACTTGAAATCTCAAACACGACACCGCTACCGGCCAAGGTTTACGCCAACGAAGGGCTGTGCCAGATTCTGTTTTTCCGCGGAGAAGAGGCCTGCGAGATCAGCTACGCCGATCGCAAGGGCAAATACCAGAACCAGCAGGGGATTGTGCTTCCCAAGCTCTGAGAGCGTGGGCACGGCAAGCCGGTTGGTGTTTGGGAGTGCGCGGAGTGAATCGTGCGGCAGGGCGGAGTTGTTTTGCTACCCCGCGCCGCAAGGGCGATGCTCCAACTGATGCTCAGAATGGGGTTGCCGTGTCTTCGAAGCACATTCCCGACCCAATCCGGATCGGCCTGGTCTCCGATGAGCCCATCCGGCTGGCGGGACTGACGAGCATCTTCGATCAACCGGCACAGGAGGGGCATGCCCAGCTTATCCCGGTTCCGGGCAACCTGGAAGAGCTGCTGGGCGGCCTGGACCTGGAGTACCTGGTTGTGGACCTGAGCTCCTCGTCAACGGGGCTGGCCGCGCTGGACGATATTCGCCGGGTACGGCCCGGCATACGGCTGATTGTGATTGGGCAGCCGGGGAACGATGAGCTGGTTCTGGACTCGATTATTGCCGGAGCGAGAGCCTACCTGGACCTGACGGTGAGCCCGGAGATCGTGCGCAAAGCGATCGAAGAGGTGACCAGGGGCTCGATCTGGGCACCGCGCCGGCTGCTTTCAAAGCTGATTGACCGACTGCTCAAGCGTCCCGACTCCAGTTTCAGCGGCGCGAACCCCCACCTGACGGACCGGGAGCGCGAGGTGCTGGACCTGATTCTACTGGCCCGTTCGAATCGGGAAATCGCCCACCAACTGGGCATTGAAGAACGCACGGTAAAGGCGCATGTAGGGCGGCTGATGCGCAAGACCGGGGCGGACAATCGCATTGAGCTTTCAATGCGGGCGCTGCACGCGTCAAAATCCTCGGGGGTGGGCACTGTTGAACGCCGCCAGGGAGAACGGCGCGGCGGGGATCGGCGTGGGGATTAGCCTCTGCGCCATTACTTTTGAGTAAACAGATAGGTTACTTTGATCCCCACTCCTTATGTACCGTTGTGCAATATTGTCCTATTACTGGACACTGGTAATCAGAAACAACGCAGATCTGGGGAAAGGAGTTCCCAGGCTGCATGTCAATCATGAAGCCTGGGAACTCCTACTTTTTCGCGGTCTTTGACGCGAAACCCGTCTGCAACCAACCGGATCAGCCCTCCCCCCGTCCAATACAGCATAAAAAGCACCAGGAGCGTCAAGACGCTCCTGGTGCGTGCCCATTTTAGGGTCCCGCGCACGCTGCAGATGCTGTAGGCTGTTTCAGGATGTCCCGCAGTTGATCCAAGACTGGTGCCGGCTCCGTGCCGGTTGTGGAATGCGCTAATTTTGAAGCAGAACTCAACAATCCGCGCCGGAAGGCAGCGGAGTGGAAAGGACCCTGACCATGAAGAAAACTGTTGCTTCCATCTGCACCCTTCTCCTGATTTGCCTCATGCTCACATGCTCGGCGTTTGCCGCCTCGTCGAAGGACGATTTGCAGGCCCGCATTGATGCGGCCAAGGTGGTTTTGGACCAGATCATGGCTGCACAGGACAGCAGCATCCCCATGAACATTCTTCAGCAGGCCACCTGCGTGGGCGTGGTGCCCGGGCTGGTAAAGGGAGCCTTTGTGTTTGGCGCCCAGTATGGCCAGGGGGTGGTGACCTGCCGCACGGGCCACGGCTGGAGCGCCCCGGTGTTTATCCGGATGGCGGGCGGGTCGTTCGGATTCCAGATCGGCGCCCAGTCGACCGACCTGGTTCTGATTGCGGTGAACGATCGCGGGTTTCAGGACCTGTTGAAGAACAAGTTCAAGATTGGCGGCGATGCATCGGCGGCGGCGGGGCCGGTGGGACGCAACACGCAGGCGGCTACGGACTGGAAGATGAGCGCCGAACTGCTCAGCTACTCGCGCAACAAGGGACTGTTTGCGGGTGTGGACCTGGACGGGACCAGCGTGAGCCAGAACTCGGAAGATACGGAGCTATACTTTGGTGCGCCGCACAGCTTCGAGTCGATCCTGCGGGGGAATGTGGAGGTTCCTCCGGGGGGCGTATCGTTTGTTCACGCGGTGGCGCAGTACTTTATTCGGGCAAAGAATCGGAAGTAGGCGAAGCGATGGGCCGGAAATCGGCGGAGGGGTGGCCCGGTTGACGGGCTGCTCCTCTTTTGCTTTGTGCCGGTCAAATCCCATGGGGAGGCTAAACTAATCTTTGCCTTCCACCATGCAGGAAAACCTCGAATATTGGCTGGTTGTTGCCGTGGCGCGCACGCTGGGGCGGATGCCGCGGTGGTTGGCGCGGCTGTTTGCGGGGATACTTGCGTTCACAGTCTATTGGCTGTTTGGGCGGCTGCGGCGGGTGGGCGTGCGCAACCTGGAAATGGCCCTGCCTGAGCTTCCTATCGAACAAAGGACCCGGATTCTGCGCGGGGTCTATGTCCATCTGGGCTGGCAACTGGTGGAGTTCTGCCGGATGACGCGTTACACGGCGGAGAATACGCGCGATTGGATCCGGACGGAGGGGTTGGAGAACTACCTTGCGGCGCAGGCGCGGGGTAAAGGGGTGCTGGTGGTGACCGGACACCTTGGGGCGTGGGAGCTGTCGAGCTTCTACCACTCGCTGATGGGCTACCCGATGGGGATGGTGATACGCCGGCTCGACAATCGGCGGCTGGACAGCTTTGTGAACGGCATCCGGTGCCAGCATGGGAACAAAGTGATCCATAAGGACGACTTTGGGCGGGGGCTGCTGACGGCGATGCACGCGGGTCAGACGGTGGGCATCCTGATGGATACGAACATGACGCCGCCGCAGGGGGAGTTTGTGAAGTTTTTTGGGATGGAGGCTTGCACGGCGACCGGATTGGCGCACGTGGCGCGGAAGACGGGCGCGGCGGTGCTGCCGGGGTTCATGGTGTGGGAGCCGGCGGAGAAGAGATATGTGCTGCATTTTGGGCCGGAGATTGAGATTCCTGTCACTGCCGATCCGCAAGCGGATATTCTGGCGGGGACGCAGCTTGCCACGCAGGCGATTGAAGGGTGGATTCGGCGCTATGCTGACCAGTGGCTGTGGATTCACCGGAGATGGAAGACGAGGCCGGCGGGGGAATCGGGGCTGTACTGACAGGGGACAGGGGACAGTGGACAGTGAACAGGGGACAGTGGACAGTGGACAGTGGACAGGGGACAGGGGGCGGGAGGAGCGGGCTTTCTGATTCACGAACCCTGTTTCCCCAAGAAAAGCAAATCCGACGGTGTTAGGAGCTTGGGACCTGTTGACCCACACTGGTGTGCAGCGGTAGCGGAAGGTGCAGGACTTGGATCATCGGGACGCATTAATCTGCCTAGGGAGAGACGCAATGACGCTGGGCGAACTTATCGAACAACTCGGCGGGAGGCTGGTGCAGGGAAGCGCGGAGACGCTGATTCTCGGCGTGGAAGGAACGGAGACGGCGAAGGCTTCGGACCTTGTGTTTGCGGAAGACGCAGGCGCCACGGCGAAGGCTCTGGCCAGCAACGCGGGAGTAGTCGTTGTGCGGATTGGGATGGGAGCGTCATGCGATCCCAATGATGACAGCGATGAGACTGCTGCCGTGAATGGGGCACAGTTGGTTTCTCTCAAAGCGAAATGCATTGTTGAAGCTGCGCAGCCGCGGTTATGGTTTGCGCGTGCGGCCAAATACCTGCAGCCCGCAACGGCCGAGGCCGTTGTGCATCCGACAGCGGTGATGGGCGAGTACATGGTGCTGGGCGACGATGTGACGATTGAGGCCGGAGTGGTGATCGGCGATTGCGTGAGCATCGGATCGGGAACGCGGATTGAAGCGGGGACAGTGATCGGTCCTTATGTACGCATTGGCGAACATTGCCGGCTGTATCCGCGCGTGACGATTTACCGCGGGACGACGCTCGGCGACCGGGTTGTGGTTCACGCGGGCGCGGTGCTGGGGGCTGATGGATTTGGATACGTGCGCGATGCGGAGACCGGCGCATACACGCAGTTTCCGCAACAGGGAACGCTGCTGATTGAGGACGATGTGGAGATTGGCGCGAACTCGACCATCGATCGTGGAGCGCTGAGACAGACACGAATTGGGCGGGGAACGAAGATCGATAACCTGGTGCATGTGGGGCATAACTGCGATATCGGCGAAGACGTGATCCTGGTGGCTCTGACGGGGATTTCGGGGTCATGCACGGTGGGCAACGGCGCGGTGATTGCGGGACAGGTGGGGCTTGGGGACCATGCACATGTGGGGCCGGGCGTGATTCTGGGTGGGCAGGCGGGCGTGTTGAGCGGCAAGACGGTTACGAATGAAGGGCTGAAGCCGGGGACGGTGCTGTGGGGGACGCCGGCGCGGCCACTGAAGCAGGTGCTGCGGGAGATTGCTTTGGTGGCGCGATTGGCGAAAAAACAGGGATCAGGGATCAGGGGTCAGGGGTCAGGGAATGCAGACGCTGCGGACGGCGAAGGATGAGGCCGAGTATAAAGGGCTTGATCAAATGGGGAGCGTTTGCAGTTGAGTTGGGGCTCTTGTTCGCCCTGCTGTGGTGCGTAACGATTTGTTCGTGTCCAGTGAGTTCTGAAACGACCCGACAAATCTTTTTGCTCGCAATCGGGGCCAGCGCGTGTGCCTACCTTAGTAGTTCGATGTTCCAGCAATCGTGGTCCATGACGCCCGTCAAAGTAAAACAGCTGCTCCTGGAGCCCCCAGTGGCGATCTGGTTTTTTTCGATGTTGGTCCTCGTGGCGCAGTTAACCAATCACGGATACATTCCCGCCAACCGTGGATACATGATTTACCGGACCAAGTGAAGTCAATCAGGACTAGCGTATGCCCGTCATTGTGGTAGGAGGCAGCATCCGGGGTACTGGTGCTGACGTGGGAAGGATTGCTTTTGATTGCCCTGGAGGGGGTCTCCGATGATCAAGTTTGCGGTTCCCCTGCTGCATGTTTCAAGTGCTGCAGCCGCACAGAGTTTTTACTGCAAGCAGCTTGGCTTCCAATTGGAGTTTGGGAACGGGCCCAATGGCGCTGAGGGCGATCCGTGTTACATGGGCATCGCGCGCGACGGTGTGTGGATCGCTCTCTCTTCATTCAGCGGTGACGGCGTGGCAGGGGGCGTGGTGAACCTGATGGTGGACGACGTGGATACGCTGCACGCGGAGTTTGTGGCCGCTGGGGTTGAGATTGATCTGGCGCCGACCGACCAGACGTGGGGCACGCGGGAGATGTATGTGAAGGACGCCGACGGGAACAGCGTTCGATTTCAGCAGGAGCAATAAAGCGGCGGGGGTTGTGACCGTTGGCCATCATCGTGGTAGGAGGCAGCAGCCGGGGCGCTGGCAAGACTGCGCTGGTGTGCGGACTCATTGCGGGGCTGAGGGAGTTCCGATGGGCGGCTGTGAAAATTACCACCGACGAACACGGGCTGGCGAAGCCCATCTGGGAAGAGACAACGGCGGGGCAGGGAACGGACACGGCGCGGTATCTGGCCGCGGGAGCTGCGCGCGCGCTGCTGGCTACGCCGCCCATGCGCGCGGGGATGCCCGGCCCGGATTTTGCTGCGCTGCTCGACGAGATATGGACGAAGGTGGGGCTCGGCGCTGACGTGATCTTCGAGTCGAATAGCATCGTGAATTATCTGCGGGCCGATGTATGCCTGGCGGTGCAAGGCGGACAGGACCAGGCGCCGAGCAAGGCATCATTCCGCCAGGTTGTGCAGCATGCGGATGCGATGGTGGCGCATGCAGAGGCGGACAAGATGCTGGGCGGGAGTGGGAACGCGAAGCCGATTTTTCATCTCGCGGCGCTGGAGCGGATTTCTCCGGAGATGGTGATGTGGCTCAAGAGGCGGCTTGATTCACGCCGTTAGAGCGGCTTCTCGGTCAAGAAAGGCTCGGGCTTGAGGGACCCGTCGCGCTGCTTTATGAGTATCTGGACTTTGCCCTCGGCGGGTTCCAGGCAGCGGCCGCATGGTGAGGTAAAGCAAAGCACACTTTAGGAATCAGCTATACCGACCGCTTGGCCGTTCACCCGAAGCTCCGGCCAGTCGATGCCCGACTCGGAGCATTGGTTTTTCGACCAGGTAATAGCTGCAAACCGCGCACGCTAACGCTAATATGAGGGCGAAGGGGAAAGATTGCAGCGGCCCGAGAGGTCTGGGTCCGGGTGGAAGGAAGAGCATTTGCCAGATATACAAGCTGTACGAAAGACGGCCAACCCACCGTAGCACAGAGAGCTCCAGAATTTTGCCAAAGATGCTGGCTGGGTGCAATACGGTGTACGAGATCAAAATTGGCATAACGGCTGCTACGACGGTACGCCGAGCGGGTGTCGATGTGAAAACCATCAAAAGCACGATCGCGGCAGGCAAAACGATTGCCACGCAGATACTGTTGACGTGCTTGGCGGCGCGCTCGCGAATCCAGGGCTTGTGCAATAGGAGAGCCACGACGCAACCCCAGAGAAGCCCGTCAAATCGATTTTCAGTTCTGAATTGAAGAAGTGAGCTGCTGCTCGTAAAGTGTGCGAACTCAAACCATCGAATAGAAATGCAGAGCAGAATAAGGACGAGCGCGGCTCTCATCGCCCATTTTGTAGACAGCACCAACAGGATGAGCGGAGCGACCAGGTAAAAATGTTCCTCCACCGCCAGGGACCAGAAGTGGCCCGTGTACCAGGTGCCAAGGAAATAATTGCGTGCAAATAGCAAAACGTGCAGAATGTCCGCGACGGAAATCTGATGTAACAAGTCACATATGCTCAGAATGAGGAGTATTGAAAGGTACAGGATGATGGGGGG
>Ga0302319_10023387_pt1 | contig 11044 bp, 9 predicted proteins | sample Bog_T0_2_FD_203319 | JGI IMG/M metagenome (GOLD analysis project Ga0302319, IMG submission 203319) | Peat permafrost microbial communities from Stordalen Mire near Abisko, Sweden - Bog_T0_2 | ecosystem: Environmental > Terrestrial > Soil > Wetlands > Peat | place: Sweden: Abisko, Stordalen Mire...
CGCAGTCGTGGCCGCTGCGGCATCTACGGCCTGAAAAGAGAGGATGCTCTGAGGCAGTTTATCGTCCAGAATAGTGAAGTCTTCCTTCTGCAGTCCGCGAATGGGAGCGCCAGATTTGTCGGTCACCTGAACGTCCAGCGTGATCCGACGATCCAGACCGCCCGACACTGGGGCCGGCGCGACCTTCGTCGGCTCGGCACTCCGGGGTTGAAGCTGGGGTGAGGGAGTGTTTTGCCCCCACACGGCAGAGAGTGGGAGAAGCAAAACGAAAAACAAACGAAAGAACCGATCCATGCTGGTTCACCTCGCGCTGGAAATATCCGCCCGACATGAGCAGTACACCGCGCAGGAACCGACGAGTTGTCTACTGCCGGTGTGTAGACGCTCCCGCTGCGATCTCGCGCAAAGCGCTCACAAGTTCCGTGGCGGCTTCTCCATCGGCCAGCGCTTCCAGGCAGACTGTGGCGGAGAACTGCGGGGACTCTGGACGGAATCGCACCTGCAAAATGTCCCGCCGCCGCGCCGACATCAACGCATTCAATTCCGCCGTCGGATCCTGTTTCCAGTGCGTCCGCGTGGTGAGGATGATGGGGCCGGGTTCGTAGATATCCCACTCTCGGTCATCGCGCTTGCGTGACGAAATTCCGCGGTTGTGCGCGCACCACCGGTGCCGCACTACTTCCAGATGAAAGCTCGGAGAACCGCCCAGATCGGCTTCGAATGTCAGAGTTTCCTTCTGCCGGCGCCAGCAGCTCACCAGCCATTGCAAAGGCAGAGCCCGCGGCCGGAATTTCACGGTCACGCGCGCGTTCTCGAACCAGCCCGAGGGAAAATGCAGCCGCGCCTGCAGCCGCGAGCTTCCCATCCAATGCGACTCCAGGATGCGTCCCTTGCCGGCGCATGCCGCTTGTACCCAGCGCAACGCCGCGGCTCCCTTTTTTCGATTGTAGGTGGAAAACACGAAGTACCACAGCCCCAGAACGGCAACCGAAGCGGCCACGTCAATCAGCAGAAGGCGCCCCACAACGCTTCCTCTGATGCTCATGGTACGTCCGAGGTTGCGGCGAAGCAAGGGGACAATAGGCCCCAATTCACAATTCCGGAGGCCTCGCAGGACTTAACTGTGGAAAACCCAGCGCCTACTGCTCCTGCCTCGGCACGTCCGGCTATGAGGACTGTGAAGTGATCCCCCACCCACCTCCCCGCTACAATGGCGGCGTGCCCTTCATCATCCGTGACTTCCAGCCCCCGGACTTCGATGCGCTCTGGCGCATTGATCAAGGCTGTTTTCCCGCCGGCATTTCCTACTCACGGGCGGAGCTCAAGGCCTACATGCGTCGCCGCGGTTCATTCACTCTGGTGGCAATCAGCGACGCAAGCGAGGCAGTCATTCCCAATTCCGGAAAAGTCGAAGAATATTCTTCGGCGACCGCTTCCCCCGATGCCGCCATTGCCGGCTTCCTCGTAGCGGAAGCCGGCAGCCTCGCCCGCGGCCACATCATTACCATCGACGTGGTCGCCGCCGCCCGCCGCTTCGGAGTCGGATCTCTGCTCCTGCGCGCCGCCGAAGATCGACTGCGCACTGCCGGTTCCACCTCAGTGGAACTGGAAACCGCCGTGGACAACCTCTCCGCCCTGTCGTTCTACAAACGCCACGCCTACAGCGTGATCAAGACCTTCCCGCGCTACTATTCGAATGGCGTGGACGCGCTGGTTCTGCGAAAGGAACTTGACTAGCTCTCTCCGCAGCGTTTGCAGCCAAAAGCTTTCGTCCTCCGTGCCGCCGATTTGCACTTTTCCACCTTCTCCAGCTACCTTGCCATGTAATGAAAGCCTCGATCAAGGTCGCGATCCAGGGCGAGCTCGGTTCCTTCAGCCACGAAGCTGCGGAGCGTATGCTGGCGCGCTGCGCCGTCGTCCCCTGCGCCCGTTCCGCCGAGGTTTTCGATCGCCTGGAGAACGGATCGGTCGCCGCCGCCGTCATCCCCATCGAAAATTCGCTCGCCGGCACAGTCGCCGAGCATGCCGATCTTCTGGTCGCGCGGGACGTCTTCATCCAAGGCGAATTCCTGCTGCGCATCGTGCACAACGTGATCGCCGCTCCCGGTGTGAAGTTCAGCGCATTGCGCCGCGCTTTCTCCCACCCGGTGGCGCTCGACCAGTGCCGCGACTTCTTCCGCCGCTATCCTAAGATCGAGCCGGTCCCGTTCTACGACACGGCCGGCAGCGTGAAGCATGTCGTCGCCCATCATCTTCCCGACGCCGCCGGCATCGCCGGGCACCACGCTGCTCTCGAGTACTCCGGCAAGACTCTCCAGGCCGGCATCGAAGACGACAAACGCAACTTCACCCGCTTCTTCCTGATTCGCCCGTTGAAGACAAAGTGGAGCGCCGCCAGCGCAGAGAAAAAGGGGAGCTCTGCCTCCGTCCTTCGCTATCAGCGCCTCATTCCGCCCGGCGCCAACAAGACTTCCATCGCCTTCAAGGTCAAGAACGTTCCCGGAGCGTTATTCAAGTCGCTCAGCGTTTTCGCCCTGCGCGATATCAGCCTGAGCAAGATCGAATCGCGCCCCATGCGCGGACGTCCCTGGGAATACGTCTTCTACGTCGACTTCCTCCGCGGCGACGACGAACCCGCCCGCAACGCCCTTCGCCATCTGGGCGAGGTGGCGGAGTTCGTCAAAGTACTGGGCATTTACCCGGCAGCGTAAGAGGCCGCTGACAGACTCTGGTTTGCAAGAATAATGATGAAGACGGACTCCCTGACGAGCGAAGGAATGAAGCCATTGCTGGAAGATTCCTTTTCGACGGAACTGTCCGTCTTGATGGGGCTATTCGGGCAGACGCGGCGCGCAGGATGGCGCATGGGCTACTCTTCCGGAATCTCCACCATGGCGTCAAGAAATTCACGGGCCGTCACGATTCGAGTCCAGACCCATTTCACGGGGAAATCCTTCAGATTGCCGGTCACAAGGTAATGAGCGCGCGCCGCTTGGGAACACTCCAGAAAAATGTCATCCTCGGGATCGGAACAGACACGCACCTTTTCGGAAGGCCTAACCCATAATCCCCTTTGCCGAATGGCGCGGAGTGTTTGTTCGATGGACGCCTCGCTGCGATTAAACTTCGGACGCCGGATCACCTCTTCGTATTCCGCGTAGACATCGCCGCTGATACATAACTGCGCAGCAGTGCCGGCGAGGGCTATCAAAAAGGTTCGGGAGGGCAGGCTTTGAGGTTGCAAGAGCGCGGAAACCACGATATTCGTGTCGAGTACGACCCGAATCATTGCTCCGATGCGCGACGTTCAAGGCGAGCCTTCCGCGCCGCCGCTATCTCCGCATCGATCTCTTCCATGGAAAGTTGGTCCAAGCCCTGCTCCTCCGCGCTTTTCCAGGACGCCTTCAGCCACTCGGGGGCGGAGGGCGAGGTGGTAGCGCGGACGCTAATCTCTTCGTTTTCGGCGATGGAGCGCCCTAACAGACTTTCGATCGCCGTCTTCTGGTCGGGGGAGAGGTCTTTCGCCTTGTGGGTCATGCGTGTACTCGTTCTTCAAACTACTTCGAGAATTAGTGTAGGTCGTGTCTGTGGCGTTGTCACGTAGAATTGCGCCTAGCGAATCGATAACCGTGCCGCCTGATAACGTGTCGTGCCGCCAGCGGAAAGCCCCGCACAAGCCCCGGTACCTTAGGCATCATGTGACAGAGCGAAAAATGCCGATAGAATGCAAGAGCCCCAAAAAACATTCGAAGCGGATGGGATGAAACCTTTCCGGAAGAGTATCATCTAAGCTTGAGTGAGTTACACTCAAGGAGAGCCAATGAGCCAAGAGCCGCTTTCCGAGCCACTTCCTAAGCATCGGGAAACAAACGACGTACGGGCTTTGCCCGTGCTTCCTGTGCGCGATACGGTCCTGTTTCCGCACGCCGTCCTGCCCCTCACGGTAGGCCGGGAGAGTTCCGTCCAGCTTATTAATTCGCTCGGTGAGGATAAGACCATCATCGTGGTCGCGCAGCGCGAAGCGCGCGTCGACAACCCTCAACCTAGCGACCTCTACACCCTGGGCACGTCCGCCATCGTGCATAAAGTCGTCAAGATGCCCAACCAGAGCCTGTTCGTATTTGCCGAAGGTCTGGAGCGGGTGCGCCTGGGCGAGTTTACGCAATTAGCTCCATTCATGCGCGCCAAGGTGTCGACTATTCCTGAAGCTATACCTCCGGACAGCTCCGAAATCGAGGCCCTGCAGCGCAACGTCCTCACTCTGTTTCAGCAGATCGTCGCCGGCTCGCCCACACTTTCTGACGAGCTCTCCACGGTTGCCCTGAACATCGATGAACCGGGCCGCTTGGTGGATTTTATCGCGTCATCGTTGCCGTCGCTCTCCACGCCCGACAAGCAGGACACGCTCGAGACCCTCGACATCCGCGTGCGCCTGGAAAAGATCAACCAGCATCTCGCCAAAGAACTTGAAGTGCAGCAACTGCGCAACAAGATTCAGAGCGAAGTGCAGGACCGCGTACAGCAAACCCAGCGCGAGTACTACCTGCGCGAGCAGATGAAGGCCATCCAGAAGGAACTGGGCGAGCAGGATGAAGGCCAGCGCGACGTCGATGACCTGAAAAAGAAGATCGACGATGCGGGCATGCCGGATGACGTTAAGAAAGAAGCGCTCAAGGAACTAGGTCGTCTGGCACGCATGTCTCCCATGGCCGCCGACTACTCGCTCACACGCAACTATGTCGAGTGGCTGGCGGTGCTGCCCTGGGCCAAGACTTCCGGAGTCGAGATCGAGATCCCGAAAGCCAAAGAGATCTTGGACACAGATCACTATGACCTCGAGAAGGTCAAGGATCGCATTCTCGATTACCTTTCCGTCCGGCGCCTGAAGCCGAACATGAAGGGTCCAATTCTGTGCTTTGTTGGACCTCCCGGCGTGGGCAAGACTTCGCTCGGCAAGTCGATTGCGCGGGCGCTGGGCCGCAAGTTCGTACGGCTGTCGCTGGGTGGCGTGCACGACGAAGCCGAAATCCGCGGCCATCGCCGCACTTACATCGGCGCATTGCCGGGACAAATCATCCAGGGCATTCGCCGCGCCGAAACCAAGGATCCGGTTTTCATGCTCGACGAAATCGACAAGGTCGGCCGCGACTTCCGCGGCGATCCCGCGTCGGCGTTGCTCGAAGCGCTCGATCCCGAGCAGAACTCAAGCTTCCGGGACAACTATCTCGACGTCACTTTCGATTTGTCGAAAGTTCTTTTCATTACTACCGCGAACATGCTCGACCCGGTTGCCGAGCCGCTGCGCGATCGCATGGAAATCATCGAACTGCAAGGCTATAGCGAGGAAGAAAAGCTGCACATCGCGGTGCGTTACCTGGTTCCACGGCAGGTGGAAGAGAACGGCATCACGGCTGAGCAGATCGAGTTTCCCGAGGCGGCCTTGCGTTATGTGATTCGTCACTACACGCGCGAGGCAGGTGTGCGCAGCCTGGAACGCACCATCGGAACCATCTGCCGCAAGCAGGCGCGGCGGCTGGCCGAAGGCAAGACCGAGAAGCTGGTGGTGTCGCAGGAAATCATTCAGGAGTTTCTGGGTGGCATCAAGATCCGCACCGAAGGCGAGATCGAGGAGCGGACCGAGCGGCCTGGAGTGGCCGTGGGTCTGGCCTGGACTCCATCAGGCGGCGACGTGCTCTTCGTCGAGGCCAATGCCATGAAGGGCAAAGGTGGATTCACCATGACCGGACAGATCGGACAGGTGATGCAGGAATCGATGCAGGCCGCGCTGACCTGGGTGCGTTCGAACGCGGCGCAGCTGGGCATTGCGGAAGACTTCTTCGCCGATCACGACATTCACATGCACGTTCCGGCGGGAGCGATTCCGAAGGATGGTCCCTCGGCGGGCGTGACCATGGCGACGACATTGGTGTCGTTGCTGACGGGGCACCGCATCCGTCCGCTGCTGGCGATGACCGGCGAGATCACGCTGAGTGGCAACGTGCTTCCGGTGGGAGGCATTAAAGAAAAAGTGCTGGCCGCCAAGCGCGCCGGAGTGACCGACGTGATCCTGCCGGCGGAAAACAAGATGAACGTTGAGGAAGACCTGACGCCGGAACAGTTGGCGAACCTTACCGTGCATTATGTGAAGACAATTGACGAAGCGCTGCGCTTCTCTCTTCCGGAAGTGGCGCAGTCTGTGGCGGCGAAGATGTTGACACCGTCCCCTGAGGTGGCTCACGACAAGGTGGTGCTGGCGCAGGCTTAGAGCAGTTGCTAGTACCCAGTATCGAGTACCCAGTTGCCAGTCCTCCGGGACTGGCAATTTTTTTGCGCGCTATTTGCTCTAATGTTCCAACTGGAACATTTCACTTTGCAGAAAATTTGGGGCGTAGGTGGTTGATTCCTCGTGCGGAGTTTTGGGCGGATCAATGGATTCAAGGGGTTAGGCTGTGGAAGAAATGTCCACTTTCGAGGGTATCGGATGACTACGGAAGTAGGCTTGACTTTCGCGTCATGTACTTTATAAAGTACGTCGGCTGAGTGGGCCTTGTGCGCGGAGATACAGGCTTTCACCGTTTCGCAAAGGAACGGGAAGGGATACGTCCTGCCGATACCAGGCAGAAATCCCCACCAGTCGAAACGCGCGGCCAGGGGCAGTCTCGGTTGACAACCGATGTGACTGCGGTCACTGCAAAGCTGCAGCCGCCCACCTAGAATGCTCAGCGACCGCACCGTCACCGACGGCCCAACATTCCACAGGCTCTCCCGGCCTGTAAACCGTCTCGAAACGCAAGTCCTGACGATTGATCAGACCTCGACTGTCCCCAGTTCAGGAGGTCTCCACATGAGCAGCAATCGTAACCTCAAGATCCGTGTTCTCCGCGCTGTCCACTGCGCTCTGACGCTAGGAGCGCTTTCTTCGCTGCTGCTGATTGTCGGCCGCCCAGCGCAGGCCCAAACCGAGGCTGTGCTCTACAACTTCACCGGCGGGAGCGATGGCTTGCATCCGCAGTCCAGCCTTGTCTCTGACAGTGCGGGCAACTTCTATGGGACGACAGCGCTGGGGGGGACGTGTCCGGGGTGGAACCAATATGGATGTGGAGTCGTATTTGAACTTTCTCCGAACGGCAGCGGGGGCTGGAAACAAACCGTGCTCCACACCTTCGCCGCGCCACCGGATGGAGCGAATCCGTTGTTCTCTCCCGCGATATTCGACAAATCGGGAAACCTCTACGGTACGACGCAATGGGGCGGCGCGTTTAATGTGGGCACGGTGTTCGAACTTAGTCCCGTAGGAGCAAGCTGGACGGTAAATATTCTGTACAGCTTTACCGGCGGAGCCGACGGTGGACATCCGGCTGCCGGTCTGATCTTGGATGAGGCGGGCAATCTTTACGGTACCGGCCAGACTGGCGGTGCCAATGCCCAGGGTACTGTGTTCAAGGTGGCTCCGAGTGGCGCTGAGACGTTGCTCTACACCTTCGGAAGCCAGTCCGGGGACGGGTCCTACCCATTCGCGGGCTTGGTCCTCGATCAAACGGGCAATCTCTATGGCACAACCCTTAGTGGCGGCGCGCACGATGGCGGAACGGTGTTCAAGCTGACTCCCACCGGCACCGAGACGGTACTGTACAGTTTCGGGAGCCAGTCCGGAGATGGCTCCAACCCTTACGCAGGTTTGGTCTTCGATAAGACTGGCACCCTCTATGGTGCCACGTATAGCGGCGGCACAAACGGTGGCGGGACGGTGTTCAAGCTGTCTCCCACCGGCACCGAGACGGTGCTCTACAGCTTTGGCAGCCAATCCGGAGACGGGTCTAACCCTTATGGGGGCTCCTTGGTCCTCGATAACAATGGCAATCTTTACGGCACCACGGTTGGCGGCGGCGCGCACGGTGACGGGACCGTGTTCAAGCTGACCCCGACCGGCACCGAGACGGTGCTCTACAGCTTCGGCAGCCAATCCGGAGACGGGTCGAAACCGTGGGCCGGAGTGGTCCTCGATGAAAAGGGTAATCTCTATGGCACCACCCAGGCCGGCGGCGCGTACGGTGCCGGCGTTGTTTTCGAAGTGAGCCTTGTGGGCGCAGCAACTGCGACGACTCTTGTCTCCGGCCAGAACCCGTCTATTTTCGGCCAAGCCGTTACGTTTACGGCTTCGGTGAGCTCGACAGCAGGATCGCCAACAGGAACCGTGATCCTTTTCGACGGCTCGACCCAGGTGGGAAGCGGCACGCTCACGAAGGGGAGTGTATCGATCGTAGTTGCGTCGCTGCCGGTGGGCGCGGACTCGATGACCGCCGAATACCAAGGCGGGGCAGGTTTCACGTCGAGTACATCGACGCCACTCTCTCAGACAGTTAGCCTTGCCCCGACCGCGACCACTCTGACTTCGTCCCTTAACCCGGCAGCCACCAACCAACTCGTCACCTTCACCGCGACCGTCACCAGCCAGTACGGCGGAGCAGCTACAGGCTCCGTGGTTTTTTACTCGGGATCGCAAAGCCTAGGCACGGTTTCGCTCAGTGGCAATCACGCAACCCTGACTACTTCTTTCGCTACCGCGGGAACGTATTCCATCTCCGCAAAATACAATGGCGACCCCAACAACGCGGTGAGCACGTCCCCCACTCTGAGTCAGGTGATCATTGCGGCCACGACGACCACGCTAACCTCCTCGCTGAATCCTTCGCTGGTCGGACAAGCGGTGACCTTCACAGCCACCGTGAGTTCGACAGCGGGAACTCCGCCCAACGGGGAGATCGTCACCTTCAACAACGGATCGGCAGTTCTAGGTGTAGCTCCACTCAGCCGAGGGGTTGCGTCTTTCACAACGTCCTCGATGCTGGCGGGCATCCACACCATCACCGCCAGCTACGCTGGGGACGCCAACTTCGGCTCCAGCACGTCGCCCGGATTGCGGCAGGTGGTAAATTTGACCACCAAATCCGCGACCGCGACGACTCTCGTCTCAAGCCTCAACCCCTCCATCTACGGACAAAAGGTCACCTGGACCGCCACCGTGACCACCTCTGGTTCAATCACTCCCACCGGCAAGGTGTACTTCAACTGGGATGTCTTCTCCATCGGCGCAGCCACGCTCAACGCCAGCGGTGTGGCCACGCTGACCGTATCCACCCTTAGCGCGGATACCTACCCGCTGACCGCTGCGTACTTAGGCGATGCAAACAACACGACCAGCACCTCCGCCGTCCTGAACCAGGTAATAAAGGAAATAACGAGCACGGCCGCGCTCACTTCGTCACCGAATCCATCGACCCAAGGTCAGGCTGTTACGTTCACCGCCACGATCACCTCGCCGACGGTCACTCCCACCGGCCCAGTGACCTTCATGGCGGGGAAGACGGTGCTGGGAACAGCTCAACTGAGCGGCGGCAAGGCGAAGTTCACAACCTCTACGCTGCCCGTGGGCTCAACCACGGTCACGGCAACCTATTATGGAGACTCCAACATCACCGAAAGTGCGGCCTCGGTAACGCAAACGGTGCAACAGTAAATCGACGGTAGAGGCAGGAGGGAGTTTTTCCGGACGCTTAGATATCTAGGCTTCGATTCGCTGGCGGAGGTGGTTGCGCTGCAGTAGATACGCTCGCGTAGACTGGCAACGGGGCCGGGGAGGGACCGGTCCTTATCATGATCATGCGCGTGCGCGTTCTCTTTTTCGGTGTGTTGAAAGATCTCGCGGGGAAGTCCAGCGACTGGATTGAACTGCCTGACGGCGCATTGGTGCGCGATGTGTTGGAACATTGTGCGGCGCGGGAGCCGCGGCTGAGAGAATCGCTGGCCTCGCTGGCCGTGGCGGTGAATCAGCAGTATGCAGGCGTGGAGACGGTGCTGAAGGCTGAAGATGAAGTGGCATTGTTGCCGCCGGTGAGTGGCGGGTCTGAGGGCGGGACGTCCTCGGGACAGCCGGCGGGACCCTTCGACTCCGCCCAGGGCAAGCGCCAGCGCTACGCTTTGCGGCATGCCTCGATTATCCGCGATGCGATTGACACGTCGCGGATACTGGCCGACATCAAGCGGGGCGAGGATGGGGCCGCGGTCGTGTTTGAGGGCGTGGTACGCAACCAGACGCGCGGGCGCAAGACGCTCTACCTCGATTATGAAGCGTATGAGGAGATGGCGCTGCAGCAGATGGAAGGGCTGGCGGAGCAGGCGCTGAAAGAATTCCAGGTGCGCGACGTTGCCCTGGTCCATCGGCTGGGGCGGTTGGAGATTGGCGAAACCAGCGTATTCGTGGTGGTGGTCTCGGCTCATCGTGCGGCTGCGTTCGAGGCTTGCCGGTGGCTGATAGATACGCTCAAGCGCAGCGTGCCGATCTGGAAGAAGGAATATTTCGAGGATGGAGCGGTGTGGGCGGACGGCGAGCCGTTTCCGGAGGAAATTCGGCGCGGAAATTCCCCCGTGCTGGGCAGCCCTGGAACGAAGCGCGCATCTAAGTGAGCGGACTGGGCGCGGTGCGTTTACCAGAGGGCACAAAGTGCCGAGTGTGGTGGTCGAAAGGCCTAACCGAGATGGTGCCGGCGCAGGCGCGCATCCTTCGACCGCGGGTGTGCTCCGCGTTCGCGAACCACAGCCTCCGATCAGGATGACAAAGCCTGACGCGTGGAACCCGTATACTTCTTCTTCTATCGAATGAGAAAATCCGCTACTGCAATTCTGCTGCTGGTCTGCGCTGCTTATGCGCAGAAGCCTCCTGCGCAAACTCAACCCCCGCCCGTACCGGCGACCACGCTCAAGGTGGACGTGAAGCTGGTCAACGTCTACGTGACCGTGACGGACGCTAGCGGAGGCCCGGTCGGGGGGCTTAAGAAGGAGAACTTCACGGTGCAGGAAGATGGCCGGGAGCAGACCATCGCGGTGTTCGATAAGGAATCCGCGGTGCCGCTTTCGATTGCCCTGGCGATCGATACGAGTTTGAGCACGCGGCACGACCTGCCGCTGGAGCAGGCTTCCGCCAAACGGTTTGCCCATGCGATCCTGCGGCCGGTGGATGCGCTGTCTGTGTTTGGCTTTAGCGAAA